>Ga0224512_10000132_pt1 | contig 80780 bp, 57 predicted proteins | sample SF_May12_sed_USG_4_FD_169103 | JGI IMG/M metagenome (GOLD analysis project Ga0224512, IMG submission 169103) | Sediment microbial communities from San Francisco Bay, California, United States - SF_May12_sed_USGS_13 | ecosystem: Environmental > Aquatic > Marine > Sediment | place: USA... | reverse complement strand
TGCGGCTCATCGAGAAGTACCCCACCTGGCGCTGCGATCCCGAGCGCATGGCACTCGGCAAGTCCACCATGATCTACATGCATCCCTTGCCGGCCGATCGCGGCCGGGAAGTCGCCAACGAGGTCATCGACGGCCCGCAATCGGTGGTGTACGATGAGGCGGAAAACCGCCTGCACGTGCAGAAGGCGTTGATGGCGCTCACCATGTAACGGAGCCGTCCGCAGGTCGGTCGGCGCCTCCTCTACGGGCTGTCATGGCGAGTTTCCGTTTCCGATGCACCGAGTGCAACGCCGAGTATGGCGAAGATCCAGCGCGCCTCGTGTGCTCGGTGTGTGCGGGGACGCAGCAACGCGGTGGGCCCGTCCGGGGCGCCCTGGAGGTAGTGCTGGATGGGCTGCCCGACGCCTGGCCGGATGCCGTACCCGATTCCCACCGCTTCTTGACCGACTTCCTGCCGGTATCCGATGCGACCGCTCTACCCCCGCTGCCGGTGGGCAACACCCCACTCCTAACCGTCCCGGCGCTTCGCGAGCATCTGGGCCTTCCACATCTCTGGGTCAAGGACGATACGCGGAACCCGAGCGGATCGACCAAAGACCGCGCATCGTTGCTCGTCGTTGCCAAGGCCCGAGAGTACGGACTCGAGACCGTGGCCACGGCGTCCACCGGAAACGCCGCCACCGCGTTGGCAGCGGTCGGTGCGGCTGCCGGCATCCGCGCGGTCGTCTTCGTGCCAGCCTCCGCCCCGCAGGCCAAGCTGGTCCAACTCCTGAGCTACGGGGCCACCGTGTTCCGCGTGGACGGCACCTACGACGATGCCTTCGACCTGTGCTTGGATGCGTGCAGCGAATTCGGCTGGTACAACCGCAACACCGGACTCAATCCGTTCACGGTCGAAGGGAAGAAGACCGCGGCGCTCGAGATCTCGGCCGCGTGTGTTTCGGAGCACATCGATGTCGTCCTCGTCCCGACCGGCGATGGCGTCATTCTCTCGGGTGTTGCCAAGGGATTCGCCGATCTCACCAGGGCGGGACTCATCGTCGGCCCGCCACGGCTCATTGCAGTGCAACCCGACAGCTCAGCGGCGATCGCGCATGCCATTCAGGACGGCGCCGATGCCGTGACACCGGTCCTCGGCGCTCACAGCATCGCCGACAGCTTGACCGTCGAGACACCGCGCAACGCGATCCGATGTTTGCGTGACATCCGCACCTCGGGTGGGAGCGCGGTCACGGTCTCCGACCGGCAGATCGTCGACGCCATCCCTCGACTGGCGCGCTCGACCGGAGTGTTCGCCGAGCCGGCCGCGGCGGCGGTGCTGGCTGGGCTCGAGGTGGCGTTAGGGCAGGGATTGGTGGAGCGGGGCGAGCGCATCGTGCTGCTCGTGACTGGCTCCGGACTCAAGGACGTCGCGAGCGCTGCCAAAGCCATCGAGACGCCCGAACCCATTCCAGCCAGTCTCGCAGCGGTCGCCGCGCGCCTCGATAGAGGAGCCTAGTCGGTCAGCATCCGGCGCAGCACGTTCTGTGTCACCTGCCGTCGATAGGCGGCGGTCGAGCGAACATCGTCGATGGGTCGGATGTCATCCGCGATGGCCTCGACCGCAGCTTCACGATCGCCCCGCTCGAGCGCCGCCTCGGCAGTGCGTGCGCGGAGCGGGATCTCCGCCACCGAGCCAACCGCGATGCGCGCCGGCTCGAGGCACACCGCGATGACCACCTTCGAGATGGCCTGCGCCTGACGCGTGCCCACTTTGCGGAACCCGATGCGACGTCCGTCCCGGGGGAACCGCACACCGACAATCAGCTCGTCCGGCTCGAGAGCGGTCTCGCGGTAACCGACGAAATACTCGGCAATCGGGATCGTCCTCCGGTCGGTCACCACCGTCGCGTCGGCGGCGAGCATCACGGGGAGCGTGTCGCCCGCCGGCGACGCCGTGCCGAGGTTGCCGCCCAGCGTCCCGCGATTCTGGATCTGTGCCGCACCGATCGTGCGGGCCGCTTCGGCCAGGGTAGGCGCGTGGCGTCCCACCAGTGGTGACCGGATGATGCCGGTGTACGACTCGGCGGCGCCGATCTGAATGGCACCGTCCACCTCGCGGACGCCCTTCAGCTCCTCGAGGCCCCACACGTCCAGCAGTGCCGCGGGCTGCAGTTGGCGGGCGTGGAGCGACACCATGAGGTCCGTGCCGCCGGCCAGGGGCCAGCAGTCGCTCGTCCCGCCGAGCAACTCGACCGCGTCGCTCAGCGAGCGTGGCCTCAGGAACCGTGGGTACGGCATGCGAGCACTGCGTCGATGATCTTTGTGTAGCCGGTACAGCGGCACAAGTTGCCGGCGATGGCCTCGCGGACGTCGTCGTGCGACGGCGTGGCATTGCGCTCGAGCAGCGCATGGGCCGCCATCAACATACCCGGGGTGCAGATCCCGCACTGCGCCGCGCCGTGGTCGATGAACGCCTGTTGCAGGGGTGCCAGCATGCCTTGTCGGTCCAGGCCCTCAACGGTGAGGATGGCACACCCGTCTACCTGCCCGACCGCTACGAGACAGCTGTTCACCACCTCGCCATCGATCAGAACGGAACAGGCGCCGCATTCTCCTTCGCCGCATCCCTCCTTGGCACCAGTCATGCGGAGGTCTTCTCGGAGCACGTCCAGAAGCCGCCGAGATCCAGGCACGTCGACCGTGACGGCCGTGCCGTTCACCGTGAAGGCAGTCATGCGCTCATCGCCGCAAGGAGTTTCTCGGGTGTTGCCGGCAGCTCGTTCAGCCAGACTCCGGTCGCGTCGTGGATTGCAGCGATCACAGCGGGAGCGGGGCAGTCCATCGGGATCTCGCCGATTCCCTTGGCACCGAACGGCCCACCGGAGTACGGATTCTCGACCAGGACGGTCTTGATCCTCGGTGCATCCAACGCGGTCGGGATGATGTAGGTAGCGAGCCGGTCGTTCACGTACCCGCCGTCTGCCATCTTCATCTCCTCGATGGTGGCGTACCCCACGGCTTGCAGCACTCCACCCTCCATCTGCCCTTCCACCATCACCGGATGGATCGCTGTGCCGGGGTCGAGCGCGGCGACGAGATCCGTGACCCGGATCTCTCCGGTGTCGGTGTCCACCTCTACGTCCACCACGACACAGGCAAACGCATACGCCGGGTAGGCGTCGCCTCGGTACTGTTCGTCGTTCCAGCGAATCCACGAGGGTTGTACGTAGGCCTTCTCCACGCGCAGCGGGGGCCGTTCGGATTCGAGTCGCTGCCGCAGCTCACCGGCGGCCTGTGCTACGAGCTGGCCCACGATCATCACGGTGCGCGACGCCACGGTCGGCCCGCTGTTCGGCACTACCGAGGTGTCCTGCGGCGGGATCGTCACCCGCTCGAGCGGGACTCCGAGGGTATCGGCGGCGATCTGTGCCAGGATCGTGGTCGTGCCCTGTCCCATCTCGGTTTGCGAGGTGAGCACCCGAAACTCGTCCTTGGCCGTGCACTCCACCGCTACTCGGGCGCCGAGCTTCTTCTCTCCGCTTCCGGTGAAACCGGATCCGTGAAACACCAGGGACACGCCACGGCCATGGAGCCGTGTCGGGTTCGACGGGAGTGCGACTGGCGGCGCGTTCCTGAGCGCCGCGTCGAGCACCAACTCGGTACCCACGCTCTCTCGCAATGTCTGTCCGGTGGCGGTCGTGTCGCCCTCGCGCAGCATCCACATGCGCCTCACGTCGATGCTCGACCGGCCGAGCGCCGCGGCCACGTGCTCTACCATCAACTCGGCGGCGAACTGCGACTGGGGAGCGCCGAATCCTCGGAACGCCCCGTTTGGCGGCGTGTTGGTCGCCATGGCGCGTCCCCGGATCCGCACGTTGGGACAGGCATACGGGCCAGCAGCGTGGATGGCACTGCGCGACAGCACGACCGGACTCAGCGTACAGTACGCCCCGCCGTCCAAGACGATCTCGATGTCCTGGGCCACGAGGGTACCGTCGCGACGGACCCCGGTGCGGTGGCGGATCACGCCCGGGTGGCGCTTGGTGGTGGCCGCAATGTCTTCGTGGCGATCGTAAATCACCCGCACGGGACGCCGGGCTTTCACGGCCAGTAGCGCCGCGTGGATTGCCACCATTGACGGGTATTCCTCCTTGCCGCCAAACGCGCCGCCAACTTCGGCGGGAATCACCACGACCTTGTCTTCCGAAACTCCGAGCGTGCGCACCACCGCCTGGTGCACGTAGTACGGGCACTGGAGCGATCCGTAAATCGTCACACCACCGTCGTCCGTCGGGACGGCGATGGCACCCTGCGGCTCGATGTACAGCTGCTCCTGGTGTCCCATCCGGAACGTGCGCTCCACCACGATCTCTGCCTCGGCGAGGGCGCGACGAACGTCGCCCTTGTCGATGAGCAGGTCGGCCAGCACGTCGGTGGCGTCGTCGAGATCGAGGAGGGGGTCCAGCCGATCCTGCTCCACCTGCACGTGGGTGGCCGCCGCCTCCAGGGTGTCGCGATCGGGAGCGGCGAGCAGGGCGATCGGCTCTTCCCGATGCCGGATTTCCCGCTCGACCAGGGCGGGCTGGTCGTCCCGGATGAGCTGCACGACGTTGTCGCCGGGGATGTCGGCGGCAGTGACCAGAACGGCCTGGTCCCAATCGAATGCCGGGTTCGCCGTCACCGAACGCAACACGCCACGGGGCACGGTGGAGCGGATCGTCTTCCCGTACCACGCACCCGGAAACACGAGATCGTCGGTGTAGCGGGCGGCGCCGGTCACCTTGGCGCGGCCGTCCAGTCGCGGAACCGACTGACCGACAACGTCGATGGGGGCGGGCGAGCGAAGCGGGACGGCCATAGCCGACGATACGGCGCGTCACACCTTGTTGACAAGCCCGTGTCTGGCGACCGGCGGCGGACTGGCCGGGCACTGCGTCTGAGCCTATCCTTGAGGTGCGTATCAGCCGGAGCGGCGCGTGCCGCACCCGCGGTGTCAGGAAGAGAACGTCATCACCAATCGCCAGGCGCGTCGTGAGTGACCGCCCGCGCCGTCGCGGGCGCATCTCGTTCGCGTCGGTCCCGTCCGACACCACCTGGTACCGACCCCTGTACCAGCCGCTGGTGTTTCTCTCGAATGTGGCAATGGCGGCGTGGATCTATCCCTGCTGGCGCACGGTGCGGATTCGCTGGATCCCACCGCTCGACGAGCTGGCGCAGTGTGCCGAACGAACCGGGCGGCCGCTGGTCTTCTACTCGTGGCATGCCTACGAGCCGCTCACGCTGTGCGCGTTTCGGGACGTGCCTCCCGAGATGATGCCCACCGGGATCGGCCACGACGGCCTGCTGTCCCGCATGCTGCAGCAGGCGTCGGCCTGGTTCGGATTCCGGCTCTGGATCTACCGCCGCAAGTCACCCATTCGGCCCAAGCATCAGATCATCGAGATGGTGCAGACGCGCGGGTGTAACATCGGGCTGTTCGCGGATTCCGGCGGTCCCTACGGTCGGGTCAAGCCCGGGCTGCCCGAGATCGCGCGGGCGACGAACGCGTGGCTCGTACCGCTTGTGGTGCGGGCCCGTCCGCTCATCCGGCTCCGGCGACCGTGGCACTACGAATTCCCGCTGCCGTTCTGCAGGCTGTGGGCGCACCACGGGAACCCCATTGACGGGCACGACGCAACGGTCGACGTGTGTCAGGAGGCCCTGGAACGGGTCGAGCGAGAGGCGCGGCCTGGCGGCTGAGCAGCGCCGGTTGGTGCGCACCACCGGGGCTTGCGCCCGCTCCGGAGTCCTGGTCAATCGCGGCCCGGCGGCCATGGGCTGGCCAGACGCATCTCGCCGCAACTGGAAGGCCCCGAGCGTCACGCTCGGGGCCTTCGTCCATCAGGCGTCGGACGCAGCCGGGATGGCTCGCCCGTCCTCCAACCGCAGGGCTACTTCACGACATAGGTCCAGAACCCGCCCTGGCCAGGGAACACATGGAACTGTCTGTTCTGAGCAGCGGGATCCTGCGGGAGGTTGATCAACACCAGGAACCCGACGTGGTTCCCGGACGACAGCTGGAAGTCCCGCAGTGGGTCGTCGCTCAGCAGCGGGTGGGACATCTCGACGACGGTGCCCGTCTCGTCATTGCCGACCGCCATCTCGCCATCGTTCGTCCCCTGCCACGCGTCATCCTCCTGCCCCTGGGGCGGCGTTGCATCGAGGGAGAAGAAGTCGTCGATGAATTGGTCCGCACTGGGCTCGACGCGATCCTGGGCGACGAACCCATCGTTTCCGTTCCCGTCGGCCCCTCCGTCCCACGCGCCATTGTTGTCGTCATCGAATCGAAGCCCGATGTTCGTGCCCCACTCACTGATGTCCGTATGGAACCGCACGGCGGCGTAGAGATTGGTGGCGTCGTTGGTGATGAAGATATCGGCGAGGGTGGTCGACTCGCCGTCGGGCAGCGTGATCGTCCCCTCATACTGGTCCGCCAGGTCCCACTCACCTTCTGAGAGGACGCCATCCACGTCGATCTCTCCCGGTGGCGTGGTCACGCACCTCAGGCCGGTGGGCGCCGACTCGTAGACGCCCTGGATCTCCTCTCCCGTTAGCGCCCGATCGAAGATGCGGATCTCATCGAGCAATCCGTCCATGGGTCCATCGAAGGGGTGGCTGAACGTGACGGCGCCGGCCTCCTCGCTGTCGAGCGCGCCCGTCACGGCGTTGGTGCCCACCAGCACGCCGTCCAGATAGGCCCGCATCACGTTACCGTCGTAGGTGCCGACTACGTGATGGAAGCAACCCGTCTGCAGCACGTTGTTGACGCGAATGTGGCGGAGGCCTTCGTCGATACGCGCGTAGAAGTGCAGCTGGCGTGGACCGTTTTCCCCGTCGTAGCGGATGACGGCTCGCTCCCATTCCAGGGTCACGAAACGCTGGTACGTTCCCACCTCGTCTTCTCCTGACAGCTGGTCCAGCTCCACCCAGGCTTCCAGCGAGAAGGTCGGTAGGACATCGAGACCGACGGACGGCGCCTCCACATAGTCGTCGAGCCCGTCGAAGCTGAAGGCGCTTCCGAAGATGCCCGGCGCGAACGTCGTGCCGTTAAAGAGGGTGCCGTCATTGCGGTTGTAGTAGAGGTCCAGCGCGTCATCGTTGGCCCGCCACCAGCTGACCACGCCCGGCGGGACATCCGGAACCGCACCACCGACGTCACTGAACGAGCCTCCCAGGCCGCCAAGCCCCTTGGGGACGGTACCTAACACGGCGGCTTCCAGCTGCCTGGGGGCAAACGCGGTCGTGAACGCTTGGCGGAGTTGCTGCCACGCCAAGCTCGCATACCGTACCGGGCCGCTCTGCGACTCGGCGGCCGCAAACGGAGTGAAGTCGGTACAATCGATCAGCTGCGGGTCTGCCCACGGCAGCGCGACCAGACCCTGCGTTGCGTTGTACTTGTGCAGGAGAAGCAGGTCCTCCTGTTCCACCGTGAGGCCGGTGGGGAGCACACACGCCTCGAGGCGCACCAGCTCGCCGAACGGATACAACTCGGGCTCGGTGCGAAACTGGTAGCATCCTTCGGACTGCGCGAGGCCGGTCGGGAGACATTCCCCTTGGTGCGGAGGATCCTGCTCCTCAATCACGACGGTGACCTCGTCTCCCTCGCCGATGGCGCCCAATGGGACTGACAGCCCCGCGATGGGGCGGCCGGTTTCCGGGTCGAGAAGCGTGAAGTCACCACCGTCCGAGCGCACCGTGAATTCCGTGCAGCTCAAAGCACCCGGGTCACACAATGCGCCATTCTCGATGCGGAACTTGATCGGCAGCGTACGCCCGTCCTGAAACGCGAAGTACTCCCCGGTTCGGGCCTTCTTCGCGCCTTTGTCGGTGGCCGTGATGTCCACGAAGCCGAGCATCTCGCCTTGGGCGGAGCTGAAGACGCAAACCCGGTAGTCGCTCCCGGCCAAGGGTCCGGTTTCGCTCGTGGTCCAGTTCAGGTGGTACTGCTCGTCCACCTCGACGACTGGGGCCACGACGGGTCCGAACACGGGTGCTGCCCCGACGTCGCATCCCACGATGGTGGACTGCGGGTCGCGGGGCGGCAGCCGGTACACCGTGACGACCGGACGGAGCCCGGCGTTGAACTCGCCCGGCTCGAAGTTCCCGTCGTTCACCGGATTGTCGACGAGCGGCGGCAGAAAGAAGAAGTCGGGGTTGCCAGCCCCGTTCGCGCCGTCTGAGATGGCCGCCAGGGGACCCTCCGGGACGGTCGTTGGCACACGGTCGGACTGGCACGCGGCGACGACCGCGAGCAGGAACAGTGCAGTAAGACGGTTCATGGTGACCCTCAACAACGACGCAGTCGGCTGCAACATAAACGATGAGTCTTCGACGAAATCGGCCTGGCGACGGAGGCTTCCTCGGCCGATCTCTGCCCCTTCGACCGCAGGAATCCTGCCGCGGGGTGCGGGCTGATCATGTTCGACGTCGGCGCGATACGCCGAGCGGCACAGGGTGCTGCCCGAAGCTACCCACGCTGTCGAACGGTCGCGAGAGTCGAACACCCGCAACACGTGTCGCGGGGGGGTACGGATCGGATCCTGAGCCCGTCGAGCGTACGCAACACGCGGAAGGACGGGAGGATAGCCGAGCCTCCCGCTCTCAATTGCGGCCGGTGACCTGCGTGAAAGCCGGATGCGTGCGCAGCTCGCGCCACCACCAATGCGCGTCCCAGCCGGCATCGCTTTCCTGCTCCACCGGGTTTGCGGTGAAGAAGCGCCGTAGCAAGGCGATCGCCTCGTCGTCGTCGCCGGTCAGCGTGCGCATGTATGCTTCGATAAACTGCAGTTCCAGGTTGGGGTCCACGTCGGCGCTGGCGCGGGCATGTACCAGGACCGCGCGGGCACTGTCTGCGAGTCCCGCGCGGGCCAGGATGCCGCCCACGATCATCCGCGCACGCTGCGACTGGAAAGCGCGCACGGGCGCCGGCACCAGCTCGACGAGTCGGTTCCACAGGCGCCACGCCCGGGCGACGTTCGGCTCCACACCGGGCATCGTCATGGACCACAGGCGGCACTCGGCGAAGCGGAAATCCTCAGGGAAGCGCCGCGCCCCCTCGTCGCACCAGCGGCGAGCCTGGGTGAGCTGCTCGAGATCGTAGTTGCCCAGGAACAGCCGCCACAGCACTTCTGGGGCGACGGCGAGGTAGGCGTCCTCCTCGTAGGCCCTCCGCGCTGCCACCAAGGCCGAGACTGCGTTCTCCGTCTGATAGTACAAATGGCTCAACGTGCTGTGGGCGCTCGCGAGCGAGGGGTCGGTGTTGACCGCGGCTTCGAGATCGCTTTGGGCGGCATGCAGCAGCGCCGCCTGCTCATCGGGATTCGGGATCACGCCAAGGATCCAATGGAAGTAGCGCAGCGTGCCGCGTAGCTCCAGGGCGTGAGGGTCGGTGCTGGCCATGGCCAGAGCGCGATCGGCGTGCCCCAGGCCCAAGGTGATGCGGTCCAGCGCGGTTGGCAGGTCACCCGCGAGCCGCGCCTGGCGGTACGCGATCCACCCCCGTTGGATGATTGGCTGCGCCCAACGCGGGTCCAGCAGCTCGGCGCCGACCAACAGCGAGTCCGCTCGCCGCAAGTCTGCGAAGCCCGACTCGGCATTCTCCCCTTCCAGGGACTCCTCGGCTTCCTTGCGAAGGCGCTCGGCGCGCTGCACCGCGAGCCAGGCATCGACGTTTTGGGTTTCCGCGCGTCGCTCGCGGAGCCTGACCTCATCACCGAGCCGCTCGCGCAACAACTGTGAGACTTCGATGGCCACGGAGTCTTGGGCGCCGAGCACCTCGGTGGCCGGAATCTCCCAGCTCTCGCGCCTAAAGTCGACGCCGCTTTCGCCGTCGATTAGACGGATCCCGAGCCGAAGTGCATTCCCGGTCCGCTCCACGCTGCCGGCGATGAGCACACCGACATCCAGCGCCCGCGCAATGCTGTCGGGGGGGGTCAGAAGCCCGCGGTACGGCGCGACGCCGTTCCGCGAGATCACGTGGATGCCACGCGCGTGTGACAGCTGGTCGATGAGGTCCTCGGTGAGGCCGTCGGCAACCGGTGTGAGATTGCCGTCGGGGCTCAAGTCATCGAAGTAAAGGACGGCAACCCCCCGCGGGTCGAGCTCCGTGAGGGTGCCTGAGTTCTGACCGATCCGCGGCCAGAGCAAGACAGCCACGGTGAGGACCGCTATGATCGTGCTTCCGGCAAGCAACCACAGGATCGGCGACCGTGCCGGCCGACCTCGGCGCAATCGCCTCGTGGCCGTGGTGATGTGGGGCGCCGCCCCGGAACCCACTCCATCGAGCGCTTCGATGAAGTCTGTGGCTGAGCGGAACCTGTCGGCGGGGGTCTTTGCCAGCGCTTGGAGAACGATGTCCTCGAGTTCCTCGGGAATGCTCTCCCGCACGATATGCGGCGGCGGCACGGCATCCATCGAGTGTCGTGCCATGATGGCTTGCGCGGTCGGGCCGGTGAACGGCACTTGACCGACGACCATCTCGTAGAGGACACAGCCCAGGCTGTAGATGTCGCTTCTGCCATCGATGTTCGCCTGGCCCGCAATCTGTTCCGGGCTCATGTAGGCGGGCGTGCCGACGCTCATACCGGTCTGGGTGAGCTGATCGGCCCCCGACTCGCTCACGGCCCGAGCCACACCGAAGTCCGCGACGATGGCGTGACCCGCCTCGAACAGGATGTTCTCCGGCTTGATATCGCGATGCACAACGCCCATCGAGTGCGCGTACGCCAGGGCGTCTGCCACTTGGCGGGCGATCCGGATGGCGTCTGCCACGGGGAGCTGCCCTTCACGGTTCAGCAGGTCCCGCAGCGACTCACCCTCCAGGAACGGCATCGCGTAGAACAGCGTGCCGCCAACTTCGCCCGAATCGTAGAGGGGGAGGATATTCGGGTGGGTCAGTCGCGCGGCAATCTGGATTTCGCGTAGGAATCGCGCCGGCCCCAGCGAGAGCCTGAGTTCGGGCCGTACCACTTTGAGCGCGACGGGACGATCGTGTTTGTGGTCGTGCGCGAGGTACACGACTGCCATGCCGCCCTGACCCAGTTCGGCGCGGATTTCGTAGCGATCCGCAAGGGCGTCCATGGGGACAATCCCGGTGGTACCAGCGGCGTTCGTGGATGCCGCCCCCGCCTGCGTCCCGCAAGACGGACAGAACCCCGCACCCTCAGGGAGCAAAGAGCCGCATTTGCCGCACGAAGGAGCCGAATCCGGCATGACCCTCCCAACGGTGGCTGGAGCGGCCGCCGCCGCTCGATCTACGGTGCAGTGCCGCGGTGCTCGAACATCACTAACATGGCGTGGGACACGTCGGGCGCAAGCGTGGTTCCTTGGGGCAAAACCGGTAGGTGACGAGGTCGCGGCGCTCGACCAGCGGCCGCGTCGTCGCACCGGTCTCCTCCCTCTTGGATGGCGCAGACCATGAGCCGCCAGGCCGATTGATCGCGAGGTTTCGGCCGGGTGGCCTAGCGCGGGTCGGTGTCGCTACGAGGTGAAGAGCAGGAGCCCCCCCAGCACGGCCGACGTCACGACCAGCACCACGAAACCCACGAGACACACGGCCAGTGCGCGGCCCGTGCTCGTGTAGTCCAGCGCTTGGCGCACCGCCACCACCATGGCGGCGAGCATCCACAGTGAGGCCGCGAGCACCAGCAGATTGCCCACCACCGGGACCACGCCCAGCACGCGGAGCATCCCCGGGGCGGAGGCGAACCCGATGGTGCGCAGCATCTGCCCGAGGTCGGCCTTGGTCTGCGGCTGGGCCAGCAGCTTGGTGCCGATCGCGTAGGTGAGGAGCGCCCAGATGAACCAGGCGACGAGTGCGCCGAGGGAGTCGACCACCAGTTCGACCACCGAGAAGCCGCTGGTCGTGCCGATGCCGGCGGCGATGCTGGCCAGCACCACGGCGACCATGGCCTGGGGCAGGGCGGAGCTGTCGGCTTCGACTTCCTCGTAGGTGGCGACGTCGAGCTTGGCAGCGTTGATCAGGCGCTGACCGAATGTCTGCATGGGTTCACCTCCGGCGCCAAGAAACCGCGATAGCCGCTCGAGCGCAAGGTGGCGGTCCCGGTGCCCGGCCTTGACGGCGCCCTCCCCGGATGAAGGTTCTTGGGTGTTCAGGCGGGGCGGGCGTCCCGCCAAAGGTCCCTCCCCAGGAGGTCACCATGCGTAGGCTTCTTCCAGTAGCGCTGTTGCTCCCGTTAGCGGTGAGCGCGTGCCTGCCCCAGAGCGAGCCAGCCGCGTCGACTGAAGAGGATGTCGCCGCCGTGCTCGCGGTGCGCGCCGCGGAGGTCGCATCGATCACGACTGGCGACACGGTGATCGCTCACGTGGCCGACGACATCGTCCTCATGCCGCCCAACAGCCCGGCTGTGGTGGGGAAAACCGCGGCTCGCGCCTGGTCCCGGGAGCTCAGTCAGCAGGCGACGATCCAGGCCATCGACTACACGAGCGCCGACGTCGTCATTGCTGGCGACTGGGCCATCGAGCGCTATGCGGGGTCCGTCACGATGGTGCCGACGGGTGGCGAACCGATGTCGGAGACCCTCAAGGGGATCCACATCTATCGCCGGCAGGCCGACGGGTCGTGGAAGCTGGCGCAGGACGTGTGGAACAGCGACCAGCCGCTGCCGGAGATGCCGTAGGCCGGTTCAGAGAGCGGGGCGGTGATGCGGGGGTGGTGTCCCTCGCTCCGGCCCAGCCGCCCCGCACCGCGCTCCGTACGCCAAGTTAGGGCACCGGGATTACTCACCGGAGGAGCGGCGCGGTACCCGGGATCGCCGTCTGTAATTCCGCGGGCGCCCCCGCCGCCCCGTCGTGCCCCTGCCATCTGGGCACGCGGTTCGTTAGACTATCTTTCGGTGGTGAGCATGATCATACCTAGCCCGCAGCCGAGGATTGGGGAATGGACGGTAGAAAGCAGCGAATTAGCGAGAAGGCGTACTACAACTGGGAACTCGAGGGTCGTCCGAGCGGGCGGGAGCAGGACCATTGGCTCAAGGCCGAGTCGGAAGTCGCGCAGGATAAGGCGGAGCCGGGGGCGGCACAGCATCAGACCTCTCCCGTGAGCGTTGCCAAGGCGGCCAAAAAGACCACGAAAAAGAAGACCACCAAGCGAGCGGTGAAGAAGCGGGCGAAGTAGGCACGCCTCACCGTCGCAGGTGGTCGCTCGACAGGCAGGCCGCTGGTTCTCAGCCCGGAGTCACGGGGCGCCGTGGGTATTACCTGGCCCGCCAGGCCCCCTGAGCACACCATCCTCCAGATGGAGCGCCCGGTCCGCATACTCGGCAATCCGCTCGTCGTGACTTACGATCACGGCTGAGCGGTTGCCCTGGCGCACCTTGGCGGTGAGAAACCTGATGATGTCCAACCCCTGGGCGGTGGCGAGGCTCCCCGTCGGCTCGTCCGCGATGATCAGCTCGGCGTTGTTGGCGAGGGCGCGGGCAACGGCAACCCGCTGTTTCTGCCCCTGGCTCAGCGTGCGCGGTGAGGCGCCGGCCAGCCCGGCGACGCCGAACTCCTCCAGAAGTGCGAGCGCGCGGCGGCGCGATTCGACCCGCGGCACGCCGGCGAACTTCATTACGAGCATCACGTTGTCCAGCACGGTCAGCGGTTCCAGCAGCCGGAACGTCTGAAACACGAACCCGATGCGTGTAGCGCGAAGCCGCTGCAGCTCCCGCGACGTGTAGTCCTCCACCGCCCGACCAAAGATCTCGACGGTGCCCGACGTGGGATGCTGCAAGCCGCCCATCAGCGTCAACAGTGTGGTCTTACCGCTCCCGCTCGGCCCGAGCAGCAGGACCGTCTCCCCAGCATGCACCGCGAGCGACACGTTTCGGAGCGCCGTCGTCTCGCGGCCCGCGGCGCCGTAGACCCGCGTTACCTCGATGAGGCGCGCGACGCAGTGGCGGCCGTTCACGGGTCTCATTGGAACACCTCGAGCGGATAGATGCGTCTGAGCCAGCGGTTGGGGAGCACCGAGCTGGCCAGGCTGATCGCGACGACGCCGGCCGCCGCAACCGCGATCTGCCCCGGTGACGAGACCGGCGAGATCTCCGGAGCGAGTGCCTGGACCGCGGCGATCAAGGGGAAAAAGAAGATCACGGCTGCGGCGATCCCGGCGAGTGCGAGGGCCAGCGCCTGCTGCACCACCAGACCAGCGACGAAGCGGTCTGGTGCCCCGATGGCCTTCATGACGGCGAACTCGTGACGCCGCTCCAGCACGTTGACCGAGAGAATCAGGCTCAGGATGGCGGTCAGCACCACCGCGCCAATCAGCGCCACGACGAACAGCAACGGCAACAGGCCCGTCTCCATCTCCCGGATGTTGTTGGCCAGGAACGTCGCTCGGTCGTACACGGCCACGTCGGTCATGCGCTCACGTATCCGCGTGGCGACGACCGCGGCATCCGCGTCGGGCGCCACCGTGACCTGGTAGGCCGACACGATGGAGGAAAACCCGATGATGTCGTGCGCGGTACGGAGGGTCACGAACGCGTACTGAATGACGAACATGTTGGTGCCGGCGCTCAGGCCGACTACTGTGAGCGTGTCGTTACGGATCGGAAGCCGATCGCCGATCGAGAGCCGGTACTTGGCGGCGAAGGACCGATCTAGCACGATCTCGCCATCGCCAGTGACCGTCCGTCCCCGCACGATCGTCGGCGGTCCTCCCCGTCCGGACTCCGGGTCGAACCCGGTCACGTAGGTTGTGGCCGCACCACCGGGGAGCTGGACGCCCGCCAACAGAAACAGGATCGGCGAGGCATTGGCCACGCCGGGGATGGTGTCCAGCGTCCGCCCGTGCCGAGTGGTGAGCAACGAGGTGCTGCGCAGGATGTTGGTCGAGTGGCTCTGCAACACCCACAGGTCGGCATCGCTCGCGCGGACGTACTCCACCGAGCCGTCGGCCACGCCGCGATACACGGACTGGAGAAACAGCGCGAGCATCACGCACAGGGCCACGCCACCCACGGTGAGGCCAAAGCGGAGCCGCCGGTCGAGGATCGTCGCAAGCGCGTACATCGCGTCACCCGAACATGGGGACCTGGGGGAGGAGCCGTCCGCGGATGCGGTCGAAGATGTCACCCAGGTCCGGCCCGGTGATGGTCAGGCCGTGGTTCTTGAGGCCGACGACGGTACGCTCTGGATGCGGCTGATCCGCGAGCAGGCGCACTACCTCATCGGCGAGGTCGATGGTGCCGCACGGGTAGTTCTGGCATGTGCTGGGCACGTCGTCCATCCACGCGTGCACGTGCACGATCGCGCCGACCTCGGGAAACGAGCGGTAGATGAGGTGGTGCTCGATGGCGTCCACCGAGACCCGTGTCGTCGGGTCGTGCGCTGGCGGGACACTCACGAGCATGGTGCCGTCGTCTTCGTCGTACCCGGTGACGAGCAGCACGTCCCGTCCGATGCCGGCGAGTGCCGCTTTGTTCACGCCGCGGGCCGTCATCCAGAACGTGCAGTCACCCAATTCGGGCACGTCTTCGCGCGCGCTCAGGTTCCCGTAACTCAGTCCCTTGACCTGAAATAGCCGGTACAGGTCGTCGATCTCTTCTTGGCGGAGGACGTCTCGGAGCGGGAACGGGGCCGGCAGCACGCCTAGTCGATCCAATTCCTTTCCGTAGTGCTTGAGTTGCTCCACGACCAGCGAGGTCGTGCCGAATCGCGGTGGCAGGTCGGCAGTCAGTCGGTTTGCGATCAACATACGGGAGCCGACCACGGGGAGGATGCTTTCGCACGCCCGATCGGGATCGAACGGATAGTGATAGAACCCGACTTCGGGGGTTGTGAGATAGAGCTCGGGCTGGCGGTCGGTGCCGTTCCCCCGTGTTCCGTTCGCCGGCACGGCGCACACCAGCAGGTTGGAGAGCGTGCGGATGAGCGTCGAGTACGTGAGCGACCGCATGTCGGTCACGGGTTCTCGCAGCGCCACGAGCGAGACCACGAACATCGTGCGTGAGCGGCGCTTGAAGGCGCGAGGCGCCTCGGCATCGGTGAGGTTCAGCACCCAATCGATGTCGTCGTCCAGCGTGGCGAGCGTGTGGCCGCGACTCTCGAGGCGGGCGACGATCTCGTCGGCAATCCGATCTCGGATTGGATCGGCATCCGTGCGCAACACCGCGAACCGCAACGTCCTGGTGCCGGCAGGGTCGCCCGGAGGACCGTCGGACGCCGTCGCGCCGACGGTGTCGCGCGCGATCGTGTCGTCGAACGTCTCCCGACGGCGGAGCAACGCATGCCGGGTGCCCGACACGGCCACGACCGCCGGCCTGGGGAACCCGAATGACGACTCCATGGCGGTGAAGTAGGCCCCGCTATCCATCACGGCCAGCACGTCGCCGGTCCGGACCGGCGGCATCGGCTTATTGCGGTACACCACGTCACCGGCGAAGCACGCCGGTCCGATGATCTGGACGCGCTCCGTGCGGGGGCGGTGCACCCCGTTGCACGCGAACACCTCGTGGTACTCGTAGTACGTCGGCGTAGTCACCGTTCCCAATCCACCGTCGGTCACGAGCCACGTGCCGACACCACGCCGCTGCTTCACGCCATGCACCGTCAACAGCAGGAACTGATTGACACTGACGATGCTCCGGCCGGGCTCCACCACCAGCTCCGGCATCTCATCCATGGGGAACAGCTCGTGCAGGCCGGCGGTCACGGCTTCCGCCAGATGATCGAACGTGAGCGTGGCGTTGGGACGCGCGGGCGACGGCAGTCGTCCCCACCCTTGATAGGCGAGCATCTCGAGCGTGGTCATCTCACGGGTCGTGGGCACGCCGAACCCGCCGCCGACGTCGATCACGGGGATGGGAAGCCGACGGCGTCGCGTGCGCTCGATCAGCGGACCCAGGTGGTGCAGTGCCCGGCGGTAGTCGGCGGCATCCCGGATCCCCGTGCCGATATGCATGTGGAAGCCGTGGAAGTGGAGACGGTCCTTCTCCTTCAGGAGGTCGAGCGCGCGGTCGACCTCGCCACTCCGGAGGTCGAGACCGAAGGCACAGCCTCGGCGACTCCCGGTAGCGGACCCGCGGTTCATGCCGCGCGGCACGTAGTCTGGATTGATCCTGAGCAGCACAGCGACGTGGGCGCCGAGCGCTTGGACCTGGGCATCGAGCGCGGTCAGCTCGTCCAGCGCATCGACCACCACGAACCGCACGTCGTGCTGGATCGAGAGACGCAGGAACTCCGGTGTCTTGCCGGGACCGTTGACGATGATCGCGGGACCCGGAAAGCCCAGGCGCTGCGCGAGGAGGAGCTCGAACGGCGTGCAGACCTCCGCACGCAGTCCAGCCTGTCGCAGGAGCTGCACGATTCCGGGGACGGCGTTGCACTTGAACGCGTAGTGCACAGACACGGCGGCCGGGTACAGGCTCGTGAAGGCGCGGGTGAATGCCGTCGCCGTCGCGAGCAACCGGTCCCGATGCACGACGTGCAGCGGGGTTCCGTACTCCCGTGCGAGGTCGAGCGTGCTGCACCCGCCCACCATCAGAGCGTCCGTGCGGTCGACCGTCAGACCCCACGCCTCGGGTGGAAGCACCATGGTGCGGTCGTGGCTACGCATGACACACCTCCGGCACGTGTTTCCGGTAGACGGCAAAGTCCTTGTATGACTCGAGTCCCAGCCGTTCGGCGGCGCCGATCGCCGGACGGTTGTCGTCCGAGATCCACGAGGTCGATAGGGATCGGCAGTGCATGGCCGTGGCGCACATCGCCCGGACGAGGAGCTCGTAGGCGGGCGTGCTTTGGTAGGCGCGGGAGATGCCGACGGCGTACACGACCAGGTCGCGAACCTGCCGGCGCAGGCGCACGAATCGCAGGTAGCTCAACGGGCCGATGTGGCCGCGCAGCTGGCGAAGCAGGGGATTCACGTCCAGGACGCAGAGCAGCGCCCCCACCGGCTCCCCGTCATACTCCACGAAGGTGACCAGCTCCGGTCGCGTGACGTGGAACAGGCCCTTCGCGGAGAACCGGTACTCCTCCCGGCTCACCGGAACGAATCGCCAGTTGTTGGCAAACGCGTCGTTGAAGATGCTGCGCAGGCGCTCGAGCTCCGCGGCCGTGTGTCGACGGTCGACCTGGCGGGTCGAGAAGTGCCCGTTGCCGCCGACCGTGACCGTGCCGTAGCGCTGCCGCACGTAGTCCGCCACCCCATCATTCCGCCAGGTATGGAGCACCTTCGACACCGTGAAGCCGAGCCGCTCGAACAGCGCCGGGTAGTACGCCGGGTTGTAGGTCTCGAAGAAGGCGGGACCGACATCGAACCGGTTGGTCTGCACGCCGACCGGCGAGTAATGATTGGGATTGAACGGACCTTCCACGGCGTCGACGTTCTGTGCTCGGCATTCGGCCAGCATCGCCTCGACCACGCCTGCCGCTGCCTCGTCGTCCTGCACGCACTCGAACAGTCCAAACAAGGCGGTCTTCGGACTGCCCTCGGATTGGTGTCGCTCGTCGACGATCAGGACTATGCGGGCCACTGGCTGACCCCACTGGCGGCACACGAAGAGCCGGAGCGACGCATGGCGGAAGTACGGATTGCGGCTCACGTCCAGGGTGCGGCGCTCGTCCACTTCGAGCGGCGGCACCCACAGTGGGTCATTCCGGTACACGACGAACGGGAGCGCGAAGAAGTCCCGCCAGCCGCGCCGGTCGGTCACCAGCTCGACACGGTAGGACATGCGTCCTCCTGTTTGACGATCCGTTCGACGACGTACGCGCCGTAGATGAACGCCAGATCCCGTGCGTGGAGCGTGGCCGAGAGGGCCCGCTCGGGCTCGATCCACGGGGCCAGACCGATCGGGCGCGCGCGCGGCACTAGCAGGTTGCGATACGCGAGGACGGCACCATCCCGGCCCACGCGCACGGTTTCGCGCAGCAGGTCGTCGAACGTGCGCGGCGGCATCCACTCGAAGACGTTGCTGAAGTTGAACTTCGAGATCGTGTTTGCGGGGAGAGTGGCGAAATGGTCTTCGCAGGCCCCGGTCACGGTCTCGATCCGATCCACACGGTCGCGAATCGTCTCGAAGTACTCCGGCTGCAGGTAGAGCGGGAGATGCTGCGGCGTCGGGAACCGGCCCAGCAGGGCGTACGCCAGAAACGGATTCCGCTCGACCGGCAACTCCAGGACCGCTCGCTCCACCCGCGCGCGAAACCGCCGCCCGAACGAGAACGAATCCTCGAGCTGCGCGAAGAACGCCGGATCGAACATGCGGGTCATCACCCATCGGCTGAGCAGCACACCCGTGAGCAGGCGCCAGCGTCGATTGTCCCAGCGCCGATGGAAAAGGGTGGCACGCGCCTCGGCGGTCGACGCGCCGATCACGTCTTGGGCGAGCGATGGACCCATCAGCAGGCTGAACCACCGTCGCACGAGGCGCAGGTAGCGCTCGTAGCGGCCGGTGTGGACGAGGCCCTCGTCGATGATGCGCGGGTGCGTGTCCCAATAGCGACGGCTGTCGGGCGTGAGCCGAGATCGGAGCGCCCCGTAGAGCGCCCGGCGCCGAGTCGAGTCCGTGGCGCCGAGCAGCGCCAGCACCTCGTGATGATCCAACGCGGCGAAGGCGGCCATCTTGAGGTCGAGCACATAGTTCTGATGCGGATTGACGTCGAGCGCAATGATCCGGCGCGGGTCGTCGATCAGAAACGCGAGCACGTTGCACCCACCGGACGTGATCGAGAACACGACGTCCTCCGGACCGATCCTGAGGGCCTCGCGGTCGATCGAGGGATCTTCCCAGCACTGGGCGTACAGCACTTCGTCGAACACGTTCGCGCGCGCTCCGGTCGCGTCGTCACGCACCGTGTCGGCGGCCGGTGGGGCGGCGATGCCCTTGCGGGTATGCACGACCGCCCAATCCAGCACCGCGGGCAGCCCGACGACGATGGCGACGGCCAGCGATCCTGTGACCGCGGCAAGCAGGAAGCCGGGAATGAAGAGCAGGTAGAGCGCGTTGTGGCGGAAGCCGTCGCGCGTGATGACCGCGTCGGCCAGGGCAGCACCGAGCCGGGACGCGCTGCTCAGGTTCGGCAGGAGCGGGGGCACCGTCGCCGAGTAGATGCGATACCGGTCGCCGAACTGCCGCTCCAGCGCGCGCTCCTCGTAGCGAATCAGCTGGAGGTAGTGCAGCAGCAATAGAACCGGCAGGGCGGCCCCGATGGGTGGCAGGCACAGCGCAAAGCCGCAGAACGCCACGAGGTCGGCCAAGTAGATGGGATTTCGCACCAGGCGGTACGGCCCGGCCAGTGTCAGCGCGTCGGCCTGGACCGGAAACGCCATCATGCGTCCGGAGGTGAGCATGCTCCCGGCCCACATGCGAAGGCCGCACGCGAGCACCAGCACGCCAGCCACGCCCAGGAACCCCACCCGCAACGACACCGCCGGATCGAGATGAAGCGCCGTGCCGATGAGCACGAGCAGCGACGGGGACGACGCGAAGACCAGGAACGCCACAATGCCTACGGCGATCACGATGCCGAACGAGACGAAGATGCGGGCTTCGAACTCGAGACGCCGGAGCCTGAGTGTCAGCTTGGACATGACGTCAGCTCCCGTGTGGCCGGCCGCTTCTGATCCGAAGCGCCGCGGGCAAGAGCGATATCCGGCACGGCGTGAAGCCCAGGCACTCGCCGTCGGCCGAAACGGACACCGGTGGCTCCGCTGCGATCGTGAGCTGGCCGGTCCGGTGCACGGCAAAGCGCGGTGATTGGACGTGCGATCCGGCGTAAATGCGCGGGAAGTTCACGAGCCGCGTTGGGATACCCATGTCGTGGATGGTGAGCACGTCGAAGACCCCGTCATCCAGCCGGGCGCCCGGCGTGAGGCGCATGCCACCGGCGCAGATGTGACCGTTCCCGATCGCGAGACCGAGCAGTGGCAGCGTGGTGGCCCCGGTCCCGTTGTACGACACGCTGAGAGCCGAAGCGCGATGGCGGAACACCGAACGGAGCGTCGCGGCGCCGAACGCGAGGCGCCCACCGAAGCGCTTGGATGTCGGGTGAACGCAGGCCGTCACGACGCTCCCGATTCCCACCTGGCACTCGCTCGCAAACCACCGTTGGGCAGCTCGGCCGGAGGCGTCGCGGTAGGCGACGTGTCCGACGTCGATGGCAACACTGTAAGGCAGTGTGAGCAGATCGAGCTGACCGTCGAGCGCATCGGGAAGACCCAGGCTGTCCGCCAGGCCGCTCCCGGTACCGCAGTTCACGATCCCCAACTCGCAACGGGCAGCAACAATCGGCTGGGCCCGAAGCAGGCCGTTCAGGATCTCGTGCACGGTGCCATCCCCGCCCACGGCCACCACGAGCGCGGTACCAGCCGCGACGGCCGCCGACGCCGATGCTGAAGCGTGACCCGCGCGCTCAGTGACGCACAGCGTGTAGTCGGGGCCGAATCGATCGGTGAGGCCCGCCAGAATCCGGGACTCGAGTCTTTTGGCCCGACCCCCTGCCGCGGTGGGGTTCAGGATCACGTGCACTGGTCCCGCCGCGAAGGACTCCCGCCCGGCCGCGGGTACGGCGCCCTGCGGCAGGGGAGCGGTTAGGCGGTCGATGCGGTCGGACACGTGGACCTCCCTTTCTTCCACGGGTCCACGGTGCACGACTGACGTCAAGGAGGCGTCAAGTGAGGATCCCAAAACGAAACGAGCGGGCCGAAGCCCGCTCGTCACGTCATGCTGGAGGCGATGACTGCTACGGCTTGTTCACCGACACGGCAGTCCCGTTGCTGCTCCCGTCCGGGTCGTGGTTCTGGCTGGCCACGTAGGTCTGCCCCGCCAGCGTCACGCTAGTCACCGTGAAGGTGATGGACTGCACCCTCTTCCTGAGTCCCGAGAACGAAACGGTGCAGGTGCCGCTGCCGCCGGTCGTGCATTCGGTCGTCGCGGTCGTGCTCCTGCTCCACGAGCCGACCACCCGCGCACCGGTCACGGCACCGTGGTTCGGGTCGTGTACGGTGATCTCGACGGTGCCAGACCACCTACTGCCGTTATTGATCCCGGTGCCGTCCAAATCCCCCACATGGATCTCGGGGGGCGGCGCCGGCGCGGTGACCGTGACCGTGGTCGAGCCCTGATCGTTGGACGCGTCGTCGTCCGCGTAGTCGTGGCTCGCAGTGAGGGTGTGGGTGCCGATCGAGCTCCCCGCAGTGTTCCAGTTGATGGTTACCGTGGTCTGGGCGCCCACGCCGAGCCCGGCCACGGTCGTGCTTCCCACTGTCACACCGTCGGTGGCATCCACCACTGTCACGGTGAACGTCGCGCCCACGTTCTGATTGCCCACGTTGCCGACGGTGACGTTGACGCCGGCAATGCTGCCCCGCACGAGCTGTGACACGGCGGCCACGTTCGTGACTGCGAGATCCGTGACGGCCGGGGGGCCGGTGGGCTCGTTGACGGTGACGATCGTCGACTGCTGATCGTTGGCGGCGTTCTCGTCCGCCAGATCGTGGCTCGCGGCGAGCGTGTGGCTCCCGATCGTGCTCCCCGTGGTGTTCCAGTCGATCGTCACGGTAGTGGTCGCCCCGGCTGTCAGCCCGGCCACGCTCTGCGACCCGATCGTGATCGCGTCAGTGTCGTCCACCAGCGTTACGACAAACGGTGTCGCGACATCCTGGTTCCCCACGTTCTCGACGGTCACGGTAACGGGCGCGACATCGCCCTGCGTCACCGACCCCGTGCTCACGCCCGTCACGGCGAGATCGGTAATGGGTGAGCCGCCGCTCGGGTCGGTCACCCGGACGGTGGTCGAACCCTGATCGTTGGTGGGATCGTCGTCCGGGTACTCGTGGTGCCCCGTGAGCGTGTGGAGGCCGAGCGAACTGGTGGCGGTGTTCCAGTTGATGGTCACCATCGTCTGGGCGCCCACGGCGAGCCCGGCGATGGTCGTGCTGCTCACGGTCACCCCGTCAGTGGCATCGATGACGGTCACGGTGAACGTGGCGCCGACGGCCTGGTCACCCACGTTGCGGACCGTGACGTTGACGCCGGCGATGTTCCCCTGCACCAGTTGCGGCACGGCGGCCACGTTGGTGACCGCGAGATCGGTGAAGGGTGGAGGTCCACCCGGATCGTTCACCGTCGCGATAATCGACGCCTGATCGTTGGCCGCGTTCTCGTCGGCGAGATCGTGGGTGGCGGTGAGTGTGTGCGTGCCGATCGAGCTCGCGGCCGTGTTCCAGTCGATGGCCACGGTGGTGGTGGCGCCCGCGGCGAGGCCGGCAACACTCTGACTGCCAACGGTTACACCGTCGGTGGCATCGGTCACGATCACATTGAACGGCGTCGTGACATCTTGGTTCCCCACGTTCTCGACCATCACGGCCACGGGCGTGACGTCGCCTTGCAGGACCGAGGCAGCGCTCAGACTCGTGACAGCCAGGTCGGTGGTCGGCGAGCCGCCGCTTGGATCGGTGACCCGGACGGTGGTCGAGCCCGCGTCGTTCGACGGGTCGTCATCGGGGAAGTCGTGGTTGGCGGTGAGCGTATGCAGGCCGAGCGAACTCGTGGCCGTGTTCCAGTTGATGGTCACGGTCGTCTGGGCGCCGACGGCAAGGCCCGCGATGCTTTGGGATCCCACGGTCACGCCGTCGGTCACGTCGACAAGCGTCACGGTGAAGGTGGCGCCGACGTTCTGGCTGCCCAGGTTCCGGACCGTGATGTTGACGCCGCCGATGTTGCCCTGAACCAGCTCCGGGTGCGCGGCCACGTTGGTGACCGCGAGGTCGGTTCCGGGGGTGCCACCCGGATCGGTGACGGTGACGGTGGTCGAGCCCTGATCGTTGGACGAACCTTCGTCCGCGAAATCATGGGTCCCGGTGATGGTGTGTGGGCCGACGGAGCTCCCCGTCGTGTTCCAGTTGATGGTCACGGTCGTTTGGGCTCCCACGGCAAGTCCGGCCACGGTCTTGCTGCCAGCGGTGACGCCGTCGGTGGCGTCTGCCACGGTCACAGTAAACGTGGCGCCGACCGCTTGGTTGCCCATGTTGCGGACGGTGACGTTGACACCGGCAATGCTGCCCCGCACCAGCTCCGGCACGGCCGTCACGCTGGTGACAGCGATGTCGGTCACCGGCGTGGGCCCACCGGGATCGTTCACCGTCACGATGGTCGAGGCCTGATCGTTGGCGGCGTCTTCGTCGGCGAGATCGTGGCTCGCGGTGAGGCTGTGGCTCCCGATCGAGCTTGCTGCCGTGTTCCAGTCGATCGTGACCGTGGTCGTGGCACCCGCCGCGAGGCCAGCCACGCTCTGCGTGCCGATCGTGACCCCGTCGGTGTCGTCCACCAGGGTCACCGCGAACGTGGCGGTCACGTCTTGGTTCCCTACGTTCTCGACCGTGACGGTCACGGGCGCGATATCACCCTGGAGCACCGATGTAGCGCTCACGCCGGTCACCGCGATGTCGGTAATGGGTGAGTTGCCGCTCGCGTCCTTGACCCGGACGGTCGTCGAGCCCTCGTCGTTCGACGCGTTGGCGTCGGGCACCTCGTGGCGTCCAATCAGGGTGTGCAGGCCAAGCGAGCTTTGCGCCGTGTTCCAGTTGATGGTCACCATGGTCTGGGCGCCGACGGCGAGTCCCGCGATGCTCTTGCTGCCTACGGTTACGCCGTCGGTGGCGTCGATGACGGTCACGTTGAAGGTGCTACTCATGCTCAGGTCGCCCACATTACGGACCGTGACGTTGACGCCGGCGATGTTGCCCTGGACCAGTTCCGGCACCGCGGCCACGTTGGTGACCGCAAGGTCGAGCACCGGCACTGGGACATCGTTCACGATGATCGTCGTGGAGCTTTGATCGTTCGACGGTTCGTCATCCGCCAGTTCATGATGTGCGGTGAGCGTGTGCGTGCCGATGGAGCTGCCGGCCGTGTTCCAGTCGAAGCTGACCGTGGTGGTGGCGCCCGGCGCGAGACCCTTGACGCTCTGCGTCCCGACGGTGACACCGTCAGTGTCGTCCACCAGAACCACGTTGAAGCTCGACGTGACGTTCTGGTTACCCGCATTGCGGACCGTGACGTTTACGCCGGCCACGTTACCCTGCACGACTTCCGAGGTGGCACTGACGCCGGTGACCGCTACGTCCGTGAGGGGCGGGCCGGGCGGGGTGCCGTCGATCGCGACCCCGAAGTGGTCCAGCACCAGGTCGATACGATTGGCGATGGTCTGGGTCTCGTTCCCGGCGAACAGCAATCCCACCGGGCTGTTGTTGCCGTCGGAGGTCACGATCAGCGAGCCGGAATCCCCGCCGCCGCTGAACCCGGCCGGCTCGATGATGAGCTGATCGACGAACGTCGCCGGCTTCACGCAGAAGATGAACTGGACCTCGTAGCAGATGGTGAGCTGAGCGTTGATGCCGGTGATCTGGCCCGTCGTAAGTCCCGTGGTGCGGCCGTACTTCTGGACCGCGAGGCCCAATAGGGCGGTCTTGTCGTCGAAGAAGCCATCCCCGTTCGCGTCGCCGAAGATCGCCGAGCTCGGGGCTCCGTAGCCGTCGTCACTCGGAGTGGCGTTACCCAGATCGGTGGTATTGGAGCTGGCAATGGCGGCGTCGATGGTGTTGAGGCCGCCTGCGAAATCGAGTGCTTGGAAGGCGAACAGCGTGGCGATCTGATCGCCGGCCGTCCCACCGTCGAACGGTCCCGGCTGGTATGCCGGGTCGCCGATCAGGGCGTCGTTGCTGTTGGCGAGCACGTGGTTGTTGCTGAGGATGTACACGTTCCCCGAGCCATCCACCACACGGGCGCCGATCGTGCCGGCCGTGATGGCTGGGTGGCCTACCGAGAAGCCCACCGGTGCGGGACGCTGCCGAGTGGTCGGGTCGCTGAACGCCACCAGCATGCCGGTCACCTCACGTGCCGTGGGGATGCCGTCCAGCACGCTTGGCAGGTTGGGCACGCCGGGATGGGTCACGAAGATCCGCACGCCGATCCGTCCGCTGGGCAGGAACCCCACGGCCGTCCCGACCACCCCGGGGGTGCGGAGCAGTGCCTGCGTGTGACGCTCCTGTGCCGCGATCGCGTTCTGCAGACCCTGCACGTCGGCCGCGCCCACCTTCAGGGTCTCGGGCCCGGCAAGCGGATCCAGGGCGCTGTCGGAGCAGCCATACCACATGCTGGCGGAGAGCACGATGGTGACGGTGATAGCAGCACGTCGCAAGGGGCGGAGCGTACGCATGGGCCAACTCCGGTCCGGGGGGAAAGACGCGGATCTCCAACATGGAGTCCGGCGCGACGCTCGGCAACCCGAAAGACGAAGTGGATTTTGAGGGTGATTCACGTCATTGCGGGAGGGCGAGGTTGGGGTCTTTAGAACAAGGGAAAGGCGAAAGGGGAAAAGGGAAAAGGGAAAGGGGAAAGGTCTATCCCCGATCCATCCGCCTAACCGCCCAACCGCCTAACCGCCTATTCTGACTCCATCTCCGCCGGCTGCCCGTAGTGATGGTGATGGGTACATTACGGGGTCTGGTCGGCCGGAGTCTGGAGCGATGACCGAACACATCCAGCGCATCGAGCGCGCCTTGGCGGAGCGGTACGCCGTGGACCGCGAGATCGGCCGTGGCGGGATGGCGACGGTGTATCTGGCCCGGGACCTCAAACACGACCGGCAGGTCGCGATCAAGGTGCTCAGGCCCGAGTTGGCTGCCCACTTGGGCACCGAGCGGTTCCTTCGGGAGGTCCAGCTCACGGCCAATCTGCAGCATCCCCACATCGTTGCCGTGTACGACTCGGGCGAGGCGGACGGGCTCCTCTACTACGTGATGCCGTACGTCGAGGGCGAGAGCCTGCGTGCGCGGCTCACCCGCGAGCAGCAGCTTCCGCCGGCCGACGCGGTGCGGATCGCGCGTCAGGTGGCGACGGCGCTCGAGTTCGCGCACGAGCGCAACGTGGTCCACCGCGACATCAAGCCGGAGAACATTCTCTTGGCCGGCGGCACGGCGATGGTGGCCGATTTCGGGGTGGCACGCGCGGCCGAAGCCGCCGGCGGCGAGCAACTCACGGCCATCGGGCTCGCTGTGGGCACGCCCGCCTACATGAGTCCGGAGCAGGCGAGCGGGGACTCGAAGGTCGATGGACGCAGCGACCTCTACTCGCTCGGGTGTGTGCTGTACGAGATGCTCTCGGGCAAGCCGCCGTTCGGTGGTGACACGCCACAGCGCACGCTGGCGCGACAGGTCATGGAACCCGTGCCGTCGTTGGCGGTCGCGGCGAAGGACGTTCCCCGCGGCGTTGCCTCCGTGGTGGAGCACCTGCTCGCGAAGGCGCCTCAGGAGCGCATCCAGTCCGCCCAGGATCTCATGCACGCCCTGGATGACACCTCGTCCGACAGTGCCATCCAGGCCGTGGGCTCCGGGCCTTGGTGGACGGCGTTCATGGGCCGGCGCGGGGCACGCGTCGTGGCGATCTACGTTGCAGCCGCCGTGCTCGGCGTGGCGCTCACCAAGTGGCTGGTGGGGCAACTGGCACTGTCTCCACACCTCACGACGTTTGTTGGCATCGCGTTGCTGCTCTTCCTCCCGACGGTAGCACTGCTCGCTCACCGTCGTCGCGGTGACGGGTGGTCGCTGGTCGAGAAGCTTGGTGTTCCGGCCAACGCCGTGCTGGCAGCGGCAGTCCTGTTCGTGCTGTTCGGCAACACGAACTTGGGCGCCACCACGACCGAAGTGACCATGCGCGACGAAGAGGGCAACGTCATCACGCGGCGCGTCCCCAAGGAGGGATTCCGCAAGAACGTGATGTTGTTCTTCTTCGACAACCCGCAGAACGACACGTCGCTCACGTGGTTGCAGTACGGCATCCCCATGGCGGCAGGGCACGATCTGCTCCAGGACCTGTTCTTCTACGTCTCTACTCCCGAGAACGTCCTCGAGCGACTGGAGCGCGAGGGGTTCGCGGACGGGTTAAACGTGCCGCTCACGCTGCAGCGACAACTGGCCGACGACAATCACTTCGAGTGGTTCCTCACGGGCTCGGTGAGGGGCTCAGGCGACGATCTCACCGTAATGACCCGTGTGTACGAGACCCGGCGCGGTCAACTCATAGCCGAGCACGAGTTTGGGGGTGGCGATGTGTTTGCGCTGGTGGATCGCCTGACCGAGACGCTCAAGGGCGATCTCGACGTGCCCGCCGCCCAGCTCGAGGAGGCTCGCGATCTGCCCGTCGCCGAGACGCTGACCGGGTCGCTTGCCGCCTATCGCGATTTCGTCGATGGCGTGGTGGCGCTGAGGCGCTCGGATCCCCAGGCGGCCGTCGCGCCGTTGGAGCGCGCGGTGGCGCGGGACTCGCTGTTCGCGCTGGCGCACCTTCAGCTCTTTGCAGCCCGCATCTACGCGAATCAAACGGTGGCCGCCGGGGCGGCGCTCGAGACGGCGCTCCGGTTGTCGTACAAGCTGCCAGAGATCTATCAACTGGCGGCCAAGACCAGCCACTATCGGCTGCAACGGCAGGATCCGGCACGGGCACTCGCAGTGGCCCGGATGCATGCGGAGCTGTACCCCCACGATTTCCAGGCCCGTCAGGTCTTGTTCACGCTGTTGGTGCAAGAGGGCCAGTACGACAGCGCCACAGTGCAGCTCGAGACCATGTACGCGCTCGATACCACGCGGTCGGAATTGCTTCTGCAACTCGGCAATACGGCGCTCGTGCAGGGCGGGAACGACCGCGCGCTCCAGTACTATCGCCGCTACGCCACGCGTTTCCCCGAGGACCCGGACTCGTACGAGGCTATCGCACGAGCGTCGGCACTGCTGGGTGATCACGAGCGGGCGCTGGAGCAGTACGACCGCGCCCTGCTGCTCGATCCCGAAGCCGTGGATGCACTGCTCGGGAGCGCGCGAGTATCGCTCGATATCGGACGGTTCGATGACGCTCGGACACGGCTGGACCAGGCGCTCGGCGCCGCGGGCACGCCGGCTGAGCGGGCCGACGTGTACCGAGCACTGCAGTCGTATCACGATCGTCGCGGCGAGCTGTCACAGGCCGTCGACTACATGGAGAGAAGCTGGTCCGAGGGGGGTGCGGCAGCGATCCCATTCTACCAGCTACAACTCAAGTTGGATGGGCTGGGCCAGTATGTGCGTGCTGGTCGGGTCGCTGTCGCGCGGGACACGCTGCGCACGCTGGAAGTGCAGCTCTCGCCCCCGTTCGATGCCCTGCTGGGCTTGGGTCGATTGACGATCGCGGAGGAGCTGGAAGACGCGGATAGCATCGAGGCCGCGCTCACCCAGGTCGATACCCTCATGGCGCGGTTTGGGGTGGGCGAGTTCCGAGGGGGGCGGGAGCGCGCGGTGGCGCTTGCCTTGGAGCTGCGGGGCGCGTGCGATCGGGCCATGCCCCGCTATCGGCGGGCGCTCGAGTTGCAGCCCACGCTGCGCGAGGCGTCACTTGGTCTCGCCAGGTGCGAACGGACAACCGGGGATCTCGATGGTGCCAAGAGCCGGATTGAAGATCTCCTACGCCAGAGGCCGTATCACCCCATCACGCTGTACGAGTACGCGCTGGTCCTGCGCGACCAGGGCAAGCAGGACGACGCGGTGCGCGAGCTGCGAAAGGCGATGCAGGTGTTCGAGAATGCCGAACCGGAATGCCTGTGGGCGAACCGGGTGAAAGAGGCGGTTAGGCGGTTGAGCGGTTAGGCGGTTCAGGCTCACCTCGCCATGCGCTCCAGCTTCAGCTCACGATCTGTGCCCAGCCGATCCGCCTGAGCACCACCACGACGCCCCCCGCACACGCCACCGCACCGGCCAATGCCAGCGCGCCCTTTCCGTACTCGCCGAAGAGCAGCAATCCCACCGCGGGAATCGTGCAGTACACGATCCCTGCGGCGAGGAGCGCGGCCAGGATGGAGAGGCCCAGATGGCGGTCGGGCCGCACGTCCGGCAGCGCCCGGGCGACGGGTCCCCACCCGGGACCGGCGGGACGGACCTTGCGATAGAAGGCTTCCAGCGTGTCTCGGCGTTCCGGCGCGGTCACAAACGTCACGGCAAGCCACGCCGCGATCGTGACACCCGCTACTATGGCCATCCGGTATTCGTTCGCCTCGACGAACCGACTCACGACCACGAACGCGCCGAGTGACACGACCATGGCGACGATCTCGGTCCACGCATTGATCCGCCACCAGAACCAGCGCAGCATGAATACCGCTCCGGTACCCGCGCCCAACGCGGCGAGGATCTTCCACGCCTCGTCCACCGAGATGTCGCGCATGATCCAGGCCGCCACGCTCCCCACCGCCAGCACGAGCAACGAGGCCGCGCGCGAGACGCGCGTGAGGTGACGGTCGTCGGCGTCGGGTCTGAGGAACCGCTTGTAGAAGTCGTTGACCAGATACGACGCGCCCCAGTTGACCTGGGTCGAGATGGTGGACATGAAGGCCGCGAAGAAAGCCACCAGTATGAGGCCGCGGAGGCCAGCCGGCGCGAGATCGCGGATCACGCTCGGATAGCCGACGCCCGGGTCGTCGAGCGTCCGCAGGTCGGGATAGAGTGCCAGGGCCGCAAACGCCACCAGCAGCCACGGCCATGGCCGCACACAGTAGTGGGCGATCTGGAACCACAGCGTGGCGAGCACCGAGTGCCGCTCGTCCTTGGCCGACGCCATGCGCTGCACCACGTACCCGCCGCCGCCCGGCTCGGCGCCCGGGTACCACGATGCCCACCACTGCACGAAGAGCATGACCAGGAAGATCCCAATCGGCATCCAGGGATCGTCGACCGAGAAGTTGGGGAAGAAGCGAAACGCCTCTTCGCCCTGGGGGAAGGCGGCGATCACCTGCTCGCGCATGCGGTCCATTCCGCCCAGGTGGTTCACGGCGAGCACCGCCAGTGCGATCGAGCCGGCCATGGCCAGGAAGAACTGCACGAAATCCGTGATGGCCACACCCCACAGACCCGCCATCGTGGAGTACACGCCCACGATCCCGAGCAGGATCACGATGAAGAGCCATTCCCTGGCCGCGCCACCGCTTTGACCGGCGAACACGGTCTGCTGGAGCACGGTGATCATGGCACCGGTGACCCACCCGATGATGATCGCATTCACCAGCAACGCGATGTAGAGCGCCCGAAACCCACGCAGAAAGGCGGCGGGTTTTCCGCTGTACCGCAGCTCGATCAGCTCGACGTCGGTCACGACCTCCGCGCGCCGCCAGAGGCGCGCGTACACGAACACCGTGATCATCCCCCCGAGCGCGAACGCCCACCAGAACCAGTTGCCGGCCAGGCCGTGCCGCGCCACGAGCCCCGTCACCGCCAGCGGTGTGTCGGCCGCGAACGTGGTGGCCACCATGGACGTGCCGGCGATCCACCAGGGCAGGGAGCGCCCCGACAGGAAGTACTCGGTGAGGCCCTGTCCCGCCCGCGCGCGAAACAGGAGGCCCACGCCGAAGGCGAAGGCTAGGTATGCGATGATGACGGCCCAGTCGAGACCGTTCAGCTCCATGGGCATGCTCAGCTCCTCGGTTCGTCGACCATCGTACGGATAGCCCGGATGTGGGAGGGGGTGGTGCCACAGCAGCCGCCGATGACGGTCACGCCCAGATCCACGAGTTCCCGTGCCTTGCCGGCCACAAAAGCCGGTGTTTCGTCGTACACGATACTGCTCCCAACGGCCTGTGGCAGGCCAGCGTTGGGTTGGATGATAAGAGGAAGATCGGTGTGGCGGCGGAACTCCTGGGCAATCTCGATCATGTGCTCGATCCCGTTCCCGCAGTTCGATCCCACGGCATCGGCGCCGGCCTCCGCGAGCCCCGCCGCCGCCCTGGCGACGGTGACCCCCATGATGGTGTAGAAGCCGCGCGGCGTGCGGTCGAACGTCATCATGGCAGCCACCGGGATGTCGGGTGCGGTGTCTTTCGCGGCGCGGATCGCGAGCGTCGCCTCGTCGAGATCGGTCATGGTCTCGACGAACACGCAGTCGACGCCGGCCGCAAGCAGGACCGTCATCTGCTGGCGAAAGCTGTCATACACGGCGGTCTGGGCCGTGTCGCCGTGTGGCTCGAGCAGCTTGCCGCACGGACCGCAGGAGGCGGCCACGTAGGCTCGGTCCCCGGCCCCCTCCCGGGCGGCGCGCACCGCCATCCGGTTGACCTCTTCCACCGTACCCTCGAGTCCCGAGAGCGCGAGCTTGAGGGGCGAGCCCCCGAACGTGTTGGTCTCGACGATTTGCGCACCGGCCTCCACGTACAGCCGCGCGAGGTCCGCCAGGACTTCAGGATGTGAGAGGGTGGCAGCTTCCGGTGCGCGGCCAGCCTCCACCACGCGCTCCAGGAGCATGGTTCCGGTGGCGCCATCGCCGACCAATACGTCCCCCGACCGCAGCCGCTCGGCGAACGGCCGCACGTCATGCCAACCCGCTCAACCGTTTCACCACGTCCACGGCATTGGCCGCATCGAATCCATAGGCGGTTGCGCCGATCTTTTCTGCGAACGCCTGGGACAATGGTGCTCCGCCAACGACGGTCTTGATGCTCGTGTGCAGCTTCTCGTCCCGCAGTCGCTGCACCACCTCACCCATGGCGGGCATCGTGGTCGTGAGGAGCGCAGACATGCCGATCACCGCTGCCCCGTGGTCCTTTGCCGACTGCACCATCTTCTCGGGTGGCACGTCGTGTCCCAGGTCGATCACCTCGAACCCCGCGCCCCGCAGCATGATGCCCACCAGGTTCTTGCCGATGTCGTGCAGGTCGCCTCGTACGGTGCCGATCACGACCTTGCCGATCAACGGGATGCCCTCGGAAATGAGGAGCGGTTGCAGATGCTCCATTCCGGCGTACATGGCCTTCGCCGCCAGCAACACGTCGGGCAGAAAGATCTCGTGTAGCCGGAACCGCTCGCCCACCACGTCCATGCCCGCAATGAGCCCGTCATCGAGGATGGTCTTGGGCGGCACGTCCTGGGCGATCACCTGTTGGGTGAGTTCGCCGGCGCGCGCGTGGTTGCCGTCGATGACCGCCTGGGCAAGCTCGGCGAGAACCGTCATGAGGGATCTCCATGCTGGTCGGGATATTGTCGGCCGAAAAGCGCGCGTAGCCGCTCTCGGCAGCTGTGGGTCTCGCAGTGGCGGCAGAAGGAGTAATTGGGGGAAAAGCGATGGACCTCCTTGGGTCCGGCGACGATCACTCCCGATACGGACTTGAGCGGCTGCATGAGGCAACTGTCCGTGAGCGTGATACCGATCTGCTCCGGCTCGAGGTGGCGGAACAACCGTTTCTGGCCGCTCACGTGCCAGCCGCAGTACCCGGGACTGTACCGCAACGCTGCGCCGTCATCCGCCAGGCGACCGTTTTCCTTGAGTGCCGCCTCGAATCGCCGTTCCAGGACATCGGCGGCCCGGTCGGCGACGTCTGATGCCACCGCATCCAGCATCGATGCCAGGGCGAAGTCATGCGACGCGAAGCCGGTGGTGATCGCCCGGCTCGTATCCGCACCGAGCGTCACGGCGAACAGGGCCAGGTGCGGGGCGCGGGGGTAGACGTCCGCCACCACTGAGTCCGGCTCGTTGTGTCCCTCTCCGTCGTACACCGTCTCGAACTCCGCAGTGGTGATCGAGCTGACGATCCCGATGGGCGCCGCGGTTTCCGCAAGGCGGTTCGTGGCGGCGGTGTACAGGGCATCGATGTGTGCCGGCACCGCTCGTTCGGGTGGGATGCCGAGGCTCGTGAGCACGGCGTCCCGGTCGGGGGCGACATCGGTGACGGACAGCTCGAGGATCACGAGCGGCCAATCATGCCGGCAGGGTATCCATTCCGTGGCGCCGTGCCTCGGTGGCCATGCGGCGGGTCAACTCCGTCTTCACGTCCTCGGAGAGGCGAGACGGTGTGTACTGCTCAGTGAGCCGCTCGACCTCGGCGTGCGCGCGCTCGCCGAGCGTGCGGCCGCCTTCCTCGTGCCAGCGCGCGCGGTTCGCGCGGTCGATCGTGGGGCCGGGGAACCAGATCTCGTCCTTGAGGTACTTGCGCGTGTGATCGGAGATCAGCAGGTGCCCATCCTTGAGCAGTTCCTCGAACCGGCCGATCGCCGGAAAGTCCTCCCGAGCCTCGATGCCGGCGATCAGTCGCTTGGCCATGCCGCAGATCTCATTGTCCACGACGAGCTTCTCGAGACTCATGCAGCTTTCGAAGTCGAGCATCCCCGGACCGGATACGCTGTTCACGCCGGCAAGCGCGGCCAGCGTCGCGCCCATCGACGTCTCGAGGCCGCTCTGGGCGTCCAGCAGCTTGGCGTCGCTCAGGCCCATGTACGCCTGGGTCGGCAGGCCGAGGTACTTGCCGATCTCGTTGTAGGCGCACTCGACCATCATCGTCTCCACGGCGCCCATCGGGGTCGTCTCGTAGCGAATGTCGAACACGGCGGGCGATCCGCCGTACAGGGCCGGCGTGCCGGGATTGGTGAGCTGGCTGATCACGATGCCGCTCAGCGTTTCGGCGGTGTGCTGCACCAGGGTGCCCACGATCGTCACCGGCGCCACGAAGCCCGTGAGCGGCATGGACACGTACTCGACCGGGATGGAGTGGGTCGCGCAGTCGACGACGTTCTGCGAGGTCACGTCGCTCCACTTGAGCGGGGCCGTGGGGCAACAGGAGAAGATGGCGATGGGCTTCGCCTTCAGGGCCTCCGCCGAGCCACGCACGGCGAGTTGCAGGTCCCGCATGACCTCAAAGGCCTCGATCGTGAACGCGCCGGTCACCACCGGCTTCTCGCCGAACATGAGGCTCAGGTACAGCCGGTAGCTGTCGGAGATCTTCTCGTGCACGTCGGACGGGACCAGGGATGTGCTCTGAAACGCGATGTGGCCCAGCCGAGTCACGAGCTTCGCGTAGCGGACATAGTCTGTGGCGGTCGGCGGTCGCGCCACGTGGGCGCCGTGGTCCAGGAACTGGATGGCGGCGGAGCCGGGCGTGAAGTGCACGGTGTGGCCGGACAGGTCGCCTGCAACCTCGCCCATCACGTCGTACAGCTTGAACCCGCGTGCGGCTGTGCGCAGTGCCGAGTCGATGATGTCCTGAGTGAGCACCACTCGTCCAGCTTGGGCATCGACCGTAGCGCCGTGATCCGCCAGCATCGAGAGGACACCGGGGTTGTGGATCTCCACGCCGAGTCGGCACAGGATCTCGCGCGCCTCGGCCACGATGCGCTCGAGCAGCGGGCGGTCCAGGAACGTCACGCGGGGTCGCATGGCGTCTAATGTACACAAGAAGCAGGCGGTTGGGCGGTTAGGCGGTTAGGCGGTTAGGGGGTAGGAGTGCTCCGGGTCGCGATGCGACGCTCGCAGGGGGGACCGAGCCACACAGGCACTGGTGCTACGCACCAGTAGCTCGATCGAAGAGGAGCTCTACAAGACGCACGGTCTCGATGGTGCCGGGGACGGGTCAGATGAACATCCCGATGCTCGCCGTGCGGTTCACCGCAGAAAAAAGGGGGATCGGAGGATCTAACCATCCCCCGATCCCCCTACCGTCCAACCGTCCAACCGCCCAACTGCCTAACCGCCTACCCGCCCTATCTCTTCTCGAACGTGAACGCGTACGTCGATTGGCCGAAGGTGGCCGAGATGGTCAGCGTGGTGCCGACGATCGTGTAAGAGTAGGTCTCCTCGAAGGCGGTGCCCTCGTCGAACGTGAGCTGCGTTCCTGTGGCTGTGAAGTCCCCGCTGTCACTACAGTCGGGGCCCGGGTCGCAGTAGTCCGAGAGGTCGCCGGTGACCACGTAGGAGTAGTTGCCGCCACTGGTAAGGGTGTAGCTCAGGGTCATGCCGTCGTCCATCAGATCGAAGCCGTCAACGACCAGCGATGTGGCATCCCACGTGCCGACGAGGCCCGGTGGGGGCTCCACCCCGTCGCCACAGCCGATGGCCAGGGGGATAAGGGCGGCGATCACGACGTACGCGGACCGTCGTATGGATTGGAGCGCGATCATGTAAACCTCTCCGTTGGTTGGTCGATGACCGCACGGTGAAGGCGCAGCACCACGGTGCGGAGCGAGAACAGTACCTGTATGCGTCGATAGCCCTATTTACCCTGACGGAGCCATAAACGGAAGTGGCTCGCTCGACTTTCCAGGAACGCCTTGATGGCTGTCGAGTGCGCGTGACGGGGGGCACCGTGGAACACACGAGGGGGACGCCCCCTCGGGGGATCCCTCCCGTATCGCATTCGGGCTCTGCGCTGCCGCCGCACGCCCAACGCCGGCGACGCGGACCGCGCTATTCCTTCTTGAGCTTCTTGGCCGTGAACGGGGTCGTCATACCGCCTTCGCGACTGACCGATCCGCTCATCGTGTCGCCGTCGACGGTCGCCGTGTAGGTCGATACAACCACGCGGTCGGCCCGCTCGATGCGAACCGTGAAGGTCACGGTCTTCCCCTTGACCGATCCGTCCTCGATGGCGGTCGTGCCCATCCGGCCCTCGAGGGTGCCGGTGAGCTTCGCACCATCCTGCTCGAACGTGATCTTCGACTGTGCCGCCGGGCCGCCCTGCCGCATCTCCATGCTGATCTCCCACGCTCCCGCGACATCGACCGGCTTGGTCTCCTGGGCCAGCACTGGCGTGCCTCCGAGGAGCACGAGTGCTGCACCTGTGGCGATGCTTGCTACGCTGCGCATAGAACCTGTCCTTTCCGGGCGGGCATGGTCGTGCGAGCCGATCGCCCGCCAATGGGAGGAGCCGACATCGCACCCTTCCAGCCCCGCGGTGCCGAGTTGGATGAAGAGGGTGCGCCAGTCTTCACCCACACACTCGCGTCTGAGCGCTGTCCACACTACGCCGGTCTTCCGGATCTGGTTTCGCCGTTCGGCTATGCCTGTCCGGTGTTGGAGTGCGCCGACGACAGGGCGTCCACCGTCTGTAGCTGCTAAAGAAAGAAGGTGTACAGCAGTGTGACGCGCCAGGGGGGGATCCAAAGACAGCTACTCCCCAACGACGCGTGGGCCGTGGGGCTATCCTCGATTTCGCCGGACCGCTCAACCGCCTAACAGCCTGTCCGACACACCCGCACCCCCCGAAACTCCCTGTCACAGCGTCACTTCCACGCCCCCACCGCCTATTCGGCAGCCGGCCTGCCGAACTCGGCACTTGCCCGCCTGGATATGTTGCCCAGGGCATCGGCTTCCAGCTCTCCTCCAGGGTAGTATGACGTTCTATCCGCAACCCAACTCGTACGAGTGCGGTCCGTTCGCGCTGAAGCATGCGCTTTCCATGGTGGGCGTGTTCGCGCACGAGCGTTTTCTTGCCGCGCTGGCCGGGAGCACCACTGACGGGACGGACGAGCGGCAGCTCGCCCGGGCCGCCGGGCGGTTGGGGTACGCGTTGCCCACGCTGCGCGTGACCGACCCCGACGCGGCGCGGCGCGCGCTCGCGCGCGAGGTTCGGGAAGGGCATCCTGTGCTCACGTGCGTGGACCAGTGGCAGCATTGGATCGCGGTCGCGGCGCGCGAGGGTGACCGGTTCGTGATACTCGACAGCGCGGAGCCATCGGTGTTTCGGGTTGTGGAGTGGAACGAGCTGTGCGAGCGCTGGGGGTTTCGTCGCGGGGCGGGTCACGGGACGCGGCGCCTTTTTGATCTCAATCCGCTCGTCCCCCGGACGCGGCGCTATGCGCGCGCACGGCTCACGGCAAGTCGGGTGCGGTATCTCCAGAACGGCGGATCCGTGCTCGCCCGCGACTGGAGCGTGTATGCGCGTGATTTCCTCGAGTTCGGGGCGATCGCGCGCGGCGTCGAGGACGATCCAGCCGTGCTGCCCGTGGCGTGGCTGCTCGAGCGGAACCGTCGTGGGCTGCTCGACCGCGTGGACGGCCGCGGGCCGAGTTATCGCGAGGCGGCGAGCCGCGTGCTGGATCGGATCTCGTTCATCACCGACGCCTACGATGTGCGGGTCTTGCCGCGGCATCGGCGCGAGGCCGTGCAGTGCGCGGAGTCGCTGATGCGGACTGTGTCAGGGATTCGGCAGGTTGGATCATCGGATCGATAGATCGTCAGATCGAGTGTACAGCGATCCAACGATCCCCCGATCCGACGATCCCGCGCTAGGTCACTCTGCCGGGAACCTCGAGAACACGAACCGGTACGTGCGTGCCGTCTTGTCGTACCGCGCTTCGAAGCTCGTCGGCCACTTCAGCTTCGCACCTGAGCCCGGCACCACCGGAACGTCCATCGTGAAGCTCTGCGCCTCCAAGAGCTTTGCTCGCGAGATCATGGGCTCGAGGAAGATGAGATTCTGCTGGTAGTAGCCCAGAATCATCGACGCGCCGAACAGCTCGGTGCGCTCCAGTTCGGCCTTCACCATGGCGTGCATGCCCATATTCGGAACGCAGAGACCTACGAGTGGTCCAAGGCCTGGAATATCCAAGTCCGGTAGCGTGTAGGCTGCGGGGACTGCTGCCGGCTTGCTCAGGTCGGCGCAATCGATCGCCCCCACTCGGTCGGGGTCGATCGCGTAGAAGTGGAAGTCAAAGTGTGGCGTGAGAAAGAGGGCGGGCGGATGACCGTGGGGCTCCCATTTCATGCCCAGGTGGTCGAACCCGGTTGCCTTTGCGACCTCGTCTGGCAGCGCGACGACTCCCACGAACGGTGGGGGGAAGACCATTTCGCGCCGTGCGCCGGAGCGTTTTCCACGCTGGCCAGCGCCCCGGTCGCCCCAAACTCCGTGACGTCGTCACCGACCATCGTGCCCCAGGTGCACACGTCCCCGCCAAAGACATTCTCACACTCGCCTTGTACGACCTGCTCGCCGGCGCAGGCCGCGAGGCCGGCCGCCAAAACCCCGACGGCGAGACTGGAGAAGGGTGGTTTGCGCATAGGTGTTTCGGGCCTCCTGGCTCAAGGGTCCGGGCTCACCGCCGGTCGGTGGGTGGTATCACGGGAATCCAATATGTGAGGGGCAATCCCGAATGCCAGAGTCGGGATTGGAGGTTACCCTGGTTAACGAATCGTTGGATTGGGGCAAGGCTGCCGACGAGTGGGGGATCCCCAACCGCCTAACCGTCTAACCGCCCAACCGCCTAACCGCCTAACCGCCTAACATCTCCGCTAGCACCTCCCGGTAGCGTCGGTACGCGGCCCAGGACACGCCCGCCCGCACCCTTCCGCCGGCCAGGGGGATGTAGCGTCCCTCACTGAGCAGTGGCGGAACGATCGCTTGGAGCCGGTCCGCGATGCGCTCGATCGGCGCGTCACCCAAGATGTCGAGCGGAATGCCGCCGATCAGCCCAAGCGTGGGGCCGAACTGGCGGCGCAGCGCGCGGTAGTCCAGCTCCGGCACGTCGGGCGCCTCGGCGAGCCACAGCATCGTGACGCCCGCCTCGATCATGGCCGGGAATAGGCGTGCCGAATTGCCGTACGTGGTGACCAGGATGTTGTCGCATCCGTGGCGGTGAGCGACGGCGATGATCTTCTCGTATACCGGGAGCATGAACTCGCTGAACATGGCGGGCGAGATCAGCGGTCCCGCGTTGTCGGAGATGGGTTCGCTCAGATAGATGAACTCGGGATCGACATCATCGAGGGTCAAGTCCAGCATCCTGGCGCAGAAGTCGCCGTACATGTCCAAGCGATCGCGCACGCTCGCAGGACGCTCGCGCGTGGCGAGCAAGACCTGCTCCAGGGTCGGCCAGTCGCCAACGCCCAGCGCCTGAAAGAACCCGCGGGACGCCGAGATGCAGACGATGTGCTCGCGCTCTTCGATGCGCTTGGCGGTGCGGCGCCAGTCGTGAGGGAACCGCCGCCGTGAGACGCTGAATGCCCGGTGGTAGTCGCGCGCCGGCAGGTCGAACAGGCGGCCGAAATAGCGATTGGCGTAGGTGAGGTCGGGGCCGAGGTTCTCGTGCGGGGTGAGGCCGAACTGGGTCACATGGGTCATGCCGGTTGGCAGGCCCTCGTCGTGCCACCGTCGAAGCACGGTCTTCCGCACGCCTTCTTCGAGGAGCGGAGGCCGATCGACCGCTTCTCCTCGCATGAGGCGTCGAAATCGTTCTCGCTCGGTCATGCTCCCTCCAGCACCCTGATACGCCCCCACAGAGAGCATGCTCGGACGGCCGGGGTCACGGCGCAAGAGCGGGGGGCAGCGAGCCGCGACCCGTGAGCTTCGACGAAGGAATGCAGCTCGATGGTTCGAGGCTTGCGCAGCTTTGCTCAGGCTATAGCTTGGCGGACATCAGCATTCCGTCGGTGGCCTTCCGGCCTCCGCCGCCGCAGGAGACGCCGCAGTCTGACGCCCGCCCGACGACGCGACCGGGAAGCGATCTAATGAGATCGGTATCCACCCGGTCGAGCCAAGGAGGCGCCCAATGCAGCTCAGCGCACTGATGATCGTGAACGCGATCGTCGCCGTCGTGTTTGGACTCGGGTTCGTTCTCGCCCCGGGCCAGGTCACGTCGTTTTACAGTCCCGAAGTCGGAGCCACTCTCGAGTATGTGGCGCAGCTGTTTGGAGCCGCGCTTCTCGGCTTCGCCGTCCTGACATGGGTCGCGCGGAACGCACCGGATTCCGAGGCCAGGCGTGCGATCCTGCTCGCCCTCTTCGTTGGGGACGGCGTGGGGTTCGTCATCGCCCTGATTGCCCAGCTCGGCGGCATCGTGAACGCGCTCGGCTGGTCCACGGTCGCGATTTATCTGGTGCTCGCGATCGGGTTCGGCTATTTCCGGTTTGCTGCAAAGCAGGAGCCGGCTCAGACGCACGGTCCGGCGATGTAAGGCGGTTAGGCGGTTAGGCGGTTAGGTGGTTGGGCGGTTAGACTCTCTAACCCCTTAGTCGCCTAACCGCACACCCACCGGGTCGCGACGCTAGATTGCAGCATTCCCTTCCACGGAGTGCCACGATGTCCCGCGCTCTCGTTCCCATCCTGGTTTTCGCGACCGGCCTCGCCTCACCCTTGGGGGCACAGGAGAAGCCCGTCACCGTCGACATCGCCGTCGCCCGTTCCGTCGTGGATCGAATGCCGGTCGACACCGCATCGGCGTTTCCGGCCGACGTCGGTCAGGTGGCCTGCTGGACCGCGGTCACCGGTGCCGCTGGCACCACCATCCAACACGTCTGGATTCAAGGCGAGAACGAGTATCCGGTGAGTCTCAACGTCGGCGGGTCGCCATGGCGGACGTGGAGCACCAAGTCGATCCCGCCCGAGTGGGCTGGAGAGTGGCGGGTCGAGGTTCGGGACGTGGCCGGGACGGTGCTGGCGACCGCGAGGTTCACGGTCGGGTCGTAGCCCGTCGCGAGGACGCAAGCGTAGGCAATGCCCGCCCTTTCGGGGCGGGACTCGGGCGGGGGCGCCGCACCGGCACGGCTAGCGCAGGTAGAAAAGGATTCCGGCCAGCGCGCTGAGGGTGAGAGCCCAGAAGCCGAACATCCACTTGATGAGACTGGTGGTCGATGCGCCCATGCGGCGCTCGAAGGTGGTCTCGAGCCGGCCGATGCGTTGCTCCCACTTGACGTCCAACTTCGCCAACCGCCGTTCCCAGCCAGAATCGAGATGCGCGCGCAGCTCGGCCAGTCGCTGCTCCACCTTGGCGTCGACCCGCTGGAAGTTCAGCTCGTTGAGCTCGCGCAAGTCTGCCCGATAGGTAGCGTCCACGGCATTGAACCAATCCACGAGCTCCTGGGCGAGGTCCTCACCGAGTCGCTCATAAAACTTCTGCGAGAGTCGGGCCGTGACTGGCATGGTGACGCTCTCCTCGTGGCGCGCCACCACCATACATCATACGCTCGGCTGGCCGAGTACCGAAAGAGCGCGCGGGGGTGGCTTCTGCATCCCCCGAATCTTGACGGTCTGACCAATCTCCCAACCGCTCAACCGCCTACCCGCCTAACCGCCTAACCGTCAAACCGCCTATCTTTCTCCCCGCCATGACAGCCGAGCTCGAACGTCTCCAGAAGGCCCTCGCGAGCCGCTACCGCGTTGACCGTGCGGTCGGTCGTGGCGGCATGGCCACCGTGTACCTCGCGGCGGATCAGCGGCACCAGCGCAACGTGGCCATCAAGGTCGTGCGGCCCGACTTGGCCGCCGTGCTGGGGGCGGAGCGGTTCCTGCACGAGATCCGCGTCACCGCCAACCTGTCGCATCCCCACATCCTCCCGCTCTACGACTCGGGCGTGGCCGACGGGCTGCTCTACTACGTGATGCCGTTCGTGGTGGGTGAGTCGCTGCGGGCGAAGCTCAACCGCGAGGGGACGATCCCGCTCAGCGAGGCGCTGGCCATTGCGGAGGACGTGGCCGACGCGCTGAGCTACGGGCACCGGCAGGGTGTGGTGCATCGCGACGTGAAGCCCGAGAACGTGCTCCTCTCCGAAGGGCACGCGCTGGTCACCGACTTTGGGATCGCCAAGGCCGTCTCCAGCGCGAGTGACGAGCCGCTCACCCGGACCGGGGTGGCCATCGGCACGCCGGGGTACATGAGTCCCGAGCAGGCGGCGGGTGGGACCGACGTGAACCAGCGTACCGACGTGTACAGCCTGGCGTGCGTGATCTACGAGATGTTGGCGGGCGGCGTCCCGTCGCGCTGGCTGTCGTACGAGGAGCTGGAGCAGGGACGGTTCCTGCGCGCGCCGCCGGCGCAGCGCGCGCGCCTCGCCGAGTTGCCCGATTCGGTGGAGCGGGCGCTGGTCAGCGCGATGGCGATCGATCCGGAGAAGCGGTTCCGCACGCCGAACGAGCTGTTCCACGCCTTGACGGCACCCACGCCGCCGGCCCGGCGGTACAGCGACACCGAGGCCAAGGACCTCTTGCGGCGGGCGGCCTCGCTCGAAGCCGCCGAGCCCGCGGCGACTGAGGACTTCTCCCTCACCGGCATCAAACGCATGGCGGCCGAGGTCGACATCCCGTCGCGGCACGTGATGGCGGCGGCGGACGCGCTGGAGCAGCCGGTGGCCGCAACCACGTCACGCATCCTGGGCGTGCCAACCGGCTGGCAGGTGTCCCGTACGGTCGCGGGCGTGGTGCCCGAGCGCGAATTCCCGGTGCTGCTCGACATCGTCCAGGAGACCATGGGCCAGTCGGGCGTGATCCAGGCCGCGCTTCCGGGCGTGTTCTCGTGGGCGTCGGCCGTCGGCGACGAGGCAAAGCGGGCCGGCGGCTCGGCCAAGGTGCAGGTGAGCCCGCGCTCGGGTCGGACCAAGATCATGGTTTCGGAGGACCACACGATGACCGTCGCCGCCTCCGTCGGGGTCGGGTTGGTGATGGCCGGAGTGCTCGCCACGTTCGTAGGCAGCACCGGGGCGCCGCCCGTGATCCTGCCCGCGCTCGGCCTGGCCGGGGGAGGGGCCGTCTTCTTTCTGCGCCGGAGCGCCAAGGCGCGCCGAGCGAAGCTTCGGGCGCTGCTGGACCGGCTCACCGGTCACGTGGTGGCCACCGGGGGGCCGGAGTAGCCGGCGGGACCCAGGAGGGTGAGCGCTCGACCGGCGCTGCTGCGCGCGGCGCCGTCCACGCCTACAGGTGCGGCAGACCAAGCCTCGCTTCGATCTGGCTGAGGATCTCGAGCGAGTAGTCTTCCTTTGCGGCCACCTGGTTCGCCATCCGGCGGCGACTGAGCACGCGGATGATGGTGGCGTCTCCTGTTGCCTCCACGACGACTCGCGCCATACTCCCCATGTTGCCCGATGGACCGACAGTCATGCCTTCGGTGCCGATCACAACACAGAGGGAGTCACCGTAGCATTGCGACTCCTTGAGGTCGAGGCCCGCGGAAACCACGGCGGCGGGCACGACGGTCATCACGGAATCGAACGGGGCAGAATATCGACGAGCGACACCTCGGTCGAGCGGCTCGGTGCGGAGTCCCCCGACCGTGGCGCAAGACATCGCGACGAGCAGGCTGGGCATCGATGCTATGAGTGCGCTACGCATTGGGACGGCCCTCCGATCGTGGCGATGCACCAAGCTCCCGCAGATCCGTGATGTCTCCAGTGACCTCCAGTTGCGCAGTCCGCAGCTGCGGATCGACGTGGACCGGGACCGAGCGGCGGCGCTCGGGCTCAACATCAGCCAGGTGCAGAACGCGCTGTACAACGCGTTCGGGTCGCGCCAGATCTCGACCATCCTGGGCACCAGCAACGACTATCCCGTGGTGCTCGAGCTGCTGCCCGAATTTCAGCGCGATCCCTCCGCCATCAATCTGCTCCACGTCCGATCGCGCACCGGCGCATTGGTGCCCCTCGGCGCGGTGGCGACCGTGACGCCGATCCTGGGGCCCCAGACGGTCAACCACTCAGGCCAGCTCCCGTCGGTCACGCTGTCGTTCAACCTGGCAGAGGGGGTCTCGCTGGGGGATGGCGTGGCGTCGGTCCGGCGTCTGGCGGGTCAGGTGCTGCCGTCCACGATCACGGCGGGCTTCTCGGGAACGGCGCAGGCGTTCCAGCAGTCCCAGTCCGGCCTGCTCTTCCTTCTGATCGTGGCGATCCTGGTCATCTACCTGGTGCTGGGCGTGTTGTACGAGAGCTTCATCCATCCGTTGACCATTCTCTCCGCCCTGCCGTTCGCAGTCTTCGGCGCGCTGCTCACGCTGTTGATCTTCCGCACGGACCTCAACCTGTACTCCTACGTCGGCCTGATCCTGCTCGTGGGACTGGTGAAGAAGAACGGGATCATGATGATCGACTTCGCGCTGGACGTGCAGCGCACCGACGGGAAGTCGGCGGCGGAGGCGATCGCCGAGGCCAGCCTGATCCGGTTTCGGCCGATCATGATGACCACGGTATGCGCGCTGATGGCGACCCTGCCGATCGCGATCGGGTGGGGCGCGGGCGCCGAAGCGCGCCGCCCGCTGGGCATCGCCGTCGTAGGCGGGTTGTTCGTCTCGCAGATCGTGACGCTGTACGTGACGCCCGTGATCTACACCTATCTGGATTCCTTCCAGGCGTGGCTCGGCAAGCGGGTGAGCCGGCGGCAGGCCGTTCCCGCTACGGTCGTCGGAGAGCCGGCACTGGGCTAGCAAAGCGCAGAAGGAGAGAGGGCGTAGGGTGCAAGGTGCAAGGTGCACCGTTCAAACCGCCTAACCGCTCAACCGCCTAGCCGCTCAACCGCTCCCTAGACGGCACTCTCCCCGGTCCCTATTCATTGGGGAGTTTGACGCCGAATGGGGATGATGCTCAAGCACTCAGATGGTCTCGAAGCCGCACTCGCCGACCGGTACCGCATCCAACACGAGATCGGGAGCGGTGGCATGGCCACCGTCTACCTCGCCCAGGACCTCAAGCACGACCGGCAGGTGGCGATCAAAGTGATGCGTCCGGAGATCGCGGCGGAGCTCGGCGTCGAACGCTTCCTGCGCGAGATCTCCATCGCGTCCAAGCTGAGTCACCCGCACGTCGTTCCCGTCTACGACTCGGGGCAGGCCGATGGCTTCGTGTACTTCACGATGCCGTTTATCGAGGGCAAGTCGTTACGCTGGCGGCTCAACCACGAGCGACGCCCGACGCTCGACGAGGCGCTGCGCATCAGCCGCGAGGTGGCAACGGCGTTGAGCTACGCGCACCAGCAGGGTGTCGTCCACCGCGACATCAAGCCAGAGAATATCCTGTTCTCCGGTGGCGTCGCGGTGGTCGCGGATTTCGGTATCGCCCGTGCCATCAGTGCCGCTGGCGGTGCGGGCCTGACCACATCCGGATTCGGGCTCGGTACCCTGGGGTACATGAGTCCCGAGCAGGCTGCCGGCGGCGATGACCTCGACGGGCGTTCCGACATCTACGGGTTGGGGTGCGTGCTGCACGAGATGCTGCTGGGCAAACCGCCCGGGCGATGGCTCGACGGGAGCACGCTCGATACGGGTCGGATCGCGGATGCCGCGCCCGAGGATCGCGAGCGGCTGGACGGCTTGCCCGATAGGGTCGAGCGCATCCTCATCACGGCGTTGGCGCAGTCACGCGAGCGCCGATTCTCCAGCGCCGACGAGTTGTTGGCGGCCTTGGGGGGGACCGGCACTGCACCCGCCCCAGCGGTCCCGGCGCCGGCTCGGCGGCACCGCCGCAGGTATTTCGCGATTGCCGCGCTGGCGGTGCTCGCGGCCGCCGTCGCCGCCACCATCATGGCGCGATCACGCTCGGGACCGGAGCTCGATCCCAACGTCATCGCCATCGCGCCGTTCGATGTCCTGGATCCCGAGCTCGCGACATGGAGCGAGGGGCTGGTCGACCTACTCGCGGCAGCCCTCGACGGAGCGGGTCCCCTCCGTGCCGTCCCGCCGTCGGCGGTGGTCAGGAATTGGGAGGGCCGAGCCGATGTCGTCTCCGCCGCGTCAATGGGTTCGGATCTCGGAGCGGGGCTCGTGTTGTACGGACGGGTGGTCGGCGCCGGGGTCGATTCGGCCCGCGCGTTCGCCACGCTGCTGGATGTTGCCCAGAACCGGACGATTGCCGAGTTCGATCTCCGTGACCGTGCCGATCGCATCGACCGACTGGCCGACTCGCTCGCGGTGCACCTGATGGGTGATCTGAGCCGCACCCGCGGCCTCAGCGGATGGCGGCTCGCCTCACTCGGCTCGTCCTCGCCTGGGGCCCTCAAGGCCTTTTTGCAGGGCGAGCGGCACTACCGGAGCTTCAGCCTGGACTCGGCGGAATCGTACTACACCCGGGCACTCGAGCTGGACAGTACGTTTGCGCTGGCGTACAGTCGGCGAGCCACGGTCAGCGGGTGGACACTCGATTTCGACCCGGACTTCGTCCCCTCGCTGCTTCGGGCCGGCCAGCTCAATCACGGGCTGGCGCGTCGCGAGAGCCTCCTCATCGCGGCCGATTCGATCAGCGGCGCCTTGACCCAGTTCGCCGGTGACTCGACCAGCTGGACCCAGTTGAGACGGTTGTTCGCCACGCTCGAGTTCGGCGCTCGGCAGTATCCAACCGATCCGCAGGTGTGGTACGAGCTCGGTGAGGCGCGGTACCATTACGGTCCGTACGTCGGCATCACTGACCAGCAGGCGTTCGACGCGTTCACGCGCGCGGTCGCGCTCGACTCGGCGTTCGTGCCAGCATACCGCCACCTGGTCGAGCTCACGCTCCTGCTACGCGACAGAGACGCCGCCCGGCGGGTCACGGAGCAGTACGCGGCCCGCAGTGACTCGAGCGTGTTTCGGGACGCGGCTTTGGTGATCGCCGCGCTGCTCGATCCCGAGCGTGCCCGCGACCCCGGCACGCAAGGGTCGCTCGAGGCGTTGTCGCCCGAAGGGTTCTATCAGGCGTGGTACGACCTCAAGTGGTGGATCGACTCGGCTGAGACGAGCAGGCGTGTCGCCAGCGCGTGGATGGTGACGATGGACTCGGCGCCCGGCCGCCAATCGCTCGCACTCGCGCTCGCCTACCGTGGGCACCTGAAGGACTCGTACGCGCTCATCGGGATACGAGCGCCGGCGCTGTTCGCGGTGCTTGCACTGCTCGGGGGAATGCCGCACGAGGCGGCACGCGCACAGTTCGGTGCCTGGCTCGAGGAGCGTGACGGCTATGCGATCCTGCATGGACACCGGTGGTGGGCTGAGGACGGTGACACAACGTCGCTCGAGCAGGCCGTCGCGTACTGGGACTCGGTTACTGCGACCATGTCGCCGGAGAACGTGCCCTTCTTGGAGCACATCGCGCGAGCCAGCCGGGCCTACCTCGCTCTGGCTCGGCGCGATACGCTCGCCGCGCTGCGGCAGTTCGAGGCACTCCCCGTCTGGCCCAACCGATACTACAGCTACTACGAGCGGCTCACCCGGGGGCAGCTCCTGGCCCGGCTGGGGCGGGACCGTGAGGCTGCGGACCTGCTCGATCACCTGCCGTTCGCCCGGCAGTGGTCACCGCCCGCGGACGCCATCGTCGCCCAGCTGGAGCGCGGCCGAGTGCACGAACGCCTGGGGAACCGGGAGGCCGCCATTCGGGCGTACTCGATTGTGGTGGATGCCTGGGGCAATGGCGACCCCGAGCTTGCGCCGCCGGTCGACGAAGCGCGGATGGCACTGACCCGGCTCGTAGGAGATCGGCGTCCGTAACGGGCGCGTGGCAAGATCGCTGGTCCGATGGACCGACGGAGCGCCACTACAGACGACGGCTTGTGAATGTGCTTGAGGGCGTCGGTATATCTCATTGTAAAATAACAGCTTAGAGGCTCATCAGATCGACGTGCAGTTGCAGTCGGCAGGCTCGCATTCGTGAGATGGAAGCCTGCGATCGCCAGTGGCAGACCCGGCCCCCAAGGACGCTGTCCCGGAAGCCGTCCAGGCCCGTCGATCAATGGGCAGCGACATTATCGAGTATGCGCCTCGCGGTTCGAAGGATATGCTGTTCCCTGCTGGCACCTTCGGCACCACCCGTTCGTAGAGAGTCCCGGACCGTTCGCACCGCCGTGTGTGTAGCACAGCACAGGCGATCCTCCCGAAAGCCGCAGCATATGGAGCAGGTGGTCGATACGGAGGGGGCGACGATGCGTGGACCAACTGAGCGCCTGAACGTCACGGGAAACATCACCCGCCGAGAGTTTGCGGTCGGATCGGCGTGCGCGGTCGGGAGCCTGGCGGCTGGAGCGTGTCTGGGCACCACGGCCCCGGGTGAGCCGACCGCTCGGGTCGCGGCGGTGCGCGGCGCCAACCTCGCCACGATGACGCGGGATGTGCTTGACGGCCTGGGCGGCATCGGGACCGTCGTGGGTGAGGGCGAGACGGTCTTCATCAAGCCGAACATGGTGACGCTTCCCGGGGCGGTGCAGAGCAATCCGTTCGCAAGCGGCGAGTGCACCAAGCCCGAGATCGTGGTCGCGGTCGCGGAAGAATGCCTCAAGGCGGGCGCGGCCGAGGTGGTGATCGGCGACGGCTCGCACCAGCCGGTGCTCCGCTGGGATCTTGCCACTACGCTGGATGGCTCCACGAACCTTGCCCAGGAAGCGGTGCGCCTCACGGCGGCCTACGGCCGGCCGGTGCGCGTGGCCTCGCTCGAAGTCGACTCCCCCGCGTGGGTGGAGGTGCCTTCCGGCACCTACCTCGGCACGATCGCCGTCTCGAGTCTCGTCGCCAACGCCGACCGCGTGATCTCCATTCCTGTGGCCAAGACCCATTCGTGGGCGCAGCTCACGCTGGCGCTCAAGAACTTCATCGGTGTCACGCCGTTCACCCGCTACGGCGAGTTCGTGAACGGCTACTGGGATCGGGGGAAAGAGTTCGACCACAGCAGCACCGCCGCGATCGCCGCCATCTACCTCGACATCGTGAAAGGGATCCGGCCGGATCTCGCGATCGTCGATTTCTCGATCGGCGTCGAGGGCGACGGCCCGACCCTGGGGCACGGGGGCCACCGCGTCGACATGAAGGAGCGCTTGGGATCCTGGCTGCTGATTGCCAGCACCGATCTCGTCGCCGCCGATGCGACGGCAGCCCGGATCATGAGCCATGACCCGGCGCGGATGACGCAGCTCCGGATGGGCTACGAGATGGGACTCGGCGAAATCCGCGGCGAGCGCATCGAGCTGGTGGGCGAGCGGCTCGAGGACTTGCGCGTCGCGTGGACTCCGGCGCAGCTCAGGAACCGGTTGGCGTCGAGCCCGGGTGGGTGTCCGGTGTTTGGCCCGATGGGCTGCGGGCGCAACGTGTAGCCATCACGCTTCCTTGCGCCGATCACGGACAAGTGACCGGCTCGGCGGATTTGTCCTCTTCGAACGTTCCCCTGTCCCTTCGTCGTCAGTTCACTCGTAGCCACCTTTTGACCGGGCTTTCACCACGCCCCAGGGTCGATTCCCGACTGGAACCCTCTTCACCACGCGCATTAACTTTCATGTGCAGCAACTCGACCCCAAAAGGAGGTGGGTCATGTCGCCGCGGACACTGGAGACGCTGTATTCGGACGTGGTCGTAGACTTGAGAAGTGAAGCCCACGCACGGGCGCTCGCAGAACTCGAGCAATGCGCCTGCACCGTCGGCCTCGGCGAAGTGATGGAAGTGGTGTCGGATGATCCCAGCATGAGCATAGACATCTGCAGCTGGGCTGTCCGCCGGGGATACGAGTACATGGGTACCGTGGAGGAGCCTGGCGCCTCTCGGATCTTCGTGCGCCGCACCCGCTAGCGCCGCTCCGGCCCTGCCGGACGGTTGCTCTTTCGGTCCCGAGCGTCACGCGGCGTTCGGGGCTTTTGTCCCCACCCTCAGCAGCCGTGAGGATTCTTCGAACCCACGACGATGATGGATCCGGCGTCCCCGCCGGGGCCCGCGTGCGCCTGTCGTCGTCCTCTCATTTGGATCGAGCTCGCGAGCGAAGGCGGGTTGATACGTTCTACCCGGCGCGGAAGTGCAGTGGATCCCGGAGACTCTGCAGCTCGCGGTAGTAGTAGAGTTCTGTGGGCCGCTTGTTTTCGAATCTCAGCCTTTTCAAGAACTCCAGTTCTTCCGTGGTGGCGGAGCCGCTCAGGGAAGGGTCTTGCAGGAATTTCCGCGTCCCGGTTCTTCGCGCGAGCGGTGGTCGTGAGGCGCTGCTCGCCGCCCCCGATCGACGGGACCGCATACAGCTCGCCGTTGCCGTCCCGGTAGCTCGTGAACACGACGGTGCCGGCGCGCTCGGTGGGATGCTGGTCGTCGCCGGGGTCGGACGTCAGACGCACCGTGTCTTTCCCGTCGAGCGCCGCGCGGTAGATGTCCCGGTTACCGTTGCGCAATCAGTCGAACACGATGGCCGGCGCAGCGGCGACCCGCGGCGCCTCGCCCGACGTGCAGCCCAGGAACACCACCACGGACAGGGTGAGCCTGCGCTTCATCTAGAACGTGCCGCTCACCGTCGCGGTCTTGAAGCTGGCATCCTCCGTGCACGCCGAGCCGGGGAAGGGACTCGTACCCAACACCGTCCAGTCACCGGTGCTCGACGAGGCCGGCGCCCAGTTGTTGTCCCATCCCGACAGACCGGAGTAATCGGCGAGCGCGAGCGTGGTAGTCGCCCCACCGAGATAGCCGAACGTCGCGAAGATACTGACCGACTTGCCGGCTGCGTCGTTGTACTCGAACCCGGTTGAGCCCTGGTAGTCCGTCGGCAGCGTGTATTCCGCTTGCAACCGCTTGTAGAGCCCGCCGAGCGAGGTGACCGTCGGCGTCGGCATGGCCGCGCCCAGCGTCACGGTGCGCGCGGCCAGGGTGTGGTTGTACTGCGTGATGAGCCGGAACGCCGTCTCATCACTGCTTAACGCGGTCACGTTCAGGCCGTGGAAGTCGGTCACCAGCTGCTGGCCGCTCGGGATGCCCGACGCCGTGAAGGTCGCCCCGCCCGGGCCGAGGCTGTAGAGCGCGGCCGTCGCGCAGTTCGCGCCCACCTGGTAGAACATCCCCTGAATGACCTCCTCGCCCCCGAGCAGGCCGCTGAGCGTGATCGTGGCCGTGGCCGGCGTGAACGCCTCAACGCCGCCAAAATCCAAGGCGCCCACGGAGCCGTTGTCGGCGATGTTCTGATTCCGGCGGATGATCGCGCTCTCCGCCCCGCCCGCCAAACTGTGCCGATACGCCACCAGGTCCTGGGCGCCGTCGGGAACCTCGGTGAGCTGGAAGCTGGATGACAGGAACGTCAAAACCGTGGCCGACCTCCCGCCGAGCGAGACCGTCGAGATGTCGGTCAGGTCGGCACCCGCCACGGTGCCGTTGATGGTCTTGCCGGCGGTCGGGGGACAGAACACCAGCGTGCCCGCGGTGAGCTCCGCCTGGGCCATGTACTGCACTGTCACCGTCGAAACGTCGCCCGCGCCCAGCAGCACGTACGCCAGGCCACCGCCACCGCTCCCGATGGTGAAGGTGTAGATGTCGCCCGCGCCCGTGACGCGGGCCCAGGGATTCGTGCCGTTCTGAGCGGCGAGCCAGACCGGTCGCTCCGCTACCGGACAGCTCGAGAAGTCCACCGTGACGTTGCCCGTGCCCCCCGTGCCCACGGTGAGTGTGAGCGGCGTCGTGCGGGTGCCGGCGCTCCCGGTGCCCTCCACGGTTAGCGGGTAGACGCCGGGGGTCACCCCACTGCCCACGTCCAGCGTCAGCGTGGAGCTCGCGCCCGTGGGTGCCGACGGATTGAACGAGCCGGTGACTCCGACGGGCGGGCTGGCGAGACTCAACGTCACCGCGCCGGTGAAGTTGGTGCGGGTGAGGAGGACGGTTGTGGTGCCGCTCCCTCCCGGGGCGATCGTGAGCGCCGACGGCGTGCGGGACAGCCCCAGGGCGACGATCGCGGACGCTTCATCCGGGAGCCTCGTCGTCACAAAAACCTCGAACATGAACGTCGTCACCGTAGTCGGCACGGTGAACTCCCATGGCTTTGTCGAGGTTGTGGCACCCGACGCCAGCACCGCGCCGCTCGAGTACAGGAAAAACGGCTGGTTCGACCCGGTGAACGTCCCCGTGCCGTCGGCGTTCGCCACGCTGACCGTCCCCGTCCCCCCGGTCGCCGTGGGACCGGAATGGAAGAACACCTTGATGCCGCCGGCGTCCGGCGTGGTCCCGTCGGCTGTGTTCATCGGCTGCGCGATGAGATTCTCGACGGTGACGTCCGACGTGAACGTCCCGGCGTTGTAGGCGGTCCCGCTCGACGCCAGCCGCACCAGCGCGCCCTGACCGCCCAGGATCAGATCGAAGCTTAACCCCCGGGCGGGCTGCACGTGCGGGGCGCCCTGCGGCTGCGACGAGGCGCAGGTAAGGGTCCCCGCGCTCACCGAGGCTTGGCACGTGATCAGCTCCGTGCGGAACTGGCCCGTCGGAGCGGTGGGAGCGCTGAACTCGGTGCACGCCGCGACCAACAACACGACGGCGGACAAAGCCCCTGCGTCGATCAGCCGGAAAGTGCGAAGCATTATCCACCTCAGGTGGTGATTGGTTGCCATCGTTAGATGACGGCGAGTGCCCGCGCGGGCGGTGCTGCCGCCCCCGACCAGGCGCTCGACGAATGTGCCGTGAGCCATTGCAGCTTCCCCGAGGCCCGCGCGCAGCGGATACAGGGAAGCGTATCGAACACGTCAGCGATTCCCGCCCGCGGTGCCTGCGCGGCGCGCAGCTCGCGGAGGCGGGTGACGTACTTCTGGTGCGCAGCGCCCAGCGATTCCACGTTGAGGTCGGCCACGATCTCGGCGTCGTTCGCGCCGTACTGCGACAGCTGGCAGCAAGTACAAACGCGGCCACGCGTGTCGATGTACATGCGCTGGAGCCCGAACGTCTCGCACGGCGTCTCCGGCCCGTCGAACGGCGCGCCGTAGTCGAGCGCCACGACGGTGCGGCGGCCGGGTTCCGCTGCAATCGCCTCGACCTCGTGGCGCACCGGCAGCCATTCCTCGGGCGGCAGATCGCTGTCGCGCGCCACGCTCCCCGGCACCGGCTGGGGCAGGATCACGTGCAGCCGAGCGCACCCCAACGCCTCGGCCAGGTCCGCCGCCTCGCGCAGCTGATACCGGTCGCGACGATCGATCACAATCGAGAGCGCGGCAGGAATCCGCCGGCTGGTCATCAGGGCTACAGCGAGGAGCACACGGCGGAAGCTTCCGCGCCCGCGTTCATCGTCGTGGATCTGTTCGGACGCGCCGGAGAGGCTCAGGCGCACGGCCTGCGGTGGGCAACGGTCGAACAACGGCATGACACGCCTCATGTGCCAGCCATTGCTGACGAAGCGATACGGGACACTACGGTTAGCGAACAACTCGACTAGGCGATCGAACTCCGGATGCAGCAGCGGCTCGCCGCCCGTGAGGCTCACGGTGACCGAGCCGTACAGCGCGATCGCCTGGGCCACGACCGACGCGACGAGGGCGGAGTCGAGCGACCGCACGGTCGTGACGTCGTCCCGAATGCAATGCGGACAGCGGAGATTGCAGTGCTCCGTCAGCGCGAACCCAAGCAGCATGGAGATGGCCTGGCTTAGAAGACGGTGCTGCCGCCCGCCCCGCCGCCGCCGATCGGGGAGCCCGTCTGGAGCGTGAGATCGGTGAGACGGGGGAGCTCGGTAAGTTGGGGCGTCGCCCAGGGGCGCCGCGACGGTGTGGGGTCACCCGGGTGCTGGGCATGGGGCTCCTGGTAGTCCATCGCGTCTTCTCCTTTGGCAGTCGGAGGAGTGCACAGGGGCATCGGCCTGCGGGTTTCAAAATACGAGACAATAGCTCGGGCCGCTAGCGTGGCTTGAGGGGGTGAAGGGCCGGTCGGACGTGAACGGTGGCTCTCTGCAAAGGAGCTCAGACGGGGTGACTCCCTCGGCCGCAGACGAAACGGTCCTCAAATGGACCAGCGTCTAGGTAGCCGCTCGACAGTGAATATTCCCTTGTTGGTCTTGCAGGTGAACTGTCCCATTCTATGGCATTGAATTGAGACCTGCCGGGTTAGACCCCTTGTGATCTGTAGAGAATCAGCCGGAATGTCGACATATTCTGCCAACGTGTCAATTGGGTCGACAGGAACCGATCCAGCATGCGCATTACCATACTAACCGTCGGGTCTCACGGTGACGTGCAGCCGTACGTCGCCCTCGGTGTCGGACTCCGAGCCGCCGGTCACGACGTGCGGCTCGCAACGCATGAGCCGTTTCGGTCGTTCGTCTCCAGCCATGGGCTCGAGTTCGCCCCGCTCGGTGCCGATCCGAAACAGGTGATCGCCGGCCGCCAGGGTCAGGCGTGGCTCGAGTCCGGTGACAGCCTGGTGCGCTTCATCAGCCGCTTCTTGCGGCTGTTCCGGCCACTCCTGGAACAGAATCTGGCCGATACCTCCCAGGCCTGCATCGGATCGGAGGCCATCGTCTACGCGCCGTTGGCGTTTGCCGGCTACCACATCGCGGAGGCGCTCGGTGTTCCCAGCTACCAGGCGTCGCTCCAACCCGCGACCCCGACGCGCGAGTTTCCGATCTTTCCACTGGCTGGAAAGCGCCGGTGGGGCGGGACGTACAACCGGTTGACCTACACGCTGTACGAACAGGTCACTTGGCAGGCGCTCAGACCGGTAGTGAATCGCTGGCGGACGGAAACGCTGGGCCTCCCCGCCACGCCCATGATGCGGCCGTTCAGGGAATTCCGCGCGAGACGCGTGCCTCAGCTTTACGGCTTCAGTGCCGCGGTCGTCCCCAAGCCGCGTGACTGGCCCGACTGGCATCACATCACGGGGTACTGGTTCCTGGATCGTCCGGCCGAGTGGCAACCGCCGGCAGCCATCGTGGATTTCCTGGGAGCCGGCCCACCCCCAGTGTACATCGGGTTCGGCAGCATGATCGCCAAGGATCCGGCGGAGCTGTTCGACGTGGCGCTCGAGGCGATCCACCGAACGGGGCAGCGGGGCGTGTTGTCCACTGGGTGGATGGGGGCCGATCACACCGATCTCCCCGACGACGTGTTCGGGATCGAGTCGATTCCCCACGACTGGCTGTTTCCGCGGATGGCAGCGGTCGTGCATCACGGCGGCGCCGGCACCACCGCGGCAGGACTCCGGGCCGGCGTGCCGTCAATCCTCACGCCGTTCTTTGCGGACCAACCGTTCTGGGCACACCGGATAGAAGCGCTGCGCGTGGGCCCGCCGCCCGTTCCGCAGAAGAGGATCACCGCCGAGCGACTGGCACGTGCGATCCAAACCGCCACTGGCGACGACGCCATGAGGGCGCGAGCGGAATCGTTGGGCGAGCGCATTCGGGCCGAAGACGGTGTGCGCGCTGCGGTGGAGCTGCTGGTACCACGCGGCTAGCCGGCCAACGGAATATCGCGCGTGACCTCGTGACGGAGCCATGCGCTCTCAACCCTGATCACCACATCACCAATCTGTGGTGTGCGATTGGTGTGCGAACTCAGCCACACGCAAAAGAGAGTCGCTGAGAGCAAATGGGCTCCACTCGGCCAGCCGCACTGCAGCGCGGCAGTGTCAAGAACATTGCTGATCTATGCTTGGGCGTCTCGATGGCCAGTTGGTGCCTTCGACCAGCTAGGCAAGAGAGCTTGCGTGGTGGAATCGACAGCGGTCGTCCGGAGCGCGTGCGCTGTCGTCGTCCTCTCATCGGGATCGAGCTCGCGAGTGAAGGTGGGCTGATGCGCTCTACCCGGCGCGGAAGTGCAATGGATCCCGGAGACTCTGTAGCTCGCGGTAGTAGTAGAGCTCTGTGGGCCGCTTGTTCTCGAATCTCAGCTTTTTCAAGAACTCCAGTTCTTCCGTGGTGGCGGAGCCGCTCAGGGAAGGGTCTTGCAGGAATTTCCGCAGTCCCGGTTCTTCGCGCGGCCCCTCAGGCCCTCTCTCGACGAACTCGAATCTTCTCAGATGCTCGACGGCCACCTGGTGGTTCAAGGCGATGTCCAGCCCGAACGTTGCGAGGTTCACGTCCCAGAAGGAGATCAGCGGATCCAGGAACGAGACGCACTGTTCGGCTGACACATGGAAGACGTCGGTATCGAGAAACTCGAGGACGATGACGCGCATCTCTTCGTAGCTGCAGCCGCCCAGGCGCGCCACCTTGCGAAGCCAGTCATCGTTCTCCAATTCCTCCTGGCTCACGCGCTTCACCACGTCGAGCAGCTTCTCGGTCACCAGGCGCTCGAGCTCCCCGAAGGGCTCCTTCTCGAAGATCGCGCGGACGTGCGCTGCGCTCTTGGGAGCGCATTTGCGCAGGATCAAGGCTCTGACTTCCCGGAACAGGGGGGTGGGCTCGTCACCCAGCTCGCGCTTCAATTCCTGCTTTCGCTGGGCGTCAGCGACCCTCGCGAGGTCCCCCGTCGGGAGTTTCAAGAACTTATCCATCTTGTCGTAGATGTCCGTCCGGTTCGGTGCGGGGGGGGCCTTCTTCCGGGTCAGGAGCTGAGAGACGTAGGACTCCGTGACGCGGGCAGCCCGGGCGAGGCCCTTCTGCTCCAGGCCCAACTCATCGAGCCGCTGCCGGATCGCCAACGAGACATCCACGACCGCCTCCTCCAGGGGCTGGTTAACTAATCTTGGTGAAGTCAATATATAGCAGGATTTCACACTTGACAATACTAGTAAAGTGAGATATTTTGAGCCGGTTCAGAAGCACCCGCAGGTCCAGAGGTTCATGTTGGTCACCACAAGGAGTTGTTCATGTACGCACGCAACGTTACGCTGCACCTGAAGGCCAATTCGGCCGGTGAGTTTACCCGGATGCTGGAGACGGATGTCCTGCCCGTCCTTCGGAAGCAGAACGGTTTCAAGGACGAGCTCGCGTTCGTCGGGTCGAACGGCACCGACGCCGTGGCGATCAGCATGTGGGATCGGAAAGAGAGCGCGGACGCGTATAGCCGCGATACCTATCCGGCAGTGCTGAAGAGCCTGAACAAGGTGGTTGAGGGCACGCCGACCGTGGAGACGTGGGAGGTGTCAAACTCGACCTTCCACAAGATCGCGGCGCGCATCTAAGGCCGCTCGGGCTCGCTCGCGAGGAGCCGGCGGTCGGTTGCAGGGGAGGGGGGCGGCGAAATCCGCCCCCCTCTCATTCTTCTCGCAGGAAGGGGGCGGGCGTATGCTCGACACTCATTGCCACCAGTGCGGCGGGTTCATGAGCTACCGAAAGCGAATCTCCTATCCGCTGCCTTCTGCCTCGACGCCCAGGGTGACCGCCCATGGCGGCGTGTGTTGGTGTAGCGTGCTGATTCCGGCGACGAGGCCCCCGTGGGACCAGATGGATGAGGCCGAAGGGGTAGCATAGCGCCGCCCTCGGCCCAACGAGCGCTCGGCAGGCTAGAAGGCTGTGCTCGACCCGCGCACCGAAGGCGCCGCGAACCGGATGGATAGCACCAACTGGCAGGCTTCTCCTTCGGCGATTTGATTCCCCCTACACCAGGCCACCGGGAACTCCCTGCTCGACCGCCTCAGGACCGCGATGCTGGCGTCGGTCCGGGCGGTTGCCCTACATTGCTCTCCATGCGTGACGCCGAAGCGCGAAGCGAGCACCGTCGACGCGAACCGGTCCGCCGAGGGTTCGAGTTGAGCGAAGACCTGAGCGCGGTGTCCACCCCGGCGTTCGGGAGCTGTGTCGGACGGGTGGTGCTCGAACGGCGCACGTGAGCTGGGCCGACTCGATGAGCGTGCGCCGGGTTCTGGTACTCGCCCTCCTCGCGCTGGCCTGCGGTCGCGATGTCGACACCACGTGGCAGGAAGCAGAGGGATACCGCTGGCGCACGCTCGACGTGTCGCGACGCGGCACGCCGGGTTTCACCCTGCTGGACCCAGCTCGCACGGGGATCACGTTCGCCAATACGGTGAGCGAGTCCCTCCTAGTCCGGAACCGGATTCTGGCGCAGGGTGCCGGCGTGTGCCTCGGGAACGTGGACAGCGACGAGTTGCCGGATGTCTTTCTCGCTCGGACGGAAGGACCAAACTCTCTCTATCGCAACCTCGGCGGGTGGCGCTTCGAGGAGATAACCCAACCCGCCGGGGTCGGGGCACCCGACCGGTTCTCGAGCGGCTGCGCGTTCGCCGATGTCGACGGAGACCGCGACCTGGACCTGATCCTCGTTGCTCTCGGAGGGCCGAACGCGCTCTTCTTGAACGAGGGCGGTGGGCGCTTCGCGGAGCAAGCCGAAGCCGCAGGCCTGACGTCGTCGGCCGGGAGTGCGACGATCGCCATGGCCGACGTGGATGGCGACGGCCACTTGGACCTCTACGTCGCCAACTATAAGACCTACACCACGCTCGACCGGTTCCCACCGCAGGAGCTGGCGTTCGACCGCGTCACGCGGCTGCTGGGCCCCCGTAGCTACGAGGTACGGGAGCAGTTCCGTGCCGAGTACAGGCTGGTGGACCGCGAGGAGCTCGGGGGGATCAGTCTGGTGCAGCGTGCCGACCCCGATTTCTTCTACCTGAACGACGGCGCCGGCCGGTTCGTCCAGGAGCCGATGGCCGGCAACCCGCGCTTCGTCGATGAGCGAGGCCGCATGCTGGCAGATGAGCCGGAGGACTTCGGTCTCGCCGCCATGCTTGCCGACCTGAACGGCGACGGCGCGCCCGATCTGTACGTGGTCAACGATTTCGAAGATCCCGACCAGTTCTGGCTCAACGACGGCCGCGGGAACTTCCGTCTGGTGCCGCGGCACGCCATCCGGTCCACCAGCAACTCGGGGATGGCGGTGGACGTGGGGGACGTGAACCGGGACGGCCAGCCCGACCTCATCGAGGTCGACATGCTGAGCCAGGACACGCGCCGGCTCAAGACCCAGATCCCGACGCACACCGCCCCGCCGATGCGACCCGGGCCGGGAGATGGCCGGCCCCAGATGCAGCGGAACACCCTGCAACTGAACCGCGGCGATGGCACCGTTGCGGAGATCGCGCGCCTCGCCGGCGTGGGGGCCTCGGGATGGTCCTGGTCCACCCTCTTCCTCGATGTGGACCTCGACGGGTGGGAGGACATCCTCATCGGCACGGGCCACCTGTGGGACGTGATGGATGGTGATACGCAGTACCGCCTGCGCGACCGGATCGACGAGATCGACTGGCGGCGCATGCTGTTCGAGTTTCCGCCTCTGCCACTGGCGAACGTGGCGTTCCGGAACCGCGGGGACCTGAGCTTCGAGGATGCGAGCCGGGCCTGGCGCTTCGACGTGGGAGAGGACGTGTCCCACGGAATGGCGGTTGGCGATCTGGATGGGGACGGCGACCTGGACGTCGTGATCAACCGGCTCGGCACGCCAGCGGCGGTTCTCCGGAACGATGCCACTGCGCCGCGGATCGCGGTGCGGCTCCGCGGCAAGGCGCCGAACACCTTTGGCATCGGGAGCCGCGTGAGGGTACTTGGTGGCCCGGTCCCCATCCAGCAGCGGGAGGTCATTGCCGGCGGTCTGTATCTCTCGGGCTCGGAAGCCCTCCTCACGTTCGCGACGGGGACGGCAACGGAGCTGACGATCGAGGTGGATTGGCGCGACGGCGGTCGCACGGTGATCACCGGCGCTTCGCCTGGCCGACTCTACGAGGTCGACCAGACCTCCGCGCAGCCGGTATCGGATCGGCCAGCGGCGCCGGGCCCGACGCTGTTCGAGGACGTCTCCGGCCAGCTCGGCGGCCACCGCCACACCGAGCCCTTCTTCGATGACTACGCCCGCCAGCTACTCCTCCCCAATGCGCTCAGCCAGCTCGGGCCGGGAATCGCCTGGGACGACGTGGATGGGGACGGTCAAGAAGACCTGATCGTCGGGGCCGGCCAGAGCAGCACATTGGCCTGGTTCCGCAACAGGGCTGGCCGTCTCACCCGAGCCCCCGCGCGTCTGCCCCCAGCCCCTGGGGACCTCACTACCGTGCTGGGCTGGCCCGACGGCCGGGGTGGGCGGATGGCGATCGCGGGGGTGTCGAACTACGAGACGGCCACGACGAGCCAGGCGTTGGCCGTGCCCAGCGTAGTCGCCTATTCGCTAGCCACCGGGGCAACCACCGAGCTGGTCGCAGGCGACACGGCGAGCGCGGGTCCGCTCGCCCTCGCAGACTACGACGGGGACGGCGACCTGGACGTGTTCGTCGGCGGGAGGGTCTTCCCGGGCGCGTACCCCCTCTCCCCGTCGTCCCGGCTGTACCGCAACGAAGCCGGGCGACTAGTACCCGACTCCGCGAACAATCGCCTGCTCCGAGGCGTCGGGATGGTCTCCGCAGCGCTGTTCACCGACCTCGACGCTGACGGCTGGCCGGAGCTCATTGTGGCCATCGAGTGGGGAACCGTCCGCATTTTCTCGAACGACGGCGGCCGGTTCCGCCCCGCGCCGGAGATGCCGGGCCTCGCCGGGCTGTACAGCCGGTGGAACGGGCTGGCCACCGGCGACTTGGACGCCGACGGCCGGCTCGACATCGTCGCGACGAGCTGGGGTCGAAACACCGGCTACCGCGCGACCGACGGCCGGCCGTTGCTCCTCTACGCCGGCTTCTTCGAGCGTGCCCGTCCCACCGGCGTGCTCGCACAGGAGGACCCCCGGATCGGCAATGTGGCACCGCTGGGCTCCTTCGAGCGGGTCGGCCTGGCGTTTCCCGCCGCTGCCCAGCGGCTCCGAACCTTCGGGGCCTACGCGGATGCGAGTATGGATCAGATCCTCGGCACGTTTGCCCGCGGGGCGATCAGGCTCGGCGCCACGAACATGGACCACATGATCTTCCTCAACCGTGGGGATCAGTTTGAAGCGCGGTCACTGCCTCTCGAGGCTCAGTTTGCGCCCGCCTTCTACGCCGGCGTCGCCGACTTCGACGGCGACGGGAACGAGGACGTCTTCCTGAGCCAGAACTTCTTTGCCACAGATGTCGCCACGCCGCGGCACGATGCAGGGCGGAGCCTCCTGCTCCTCGGCGACGGTGCGGGGGGACTCGCACCCGTGCCGGGGCAGCGCTCGGGCTTGATCGTCTATGGCGAGCAGCGGGGGGCGGCGTACGCGGACTTCGACGGTGACGGGCGGCTCGATCTGGCCGTCACTCAGAATGGGGCTGCCACGCGCCTGTTCCGGAACGCCAGTGCCATCCCCGGTCTTAGGGTTCGACTGGTTGGGCCGGCGGGCAACCCAACCGGGATCGGCTCGCAGATCCGGTTGCGTTACGGGGGCCTGGACGGGCCGGTCCGGGAGGTGCAGGCGGGCTCGGGGTACTGGTCGCAGAACGGAGCCGTGCAGGTCTTGGGGCGTGCCGGTGAGCCCACCGGGTTGTGGATCCGGTGGCCCGGCGGTCGCGAGCAGATGGTCCCGCTGGCGCCCGGCCAAGCGGAGGTCACGGTGGGAATCTTGTCGGACGAGCGCTAAGAGTGGCCGCGCGGCGGAGGCACCACTGCCGCGAGCGGGGGAGATGAAGAAGGGGCGGGATTGCTCCCGCCCCTCTCTCTGTTCCACCCTGCGGTACGGTGCGGCCTAGTACTGTCTCCTGGCCGCTTCTCGTGCCAGAGCTCGGTAATGCTCCCAGATCTCCCGGACCGATTGGACGCGGCCACGACTCGTGCCATCCGCCCCCTTGCCGTTCGCCGTGACCGACATTTCGGGTGCGCTCGGCCCGCCGAACGTGTAGACCTCGCGCACGAGCACGGACAGCTCCTTATCCGGCACGGGCATGTGCCTTGGCGTGTCTTGGATCAGCCCATCGATGCGGCGCCGGTTGAAGAACGGCGTCGTGCCCTGACCCATGAACTCGATCTCCTGCTCGTATTGGAGCGCGGCGAGCAGCTCCGCGTCGCTCTCGCCGCCGGTGAGCGGCGGCAACCCGCCCCGCCCCACCCGGCTGTTGTTGATGAGTTGAGCGGCCTGCGCCTTGCTACCGCCGCTCCGGATCAGCCCCTCCGCCCACAACAGGTCGTTCATCTGAACCGTGTAGAGCGGATCCTGCCCGGTGGCGTCAGAGGTCGGCAGGTTCTCACCCACGTAGGCTAGGCGCTCGTAGCGGACGTGCACGAGGTTGCTCTGGTGGTATTGGCCGCGCGCCGGTGGAAAGATCACGACGCCGGAGCAGGCGAAGTCAGTGCCCGCGTTGGCCGTCGCCGCCGTGGTGGCATAACCGTTGAAGTCGTCTGCCGGCCCCCACGAGCCGTCGCCCACGCGCTTATCCGCCGATACCGTCGGGCACGGATTGCCGGCCGGCTCCGGCCAAGGATCCGCATGGTTGGTCGCAAGGATTGAGGCCAGCCGGGTGTCGACCCGCACGGTGCCGATCGAGTTGCCCCATGTCTTGACGCAGTCTACGCCGCACTCGCTGGCACCCTCGTCGATGTAGAACTCCCAATCGAATCCCGCGGCGGGGCTGCTGATCCCCTGCGACGCAAACGTCGCCACCTGATTCCACGCGGCCTGGGCATTCTCCGCGCCGTTCCGCGGCCACAGGGCGATCAGCTCGGCCTGCATGGTCCGGATGACCTGACGGATCCGCTCGTTGGAGTAGGATGTCCCGGCACCGACGCCCATCCACTCGCTGGGCGTCGTCCAGCTCTGCGCACCGGCCTCAGTCCACGCCGCCTCGAACTTCGCCAGGGCGGCATCCCGCATCTCCTCCCTAGTATTGAAGGAGAGGGCGAGGGGGTCGCTCAGGTCGGTGGTCTCGTCGACGATAAAGCCCTGGTCGTACAGGAGGGCGATGCCGGAAAAAGCCATTCCCTGCAACATCTTGGCGATCGCCACGTTGCGCGCCGTCAGGGTGTTGTCGGCGGAGCAATCGGCATCGAAGCAGAGACCGCCGGCGACGGCGACGAGCACATCGTTCGCCGAGGAGAGCACCGTGTTGTAGCCGTACCACGAACTCTCCACAGCCAGCCCGGCGTCGGCCGCCGTGACGCTGTTATTCCAGCCGCAGCGCAACGGGCAGTCTGAGCCCACGGAGCTATAGTACCGGATGGCCGCGTTGTTCCACGAGGCGGTGTAGTTGTCGGCCTGCATGTTCAGGGCCATGATGTAATAATTGGCGCGGGTCTCGACCCAGGCTCGGAAAGCGCCGCCGAGCAACTGTTCGAGCCCGGCCGGGTCGTTGAAGGCGCGCGGCGCGTCGGGCGCATTCGGGTTCTGGACGTCCAGCTCGCACCCGCCGCCCACCAGGATCAGCAGTGCGGCGGAGGTCCGGGCCACCACCCGCAGCATGGGAATCTTCGTTTGTGGTTTCATGACGGGCGTCCCCTCAGAATGTGAACTCGACGACGGTCGAGTAGGTCCGGAATTGCGGATACTGGAACCAGTCCATCCTGACCTGGAACGGATCGCCGAAAAGGCCAGAGACTTCCGGATCGAGCCCGGAGTAGTTGGTGATCGTGAACAGATTGCGGGCGATGAACCCGAGCCGTATCGAACCGATCCCTCCCAATCCGATTGACCGGAGCTGGTCGCTCACGAAGGTGTAGTGGACCGACAGCTCTTTGAGCTTGGCGTAGGACCCGTTCTCGACGAAGAAGTCGCTCGGATCGAGACCGTTGTAGAACCCGACGGCGTAGTACCCCAGCGGCTTCTGGGGACAGGCCGGCATTGGATCCGCGACCACGCCGCACGGTGCATCGTTTTGGGGCTTACCGGCCTGGTCTTGCGCGCGGTCGCGGGTGGCCTGGAACGCCCACTGCCGGGTCCCGTTGTACAGGTCGCCGCCGTACGACCAGTCGAGCAACCCGCTCACCACGAGCCGTTTGTGTTGGAACCTGAGCCCGAAGCTCAAGTTGAAGTCGGGATTGGCGTCGCCGATTTGGACGAGCTGCGAGGTCTCCACACAGGTGCCCGATTGGTCCTCGCTTTTGCAGAACGTGTACTTGATGGCCCGCTCGTCCGGCGTGCCGTATTGGTCCTTCCGGACGACGTAGCCGTCCTCATTGATCATCACGTTGTCCCGGTCCCAGGTCTGTCCAGGCCCGGACTCCGCGAACTTCGCCGGGTCGTCGTACAGCTCGTCGACGCTGCGGATCCAGCGGGTCCCGAACATCGCGCCCAGGTCTGAACCGTCGGCCAGGAAGAAGGTGGCGGGCATCTGCTGGAAGGCGTACAGACGGTCTGGCAGGCTCCACTCCGTGATGACCTGCCGCGTCCGGTCTCCCACGATGTTCAGCGTGAGGCTGGTGTTGCGGCCGTCGATCATTCGTGCCCCGAAGCTCACCTCGTGGGTCTTCGAAAGGAGCGCCCCGGTGTTCTGCCATTGCTGCAGGAAGCCGGCCACCGCCGGCAGGTCGGCCAGGAGAAGCTGGTCTTTGGTTTCCTTGCGGGCGTAGGAGTACTCGACGCTAAGCCGGCCGGTCCCGAACTCGAGGTTGGCACCGAGTTCCATCTCGGCCGAGCGGGCCGGCTTCAGATCCGGATTGCCCAGGACCTGCTTGGTGAAACCGCCGGGGGTCACGGCGAGGATTTCATACTGGTCGTCGAAGTTGGGTCGCAGACCCGCGGTGCCGTAGGAGCCGCGAAGCCGCAGCTCGTCGACACCGGGGATCCTCAGATCTTCGGTGACCCGCCACGCCCCGGAGACGCGGTAATACGTGGACCAGCGGCTGTCAGGCCCGAACAGCGATGACCCGTCTCGCCGCACCAGCCCGTCCAGGATGTACCGGTCCTTGATATCGAACGTGGTGATTGCGAGGTAGTTCCGGTTCCGAAGGTCCTCTTCACGCGAAACGTCCCTCGAGGCAGGGTGGTCGGCCGCGGCGAAATGGGGCACTTCGGCCACGAGGAGGGTGGGGGCGTTGGCACTGAGCAGGCGGTTCTTCTGGTTCTCCAGGATTGCCGCCACCCTGGTCGTGTTCGTGATACTGCCGAAGGTCCGGATGCTCGTGAGTGTGACGTCGGCATTGAGCTGGTAATTGTTGTTCGCCCGCCGGAAGAGATCCCCATTCTGTTTAGTGCCCGAGGAGGTCTGGTAGCCAAACGGCTGGAGGTCCGAGTAGGACTCTGCCTCCTGGTCGTAGGCGAAGCTCCCTTCGGCCGACAGCCAGCTGAGCATCCGCCACCGCAACCTGGCCGCGCCGGTGAACCGGTTCCGATCCTGTCGGATCTCCCGATTGGCCAGCTCGTACATCGGGTTGAAGTCGTTGGCCACGTCGCCACTGAGCGGGACGAGCGGGCAATACGGCTCGCTGGAGCCCTCACAGGGCGCTTCGATGTTGACGTCCGGCTGCACGAACATGAGACCGAAGAACGGCCCGGTCTGCCCCTCGGCGGCCCGGCCGTTGGTCGAGGTTCCATAGAACGTGCTGAACGAGACGTCCAGGGCGGGGTTCAGCCGCTGGTCGAGGTTGAGCCGGAAGTTCTGCCGCTTGTACCCGTCGAGCCCGAAGATCACGCCCTTGTTGTCGGTGTTCTGAAACGAGGCGCTGAAGTTCGTGGTGCCGCGCCGCTGGCCGAAAGAGACGTACCCGGTCCAGTACACGCCGGGATCAATCATGGCGTCCCAGTGGTCGTAGTAGGTCATGAACGGATTGTCGGCAACCTGGTCGGGTTCGGTTTGCCGTCCGCCTGTGGCATTGAGGATGTAATCCCCGTTCGCGTCGACCTGCCAGGCATGCGACTTGGAGAACTCGAGTCGGCGGGGCATGCTGTTGACCCCCGCCTCGAAGCGCGTCGTTATCTGGAGCGCGCCTTCAGCCAGGGCCCGGCCCCGCTTCGTGAACACCTGCACGACCCCGTTGGCCGCGGCGGAGCCGTACAGCGAGGAGGCCGCCGCCCCCTTGATCACCTCTATACTCTCAACGTCCTCCGGCGCCATGTCCGCGAGACCGAACCGCGTGATCACGCCGTCCACGATGTAGAGCGGCTCCTGCGTGCCTGAAATGCTCGTGGCACCGCGGAGCCGGATCGACACCTCGCCACCGGGCTGCGCGGAGGTCGGAATGATGCGGGCGCCAGCCACCTTGCCTTGGAGCGACACAAGCGCGCTGGACCCCGGAACGTCCTGCAATTGCTCCGCGGTCACCTTCCCGACCGTGAAGGTCAACTTCTTGGCGGACATGGCCTCCGCCACGCCGGTGACGACGAGCTCATCGAGCCGGAAGGGGTCGGCTGTTAGCTCGAAGTTCTGTTCCTGGGTGCCCGGCTCGAGGGTCATGGTGCGGGTGGCGGGCCGATAGCCGATGAATCGCACCGTCAGCACCGCTTGCTGGCCCCGCACGGCCTCCGCGGCGATGGTGATCCTATAAGTGCCGTCCCGCGTAGTGACGGCGCTGGCGTTGGTGGCGCCCACCGTCACAGTGGCGCCGCCCAGCGGACTGCCCCGATCCGACATGACGCGGCCAGTAATGACTGCGTCCTGCTGCGCCACGAGCGGACTGGGGATGAGGGCCACGAGTGCCGCAACGGCACTGCCGACCACTAGCGGACCAAGACGTGAAACGCGCATCATCTGCCTCCTTTGTGGAAGAAGGGAGAGCGACCTGCGAATCCCTGCGAGGATCGGCCGAGCTGAGGCCGACCATCGCCCTCCCCGCCCCACCAACACCTCGACTAACCGCTGAATCGGGTTTAGTCTTATTTCATTATGGATTGTATGCCACATACCTTATACGTTTGGAGCCCTTTTTGCGCAATAGGGGCTATTTGAGCGATGGGGGCCCGGAGACCCGCTCCGTCCGCAGTAGCCTCGAAGCCCCCCCGGTCCCAGAGGGGATTGCCGTGATCCCCGGAGCCCTGCCGAAGCACACCGCCCGAGCCGGCATGCTGACCGGAGCCCTGCTGGCGGCCCTGCTCGCGGTCGCAATCGGTCCGGAGAGGGGTGCCGCCCAGGCGACGCTCCGAGGCCGCGTCATCGACAGCGAAACCGGCCACCCGCTCCCGGAGGCCGTCGTCCGGATCCGGCCAGGTCCGCCTCCCATCACTACGGACACCCTTGGTCGGTTCGAGGCCCGGGGGCTCCCCGCCGGAGATGCGGAGGTCACGATTCAGTTGCTGGGGTACGCCACCGGTGTCTCTAAGGTTCGGCTTCCCCCTTCGGGCGAGGTGGACTGGGTCTTCGCCCTCGACTTCACGGGACACCGGCTTCCAGAGCTGGTCGTGACGGCCCGCGCCGACCAGCTTATGCCGCGCTACTCGGACTTCGAACGACGACGGCGGCGCGGGCTGGGCGCCTTCCTCCGATGGGACGAACTCAACGAAGGGGCGTACAGCTCGGTGGGGGATGCCCTACGCACCGTGCGGGGGGTCCGAATCGAATGCAACCAGCAGACATTCGAGTGCTTCGCCGTCATGGCGCGCTCCCCCCAATGCCACCCAAACTGGTGGATCGACGGGGTGGAGGTCCGCTCCTTCCACGAGAACACCCCGATCCGCGACATCTACGGGATCGAGATCTACCGCGGCCCCGGAGAGATCCCGGGCGAGTTCACCGGGTCAAGAGCCGCCTGTGGCGTGATCGTGATGTGGACGAAGTCGCATCCGTTCCGGTAGACCCGCAAAGATGCCGGCTGCGTAGCGGCTCAGCGCGCCGTTCGCGCCCTCGGCCCAACGAGCGCTCGGCAGGCTAGAAGGCTGTGCTCGACGCCGGCCGAGGACTGTCGATAGCCCAGAGCGCCAACTCGACAAACGCTTCGGTGAACTCGGGTTGAAACACTCCATCCGCTCGAGCGCCGTGGAATTGGAATCCGGCCGGCGGCGACGCCACCTGTCCGTTGCACGCGATGGTCGGGGTGCCGGAGTGCGTGGCCAGATCGACGTTTCCGGTCACCGTCCAGTCGCGCACACCGTCGACGGTGAATCCGTACTGCATGTGGTCGCCCTGGAGCGTGTTGTTCGTGACCACGCCGCCGAAGATCGTGGGGTCCTCGGGACTGTTCGGGTCGAAGCAAACCCAGACTCGCCATCCCATGCCGATGCCGATGCGGATCACGGCTCCGGCCGCGTCGATGACGTTATTGCGCACCCGCGTGTTCGTGTAGTCTCCCCCATAGACGGGATAGTCCACCATGTTGATGCCGCCCAGGAGGACCCGAGTGTCCGCCCGGATCACGTTGTTCTCGATCACCGACCCGGGCGCGGCGAAGATCACGATGGCCCCGTCGGTGGCGTCCACGATGACGTTGTTGCGGACGACACTGTTCGAGCACGCCAGCGAAATGCCGTCTGCCCAGGTCCCGTCCGACTGACCGGCCGGACCGAACTCGTTGTTTTCCACCAGCGCGTCGCTGCAGTACGGGTTGCCACCCTCGAACAGGTGGAGAGTGGACCAGCTCCGAGGCTCGAACGCCTTGACCTCCCGCACCACCTGTCCCGCCACGGACCCGCCCGCGCGGATGAGCGCTTCGCCGGCCCTGTGCCCAAAAGTCGGTCGACTCCCATCCACCACCACGTTCCGCAACACCACGTGGGACCGGTCGGCCATATCCACCGCCGTGACCATGGAGGCGGACGCGATCGCAAGCACTGCCCGCCGGTCGTCGGTCGGGAATCCCTCGGTGTAGATCTGCTGACTGTCTTGGCTGAACACGACCGGTGCGGTGAGCGGGAAGACGGCGTTCTGACAGAGGACCGCCACGGACCCCACCTGGGTGAGGGCTTGATTGATTGCCTGCTGATTGCTTGACGCGATACAGGTCGCCTGGGGCGGCGGGTCGGTCGACGTCTCGCCGTTACACGCGGTGAGCTGCACGGCCGCCAGCACCGTCACGAGATTGAGAAAACGCTGCAGCGACGCCTGCCTCGGTGCGCATGCCTCGGACTTGAGGTGACGCAGATAGAGGGTCATCCATGTCCTTCCCGCGCCTGTCAGGCCGTTGACCCGCGCTGTGTGGACCAGTGCTCCTTGGCCTCGGCCTCCATCTTGGCTAGGCGCGTGTAGTAGTCGGGGAACTCCTTGAGGTGTGCCAACGCGATCTTGGCCGTCGCGAGGAAATCGTCGTCGGTGACATTGGTTTGGGGATCACAGGCACCATGTTCGAGTTCGACGCTGAGCCCTCTGCGGAACTCGTCGAGCGGCACGGAGGTCCAGTCGATGCGGATGCGATCACCGAGGATACGGGCCTCCTCGGTGGTGAACTGCCCCTTGGCGGGCATAGTCTGGCTCTCGTGTTCGGGCGATACAGGTCCGCAGCGGTCGGAGTGTCCAGCGGAATCCGACTGCGAATTCTTCGCTACGGTGCTACGGCGCGACGGTCAAGCAGCGGCGCGGCTTCCTCCGCCGGCGACGGCGTTGTAGACCCAACCGACGATTGCGCCGCACACGGCACCGTCGACAGCGCCGTAGAGGGTGACGACAATCACCGAGCCGAACCCTGTGGGACCGTGGTAACCCGGGTAGAGTGACGCAACCACATCCAAGAACCCCGCGCCATACGACTCCCAGATGAGGTTCGTCAGCCCGACGAGGAAGCAACACCCGCCGAGCATCACGGCACCAACGATGGTCAGGGCTTTGATGTTGAGAGACATGGCTCACTCCGAAACGGTTGGGATGTGCGCGAAGTTAGGGAAGAACGCAGGCGGCGCAAGAGCGCCAAAGCCGACACGACGAGTCGCAAGCAGTGACCGGAGGTGCACTCCCGCAACGCCCTCGGCTCCTGTGACCGTAGATGAACCGGTCCTCAAATGGACGGGCGCCTAGCTGGCCAATCCAAACCGGACAATTCCCGTCCTTGGACTTGAAGGGGAATCGCTCCATTATGCGGCGCTGAATGCCAATCTGCCGGTGGCCTTCAACGGCCCCTGCCGCCAGAGCGACGCCCTCCATCTGGACGCCCACCGACGACGAGAGCCGATGGTAACCGGCACCCCTCGCCGTCACAGTGAGGTCTATCATGCGCCCCCCTTTTTTGCTGCGCATCCTCGCCGTCGCTTCCGTCACATCGACTAGGCCGTAAGCACCATGCATCCGACGTATGCGCTCAAGAAAGCTCTCGCACAACTCACTGGCGTGTGCCTCGCGGGGTCACATCCGCCTATGGGACGTGGCATCATGCGGCTCACGAGATGCCTCCTCGCCGCTTCTTGGCTCTTCCTCTTGTCCACCTCGTGCAGCGGCGATCCGTTCGACGGGCCATTCTCGCCCGGTGACAGCCGCATCCTGTTCACGTCAGGGAGGGACGGGAATCTCAACATCTTCATGATGGAGGAGGATGGCTCCGCTCCGATTCGCCTGACCAGGCATCCTGCCGTTGATCAGAGCGCCCATTGGTACCCCGACGGCTATGGATGGAAGATCGCGTTCATGTCGGACCGCGATGGCGACTACGAGGTATTCGACATGATCACCGGTGGTAGGCGGCGGCTGCTGCAGCTCACCAACAATGCCGCGCGTGACGGTTTTCCCCGCTGGTCGCCGGACTGCTCGCAGATGCTGTTCACGTCCGATCGGGACGGCAATCTCGAGCTGTACGTCATGCGTGCGGACGGAACCGACCCGACCCGACTCACCTGGAACCCTGAAACTGACATCGGCGCTGCCTGGTCGCCCGACGGTTCGAGAATCGCATTTGCTTCGGAGCGCGCCGGGAACCGAGAAATCTACGTCATGCGGGCCGACGGGACGGACCTCACTCGGCTCACGAACAACCTTGTCTGGGAAGGGCGTAGTGTGGCGTGGTCGCCAGACGGCTCCAGGATCGCGTTTGACGCAGATCGCAATGGCAACTACGACATCTATGTGATCAACGCGGACGGCACGAACGAGACGCAACTCACGCATGATCTAGCGGAGGATCGGTATTCGGTGTGGTCTCCCGACGGACAGCGGATCGGGTTCACGAGCGACCGCGACGGCGATGACGAGATCTACATGATGGACGCGGACGGCACGGCTCTCGTGCGCCTCACGTATAGCGTCGGGTTGGATGTCCTCGACTCCTGGCGTCCCTGAGCACCGAGGCTGTCAGTGCCACAGAGGTTCGCGATTCCCCAACCGCCCAGGCCAGTGCGCCTCCGGCCAGCCCCGCGAGGAGGAAGTCCCGCCTGTTCAGGTGACCGACAGTGTTCATCACCCCTGCGCCAGGATCCCCTCCAGCTTGGCGGCGTAGGCGGTGCCGGCCTCGTCGTCGCTGACGAGCTCGATCTCGTTGGGGCCCTGGATCCCCAGCCGCACCTCCACAGCCCGGGCCATCTGCTCCTGTTGGAAGATCGGCGTTCCCATGATCGCCTCGTTGGCCCCCAGCTCCTTGAGAACGGCCAGGCCCACGGCGTCCACCGCCACCCGGTCCGTGCCGGCAATCATGACGTTCGCCTGAGCCAGCTGACCCCGTGAGGGGCCACCGTCGGTGAAGGCTTCCACACCGTCCATGATGATGAGCTTGGGCGCGTAGCCCTGATTCAGCTCGGCGATCATGCGCCGCATGTCTGGAGAGCGGTGCATCCCCCTGCGAATGCGCTTGGGCGTGAGGCCCACGGAGAGCTTCATGGACATCGTAAAGACACCTCCGGAGCCGTGTGTCTTCAGGCAGCAGGTGCTGACGTTGTACTCCGACTCCACCACATGGCGGGGAAGGTGGAAGCCGTCGGGCCAGTGGGTGCCCGAGGGCTTGAAATGGAGCCACTCGTTGTCCGGAATCTCGTCGTAGTTCACGATCCCGAACCCCATGTCGCTGGCGAGGTCGAAGACGCCCTTGGCCTCCATCACGTTCTTCGTGGGCGGAAAGGAGGACTCTCCGACGATGACATCCCGCGCGCCCCGCTCCTTCAGCTCCGTGACGATCTGGGCCAGGGTGTCGTTATGGGTACCGGCGGGGGCCGGGTCGGCGGTGTTGAAGTTTGGCTTCAGGTTCACGGCCCTGCCGGCAATTCCCTCGGGGTCCAAGAGAGCCATGGCGCGGCGCACGCCGTCCTTCCGGTCGCTGGTGCGGATGAGGGCCACGGCGGTCTTCGGAGCGAAGAGACGGGAGCCTAGGGCACCGAGCTCGATGTGGGGGATAAGGACGAGGCCTGCAGCAGCACCCTTCAGAAAACCGCGGCGGTCGATGGATGCGGCGTGGCGGAGCGACATGGTATCCTCCCAGAATGGAGCCCGATAGGCATCAGAGGCATATGGCGTCCGCGACCAGTCCGACCCGCAGCCGTTCTCGCCCTGTGTCGAACAACCTCTCCAACTGGCCAACCAATGCCAGAGGGTGCCTTCCCACTCACCGTGCACTGCATCACGGGTTCCGTTACCGACGCGCAATGCCGTTCGTGGCGAAGACCGCCCGGCGTCACAGAACCACTACCTCCCGCCAATATGGGAACTGCCGGGCAACTCGGCTAGCCGCAGCGCCGCGCGGCCACCTTCCGTCCGTCAATCCGACTGGTCCATCCTTCCACGTATCCCTAAGTTGCACGGCCGCTCTGGATGTTGGACGTTAGAAGGGGCAGGGCGAAGGAAGCACCATCAAGTGAGTCTTGGCTCGGCATGCAACTCTCAGGGACGACTTCACGATGGCCTATACCTCTGCTGCTCCGGAGATATCCACACACCAACTCGCCCAGGCGCTCGAATCGGGCGAGCCGGTCCAGGTGGTCGATGTCCGCGCGCCGGCCCAGGTAGCGGCGGGCCATATCGACATCGTGCCCGACGGTCGGTTCCACAACATCGTCGGGTCTCAACTCGTGAAGGTCACGAGGGTGGCGGGAACGGCAATCGATCCGAGCCTGCCGGTGACCGTGGTGTGCGGACACGGCAACGACAGCAAGCTGCTGGCGCATCACTTGAATCGCCTCGGGTTTCGCGCCAACTCGCTCGCTGGCGGGATGAGTGCGTGGATGATGCTGGCGCTCCCTCGGGAATTGGCGACGCCTCCGTCGCTCGATCGCCTGATCCAGTTCGATCGCATCGGGAAGGGCGCGCTGGGCTATCTACTCGTGAGTGGGGGTGAGGCGCTGATCGTGGATCCGCCGCGGAATCCGCGAGCCTATCTTGAGGCCGCGGCAGAAGCCGGCGCTGGAGTGGTGGGAGTGGCGGACACGCACGTCCACGCCGACTACATCAGTGGCGCGTCGACCATCGCGACCACGCTGGGCGTACCCTACTACCTGCATCCGGCCGATGCGGTGTATCCGTACGATGGGACCCCGGGCCGGCTCCAGTTCGAACCGCTTGCGGACGGTGACACGATTCCATTCGGGCGCTCCAGCGTGCACGTCGTGCATACGCCCGGACACACCGAGGGGAGCCTGACCTACGTGATCGACGACGCGGTGGCACTCACGGGCGACTTTATCTTCGTCGGTTCGGTGGGGCGACCGGACCTGGCCGGGAAGGTGCGTGAGTGGACGGCCCAGCTGTGGGAGAGCCTTGAGCGTGCCAAGCGAGAGTGGCCCCCCGACCGGATGATATACCCAGCGCATTACGGCTCGGATGCGGAGCGGCGCGCTGATCGCGCCGTGGGCGAGTGCTTCGGGCAGATCCTCGAGGCGAACGAAGCGATGCAGTTCTCCGACCCTGACGCGTTCGCGCGGTGGGTCGAAAGCAAGACTGTGTCGTTCCCGGAGGCCTATCGCCGGATCAAGGCGGTGAACGTGGGTCTGCTCCCCGTCGATGGGCGCCAGGCGGAAGAGTTGGAGGTCGGTAAGAACGAATGTGCGTTGGGAGGACGGTAGCATGACGCGAACGCTTGTCCTGGGCGCTGGCTTCGGCGGGATCACGGTGGCCACGGAGCTTCGGCGTCGCCTTGGTGACGACCACGAGATCGTGCTCGTGGATCGCCGCGAGCGCTTCGCCATGGGGCTCCGCAAGCTGTGGGCGCTGGTCGGGATGGGGAGCTACGAAGAGGGATCGCGGCCGCGCGAGCGATTGGGTCGCCATGGCGTCCAGTTCCTCCAGCGACCGGTCACGAGCATCGATCCCGCGCACCGCCGCGCCGCGACCGATGGTGAGACGCTCGAGGCGGACTACCTCGTGGTAGCACTCGGCGCGGAGCCGCGCCCCGATCTCGTCCCCGGGCTCGCCCAACACGCCCATAACGTGTGGGACGAGCGCGCCGTCCCGGGGCTCGCGACCGCGCTCGCCCGTTTCACTGGAGGCCGCATTGCGATCGTGATCGCCGGCGTGCCCTACACCTGCCCACCCGCGCCCTACGAGTGCGCCATGCTGCTGGACGATCACTTGAGGGAGCGTGGGGTGCGCGATAAGACCGAGATCACCGTGGCGACGATGCAACCGATGCTCTTGCCCAACGCGGGCAAGGAAGGCTCGGCATGGCTGGCGGAACAACTCTCGGCGCGCGGGATCGCGTTTCACGTGAAGCGTACGGTCGATCGCGTGGAGCCGGGACGCGTGGTTTTCACAGATGGTGATCTCGTAGCCGATCTCATCATCGGCGTGCCGCCACACCGCGTGCCGGCGGTGGTCAAGGCAAGCGGGCTGACCGGGGACGGGGAGTGGATTGCCGTCGATCCCGCGACCCTCGAGACCGATTACGAAAACGTGTTCGCGATCGGCGACGTCACGAAGATCACGCTGGCCAATGGACTCCCGCTCCCCAAAGCCGGTGTCATGGCGGAGCTCGAAGGCCAACGCGTGGCGGCGGCGATCGCGGCGGACGTGCGTGGCGAAGCGCCGCCCGCGTCGTTCGACGGCCGGGGCTACTGCTTCATCGAAATGGGGAAGACGAAAGCGACACTCATCGAGGGTGACTTCTTTGCCACGCCGGAGCCGCGGGTCGCGCTCAAGGATGTCTCAGCGGAGCACGCGGAGGAAAAGCACCGCTTCGAGGCGGAGCGACTGGAGCGCTGGTTCGGGTCTGGACGGGGCTGAGCACTCGCGCGCCCGTCAACTCGAGGAGGCTAGCCCGCCGGCCCGCTCCATCCCGTTATGACACATCCCGCCGGTTCGGAGTACCGAATCGGTGTGAGAAACGGGCCAGTACTGGCCCGACCCCTGTGACGTCGAACGCCGTAACTTCCAACATTACAACAGCTTACACTGCCCGTCCACCCTGGCACGGCCGTTGCCTTTGGGAGGTGCGAAGGTTTGTTGCGTTCCGTCCAGAGTTCGGAGTGTGCTGCCCCGCGGGGTGGCAACGGCGGTTCAGATCGTTGTGTCCCAAGCAGAGGAGTAGAACGGATGAACAAGGCTCATCGTAACCTGATTGGCGCTGTACTTGGCGTCGTGGCTGTCACCGCGTCCGGCTGCGCGTCGACCGGGACAGTGGCAACCTCGCAGGCCCCGGTCGCGGCTCAGGCCGAGCGCATCACGTCGCTCGAGGATTCGGTCAAGACCATGCGGCAGGAATTGCAGCAGCGCTCGATGCAGGTCGAGGAGGAGCGAAAGGCCGCGGAGAAAGCTCGGCAAGCCGCAGCCGCCGCTCAGCAGACCACGCCGGTGAAGCCGGCCGGCGGTTTCACGGAGCTCCTGCCTCCGAACGCCAAGCCCGGTGAATGCTACGCGCGGGTGTTCATCCCGCCCACCTACAAGACGTCTTCAGAGCGCATGTTGGCGCATGATTCGGTCGTCAACCTGCAAATCGTCCCGGCACAGTACCGGTGGGGCCAAGAGCGGGTGCTCGTGCGCGAAGCGTCGCAGCAGATCGAGGTCGTGCCCGCGACCTACGAGTGGGTCGAGGAGCGGGTGATGGTGCAGCCTGCCAGCACGCGACTCGAGCAGGCTCCGGCCGTGTATGAGACCGTCACGGAGAAGGTGCTCGACCAGCCGGCCCATCAGGTGTGGAAGGCGGGCCGGGGACCGATCGAGAAGATCAACGAGGCCACCGGCGAGATCATGTGCCTGGTGGACGTTCCCGCGACCTACAAGACCGTGGAGCGTCGGGTGCTCAAGACCCCGGCCACCACGCGCGAAGTGCCGATTCCCGCCGAGTATGAGACGGTGAGGCGCCGGAAGGTCAAGACGCCGGCGACCACGCGGACGATCGATATTCCCGCGGAGTACGAGACGGTCCGTGTGCGGCAGCTCGCCTCTCCGCCGCAGGAGAAGCGCACCGTTACCCCGGCTTCGTATCAGACGGTTACCAAGTCCGAGCTGGCCACCGAAGGCCGGATGGAGTGGCGGTCGATTCTATGCGAGACCAACACCACGCCGACGGTTGTCTCGGACATTCAGCGGGCACTGGGTCGGGCTGGCTTCAACCCGGGTCCGATCGACGGCGTCATCGGCCGGCGCACGCTCGCGGCCGTAAAGGCTTACCAGCAGGCAAAAGGACTCAGCCAGGGCGGCCTCACGCAGGAGACCCTGAAGTCGCTGGGCATCATGGCAGGCACCCGGTAGTCTCAGTAACGGTGTCATAGGGCATCAGGGGCGGGCCGAAGTCGGCCCGCCCCTCTCTTGTTGTTGTCCGAGTGCAGTCGGTCCTCACGCCAACTGTGACTCAGCGCACCGCGTATAGGACCCCCTTCCCGTAGTGATTGACCTGCAGGGAACCTCACGGACGGTCGGGCCATCGGTAACCGACTCCGCAGGTTGGTCCTGCGGCGGGGCAGGAACCACAAACCTGCCACCGAAAGGGGTTCCGCATGCGGTCAGATGCCCGATGCCACTGTCATCCTGCACGCAGAGTGCGCGACAGCCATGTCGCGTCTGTGGGACTGTTGGTGCTCCTACTGCAGCTGATGCCCCAGACGGTGTCTGCCCAGACCCCTTCCACTTCTCTGTCAACCGCTCAGATAGCGTCCCGGTCGGTCCCGGCGACCGTGACGGTCATGACGTTCGACGCCAACGGAGACACGATTGGCCAGGGGAGCGGGTTCCTGCTCGACTCATTCGGGGTGTTGGTGACGAACTGGCATGTGCTGCAAGGGGCGGTGGCTGCGGTGGTGGAGCTGCCGGACGGACAGCAGTACGAACAGGTGCGCTTCTTTAGCGGTGACTCGCTGGCGGATATCGCGCTGCTCAAGATCTCCGCATCCGGCCTGCCGACGCTCACGCCGTGCGATACCGAGCCCGAGGTGGGTGAGCCCATCGTAGCGATTGGAAGTCCGCTGGGATTCGTCGGCACGGTCTCGGTGGGAATCGTGAGCGCGACACGGCTGGAGGACGGAGTGAGCGTGTTCCAGATTTCCGCACCCCTCAGCCCGGGCTCGAGCGGCGGGCCGGTTCTGGACAGTGAAGGGTGCGTCGTAGCCGTCGCCGCCGCGTACGTCAAAGAGGCTCCGCACATCGGCTTCGCGACGCCGGTTCGCTACGTGACGCGACTGCTGGACGAGCCGGCGACCGAACGTCCACTCCAAGAGGTGTTTGGTGCAGCGACGTCGGACAACCTTGGGATGGGCGGTGACCGTGTTTCGACCACCGACGCGGACGGCGTGGACAGGTACCGCGCGGCGGCCCAGCGCGGGGAGTCCGAGGCGGCGTATGAATTGGGGCTCAGGTACGCTGGTGGGCTGGGCGTGCCGCGGGATGACGTGGCGGCGGTGGCCTGGTTCCGGCGTGCCGCCGAGCAGGGAGTGGCACGCGCGCAGTACCACTTGGGCGCCATGTATGCCGTCGGGTTGGGTGTGGAACAAGACGACGTCGAGGCGGCACGATGGATCCGCATGGCGGCTGAGCAGGGCTTGGCCGATGCGCAGCACGACCTCGGTATGTCCTACGCGTCTGGTGCGGGCGTAGCGGCGGATCCAGCTGAAGCGGTGCGGTGGTATCGCGAAGCGGCCCAGCAGGGCCACGCTCGAGCGCAGTTCTGTCTCGGGGCCATGTATCGTATTGGGCGGGGTGTGCCACGGCATGATGCGCTGGCGGCGACATGGTACCGCGATGCGGCTGACCAAGGGCTCGTCGAGGCACAGCACAACCTCGGCGTGATGTATGCCTTGGGTGAGGGCGTGCCGCACGATCTCGTGCAGGCGTACCAGTGGTTGTACCTGGCAGCCGGGGCTGAGAGCGGTGACGCGTCAGCGAGCGCAGCCAGCACGCTCGAAGAACTCACCCAGCAGATGCAGCCGGCACAAATCGCCGAGGCCGAGCGACGCTCCGCTGAATGGAGACGTGGGGCAAACCAGTAGACGGGCGAACCGCCCGATCCAACCGCCTAACCGCTCAACCGCCTAACCACCCACCCCCCGGCCAGCATCAGCAGCATCCAATCCAACGGAACGCGATACCGCGGCATGTAGCTCACGATGTAGTAGATGAGCGGGTAGGTCGCGAGTGGGATGAGGAGGGCGGCCCGGTTTGGAACCGCAAGCGTCGGGAGTATCCGCCAGGCGCCAAGCACCGCAAGGAGTGTGAGGCTGGTGTACAGGGCAGCTACGGCTGGCCGGGCGAGCGGCCCGCACCAGTAGTGCAGGAACCGTGATGCGGTGAGTCGGAGGAACGCGCCCGGGTTCGCTCGGATCCACGCGATCGCCTCGCGTCCCGCCTGACGCATGTACTCCAATTCTCCGAACTCACGAACCATGAGGGCATCGGCTTCGTTGGTACGCGGGTGTCGCTCGACGGTGCGTGCGGCGGTCACATCGATGTCGGCCGCAGCGCCATCGTGGTTTCCCATCCGCAGTTCCAGACCGAAGTTGCTGCGAATGAAGACGACCTCGTCGAAGGCCACGTAGTTCCTGACGGCCCACGGGACGGACGCAAGCACCACACCGAGCACGAGGAGTGCCGACTGCGGCCATTTTTTGCGGTCGCTGCTCCACCACAGCTCAAACGTCATGCATCCCAGCATGACGGGCAGCAATGTCATGTGCAGATGGAGCGCGACGCCCCACGCAATGCCGAACAGGAAGGTGCCGAGCGTGGATGGTGGGTCCTCAACAGTCCAGCGTCGGTGAAACCCGATCAACAGGAGGCCGAGCACGATGGCCGCGAGCGGCTCGACGAACGAGGGCCACTGGGGAACGACCGCACCCGCAAGACCACCCAGGAGCCCGGCCGGTCTTCCCACGCCAAGCTTGCCGGCAAGCCAGGGCAACAACGCAAACACGGCCGAATCGCTTGCTGCGGCGAGCAGCCAGGTTATGTATCCGGCGGTCAGCGTCATGCCAAACACGCGGTAGATCAGGCTCAGCAGGAACGGGTAGATCGGTGCGAGGTGAGCCGTGGCTCCGGTCGGCAGGGCATACGGATCCGCGAACTGCCCGGACGTGGCCAGCGAGTGCGCCACGGCAAGAGTTTCCCACCGGGTGTGCGGTAGGATGTACTCGATTGGAATCAGGCTCAGGAAGTACGTGCGGATTGCGAACGCCGGGATGAAGACGATGAGGAAGGCTCGGAGCGGGGAGCGAACCATCCATTCTGCGGCGGTCCGTATCGCTGAGCTCCCGTCCGACTCCCGTCCCGTCATGCGCGCTCGACTTTCGCGGCTTCGTCCCTCTCAATCAACCTGGTGTGGAAGTGAACATGGGGCAAGCCGGAGCGACCACTCGCAACGGGAACCGCGGGTGTGTGCGAATGGCTCCAGCGATACGCCACTGTCTTGACCACCGGCGGCCACGCGCCCCACTCTTCCCGCGTGGGTCCACCCGGTCGAAAGGAGTGCACACGAGCCGATGGCAATGGACCGCCCAGTCGACCGGCGCGAGTTCCTTCGGACAATGAGCACGGCCGCGGCGTCGGTGGCCCTGGCGTCGGAGACCGGATGCGCCCCCCGTGCTGCCTCCGATCGCTCACCCAACATCGTCTTCATCCTCGCCGACGGCCCGGGATGCCGCCGCGTCAACGCGGGTAGCGTCCGTCTCGGATGAATCCTCGGCGCCGTGATGGAGGCCAGGCTCGCTTGCCTCACCCCCCGCGGAGTCCTATCATACGCCCTCGTCCAGTCGCGCCTGCCTCCAGCAGCCAATCCGCAACGCAACAAGGGGAAGCGTCCATGATCGTGCGTTCCGCTCTCATGCTGAGCTTGGTGAGTACCGTCGCGGTTCAGCCGGCGATGCTCACTGCACAGACCGCATCGCCCCCTCGCGCCATTCGTCGAGACATCCCGCTCACGAACGCGATCAGACGGGCGATGGAAGGTGGCACGCGCGATTCCACGGGGCGGCCCGGACCCAATTACTGGCAACTCCAAACCGATTACACGATCGACGCACGCCTCGATCCGGCAACGCAGACGATCACCGGGGCAGGGACGGTCGTGATTCACAATGCCGGCCCCTTGGAGATGTCGGAGATCGTCCTCCGGCTGGATCACAACATCTTCCGGGCCACCGTGCCTCGGGGCTTCTCGGTACCGGCGGAGATCACGCAGGGCATGGTTGTCACCCGCCTGGCCATGAACGGGGAGTCCGTAGCTGTCAACCCGGAGCCGCCGAGGAACCTGACGAATGCGCGAATCGCGCTGCCCGCGCCGATCGCGCCGCGATCGTCGGCGACGCTCGAGATGGCGTGGCACACGAAACTGCCGGGTGGTCCCGACGGGGAAGGCCACCGGATGACCCAGCGGTGGGCAGACACGCTGTTCCAGCCCACGCAGTGGTTCCCTCGGGTCGCCAAGTTCGACGATCTGCGCGGGTGGGACATCAACGACTATCTCGGGCCCGCCGAATTCTTCAACAACTTCGGCCGCTTCGATGTGCGGATCGACGTCCCGGCCGGATGGATCGTGAGCGGCACTGGAGTGCTGCAAAACCCGGAAGAGGTGCTGACGGCCACGGCACGCGAACGTCTCTCGCGCGTGCTC
>Ga0224512_10000131_pt1 | contig 80803 bp, 73 predicted proteins | sample SF_May12_sed_USG_4_FD_169103 | JGI IMG/M metagenome (GOLD analysis project Ga0224512, IMG submission 169103) | Sediment microbial communities from San Francisco Bay, California, United States - SF_May12_sed_USGS_13 | ecosystem: Environmental > Aquatic > Marine > Sediment | place: USA... | reverse complement strand
CCGGAATCCTTTCACGGTGATCCGGCAGACCGCATGATCGTCGCCACCGCCAGAGCACGCGCGCTACCCCTCGCGACGCACGATAAGGCGATTCGCAGCTCGCGCGCAGTCCGGCTCTGGAGGCCTTGACGGGATCTCAGGACCGGGATACGCGTTGCACGCCACCGACGCCCTCCAGCTCGCGGCAGCTGTTCTCAGCGGGCAACAGCCTTTGGCCATGGAGCTTGTGTGCCTCGACGCGCGGCTCGTCATTGCCGCCGAGAAGGAAGGCTTTCACGTGACCGGATATTCGGAGCGGTGACGCTTGTTCACACCCGCGTTCTGGGCTCCGCTGACGGCCTTCGCCGCCGCCCTGCTCGCCATCTGGTGGCTCCTTAGGAGCCGGTTTTCCACTCTCGCGCTCGATCGTCCGAATCCGCGCTCCTTGCATGAAACGCCGGTGCCGCGCACCGGCGGTATCGGGCTGCATGCCGGCATCCTGCTCGCCCTGGGGATGATTGCGCCCAATCTTCCACTCGCGCTGGCGGTGGCCCTGGGACTGCTCTATGCCGTGTCGCTGCTGGATGACATTAGGGGCGTCCCGGCCCCCGCTCGCCTGACCGTACATCTGATCGCCGCCGGCCTCTTTTCGGCGAGCATGCTGCTCGATGGTTATGGGGCGCTCGCAGCGCTCGTCACTGCCGTCGCCATCGCGTGGTTGGCGAACGTTTACAACTTCATGGACGGCTCCGACGGGTTGGCAGGCGGCATGACGCTCTTTGGATTTTTCGTCTACGGGATCGCCGCATGGCTCGCGGGCAGCACCGAGTTCGCGCTCGTCAACTTCAGCATCGCTGCCGCCGCCACTGCGTTTCTGGTCTTCAATTTCCCTCCGGCCCGGGTGTTCATGGGCGACGTGGGCTCCGTGCCGCTCGGTTTCCTCGCCGGTGCGCTGGGACTGATCGGCTGGGTTCAACGCGACTGGGCGTGGTGGTTTCCGATCCTTGTGTTCTCGCCCTTCGTCGTAGACGCAAGCGTCACGCTGGTACGGCGGGTCTGCCGCCGCGAGAAGTGGCGGGAAGCCCATCGCGATCACTACTATCAGCGGCTGGTCCAGCTCGGCTGGGGCCATCGCACGACCGCGGTTGCCGAGTACGCGCTGATGCTCGCCTGCGGGGTCCTTGCACTGGCCGCACTGGCTGCACCGGCGCCGTTGCAGTGGCTGGGCCTGACCGGGGCCGCGATTGCGTACACCGGGCTGATCATTGCAGTGGAGCGCCTCTGGCGCGGCTTCATGGGCGGCCAGCGATGAAACCGAACTCGAGAGTGGCCTTCGCCTTTGCCCACGACGTGGCGGCCTGCGCGCTCGCGTGGATGTTCGCGTTCTGGCTGCGCTTCAATCTCGAAATCCCGAAGTATTACGCCGAGATCATGCTCGAGTCGCTGGTGTGGGTGCTCCCTCTTCACGTGGTTGCGTTCTGGGTTTTCGGGCTGTACCGGGGCATCTGGCGCTTCGCGAGTCTGCCGGATCTGCGGCGCATTCTGCTGGCGGTGGGCGTCGCCGCGATCGCCGTTCCCACGCTGCTCTTCATGATGCAGATTGTGGTGCCAAGATCGGTGCTGATCATGACCCCGGTCTTTCTGGCCATGATCATGGGCGGCAGCCGAATCGCCTACCGGGCGTGGAAGGAACGCTCGCTTTCGAGCGTCATATCGGTACAGCGGGAACCCGTATTTGTGCTCGGTTCCGCCGACGCAGCGGTCAACCTGATCAAGGATCTCGCGCGCAGTTCGCAATGGCGTGTTGCGGGAATCTTCGCCGAAGATGCAACGCTGGTTGGGCGCCAACTCCACGGCATCAACGTTCTCGGACGACTCGATGACGTGGCGACGTGGCGCGAAAAGATGAGCGTCCTGCACGGGATCATTGCCATGCCCGAGGCTTCCCACGGTGCGCGCCGCCAGGCGCTCGAGATCTGCACACGTGCCGGGCTACAGGTTCTCACCGTGCCCTCCTACGACGATCTCGTCAGCGGCCGCGTTACGATCTCCCAGCTGCGCCACGTCGAGCTCGACGACCTTCTCGGCCGCGACCCGGTGTCGCTCGACGCCGGCCGAATGCGCGAATGGCTGCATAGTCGGCCTGTTCTGGTCACCGGCGCGGGCGGCTCGATCGGTGCGGAGCTTTGCCGCCAGATCGCGCGCTTCGAGCCGAGCCAGCTCGTGCTCTTCGAGTTGAACGAATTCGCGCTCTATACCATAGAGCAGGAATTCGGAACGCGCTACCCGAACCTGCCGCTCGCCTGCACCATCGGTGATGTAAAAGACGCAGCGCGTGTCGCACAGGTAATCCAGCAATTTCGGCCGGCGGTTATTTTCCATGCCGCGGCGTACAAGCACGTGCCGCTGATGGAAAGCGACAACGCCTGGGAGGCGGTGCTCAACAATGTGACCGGCACCGAGGTGGTGGCGCGTGCCGCGATCGCTCACGGCGTGGAGAAGTTCGTGTTCATCTCCACTGACAAGGCCGTGAATCCCACCAGCGTGATGGGCGCTAGCAAGCGCCTTGCGGAGCTAGTATGCCAGGCCCTGCAGCATGCTCTTCCTGCCCGTGGCGGAGAAGCCTCGACGCGTTTCGTGGTGGTGCGCTTCGGCAATGTGCTGGGCTCGACGGGCAGCGTAATCCCGAAATTCCGCGAGCAGATTGCCGGCGGCGGACCGATCACGGTCACGCACCCGGAAGTCACGCGCTATTTCATGTCGATACCGGAGGCGGTTCAGCTCGTGCTGCAGGCCGGGCTGATGGGAAAAGGCGGCGAGATCTTCGTGCTCGATATGGGTGAGCCGGTGAAGATTGCCGATCTGGCCCGCGACCTGATCAAGCTTTCAGGTTACACCGAAGAAGACATCAAGATCGCTTATACGGGATTGAGGCCGGGCGAGAAGCTCTACGAGGAGCCGCTCGCCGCCGACGAGAACACGCTGCCTACGCCGCATCCGAAGCTCAAAATCGCGCAGGCACGCCCTGAGGACGAGGACTGGTTACAGGAACTCGATTCGTGGCTCGCGCGCGGCGACATGCCTGGGACGGACACCGTGAAATCCGATCTTGCGAAATGGGTTCCGGAATATTCCGGCCGATAAGCAGCGGTGCCGATCGCGGCGCGCGCTGGTGCGCCGTGGCACTCGGTTTCTCACTGCCGATCTCGGTCGCGCTCGACAGTATCCTGTTGGGTCTGGTGCTGGTGGGCTTCGCCCTCGGCGGCGCCTACGCCGAGAAGTGGCGTGCGATACGCGATAACCCCGTGGTGCTCGCGGCGCTCGCGCTCTATGCGATGCTCCTCATCGGATGCCTTTACGGCGAGGCTGCCACCGCAGACCGGCTGTCGTTCCTGTCCAAATACAGTGACCTGCTCGGGATTCCCCTGCTGATCCATTTCTTTCGCGATGCCGCCACGCGCCGCCAGGGAATAACCGCCCTCGCTGCTTCGCTCGCCCTCGTGCTGCTATGGTCAACGCTCTTCAAGCTCGGGGTCATTCCGCAACTGCCGTTCACGCACGGGAACGAGATGTTTCCGGTTGTGTTCAAGCTCAAGCTCACGCACAACCTCTTGATGGCGTTCGCCGCCTTCCTCTTCACTTATCTTGCCCTTGCTGCCGGCGACCGTCGCCTGCAGCTCACCTGGGCAGCGCTTGCGGTACTCGCGGTCATCAACGTGACGCTCATGGTCCAGGGTGCGACGGGCTATCTCGTGATGGCCTTGCTCGCCCTTTATGTCGGCTACGGCTGGCGCGGTTGGCGTGGCATCGCCGCGGCGGCAGCCGTCGGCGCAGTCTTGTTTGGGACGCTGGCCGTTGTTCCCGGGCCCTTCCAGCAGAGAATGCAGCAGATGGTGCGCGAGGCCTCGCAGCTTAGGCCCGGGCACGCGCCCCCCGAGCCCTCGCAGATTACGCCCGGCAACGTATTCATCGAGTCCTCGCTGGGACGACGGCTGGAGTTCTATCGCGGAAGCCTCGCTATCATCGGGGACCATCCCGTGATCGGTGTTGGAACCGGCGGCTTCCCGAAGGCCTATGTCGAGAAAACGAAGGAAACCAGCCCGTACGAAGTGCGCAACCCGCACAACGAGTACCTTCTGATGATGAGTCAAACCGGCCTCATCGGGCTGGTGCTGCTTCTGCATCTTTTCTGGCGGCAGTGGCGGCTCGCGCCGAGGCTTGCGACGCCGCTCGAAACCCACCTCGCGCGCGGCCTGGTGCTAACCATCGCGGCGGGCTGTCTGTTCAATTCCTTCCTGCTCGACCACACGGAAGGGCTGCTCTTTGCCTGGATGACCGGGCTCCTTTACGCCGGCTTACAATCACGGGAAATTGGAAATAGGGAATAGAAAATGGAAAAAAGGAGCGCTGTGGCGCGAAGCGCGGTCAATTCGATTCACGATTCACGATTCACGATTCACGACCGGTGAGCCTGTCCGTCGTCATCATCACCAAGAACGAGGAAGCGGTGATCCGCCGCTGCCTCGAGTCGGTCGCCTGGGCAGACGAGCTGATCGTGCTCGATCACGCGAGCACGGATCGGACTGTTGCCCTCTGCCGTGACCTAGGCGCGAAAGTCCACGAGTCGCCAGACTGGCCTGGTTTCGGGCCGCAGAAGAACCGTGCGCTCGCGCTTGCGAGCAGCGACTGGATGCTCTCGCTCGACGCGGATGAGTGGGTAACCCCGGAGCTGCGCGCCGAGATCGAGCGCTCGATAGCCGCGCCGGGCGGCATGGCCGCCTTCAGAATGCCACGGCGCTCCAGCTTTTGCGGACGCTTCATGCGCCACTCGGGTTGGTGGCCCGATTACGTGGTGCGCCTCTTTCGCCGCGGCTCCGCCCGTTTCTCGGATGATCTCGTCCACGAGCGCGTGATCGTGGACGGTATGACCGCAAAGCTCAGCGCGCCGATCCTGCATGAGGCGGCTCCCGATCTTCACAAGATGGTGGCCAAGACCAACCACTATTCCACGGCCAGTGCCGTGATGCGTCACCGCGAAGGGCAGCGCGGCTCGCTCACTGCCGCCATCTTGCACGGCCTTTGGGCGTTCCTGAGGACCTACTTCTTCCGGCTCGGTTTTCTCGACGGGCGCGAGGGCTTCATGCTGGCTGTGATCAATGCCGAGAATTCGTACTATCGCTATGTGAAGCTCATGCTCCTCTCGGAGAAGAGCGGCGAAGAGTCGACGGTACACAGTAAACGGTGACGGAGAAGAATCCGATCGCGTATCCCGTCTTCGCCGCTTACTGTTCACAGTTCACCGTTCACTCATATAATAGTCCCGCCGCGCTGCGGCGAGCGATGAAGAGCGCGGCTGAACCTTGGCCGATACTGGAGCCCGAGCACTTGAGTGAACCGATCGACCGCGTGGACAGCGTCGACGTACCGCGGCTTCTCGCGCTGCAGGAGCGCAAGACCGGCGAGTGGCACCAGACGTCGTTTGTACCGTCCGGGACGGGACTTCTCGAGCTGATCGAGGAAGAACACCGCTGCAACTTCGAGCTCTGGCACGACGAGGACAAGGCGCGCCGCGACGATCAAGGCTACGAATTCGTCTACCGGGCGAAGCGCAACATCGACCATTGGAACCAGCGCCGCAACGACTGCATCGAGCGGATCGACATCTGGTTCGCCGAGCGCTCCCCTGCCTTTCCCGAAGGCACGCCGATGAACTCGGAAACGCCCGGAATGATCATCGATCGGCTATCGATCCTCGCGCTCAAGGAGTACCACATGGCGGAAGAGGCGGAACGGCCGGGCGCGCCAGAGGCGCAGCGCGCGCGCTCCCAGGAGAAGCTGAGCATCATTCGCCAACAGCGCTCGAACCTCGCCAGCGCCCTCGACGAAATGCTCGCCTTGATCGCGCGGGGAACCCGGGGATTCCGGGTGTACTACCAGTTCAAGATGTACAACGATCCTGCACTTAACCCCGAAATCTACCGTAACCGCTGAGCGCCGGCCGTTGGCGTGAGACCTGGCGCCTCGAGCACCATGCGCGCGTACTCGTCGTATACGCGGTCTGGGGTGATTTGCCTCACGCACGGGTTCGCCGCAATGCAGATCGCGGCGTGACCGCTGCATGGACACAGGCCGCCCTGGATCCAGCGATGCCGCGTGCCCAGAGGCGCCCACCGCATCGCTGAAGTGGGCCCGAACAGACTCAGGGTCGGAACGCCTAGCGCGGCCGCGAAGTGCATCGGTCCTGTGTCGCCGGTGACGAACAGCTTTGCCTGCGCAAGCACGGCGAGAAGAAGCTCGAGCGGCTCGGGCGCCGGCAAGATGGCAACACTTGTCTTCCGCTCCGCGATTGCTGCGAGCACTTGCTTTTCTCTCGGCGAACTCCCGCCGGTGAAAACAATCGCTGGGGTCAGGGCACGGGCGCGCTCGGCGAACTGAAGCCAATAATCGATCGGCCACTCCCGTTTCGGCAGGGTGGCAGTCACATAGCAGAGCATTTGCGTGTCGCCAAGCGCTTCGGCTGCGGCTGACGCACGCTGGGGATCTGCCGCGATCTCGAGCGTCATGTTTTCCGGGAAGGACACGCCCAGCGGGGCAGTCACCGCCCATGCTCTGACAGACTCGTGGCGTGTCGTATCGAATGGCTCCACGCGATCCGTATAGCACCTCGATCGCAGGTAGAACCCTTCAGGAGCAATAACGCCGATGCGTCGCTTGGCGCCGACCATGAGGCTCAACAGTGCGCCCCGATCGTTCCCGACTAAATCGACGGACACCGCAAATCGCTCGCGCCGCAACTGCCTGATCATCGGCAACGACGCGCCGAGGTTGAGCCGCCCGCGGATCCGCGGAAATCTCCAAATCCGGTCGAGCCACTCAACCCCCTGGAGCAACGGCGCGGCTTCCTCGGGCACGAGCACGTGCAACTCCCACTGCGGGAAGGCCTGGCGCAGTGCGCGCAGAGCCGGCGTCGCGACAACAACGTCGCCCAGATATTTGAATAGGATGGCGAGTAGCTTGGGGCGCATTTTCTTCGGTGCCATCTTGGATTGCATGGCCGGAGGGCTTCCAGACGACGCGGCCTCGATCGCGGGCGCGTGGCGGAACAGGCAGCTCTTGGACGTGCGCAAGATTACCCGATGCACGCGGTGCGGTCGAGCCTCGGCGTGATCAGTCGATCATCCAAGCGGACCGCAACATCGCGGGAATCGGTGAGCGGCGAGTGACGAGTGGACACAACAACGCCTCGCCTGCTTGTATTCCCTATTTCCTATTTCCTATTCCCTTTTTCGGTTCACCGTTCACCGTTCACTGTTTCTGATGCGGTTCGATGGCAAAAACGAGGTCTCCGCTCTGGATCACTTCGTCCGGGTGGTCCCAGAAACCCTGCATGCTCCCGTCGCGCTCGATCGCCACGAGGAGCCTTCCTCTCACGCCGGAGACGGTCTGCCCTACCTCTTCCGGAAGCGCCTTGCGCTCCACGATCTGTATCTTGCCGCCGCGCGTGGTCAGAATGTCGGTAATGAAACGCGTCGTATAGCGGGACTCGACGGCATCAGCGATCAGGAAACCAGCCAGCTTTCCCGGTGAGATCACCTCGTCTGCGCCCGCTTTCCGGGCCAGAGACAGGTTCTCCTCGTCCCGGATCGATGCGATGATCCGGGCCTTGCTGTTGGTGCTTCGCGCGGTCAAGGTGACGAGCACCGCAGTGTCGTCGCGCGACACGCACACGAGCACCGCCCGTGCGGCGGCAACCCGGGCCTCCCGCATCACGATGTCGCGCGTTGCGTCGCCGCGCAGACCAATGTAGCCAGCTTGCGCCGCCTCCTCCAGCGGCTCCGAGCGCACATCCACGACCACGATCTGGTTTCCCTGATATCCCTTTGCGACCATCTCGCGCGCCGCCGTCCGTCCCGCGTAGCCAAAACCGCAGATGACGACATGGTCCCTCAGCGAATCCTGAAGCGCGTCCATATGCATGTCCTCGATGATACGTTGGAAAACGAACTGGTATGCCGTGCCGATAAAGATGAACAGCACGAATATCCGGATCGGCGTGACGAGTAGGGCGTCGATGAGCCGCGCCCGGTCGCCGACCGGCACGATGTCTCCATAGCCGACCGTCGTGACGGTTACGAACGTAAAGTAGACGATGTCCGTGAAGCTCACGTTCCCGTCGGCCGCATCGCGGAGATTCTCGCGGTCCAGCCAGAACACCAGCATGACGAGCAGCAGCAACCCAATAACGATCGCGGCCCGGACGGCGAGCGTGCGCTCCGCGCTGACGACTGGTTTCGTATAGAGCAGCTTGGGGAACGCCTGGTCTGCGCCGCGGGATCGCGCGACCACCGCGCGCCGCAGCAGCATTCTTTGCAGCAGCGCTCGCGCGCCGCGCAGAGGCCTTCTGTTCATCGTTTCCGGTCAGGATGAGTTTGAGGCCCTGTCGCCTCCTTTGCGCTCCCGCCGGCAGCGGGCGCACCACCACGCGTTGCACGTTAGCACGGAGCGGTGGTCATGAAAACTGATTTCCTGCGACCGGGCCTGATTCCCGCGCGGGCGGCACTTCCCGGAGCGATCACGCGGCCCGGATGCCGCCCCGCAGAAAACGAATCCGGTGAGAGACATCGTCATGACGGAGCACGCGAGCAGCGCCTCTCCGCGTAGCGCGCGTGGGTATGGCACTATAGCAATCGCCGCTTTCCGATCGGACTTCGTATGCACGCTCTCGCCTTGCTCAGGGAGACCCCTTGGGAAACCCGAAACCTCGGTGTTCCCAGCTACGCTGTGGCGAATGGGTTTTTCGAGGCCCCGGATTTTTCAGGGCTCGCACGCGAAATGCGAGAGCTCGCGGCACGCCACAGTCGCCTGTTCGTCGCGGCACGCTTGTCCATGGGGCATCTGGCATCAGTACCCGAGCTGCAGCAGCTCGGTTTTTACCTGGTGGAGTGCACGCTGGCGCCCACGATGGCGCTGCGCAAGAATCCGGTGCTCCTGGAGTTCGAGCAGAATCCATCCGCATTTATTCCCAGCCGCTACCAACGCGACGATTTGGTATTCTTGACCCTGTCCTTACCGACGCCGGACTGGGCGCAGACGCTGACTGCAATGTCACAATCGGCGTTCAGCGGCGACCGCTTCCACGTCGATCACCAGTGTCCGCCAGCAGTCGCGGACCGCCGCTTTGCGTACTGGATGGGTGACCTGATCGCTGACTCGAAAGTAAGGTTTGACATCCTGCAGCTTAAAGGGAAACCCATCGCCTTCTTCGCCCGCAAGGAGAATCACCAGATCGTCTCCGGCTTCGCCCCCGACCACGCCGCGTCTGGTCTGGGGGAGTTTTTCTGGCTTTCCACGTGCGCCGCGGACAAGGCCGAGGGCCATACGTTCGTGCACTCCCTGATTTCCTGCAACAACCTGCCGTCGCTCAATTTATGCGCCCGCTGCGGCTACCGGTTCAAGGAAACCGGTTACACCTTTCACTTCTGGGAAAACCCGCCGGTTTAACGCCCTGCCGCATCGCAGGCAGCACCGCGGCACACCAGGAACAACTCGTCGCCACCGAGCTTGTAGGACTTCACAACCTTGCCCTTACGCGCAGGGTCGAGTTCAGTGAGCAGGAACCCATCCTTCCACCCATCCTGCGGGTACGTCACGAGGGATTGCGGGATGCGCATGATATCAAGGTGGGTGACGACGCTAAGGCCGGCAGCGGTCCCGTCGTCGCTGTACACGGTAAACCCCCTGGCGCGTGCATGAATATCACTCGCGGCCTGCAGGTAGTTGGCGCCGCGGTACGTGGCCTGATAGTACGGGTACGCCACCACCAGATACACCAGCTTGAGGGCGATGAGGGCGCTCACCCAGCGCACCATGGCGCGCGTCCCCGCCGGTCCCGCGCGCCACAGCACTCGCGCCAACACCAGCCCAAACAGGGGAAAGATCGGGATCAAGTAGCGCACCGCGCCCTGGGGCGAAAGCCAGTACGGGAGAAAATTCAGCGCCGCGATCGCGAGCGCAGTGTGGAAGTGGGACCGCTCTGGTTCCGAAACCGAAAGCCGGCGCCGCCACAGGAAATAGGCGGCGAGTCCAGACGCCGGCAGCAGGCGTAGGAAAGTTTCCAGCGGATATGTGACCAGCCTGCCCAGGTACTCAACGAGACCCTCCGGCGCCAGCTTGTAGAGTACTTCGTGCAGCATGCGTCCACCCTGGCCGCTGCCGCCGAGCACGCCCTCGAACCACAGCACCGGCGCGATCACCATGAACAGGTGGATGAGGAGCGACCGCCAGGACAACAGAAACCCGCGGTACTCGGAGCGAAAGAGCAGCACGAACCCGGCGGCGCCGTAGAACACGTAGGCGGTAATGGCCTTGGTCATGAACGCCGCCGTCACGGCAACGACTGCGACGGCCAGCCAACCGGCGCTGCGCCGCTCCGCGCCGAGCCAGAGCGCGGCGATAGACGAGAACACGAACAAACCGAACAACGGATCGACGTACGCAAGCCACCCTCGTTGGAGAAACAGGTCGCCGAGCGTGATGTAAACGAGCGCCGCGAAGGCAGCGAATTCCCCGTCGTGAAACAGTACTCGCGCCAGCCTCGCCAGGACCAGCCCGCTGAGGGCGACAGAGACGATCATGATAAGCCGCGACAGCGCGAGTCCGTACTCCCAGCCTGCAGCTGAAGCAAGTGGAATCAGGAGCCAGTTGAAAAGTGGGTTGTGCTTGGCGTTGATCCCGTAGATGGTGTGGGTAATCCAGGAGCCGTGGTCCCACATCTCGAGCGAGGTGAGCGGCAGGATCGCTTCCTCGCCGACGAAATGCAGACGCAGCGCCGGCAGGAACGTCGCAGCGGCGATAGCGAACAGGATCCAGGTGCGCTTTTCCGTCATGGTTAGCTGTCGAGGATTGCGCGACTTCGGTCCGATGTTTTTGAACTGTAGCTCATCGCGACTCACCACGCGTCAAAGGGGGCCAGAGCCCCGGTTGCACCCTACCCGCCGCACGCGCCTTCCAGAACCGGCCAAAGACCTTTGAATAGCACTCGCCAAACGCGTGGTGCTCATCGAGAAATTCCTGCGTCACGCAACCGAAGCGTTCCGACGCGCCCGCGTCGATAATTACGACGCCTTCGCGCCGTCCCCAGGCGTCAAGCGCCGCCTTCGTGCGGCCGACCACGATGCCGGCGTGTTTGCTCTCGGCCAGGGCCTGCTCCAACCTGGGGATCAGCGGCGGCGCGAACAGCACGAGCGTGCCTCCCTGCTTTCGATACGCTCGGGCGAGGCTGGCAAGGCGCTCGAAAAAGGCGGGGTTCAGGTTGCCTCCCGAGGGGACGATGGCCCGCGAGTATTTCGAACTCGGCGCAGCCGCCGCCTGCACGAGCCGCTGGCCCCGATCGGGATTCACGCGCGTGCCGTCGGTGAAGGTCGCGCTGCCGTCGTAGCGAAAACCGGCGCAGATGCCGCGGTTGATCGTGTCGAAGTCGCGCGCTAATGTCCCGTCGGGACAGCGGTAGTCGCCGCTCGACATCTCGAAGAACGCCCGACGGAATGCCGCGAGCTTGTCATCCGAGCGCCAGACGCCGCGCAGGAGCTGCCACAGATTCCGCACCCGCGGCCAGGAAATAGCGTCGATCAGTTTCCTCTGGAGCGACACTTCCGGTAGCGCGCTGCCCTTCATCACCGCTTGGCGCGACAGGTCCATCGTGCCGGGCGCGCCTTCCTGGTAAGGGACGCCCACCGCCCAGTCGATGGACAGGAATAACCACTTCACGCGCTCGCCAAAATGCCGCGCAACGTACTCCGCCTCGGGGATCGTGGAATGGAGCGGGTTCGCCGTTTGTGAGAAGTTGTAGATGCGCACTTCCTTCGGAAACGCGCCGGCGGTCAGGCCCATAGCTGTCGAAGGGCCGAACACCACGCCGTTGATTTCCGGGATTCGGTCGTGCAGCCGCAGCGTCTTGAATGGTCGGTTGGCCGTGACCGGCGGCGGATAGGTCACGCCCCGCGTCATCTGCTGCCAGTCGCTGGCAGCCTTGACCATCTCGACGCTGCCGAGCGAGCGTTGGCCCAGCAAAAGATTGAGCGCAAGCACCCCGCCAAGCGCGACACCAAGACACCCCAGCAGGATGAGAAGATACGTGGGGCTGGCTTGCCGCCCGGCCGGGACCGACGCGGGCGTGACGCCGGTTGCCGTACCGTCAGTCATCGCAAACCCCTTCCAGCACGCGCGCAGCCCATATCAGAACTGAAAGTAAAGAAATTCAGAATGCCGGTGCAGATTCACGATGGCGGCGATCGCAAGCCCCGCGGCGAGCACGGCCAGCGCCGGCGAGGGCCGCCAGCCAAACCAGCGCGCCGGCTCCATATCCCGCGGGAGGAGAAGCGCCGGACTATAGTGCGCCATGATCTGCTGGGTGTTGGGCGCGAACCAGACGATGGCAAGCAGGATGATGATCCAGTTCACCAGCCCGCCGCGCACGAGGCCGCGCGCCTCGGTAAAAGGCACCCCGCTCGCCGCAAGCCACTGCCCGAGCGCGCCCCATTTCGCAAGCCAGTAGTCCGGCAGCGCGAAGCCGTTCATGCCGAACATGCTCTGCACGAGGACAAGCGCGTCCGGCACGCTCTCCGACCGGAAGAATGCGAGACCGACCAGCCACGCCGCGAAAGTCAGCAGGCAGGCCACGACCCGGCCCCAGCGGGTCGGACGCGGCTTCTCGCCCGCCAGGCGCCGGCGCAGCGTGCGCCACGCCTGGTTGACGCACAAGTAGAACCCCTGCAGCAGGCCGAACACGACGTAGGTCCAGCCGGCGCCGTGCCAGATCCCGCACAGAACCATCGTGGCAAAGAGGCTCCAGTAGCGCGGCGCCCAATTCTTTCGGCGTCCACCCATCGGGGTGAATACATACTCCCGCAGGAAGCGGGAGAGCGTAATGTGCCAGCGCTGCCAGAGCTCCGCGATATTCGCCGCCTTGTAGGGCGAATGAAAGTTGATCGGCAGCTTCACGCCGAAGACGCGCGAGAGCCCGATCGCCATGTCCGAATAGCCCGAAAAGTCGAAATAGAGCTGCAGCGAGTAGGCCGTCACGCCGGCCCACGCCTCGAGAAAGGTCGGCTCCACTCCCGTCTTGGGCAGGTCGAAGAGCGCGCCGACGTAGGGCTGGATGCCGTCCGCCAGAATTACCTTCTTGAACAGCCCGATGATGAAGATCGTCAGACCGACAGCCACGTTCTCCGCCTGCAGCCGGTAGGTCGAGGCCTGCCCGAACTGCGGCATCATCTCGGCGTGATGGAAGATCGGCCCGGCGATGAGGTGCGGGAAGTAGCTCACGAAGAGGCAATAGTGGACAAAGCTGTACTCCTTCACCTTGCCCTTGTGCGCATCGACGATGAACGCGATCTGGGTGAAAGTGAAGAATGAAATCCCGAGCGGCAGGATGATCTCCGGGCTGAGCGGGCCAGCCTCGAGCAGGATGTTGACGTTCTCCAGGAAGAAGTTGGTGTACTTGTAGTAACCGAGCAGCGCCAGATCGGTGCCGACCGCGAAAACCGTCAGCCAGCGGTTCCGCCTTGCCTCGCCCCGCATCTCGGCGTGCGCGATGGCCATGCCCATGACGTAGTTGAAAAGGATCGAGGCGAGCAACAGCGTCACGTACGGCGGATTCCACCAGCCGTAGAAGAACAGCGACATCGCCGCCAGCCATCCCGCGGCGAGCTTGTGGCTCGCCCGCGCGATCAGGAAGAAGACGACGAACGTGACCGGCAGAAAGAGAAAGATGAACGCGTAGGAATTGAACAGCATCAAGCACCGCTAGTGACGAGTGATGCGTGACGAGTGACGGGGACGCCGAGGATAGCGAGTGAATAGTGAATGGAACATACAAGAAAGTCCGTTCCGCAGCCCTAGTCCTCTCACGATTTACGATTTACGACCGTTGATCGGCGTTCATCTGCGGTTAATAATGTTTTTTATTCTTGAGTTACGTTTTAGCCGATATCTGCTCTCACGCGGAGAAGAATGCCGCCACTTCTGCGGCGATCGCAGTCACCTCGGCCTCGGTTAGCTCATAATAAAGCGGCAGCCGCACCAGGCGGCTCGAAACGTCGTCGGTGACGGCAAGATCCCCCGTCGCACGACCGAAGCGGCGGCCCGCCGGCGAGGAATGCAGCGGCACGTAATGAAACACTGCGTACACGCCGCGCGATCTCAAGTGCTGTATCAGCGCCGACCGCGTATGGAGGTCGCGCGTCAGGATATAGAACATGTGCCCGTTGGCCGTGACGCCCTGGGGCTCCGCCTGGGGCAGCTCGACAAGCCCGCGCGCTGTGAGGCCGGAGAAACCCGCGCGATACGCCGCACGGAGTTTGAGACGTTTGGCATTGATGTCGGCGGCGCGCTCGAGCTGCGCCCAGAGGAAGGCTCCGATGAGCTCGCTGGGGAGATAGGAAGAACCGATATCCACCCAGGTGTACTTGTCCACTTCACCACGGAAGAACTTGGCGCGATTGGTGCCCTTTTCCCGGATGATTTCGGCGCGCTCGATAAAACGCTCGTCGTTCACCAGTAGCGCCCCTCCCTCGCCGCTGATGACGTTCTTCGTCTCGTGAAACGACAGGCAGCCCAGTTGCCCGATCGCGCCGAGTTTGCGCCCTTCGTACTCGGCCAGGATGCCTTGCGCCGCGTCCTCGACCACGACCAGATTGTGACGCGCCGCGATCCGCATGATCTCATTCATGTCGCAACCAACGCCCGCATAATGAACCGGGACGATAGCCCTCGTTCTTGGTGTAACAGCCGCCTCGAGCAGGCTTTGGTCCAGGTTCAGCGTATCGCGCCGGATATCGACGAACACGGGTACCGCGCCGCGCAGCACGAAGGCGTTGGCCGTCGAGACGAACGTGAACGAGGGCATGATCACCTCGTCTCCCGGCTTGAGGTCGCACAGGATCGCGGCCATTTCCAGCGCGCCCGTGCAGGAATGCGTGAGTAGTGCTTTCCTGGCGCCGAGATTGTGCTCGAGCCACGCGTGGCACTGCCGCGTGAAGCGCCCGTCCCCCGCCAGGTGCCCTTCGCGCACGGCTGCCGAGATGTTCTCGAGCTCGCCGGCGATGGTGAAGGGCTTGTTGAATGGAATCTTCATCAAACACCAGTTATGAGTGATGAGTGATGAGTGTCTGCCGGTTCGCGTTTGTTCTACGCATTACCCATTACCCATTACGCATTACCGCTCAGGGCGCCGTGCCGCCAACAACAGCGACCCGCCGGCCGGGAACGAGACGCCCATGCGGATCAGCGCGCGCTCCACGGTCATGACGGCCGAGAGCAGCGCGTTCGAGACCGGCCCGATGCGCAGCTCGTCGTACGGGTCGGGGTTCTTGCCCGGGCGCGCCCGCCGGGAAAGCAACATGAGCGGCAGCAACAGACTCACGAACGACGTCACGCGCGCGATCCGGAAGCCGGCATCGAGCACTTTCTGCCGCAGGTCGCTCGCCGTATACCGGCGCACGTGGTGCGCGACCTCGTCCGCCGCGCTCCAGAGCCAGGGATGCTGGGGCACGGTAAGCAGAAGACCGCCGCCCGGCTTCAGCGCGCGATGCATTTGGCACAGCACGTCCGTGTCCTCCTCCACGTGCTCGATGACGTCGAACGCGCCGATGACGTCGAACTCGTCCTCGAAGGGGATCGACCGCGCGTCCATCTGAAACAAGCGGGCGCCGGGCACCCGCGACTGCGCGAAGGGGAGACCTTCGGCGAAGATCTCGCTGGCCGCAAGCCGGAGTTGGGGTGCCGCCTCCTGTAAGCCCGAGAGCACGAAACCAGTGCCGCAGCCGATTTCGCACAAGGAACGAGCGTTGGGGAAGTGTCGGCGCAGCGCCCATTGAATAAGACCGTTGCGGGCGCGGAACCAGAAATGCGAAGCCTCCAACTGGTAGAGCTTCGCGAAGTGGCCGGGCTCGTAGCCGCCGGGCGTATCGGCGAGTGCCGGCGCAAACGCCGTAAAGCTGCCGAGGCGCACCGGCTCGTGTCCGCACCTGGGGCAGTGCCAAGGCTCGTCTGGAAACGTTACGCCGCAGGCCAGGCACCGCTTCAACCCTGGCTCCCGACCACGATCCCGAGCACGATCAGCGCGGTGCCAGCGATCTTCCACGGGGTGATTGCCTCGTGGAAGAACAACCCGCTGGCAATCAGCACCAGAACGAACGCCAGGCTCACCATAGGGTAGGCATGGCTGAGCGGCAGCCGGGTCATGGCTGCCATCCACAGCGCAGCGGCCAGCACGGCGGCCGCCAGCGCGCTCATCACCCAGGGGTCCAGGAACAACAGGAACAGGAAACGCACGCGCTCACCGAGCGGCTCGGGCAGAACTCCGGCCTGCAACACCCGCCACTTGATGATGATCTGCCCGTACACCGTGAGCAGGACCGTACCGAGGACGTAGACGTAGTTCATGGATCACTCCATTGGTGTTGCGTTGTCCTCGCCGACCGTGTCAGCGCCGCGCCGCACGTTCTTCGTCCGTCGTGCGCATCACCACGTACAGGGGGCGTTTCTTGGTCTCGTCGAAGGTCTTCCCGAGATAGATGCCGACGATGCCGAGTAAGCTGATCAGGACGCCGCCGATGAACCAGATCGACACAAAGAGACTGGGCCAGCCTACAACCGGGGTACCGTAGAGGAGCCAGAGGACCACAATGAAAATGCCGCCGACAAAAGCGAGCAGCGAGATGACGAAACCAAAGCGGACCGACAGATGGAGCGGCTTGTCCGAATAGGCAATAATAACGTCGACGGCCAGCCTCCAGAGCTTCCCGAAAGTGTACGAGGTGCGCCCCGCGTGCCTTTGGCCGTGATCGACTTCGATCGTGGTGCTAGGAAAGCCCATCCAGTTCAGCAACCCGCCGAAAAACCGGAGCTGCTCACGCATCTGCCGAAAATTCTCGACGACCTTGCGCGAAATAATATGGAAGTTCCCAGCCTGGCCGTCGTAGCGGGTGTCCGTCAGGTAGTTAAAAAGAGCGTGAAACGCCCGCGAGGACCATCGTTTCAGGAGAGGGTCGTTACGCTTCCTGCGCTTTGCCACCACGACGTCGTAGCCCTCGCGCGCCTTTGCGTAGAGCCGCGGAATCTCCTCGGGCCGGTCCTGAAGATCGCAATCCATGACGACGACCCAGTCGCCGTCGCAATGATCGAGCCCCGCCGTGATGCCGTAATGCTGGCCGAAGTTGCGGCTGAACTGGATGCCTTTCACGCGCGAATCCTTTTGCGCAAGCTCGCGGATGATCTCCCACGAACGGTCGCCTCCGCAGTCCTCGACCATGACGATTTCGAAATCCTCCGTGATACCGGCGAGCGCATCGACCAGCCGGCGATAGAGCTCGTGCAGGCAACTATCGGCCCGGTAGACGGGTGTGACGACGGAGAAGTGCGCCATAGGGGTCAGGGAGCGGTAAACGCTGAACGTTGAAAGGCCCCGCGTGCGAGCGCTGAAAGATACATGAATTCTATAGTTTACCGTTCAGCGTTCACCGTTTGTAGTTGCCCGGGCCTGTCGGGGGCAAACTGGATGCGGTACAACTTGGCGTAGACTCCGTCGCGCTCGAGCAGCTCTCGGTGGGTGCCGGATTCGACGATGCGGCTGGAATCGAGGGCTACGATGCGGTCGGCGCGCTCGATTGTGGAGAGCCGGTGAGCGATGACCAGTGTGGTGCGGTCCTGCATCAGGGTCTCGAGCGCGGCCTGCACGTGCCGCTCCGATTCGGAGTCCAGCGCCGAAGTCGCCTCGTCCAGCACCAGCACGGGCGCGTTCTTGAGCAGGGCCCGCGCGATGGCGATGCGCTGGCGCTGCCCGCCCGAGAGCCTCACGCCGTTCTCGCCCACCAACGTGGCAAGACCCTCCGGCATGCCACGAATGAACTCCATCGCGTGGGCCGCTTCGGCGGCGACCACGATGTCGGCCTCGCTCGCGCCGCCCATCACGCCGTAAGCAATATTGGCGCTCACTGTGTCGTTGAACAGCACGACGTCCTGCGAGACCAGCGCGATGTTCGCGCGCAGGTTGGCAAGCTTCAGGTCCTGCAGATCGTGCCCGTCGAGCGTAATGCGCCCCCGAGTGGGTTGATAGAAACGCGGCACCAGGTTTGCCATCGTGGTCTTGCCGGAACCCGAGGCGCCGACGAGCGCCACCGTCTGGCCCGTCGCAATCACGAGATCGATCCCCTCGAGCGCCGGGCGCTCTGCGCCCGCGTAGGTGAAGCTCACTTTCTCGAAACGGATTTCGCCGCGGGCGCGTCCAATGTCGATCGTGCCCCGGTCAGGCTCGGCTTCCTCGTCGATCAGCTTGAAGATGCTCTCCGAGGCCGCAAGCCCCTTCTGCAGGTACTCATTGATGTCCGTAATGCGCTTGAGCGGCGCGGTCAGAAGCAGCATGCCCGTGATAAACCCGGCGAACTCGCCGATCGAGAGCCCCCCTACGCCGGACCGCAGTGTGGCAAGCCAGATGATCCCCGCCATCGTCACGGCTGCGATCATCTGCACGATGGGTGCGCTCGCCGCCGTCGCCGAGATCTGCTTCATGATCTGCCCGCGGACCCGGTTCGCTTCCTCATGAAAGCGGCGTTTTTCGTATTCTTGGCCGCCGAAGAGCTTCACCACTTTGTGCCCCCCGATCGCTTCATCGACCACCTGAGTGATGTAGCCCATCGCCTTCTGCACCTCCCGGCTCGCGTTGCGCAGCCGAACGCTCAGCAGGCGCACGACCCCGATGATGAGCGGCGCCATCACCAGCGCCAGGATCGTGAGCTGCCAGTTGAGCCAGAGCAGATAGCCCAGCAGCCCAACGACTGCGAGGGAGTCGCGGAAAACGATCGTGAGCGCGCTCGTGCCAGCGGCCATCACCTGGGTCACGTCGAAGGTCAGCTTCGAGATGAGCACACCGGAGGACTGCTCGTCGAAGAAGCGCGTGGGCAACGCCAGCAGCTTGCCGAACATCGCGTTGCGCAGGTCCATTACCAGGCGGTTGCCGACCCACCCCAGCGCGAAATGGGCGAGAAAGGCCGCAAGCCCCCTCACGAGAAATAGGGCCACCATGAGCAGCGCAATCCACCGGATGAGATCAGGATCCTTCTCGATGAAGGTGCCTTCGATCAGCGGCTTCATCAGCGCCGGCAGCGCCGGCTCGGTGGCGGCGACGATCGTCATGGCAAAGCAGCCAAGGGCGAACGTGCGCCAGTACGGCTTCACGTGACTCAACAGGCGCAAGTAGAGCGCGGTATTGCTCATGACGGCGAACGATAGCAAAATGCCGCTGCTCCGGATAGCATCGCGGCCGCTCATCACGGGCGCCGTGACCCGAAAGCTTTCCGTCCACGAGGCGCAGGGCAGCGGCATAAGGATGTCGCGAACGCGACATCCGCGACTATCCGGACAGTGATTCTTTTCCGCATTAACGAATTTGCCGGCCTCTGAGCCGGTAAATTCCTAGCGGAACGCGTACTCAGCCGTTAACGTGACATTCCGCTCCGGCAGGGGGTAGGCGTTGTAGCGGTCGGCCACGAACTGGCTGCGCACGGCGTAGTTGTAGTACTGCTCATCGAGCAGGTTGTTCACCGCGGCGCTCAGACGCCAGCCACCGGTTTCGTGCACGAATTTCAAGTCAGCGACAGTATAGGCGGGAATCTTCGTGTAGAAGGTATTGCCTTCGTCGTTATCCATGAACTGGTCGCTGACGTAGGTGAGCAGCGCGCTGAGCCGCGTCCCGGCCTCGATGTCCCACGACGCGGTGACATTCAGCTTGTGGCGGGGCACGAGCGGAACCGTTTTACCCGCGACCACGACATTTGGCTGCGTGAAGGGGCCGCCCGGCAGCACGCCCTCGAGAAACTTCGCCTCCACGAACGTGTAGTTCGCGCCGAGCCGCAGAAATTTGCCGACCGCCTGCTGCGCTTCGAGCTCGAACCCGCGCCGTCTGGATGGCGGAAGATTGGTGTTGCCGATTCCCGTGCTGTAGGCATCGAGGTGGATCTCGTCCTTGACGTCGATCGTGAACACGGTGGCGCGGAGCATCGCGCCGGCGCTCCGCCGTTCCACGCCCACCTCGTAAGTATTCGCTGTCTGCGGCTGCAGAAATTGAAACTCGCGCGCGAAGAGTGGCGTGAACTCGTAGATCTCGTCGACATTGGCGAAGCGGTAGCTGCGGCCGAGGTTGCCGAGCACCGCCCATGCCGGTGCGAATTCGTAGCGCGCTGCAAGCTCGTACGCGTATTCGGTGTCATTACTGCTGCCCGGCGCCGCGCTCGAGCCGAACGCGCCGCCAGGCGCCGCTGGATCGTTGAGATCGGTCGCGTCGATCTTGTAGCGCTCGACGCGCGCGCCCGCGATCACGGTCAGGCGAGGTGACACCTTCGTCGTGTTGTGCACGTAGATCGCCGCGTTTTCCTGGGTCGCGTCAACCGTGTTGAATGGCTGTGCGATGTTCACGGAAGAGTTCGACAGCCGCAGGTGATAATCCCAGCGATACCAGTCCACCCCCACGATGAGCGTGTTGGGCAGTCCGGCAAGCGGCTGCGGGAATTTCATGCGCGGCGAGATCGACCACACGTCCAGATCGGCGATACGGTAATCGGGAAAACCACCGAAGTCGAAGTTCGACGTCTGCTCCTTGTCACGATAGCCCATGCCGAGGTTGAGCTGCCCGATCTCCGTCTCGTGACGCCAGTCGAAGGTGGCGCGGTTGCCGCGGCGTTGCGCGTAATCGAGCGGAGTCGAGGTGCCGCGCCGGTCCGTCTCGAGTTCGTTCACGCCCGCGCTCGGCTGCACCATGCGCGCACCAGGAAGGCGTATGCCCAGGTTGTCGTCGGCGATCTTCACCGATATGTCGCCGCCCTCCGTGAGTAGCCGCATCTCGGCCTGGATGTTGCTCTGCCGGTTTTCATTGTTGTCGCGGTAGCCGTCGGATAGGTAGTTGGACGCGATCAGGTTCAGGCCGAGGTTCCCCGAGAAGTAGTTCGCGTAGATCTCGCCCTGACGCGTGTCGTAAGAACCCGCCATGCCCTGAACCGCCGCGTAGTTTCCTACCGCGTCCGGCGACCGGGTGATGATGTTGATCACACCGGTGACGGCGCCGTCGCCGTAGAGCACGGCGCCCGAGCCGCGCACGATCTCGATACGCTCGATCGCCGCCAGGGGGACGCCTGACCATTGGACGCCGGAGAGGTCATTGTCGGCGAGTCGCCGGCCATCGACCAGGATCAGGGTGTTCTGCGCCCCCGTGATGCCAAAGCCGCGCAGATCCACGGTTGTGGTGGCCGCGTTATTGCCAAAGAAATCATGGATGAAAATGCCGGCCTGCTCGGACAATAGGTCGGGCACCGTCTTCGCGGTGCTCTGCTGGATGTCTTCCGCGGTGATAACGGTGACGTTCACCGGCTTGTCGAGATAGCGGTCTTCGAAGCGCGTCGCGGTGACGATGACCGGCTCACCCACAGAAACGGGTAGGTCAGCGGCGAACGCGCAGCACGCCGTGGCCGGCAGCACGGCGGCAATTCCCCAGAAACGTTTTATGGGTGCTCCTTGCGCATGCCCGCCGCATGCAAGAAAACGCAACGAAACGCGCGCGAGGAAGCCCGGCAACGGACGCACCGCTTCCCCGCGGCATTTCCACCGACGGCCGGGCCGGTATACGGGCTCGCGAGAACCTGATCCGTCGCCTTCCCGAGAGGAATGGCTCGGCCCTTCGGCCGAGACATTCCATATCCGAAACCACTTGAATAATCCTCAAGCGGCCATCGTGACGTTTCTCAGTGGCCGGGAGCCATCGTGTTGCAGGCTTCCCTGGCGGACCCACGCTCGCTTACCGTTGCGGGGGCAGCACAGGCTTCAGGAATTCAGGATCACCTGAACCTGAATTCCGTACCTGTTTCCCGTTTAACCCGCCCCGTGAACGGAGGACGGGCACCCGTTGCCGCGCACGTTTCGGCAGGCGCCGACGGAATGGCGCACCGCAACGTGCCTTGCGATTCTAGCCCACCAGAGGCGGCAAGCACATAGGGATTCCCGAGGCGCCCCAAACCCTTAACCCGACTGCGCGGAAATTCACATTTGCGCCTGATGGCGTGAAAAAAACACGCCTGAGGCCCGCAACATGATGCTACTTAACTTTCAAAAGTGGGTGTTAGCAGTTGACTTAACAGGATTTTCACCTCTACCATAGAGCGTTCATGGAAGCCGAACTGAAAACGCTCGAACAAAAACTCAACCGGTTTATCGAGCTCTGCCAACGCATGCGGGTTGCCAACGAGCAGCTGCGGCAGCAGCTGGCTTCGGCTGTGAACGAGAACCAGCAGCTCGCCGCGAAGATCGGCACTGCCGCCAACCGCCTGGAGAATCTGCTCACCCAGATTCCTGAAGAAGACGCATGAATCAGGACGCAAAGGGGCTGCAGATCAACATCATGGGGCGCGAATTTCGCGTCGCCTGCCCGGACAACGAGCAGAAAGGCCTGCTGGACGCGGTCGATTACCTCAACAAGAAAATGAACGAGATCCGCGACGCCGGCAAGATCGTCGGCCTCGAGCGCATCGCGATCATGGCCGCGCTCAACATCGCACACGAATTGCTTTCGACAAAGGTCGGCGGCGGTTTTGACATCGCAGAGGTAAAGCGTAGAATGGCTCGCATGGAAACAGTTCTTGATCAGGCAATGGGTGATCAGAAACAACTGTTCTGAGTTTCCCCTGCGGTGCTCGTTTTTAGGGCCATAGAGTCATTGACCAACATCGTGTACTCTGGACGCCGACTCAAGTAGCTCCGGTGTGCGCATCCGGCATGGAAGCGCCTAAAGGGCTCGGAAGGCGACCAACCTTGAGCCGTTGGTTCAAGATTCAGGTCTGACGGCACAGGCGGGGGTCCCTAAAGAAATGCGGCTAACGCCGCATTTTTTTTGGAAAACAGTAAATGGGAAATTAGGAATAGGAATTCGTCAAAGCCTCCCCTGTTTCCCGTCAGGTAAACAAGTGGCAAGCGGGTTTTTCCGTTCACCGCTTACCGTTCACCCCTCACGAGCGCATGCGTTATTGGCTTTTCAAATCTGAACCGTCCACCTACGGCATCGACGACCTCGCCCGAGACCAGACCACCGCCTGGACCGGGGTGCGCAATTACCAGGCGCGCAATTTCATGCGCGACGAGATGCGTCCTGGCGACCGCGGTTTCTTTTACCATTCGAGTTGCGATGAGCCTGGCATCGTCGGCATTCTCGAGGTCTGCCGGCCCGCCCATCCGGATGAGACGCAATTCGACAGGAAAAGCCCGCAGTACGATCGCTCGGCGACCCGGGACAATCCGCGCTGGTACAACGTGGACGTGAGGCTCCTTAAGAAAACCCAGCTCGTGAGCCTCGATGAACTGCGCCGCGATAAGGCGCTCAGGACCCTGCAGATATTGCAGCGCGGGAACCGGCTTTCCATCACGCCGGTGACGGCGGCGGAGTGGAAGCGCATCATTCAAAGACTTGGTGATGGGTGATGGGTGATGGGTGACGAGAAAGAATGCGAGCAGAACGACTGACTGATTACCCATTACTCAATACCATAGGAACCGGAGGAGAAGAAAATGGCTGCAGCACCGAGCATCGACATCCACGCCCACTATTTCCCGGAGTCCTACATCAAGTTGATCGCCGATCACGGCAAGCACTGTGGGACGACAGTCGTCAGCGATCCATCGGGCGCGCGCTTCATTCAGGTCGGACTGCTGTTGCGCACGGGACCCATCACGAAGCCCTTCATCGATCTCGATGAACGGCTAAAAGAGATGGACCGGCAAGGATGCGACGTTCATGTGCTGTCGCTGACCCAGCCCATGGTGTACTGGGCCGACGATGATCTCAGCATGAAGCTGTCCGTCGCCTTCAACGACGCCGCGAGCGAGGCGCACCGCGCGCATCCCGATCGGCTGCTCGGGTTTGCCGTGCTGCCGATGCAGAACCCCCGGCTGGCGCTGGAAGAGCTCGAACGGGCGGCGAAGCTGCCGGGCATCCGCGGCGTCTACATGGCCACCGCGGTGCGAGACCGCGAGCTCTCGGATCGCAGTTTCTTTCCAGTCTATGAGCGCATGGCCGATCTCGGGCTGCCGCTGTTCTTGCACCCGATGATGTTGAACAACGAGCGGCTCAAGCAGTACTACCTCATCAACTTGTGCGGGAACCCGTTCGACACGGCAATCGCCGCCTCGCATCTCATCTTCGGCGGGGTCATGGACGCCTTCCCCAAGCTCCAGGTATGCCTGCCTCACGCGGGCGGCGCGCTGCCAATCCTGCGCGGCCGCCTCGACCGGGGATTCCACATACGCGGCGAGTGCAAGACGATCCCGCGGACGCCGAGCGAGTATCTGAAGCGCTTCACCTATGACACGATCAGCTACTCCGAGGAGCTTCTCGAGGACCTCATTCGCCTCGTCGGCGTCGACCGCATCATGATGGGTAGCGACTACTGCTTCGACATTGCCTACGAGGAGCCCGTGAAGATCGTCACCGGGATGAAATCGTTGAACGAAGAGCAGAAAGCGAAGATCCTCGGCGGCAACGCCCGCCGCCTGCTGCGGCTCTGAGCACGCCCAACTGGCGATGAGATGCTGGTGATGATTACTGGTGATGATTACTGGTGATGATTACTGGTGATGATTACTGGTGATGATTACTGGTGATGATTACTGGTGATGATTACTGGTGATGATTACTGGTGATGATTACTGGTGATGATTACTGGTGATGGGTTCCGGCCGGTTTTCCATCACCATCATTCATCACCACTTCTCATCACCATTTTCCATCACGATTATTCGCAACGTCGCGCGGCACCCTTTCCGCTCTAGGGGCGGTCCGTCCCTTCGTCATCCCCGCATGGCGACCAAAACGTCCTTCACGTTCACGATATAGCAGATCGTTGGCAGGATGCGGTTGATCGCGAAGTCGTGATTCTCGAAGGTGTTGCTCGCCACGCACTGGCGGGGGATATAGACGCGGTAGCCCATGTCGCTCGCGTGGCGCGCTGTGGCTTCGACCACCCAGTTGGTCCACAGGCCGGTGAGGACCACCGTGTTCACGTCGTGGTTCTGCAGCGCCTGCCCGAGATTGGTTGTCAGAAACGGATCTACGCACGTCTTGTTGAGCACTAGCTCGCGCTTCAGCGGCCGCACCTTCGGGTGAATCGCGGCGCCCTTCGTGCCGAAGATGAGCTGGCGCGACTTGCGCAGCCCGTCCCACAGCGGACTGTCGCGGGGGATGTCGAGGAAGTCGCCGCGCACTGAAGCGGTGATATGGATCACCGGCATTTTCTTGCGCCGCGCGGTGCCGATGACGGCCGCGATGTTCTCGAGGATGCGATTCTCGTGGATGCGCGGCGTCATGCGCACCAGGTCGTTTTGCACATCGAGCACGAGCACCGCCGTGCGCTTTGGGTTGATTCTCACTTTCATCTCTTTCTCCTCCGATACCGCCTACTTCATCCTGATTCCGGCCTGTTTTATCAACCAGCTCATAACAGGTTTCATGCTTTGTCTTCCCTCACAGTGATTACATTTGTGGTTACGTTTCCCGTTTCCCTTCGGTCACGCAAGAATTACGTCCGCTGGCTCGCGCATCAGCCCGCGCGACCAGACGCCAAAATCTTCCGGTGTGTCGAGATCGAATTCAAGTTCCGGCCGGAACAGAACCGTGCTCGCCCGGCCGCGGACGGCGGCCCACGCCAGGTGTCGAGCAAAGCTCCGGCTCCCAAATCTGAATTCCGGCAATGGCGAGACATCGATCAGCAGCGCATTAGTACCGTTCCTCGCTCTGTCCGGGGCGATTACCACGTGCCCTGGTGGCCCAGCTTCGCGCGCCAGGGCGGTGAGCGATTCTGCCGTGATCCACGGCAGGTCGCAAGGCAGAGCCAGCACGCGTCCGGCGCTGCGCCGCGCCGCATAAGCCGCGCCGAGCGCCACCGCCGCGTTAAGCTCCTGTGCATCCGCGTGCTCATGCACTGTCTCTGCACCGGCCAACCGCGCCAGCTCGAGTGTCATTGCGCAAGGGCTGACGACGATGCAGCGCGCAAGCGTGCATTGCCACTGCCCGATCACGTCCAGCGTGCGGGTGAGCAGCCAGCGATTTAATCGCGCACGCGCGGCCGCGTCGAGCACCGGCGCGAGCCGCGTCTTGCCGGTCTCGATCCCGCGCATCGGCAACACCACCCACACGCCGCTGCGCGAAATGCATGACGAGTGATGAGTGACGGGTGACGGGTGACCCGTGACTCGTGACGGGTGACTAGTCACCGGTGACTGCTGCATTTGCCGGGCTGGTTTATGCATGACCAAACATCAATTCAATCATGACTGGTTTTCCTGTTGGCGGCTTTGGCGTCTTGGCGGTTCAATTATTGGTTTCGTTTTTTTCCGCGTCTCCGCGGTTCAGTTTGTATGTTTGGTCTTCCTGGCGGCCTTGGCGTCTTGGCAATAGAAATCTTAGTGCTCTTCCGCCAGTAACTGCGCGAAGGCAACCACGCGCCGGGCAAGCGCAGCGCTCTTGCGGGGACCGGTCATGATCGTGTCCGTCACGAGCACCGCCTTGCCCTGGCTCTCGATCGCGGCCTTCAGCTTCGCGTCGCGCCGGTCGATCACCCAGCCGTCGACACGTTTACCGTAGTGACGGACGACGCCCAATGCGCTCACCTCGCAGCCTAGTTCGCCCATGATCTTTGCCGCGGGGCCTTTAATCGCCGCGCCGCTCACGATCGGCGACACGGCCACCACGGGAAAATCGCGCCGCTCGAGCCAGCCGCGTATCGCGGGAACACTGAGAATCGGCGCCACGCTGAGGTACGGATTGGACGGGCATACGACGACCGCGCGGACGCGGCCCGAGCCCATGAGGGTTCTCAGGGCCCGCGGCGGGCGCGCCTTGCGGCAGCCGGCAAAGCGCAACCCTCTCACCCGTGGGTGGCACTGCCGGCGCACGAAGTAGTCCTGAAAATCCAACTCGCCTGCCGTGGTGCGAACGCGCGTGCGCACGGGGGTGTCGCTCATCGGCATCACCGCAGCCCGGACGCCAAGCCGCGCGGCGATTTGCCGTGTCACCTCTGACAGCGCGATGCCCGCGCACAACGCCTGCGTGCGCAGAATGTGCAGCGCGAGGTCACGATCCCCCAGCCGGAACCAGGTCGTACCGCCGAGCGCTTCCAGTGTCTGCATGAAGTGCCAGGTCTCATCGGCCCGGCCCCAACCAAGCACAGGGTTGTTCACGCCGGCCAGCGTATACAGGACGGTGTCGAGGTCGGGGCAAATGCTAAGGCCCAGATGCTCGAAATCGTCACCGGTGTTCACGACGACCGCAAGCCGCTGCGGCGGCACCACGGCTGCGAGGCCGGCCGCGAGGCGGGCGCCGCCCACGCCCCCGGCGAGCGCCACGATCATCGGAAGAGATCCTCGGTTTCAGGGCGAATCAGCTCGCGCGTAGAACTCTCGCGCCCCGCGTAAGGAAACCCGCGGGCGAGCACCACGGGGCAGCCCTCGTCGGCCTGCCCCATTAGGAGCGAGCCCGCTGCTGCGAGCTCGTCCGCTGCCGCGACCTGGGTGACGCGCAGCGGCCTTCCCTCCCGGTCCGCGCTGCCGCGCAAATCTACCAGTGCGGGCACGCCTGCAACGCCGATCGCGACGCCCGTCACGCCGTTGCGCCACGCGCGCCCGAAGCTGTCATTGATCACGATGCCCGCCTCCACGCCGCAAGCCTCATGCAACTCCTCCTGCAGCCGGCGCGCGGATGCGTCAGGGTCCTCGGGGAGCATGAGCGCGGTCTCGGCCGTCTCCGCATGCGGCACGTTCGACTGGTCCACCCCCGCGTTGGCCATGACAAAACCCAGGCGGTGCTCGGCGATCAGAACGCCCGGTTTCACGCGCAGCACGCCGCGCGACTCGCGCAACACCAGTTCGACCAGCCGCGGGTCGCGACCGACCGCCCTGCCCACCTCGCGCGCCCGGGCCGACGGCGTGACGTCTGAGAGACGCGCGAACCGGCCCTCCGCCTTCGATATGATTTTCTGAGCCACAATCAGGACGTCATCGGGCTCGAGCCGTGCGGCCGCGCGATCCAGCGCCGCGACGATCAATGCCGCGAGCCGGTCCCCCGGCCGGACTTCCGGAATGCCAGGCAGTGCTATGAGCGTTAGCATTCGCATCGCTGGATGCCTGAGTAACCAGAACCGCTTTCAAGAAACCGTGAAATTAGAAAATCACTCACCACGGAATTACACGGACGAAGATCTGAGCACAAAAATGCGCTGTAGTGGAACAACAATTTTTCGTGTGCTTCCGTGTGGTTCCGTGGCCGTGTTTTTTTCTCTTGTCCTCAAAATCACTTAGTCACTGCCCTTCGGGCAGCCCGGTAATCCGAATCCCCGACGCCGGCACCTTGTAGCGCTTGTTGAGCGCGATCAGCACCGAGGTCAGGGCCTCTACTGCGGCTGAATTGGCGAGCGCACCGGCGTGCCACGCTTGCAGTCCCGCGTCGCGCGCCATCTCGATCACGACCTCGCGTGCCTGTGCGTCGTCACCACAAACGAGCACATCGCAATCGATCGTGTGCGTGAGATCCTTCAGGTGTACCGCCGAGACGTTCTGGAATGCGGAGACCACTTTTACGCCATTGCCCAATTGGCGCTGCAGGGCCAGCACCGCGGACTCGCCGTTCGGCAGTTGCACCCGGTCCAGGCGCGGGGGAACCAACGGCACCGTGACATCGACGAGAATCTTGCCTTGCAGCGCCTCACGCACGTCCTCTGCAGTCGCGGCCTGGGCGGCATAAGGCACAGCGAGGACGACGATCGAGGCGGCCTGTGCCGCCTCGCGATTGCCGGCGCCACGCACGCTTCCGCGCCCGGCCAGCTGGGCGGTGAGCTCCTGCGCCGCAGCCCGCGCTTTCTCAAGCGAGCGCGAGCCGATGATCACCTCGTGACCGGCAGCGGCCCAACGCAACGCAAGCCCGCTTCCCTCCGCGCCGGTGCCGCCCAGCACTCCGATGACGCGGCGGGGGCTCAAGCGGCCCTCGCGCGCGGGCGCTCCCGCCGAGGCGCCGGCGGCGGATTGATCACCGGCTCGAGCGGCAGCGCATCATACGATCTGATTGCGCAGGCAGCGGGGGGCACGCCGTAGAGCGTCGTGCGCTGCGCCGGGACCCGTCCCAGGGAGCAGATCAACTCATCCATGCGCGCCGGCGGCATCTCCTGGCCGTGCTGCGTGCCCGCGGCGCGGGAGATGCTCTCGTTCATCAGCGTGCCGCCGAGGTCATTGGCGCCGGCTTCCAGACAGACGGCGGCGCCCGCTGAGCCCATCTTGACCCACGACACCTGGATATTGGGAATGGCGCCGTGCAGCGCCAACCGGGAGACGGCGTGCATCAGCACCGCCTCGCGGAACGTCGGTCCTTTACGCGCCTCTCCCGCCAGGTAAACGGGCGAGGCCATGTGCACGAAGGGCAGAGGAACGAATTCGGTGAAGCCGCGCGTGCGAGCCTGCAACTCACGAATGCGCGCGAGGTGGCGTGCCCAATGCTGCGGCGCGTCGACGTGGCCGAACATGATGGTCGCCGTGGATCTCAGCCCGAGCTCGTGCGCAGCCTCCATCACGCCGAGCCACGCGGCCGTCGTCACCTTGTCGGGGCAGATGCGGGCCCGGACTTCGTCGTCGAGAATTTCCGCCGCGGTTCCCGGCAGACTCCCCAGCCCGGCAGCGATCAACTCTTCCAGGAACTCGCGCGTGGTAAGCCCGAGCGTCGCCGCTCCATGAACGACTTCCAGTGGCGTGAACGCGTGGACGTGGATTCCGGGCGCAGCTTCCCTCGCCGCGCGCACGACGCCGAGATAGGTCTCGCCCGTGTAGTCGGGGTGTATGCCGCCCTGCATGCACACTTCCGTCGCGCCCCGCGCCCACGCTTCGGCAACCCGCCGCGGGATTTCGTGGAGCGGCACCTCGTACGGCGCGCCGCGGAGCGAAACCGCCGGGCGGCCCTTGGAGAACGCACAGAACGTGCAGCGATAGACGCAGATATTAGTGTAGTTGATATTTCGGTTCACCACGTAGCGCACCGTATCGCCCACGGTCTCCCGGCGCAGTCGATCCGCCTGATCGCACACATAATCGAACTCGCAGTCGCGGGCATGAAAGAGCCGAACAATCTCCCCTTCCGCCAGCGCGTCGCCCGCGCGCGCCTTCGCCGCGACGCGCTCCAGCTCGGCTGGGATCGCTCCCGCGGCGCGGCGCGCCCACGGCGCAGGCGCTACCCTCAGGCCCGGCGACCATTCGTCCGCGCGGGCAAAGCCTTCCGCATCGGCTGCACGCACGACCGCCCGCGCGATTTCCGGCGCGTGCCAGTAGGGCGCTTCCCGGCAATAGAGCGGATAGCTCGGCAGGCGCTCCACCAGCAGCTTGCCGCTTGCTTCCGTTGTGCTGCGCAGCGCCGTGATCGTCGGCCACGGCGCCTCTGGGTTGACGTGGTCGGGCGTGACCGGCGAGACGCCTCCCCAGTCGTTGATGCCCGCATCGATCAGCGTTGCGCAGTGCTCGCCGCTGAGGTTCGGCGGTGCCTGGATGTTTATGTCGGGCCCGAGGACGTGACGCGCGATCGCGATAGTCCACAGCAGCTCCTCGCGCGACGCGTCGGGCGCGGCGGCCATTCGGGTGCCGGGTTTCGCGCGGAAGTTCTGGATGATCACTTCCTGGACGTGCCCGAACGTCTCGTGCACGCCCCGGATCGCGAGGAGCGCGTCGATTCGCTCGCGGCGGGTCTCACCGATGCCGATGAGGATGCCGGTCGTGAAAGGGATGCGAAGCTCCCCTGCCGCGCGCAGCATCGCGAGCCGTGCTGCAGGACGCTTGTCCGGCGAGCCGAAGTGCGGGCCGCCGCGCTCGCATAATCGTTCCGCCAGGCTCTCCAGCATGAGGCCCTGCGACGCGCTCACCGCGCGCAACCGCGCCATTTCCTCCACGGACAGTACGCCCGCGTTCACGTGCGGAAGCAACCCGGTCTCGCGCTGGACCCGCTCGCACATTGCCGAGAGGTAATCCACCGTGCTGGAAAATCCGAGCGCGTCGAGCGCTTGCCGCACCGCTTTCCAGCGCCGCTCCGGCCTGTCGCCCAAAGTGAACAACGCTTCGTGGCAGCCCGCCTCATGCCCCGCCCGCGCGATCGCGAGTACCTCATCAGGCGACAGGTACGCCGACTCGCCCGGCCGGGGCGAGCGCGCAAATGTGCAATAGCTGCAGACATCGCGGCAAAGCCGGGTGAGCGGGATGAACACCTTGCGCGAGTACGACACCACCCGCCCGTGCCCGATATCACGCAGCCGCGCCGCGGGCGGCATCACCTCGGCCGCCGCCCCATTCAGCCAACCCTCGATGTCCGAGCTACTGATCGCCTTCATGCTTTCTAACTAGAAACGGCGTGAATCTCGTCCGCATGTCATCGCGCAGCAAAGGCCGGGGCGACATCCCGGATGAACCTCTCCAATTGCGGTACCTGATCCGTACCGGCGAATCTGATACAAAGGTCCGTAGCCCCGGCCTCCTCGTAACGCTTCAGCGTTTCCACCACGGCCCCTGCCGGTCCGAGCCCCATCAAGCCGCGATAGTTGACGCCGCCGCCGTAGTACTTCTGAAGGAACTCGCGCGTCAGTGCCTCCGCCTTTGCTGCATCGTCTTCGATCCGCACCGTGGTGTAGACACACATCGGAAAGCCCGGGCGCGGCCGACCGTGCCTGACCAATGCCTCGTCGCAAACCTGCCGCAGCTTGCGGCAATCGTCATCGGTCAGGTAGGTCGTCACCACGCCGTCGCCCAGGCGCCCGACACGGTCGATCTGGGCTGGGATGAATTCGCCGCGGTTACCCGCCGTGATCAACACCGGCGGCCCGGCCTCCGTCCATGGCAACGGTCCGATGGTGTGATCGCTCAGCTTGAAGCCGTTGCCCTGATGAGTGACCGGCTCCCCGCTCCAGAGCTTGCGCCACACGATCACATGCTCCTCCAGGTCTTTCGCGCGCCGCTTGTGTTCGCGCCCGCACGCTTCCCATTCCCGCACGATCTCCGGAAGCCCCCAGCCGACCCCCAGCCCGAGAACGAGCCGTCCCTGCGAGAGCTGGTCGATGTTCGCGAGCGCGTGCGCCAGCACCGTCGGCTGGCGCAGGGCGGGCAGCAGGATCGCCGTCCCGAGGCGCGCCCGTTTCGTAATCGCCGCAAGATAGGCGAGCGTCGTAAGCGGCTCGAGCCGCGGCTTGGCGACGACGCTGTCGCCGACCCACAAGTCCATCCCCGCTTCATCGCACAACCGCGCGACCTGCCAGCACTCCTCCACCGGCGGCCGCCTGACGGACTGCAGTACCACTGCTCTGTGAGGTATCAGTATGCCCAACCTCATTTGCTATCCTCGCTGGAAACCATGATCACTCTCTTCGGTCGCAGATGTCGCGCGCAGACCTTATGGGCCTATCGTCTGAAGAACCCGGATCTTCCCCCGCTGTACATGCTCCTCCGCCAGCCGCCGTGCCTCCCGCTCATTGCCTGTGACCATCGCGTCGTAAACGGCGCGATGCTCCGCGTTCGACCTGGCCATGTTCGGGGAAAAGTCGAAATAGTTGCGCCGGAAACGAAAGAGATCCTTGGCGAGCTCCTCGTAGACTCGCGCCGCCCGCCGGTTGTTCGAGAAGGTGATGATCGCGGTGTGAAACTCGAGATTCAGCCGATAGTAGCGCGTGCCGTCGTGCGCCTTGGCCACCCGGTCCATCTGGTCGAGCAGGCGCGCGAGGACGCGCTTGCGTTCTTCGTTGAGCAGTTCGGTGGCGCGCTCGGCGCCGTAGCCCATCAGCAGCGCCCGCATATCGAAGATGTCGAGCATCTCCTTCACGGACAGCTCGCGCACGAAGGTGCCGCGGTTGGCGATCTTGGTAAGGAGACCCTTGCCCTCGAGGCCGCGCAACGCCTCGCGCACCGGCGCGCGCGAGACGCCCAATCGCTCAGCCAGCGCTGCCTCGTTGATGCGGTTGCCCGCTGCAACGCTGCCCTCCGAGATCAGGCGCTCGATGTGCTCCGCCACCCGGGCGGAAACCTGGGGTGTTATGCGACCTGCTTTGCGCGCTCTCATGGATGGGTGGCCCGCGCGGTCGCGGGTTTGGCCTTCTGGTCGGCAATTTAATACAATCTGTCGACACTATCAAGAACTCTGTCGGCAGGTTTTCGCCAAGGGTTTCGTCGACCTCAACGTGCGGCTCAAGGCGATGGACGCCGAGCGCGTGGACATCGACTCGCTCTCGCTCACCACGCCGATGGTGCACTGGGCGCCGGCCGCGTTTGGGGTCAAGCTGGCCCGGGTCTATAACGACGCGTGTTCGGCCGCCTGCATCGTCCACCCCAGGCGCTTAATCGGCATGGCCGTGCTGCCCACGCAGGCACCCGACCTGGCGTTGCAGGAGCTCGAGCGCGCCGCGAAGCTGCCGGGCCTGCGCGGCCTCTATCTTGGCACGCACATCAACAAGCAGAACCTCGACGAAAAAACGTTCTTTCCGATCTATGCCAAGTGCGGGGAATTGCGCTGGGCGATCTTCCTGCACCCGGCAGCCACTGTGGCGCAGCTGCGCGCGCACCTCTCAGCCGCGAAACGCGAGCTGATCCTGGGGCGGACAGCTGCCCGCCTTCTCAAGCTTTGAAGAATCCGTGTTTATCTGCGTTTGTCTGCAGCTAGTTCTTGGGCTTTAAATGGGTCAGATTCACGACTCACGCATTGGACTCATACTAGACCGGTCGGGGTTAATATCCGCAGGTGACTGATTGGTGGTGGGTCTATTTGGCCCTCGGCGCGTTCGTCGGGTTCTTCAGCGGCCTGCTTGGCATCGGCGGCGGCTCGGCGCTCGTGCCGGTACTCGCGCTCATCTTTGCCGCCAAGCACTTTGCCATCGCCAACGTGGTGCATCTTGCGCTCGGCACCTGCATCGCGACAATCCTGTTCACTTCTGCCTCGAGCGTACGCAGCCATCACCAGCGAGCGGCGGTCAACTGGCGCGTTCTCGCCGGCATCGCACCAGGCGTGCTCGCGGGCACCTTCGGCGGCGCGCTCCTCGCGGGTTATCTCGACGCCCGCATCCTGAGCATCGCTTTCACGGCCCTCATCTATTTCCTCGCCACGCTGATGCTCATCGACCGGAAGCCGGCGAGTCAGCGCGACATGCCCGGCATGCTGGGTCTGTCGAGCGCGGGCGGCATCATTGGCGCGATCTCGAGTCTCACGGCAACCGGCGGCGCAGCGCTTGTGGTGCCCTACCTCGTCCGGCGCGGTCTGACTGTGCACCAGGCGATCGGCACTGCCGCGGCCATGGGCTGGCCGCTCGCGCTCGCGGGAACGATCGGCTACATCGTATCGGGCATCGGGCGGCAGGACTTGCCCGAGTGGAGCATCGGCTTCGTCTACCTGCCGGCGCTGGGCTGGATCGTCGTGGCGAGCATGCTGATGGCGCCGGTCGGCGCCAGCGTCGCACACCGCACACCGGGCAAGACCTTGAAACGCGTGTTTGCGGTCGTGCTCTACGTGCTGGCGACAAATATGCTGATCCGCTTCTTCTAGGAGTTTGTCGGACTTAGCTCCGACAAACTCCTTATGCAAAACCGCCTGCACGAAAATCGAGGCAAAAAGCAATGAAAACTTCTTTTCGAGCCTACTTGTCCGCCCTTTTGAGGCCAATGAGGGTCGCTATCCGGGCTTTCATTCGAAATCCGCAGGCGGTTTTTCTGTTAGCAGCCTGTCCGACACCTAAGTCCGACAGGCTGCTAGCGCCCTCGCCGGCGCAACGCCCGTGGCAAGTGCCGGGTGCGGCGCTTGGTGACGGGTGACGGAATACAGTGACTAAGCGTTCTTTCTCATCACTCATCACTCATCACCTATCACGCAGTTCAAACAATGCCATCGTCCCGCAACCGGGCGATTGCGGCATCGTCCAGGCCGAGTACGCTCTGCAGTACCTCGTCCGTGTGTTGCCCCAGCGTGGGCGGCGGAAGCTTGAACTCGAGCGGCGTCTCCGAGAAGCGCATCGGGCTTGCGCTGAGCGGCACCTTGCCCGCGCTCGGGTGCGCGAGCTCGATTTTCATCCCACGAGCGACTACCTGCGGCTCTTCGAACACTTGCTTCAGATTGTTGATCGGGCCGTTGGGAACGCCCGCAGCCTCCAGCGCCTCGACCCATTCCTGGGTGGTGCGCCGCGAGAAGACCACCTGCAGCAGGGGCACCAGCGCGGCGCGATTCTCGACACGTTTGCCGTTGGTGGCAAAGCGCCCGTCCTGCACGAGATGCTTGCAGTCGCCGACCTCGCAAAACTTGCTGAAGAGATTATCGTTACCGCAGGCGAGAATGATGTTTCCATCCTTTGTCTTGAAGGTCTGATACGGCACGATGTTGGGGTGGGCATTGCCGAGGCGCCCGGGCACTTCGCCCGTCGCCAGGTAATTCATTCCCTGGTTCGCGAGGAATGCGACTTGTGTGTCGAGCAGTGCGAGGTCGAGATGTTGGCCCTTGCCGGTGCGCTCGCAATTGGCGAGCGCCGCGCATACAGCAATGGTGGCGTACATTCCCGTCATGATATCGACGATCGGCACGCCCACGCGCTGGGGCCCTCCGCCGGGCAGATCGTCGCGCTCGCCAGTGATGCTCATGAGGCCACCCATGCCCTGGATCATGAAGTCGTAGCCGGGACGCTCGCGGTACGGCCCGGTCTGGCCGAAGCCCGTCACCGAGCAGTAGATGAGCCGCGGATTGATCTTTCTGAGGTCCTCGTAGCCAAGTCCGTAGCGTGCGAGATCGCCGTACTTGTAGTTCTCCAGCAGCACGTCACTCTTGGCAGCAAGCTCGCGCACGAGGTTTTGTCCGCCGGGTTTCGACAGATTCACGGTTACCGATTTCTTGCCGCGGTTGGCGGAGGCAAAATACGCCGACTCCTGCGTGTCCTTGCCGGCGCCGTCCTTGAGCCAGGGCGGCCCGAAGGCGCGCGAATCGTCGCCGCTCTTCGGGCGCTCGACCTTGATCACTTCAGCGCCAAGATCGGCAAGGTTCTGCCCGGCCCACGGCCCGGCAAGCACGCGGGAAAGATCCAGCACTCGAATATGAGACAACGGTCCCGGCATTACTTACCCCTGTGATTCGTGATTGGTGAGGGGTCAGTGGTCAATGGATTAACCCGTTGCATTGACCCCGAATGGTCAAAGTTTCTGTAAAACCCGCTCCGCTGGCTAAAACCCGTCTCAGAAGAAGCCGTGAACCCAGAACACCATTAACCACGGAATCACAAGGAAGTACACGGACGAAGGCCTGACCCCGGAGGTACGCTGTACCGAACCAATTTTTTCGTGTGGTTCCGTGGCTGTGTTTGTTCTGAGATGGCGTCTACTCACGACTTGGCGCGCCCGGCCGCGAAGGCATTCATTTTCCGACAAACTTGGGCTTTTTCTTCTTGAGGAAAGCATCGTAGCCGATGCGGTAATCCTCGGTATTGAAATACGCGAAGTTCTCCTCGATCTCGGCTTCCGTAAGCGGCACCGGCAGCGGCGCGAGCCGCCGGACCATTTTCTTGTGCAGGCGGTTCACCAGCGGCGCACCCTCCGCAATGCGCCGGGCTGTGGCATCGACTTCCGCGGCCAGCCGTTCATCTGGCACCACGCGGTTCACCAGCCCCTTTTCGTAGGCCTCCGGCGCGCCCCAGACCCGGCCTTCGACGAGGATCTCCAGCGCCACCGCGCGCCCCACGAGCGGCAGGAGCGCCGCCAACTCGTCGTAGGCAATGGCAAAACCCAGGCGGTTGATCGGCACGCCGAACCGGCCCGACGCACCGGCGATCCGGATGTCGCACATGCAAGCGATCTCGAGCCCGCCGCCCACGCAGGGCCCGTGAATCATCGCCACCGTGGGATGACGGCACTCGTCAACCGCTTTGAGCGCCCCGAATACATCCTGGCGGTGGTAGCGCTTGCCCTGCTCGACATTGTCGCGCGCGCGCGCGAATTCCTCGATGTCAGCCCCCGCAGCGAAGGCCTTCTCGCCCGCGCCGCGCAGCACGATGCAGCGCAGGTCCTCCTCCAAGGAGAGTGACTTCATGACGCGCATGAACTCCTGCCACATCGCCACCGTAATGGCGTTGAGCTTCTCGGGGTTGCTCAACGTAACGGTCGCGATCGTGCCATCACGCTCTAACAGGATAGCTGGGGTCATCGTTTCGAGAATTCTGCGCAATGGCCTCTCACTAGGAACAAGTGATGAGAAAGGGTGATGAAAGATGGTGATGAAAACTGGTGATGAAATTCAAGGAAGCGCGACGGCTCCATCTAACACCAGCAATTATCACCACTAATTATCACCATTAATCATCACTTTCTCCGACGGCATTCTACCCGAAAGTGCGCGCCCAACTCGCAAGCGTCAACACCACGACCCCGGCGGATACGCCCACGAACAGGTTTCGCCGCCAGGCATAGAACGCGGCCAGCGCCAGCACGCACGCCGCGAGACGATCGACGAGCGCACTTTCCGCCAACATCCCGGCGGGAAAGATCATGATCCGCATGACCAGCCCCGCGATCATGGCGTAGGCGACGCACGTGACCCAGTTGAACAGCTCGCTGTTCACGGTAACTCGCCCGGACAGCGCCACACCGAGGCCCCGCCAGAAGTAATGGCCTACGGCGCACGCAGCCGTCACCGACCAGAGCTCAAACGCGTCTTCCATATCTCCTCTGAACCAGGTACGCCACGGTGCCCCCGATCACACCCGCCGCAATCACGCTCCACTGCGGATTGACGACGTACAGGAGCGGCCCGGCGACCGCGCCACACGACACCGCGATGGCAGCGACGCGGGTGCGCAACTCGCCGGCGAGGATCACAAGGAAGTAGGCGGGCGCCAGGAACACCAGGCCCAGCCGCACCAACGGCGGCAAGGCGCTAGTCAGGAGATGTCCCGAAACTGCGCACGCCGTGGCCACCGCGATGCACGTTAACTGAAAGCCGATCAGGTACGGAATACGGTCCTCGGAGCGCAAGTCGGGGCAGCGGCGCATTGCCATGGCCCACCCGGTCATGGAGATCAACTGCGCGGCCAAATAAACCGTCGCATTGCCGTGGCGCGGATCGCGTATGCGCGGAAGCAGCGACAGGCTCATCGGCAGGAACCGCGCACCGGAGAGCGTCGAGGCAAGGACGATCGCGATTGCCGCGGCGCCGATGGCATGCATCTCGATCAGGATCAACTGCCCGGGCAACGCCCAGATCGCCACGGTCGCGAACATGCTGTGCGCGATCGACAAGCCGTACTCCTCCGCGAGCGACCCGTAGCCGATATAGGCCGGCCCGACCACCGCCGCAGGCACGCCGAACGCCTCGCGCACACCCAGACGCCAGCCCGGCGTCGCACCGTCATTGCTCGCGCTCACCGCAATAATCTTCGCATTCGAGACGCTTTTCAGGCCACGGAAGCACACCATATCAGGTTAGGACCAAGACATCTCAGCCACGGAACCACACGGAAGCACACGGAAGCACACGGAATTAGAACCAATACAATCTTGAATTTAGATCGCTTCCGTGTGTTTCCGTGGTAGATGGTTTTTCGGTTCGCGTTTCACGAACCCGTCGTGTGATTCCGTGGTTAATGGTCACCGGCTTGCGTCGGCCCTGCAACCTGGTCCACCATTCAAGTTCCACAGGAGGCCGGCATGAAGATCAAGACAATCGAGGCCATCGGAATCAGCATCCCGGTGGTCAAGCCCCTCAAGATGTCGTTCGAGGAAGTGCGCGCCGCCAACAACGTTCTGGTGCGCCTCGAGACCAGGGAAGGCGTCGTGGGCTGGGGCGAAGCGGGCTCCGCGCCCTCGATGACCGGCGAGACGCTCCAAGGCATGGTCGCGGCCGTGCGACACCTGGCGCCACGCCTCGAGGGCATCGATGGCGACGACATTGCCGCTGTCATGGAACGCTCCGACCGCTATCTCTACGGCAACGACGGCGCCAAGTCGGCGATCGAGGTGGCGCTACACGACGCACTCGGCAAAACGACCGGCAAGTCCGCCTGCGAGCTGCTGGGCGGCAAGCGGCGCGAGCGGGCACCGCTCCTGCGCCTGATCGGCAGCGGGAAGGGAACGGCCGCTGATGTCGAGGAAGCGCTCAAGGCCAAGGCGGAGGGCTACATTGCATTCAAGGTCAAGGTCGGCATGGGCGACCCGCTCGATGATGCGGAACGCACCCGCGAAGTCTGCAAGGCGCTGGGCAATGGCAAGCTGCTCGTCTGCTCCGATGCGAACCAGGGTTGGAATGTGGACCAGGCGATCGCCTACGTGCGCGCGCTCGGAGACACGCCCCTCGCTTTCTTCGAGCAGCCGGTGCCGGTGGGTGACCTCGACGGCATCGGGCGCGTCGCGAAGGCGACCCGCATTCCCATCGGCGCCGATGAAGGCCTGCATTCGCTGGATGACCTCAGGCGCCACCACGACGTGGGTATCGCCGGCGGCAGCCTCAAGACCATCAAGCTCGGCGGCATGCAAGCGGTGATGGAGGCCGGGCAACTCTGCGAGCGCCTCGGCATGAAGGTAAACCTCGCTTGCAAGATGGCCGAAACCGGCATCGCCTCCTCGGCGATGACCCACATCGCGGCTGCGATTCCCACGCTCGACTGGGGTGTGAGTTTGACCAGCACTTTCCTGACCGACGACCTCATCAAGCGGCCGCTCGATCTCTCCGGCGGCCACGTCGCGCTAACCGCAGGACCCGGCATCGGGGCTGACGTGGATGAGGCGAAGGTCCGCCGTTATGCGAAAGAGGTGTGACGACTGACGATTCACGATCAGTAATCGGCGTATTTCGGCGTCCATCGGCGGCTAATTCTGGGTTCTGCACGCAGTGCGATTCACGACTTCTAGATTTTGATGCAGGCCACAAAATGCCGCGGGTGAACTTCCCGCAGCTCGGGGATCACCCTCTCACACTCTTCACTCGCCATGGGGCAGCGTGTGTGAAACACGCAGCCGCGCGGTGGATTGAGTGGGCTCGGCACCTCGCCGCTCAGCACCCGATGCTCGCGGCGGGCCTCGAGCTCCGGATCAGGAATCGGCACCGCGTCGAGCAGCGCACGCGTATACGGATGCAGCGGATCGGCGTACAACGAATCGCGGTCCGCGATTTCCATCACCTTGCCGAGATACATCACGATCACGCGATCCGAGATGTGGCGAACCACAGCCAGATCGTGCGCGATGAACAGATAGGTCAGACCGAATTTCTGCTGCAGCTCTTCGAGCAGATTGATGATCTGGGCCTGGATCGAGACGTCGAGCGCTGAGACCGGTTCGTCGCAGACGATGAACGAGGGCTGCATCGCGAGTGCGCGCGCGATGCCCACGCGCTGGCGCTGCCCGCCCGAGAGCTCGTGGGGATAACGCTCCGCCATGTAGTCAAACAGCCCGACCTGGGTCAGCAGCTCGGCGACTCTTCCGCGTGCGGCTTCGCGGTCGGGTACGAGATGGTGGACCAGCATGGGCTCGGCGATGATCTCACCCACCGTCATGCGCGGGTTAAGCGAGCTGTAGGGATCCTGGAAGATCACCTGGATCTTGCGGCGATAGTCCTTGAGCGCCTGCCCCTCAACGCGGGTGACGTCCACGCCGTCGTACACGATCTCGCCTGCGGTTGTCTGCTCAAGGCGGAGCAGTGTACGACCGACGGTGGTCTTACCGCACCCCGACTCGCCCACCAGGCCCACGGTCTCACCGCGAAATACCTGGAACGACAAGCCGTCCACCGCGCGCACCTCGAGGTGAGTGTGCTTGAGGGGCTTCAGGCCCGTCGAGACATCGAAATAGGTGCAAAGCTCGCGCGCCTGCAGAAGCGGCCGCTCCTTATCGAGCTTCTTGCGCACGGCCGTCTCGGCCGAAGCGCTCTGCAGGCCCAGCCCCGCGGGTCCGACCTGCGCCATCTCTTTGGCGCGAAAGCACGCGGAGTAGCGATGGGCTGTGACCTCCGCGAGCGGTGGTACGTCCTGCTCACAGCGCCCGATCTTCGCCGCGCAGCGCGGCGCAAAGCGACAGCCCGGCGGCGGATCGAGCAGATTGGGCGGCAGGCCTTCGATCGTCTCGAGCTTCCGGCCGCGCGGCTGGTCCAGGCGCGGCACCGAGCGCAGCAATCCCGCGGTATAGGGGTGCAAAGGCTGCGCGAACACGTCCGCCGCGCTGCCTTGCTCCGCCATGCGCGCCGCGTACATGACGTTCACGCGGTCAGCGTAGCGCGCCACAATGCCCAAGTTGTGCGTGATGACGACGAGCGCGATGCCGAGGTCGCGCGAGAGGTTCTTCATGAGCTGGAGGATCTGCGCCTGGATCGTCACGTCGAGCGCGGTCGTCGGCTCGTCCGCGATGATGAGCTTGGGATTGCAGGCCAGCGCGATGGCGATCATCACGCGCTGGCGCATGCCGCCCGAGAACTGGTGCGGATACTGCTCGAGCCGGCGCCCTGGGTCCGGTATTCCCACCAGCTTCAGCAGCTCCATGGCCCGCGCCTGGGCCTGCTCTGGCGTCATGCCCATGTGGATGAGGAGCGGCTCCGTGATCTGGAAGCCGATCGTCAGCACCGGGTTCAACGATGTCATCGGCTCCTGGAAGATCATCGCGATGTCGTGCCCGCGAATCTCGCGCATCTGGTCTTCCGTGAGATCGAGCAGGTTGCGGTCCTGGAAGAGGATCCTCCCGGCCACCACGCGCCCGGCGGGCCTCGCGAGGAGCCGCATGATGGCGAGCGAAGACACCGACTTGCCGCAGCCCGATTCGCCCACGAGCGCCACCACCTCGCCGGGCTTTACCCGGTAAGAGATGCCTTCAACTGCACGCACCACGCCGCGCGTGGTCACGAAGTGAACATGAAGGGATTCGACTACGAGCAGCCAGGGGCTTTGCGGCGCGGTCACAGGCAACGAGCAGGTCTACGCGGCGTTCAGCAAATCGAGCACGGCTTGGTGGAGATAACGCACTCCCGGGCGCGCGCCCCGGAGCACCGACGCTGCGCCGGACAAGGGTCCGAAGGTCGTGTGGCTTGCGTGTCTGGTCGCCCTATCGTGCTGCGGGCGACCCGTAACTGCCGTTAGTCGTGCGCCGAAAGTTCCGTTTCGGACCCCCCCGGGTGGCAAGCGGCTAGCGGGCGCGCAGTTTCGGGTCCAGGGTGTCGCGGACCGAATCGCCAAACAGGTTGAAGGCAAAAACCGCCAGCGTGATGGCCAGCCCGGGAAAGATCGCGATCCACGGCGCGCTCTCGGCGTATTCTTCCGCGCCGCCCTGCAGCATCAGACCCCACGCCGCGACGGGCTCCTGCACGCCCAGGCCGAGGTAGGACAACGACGCCTCGAGCAAGATGGCCTGGCCGAGAAACGTGGTTAGCATGATGAGGTAGGGCGCCATGCAGTTCGGCGCCATGTGCCGCAGAATGATGCGCGTGTGGCTGTAGCCCAGTGCGCGCGCAGCATCGACATACGGCATTTCGCGTATCGTCAGCGCACCGGATCGCACTACGCGGGCGCAGCGCGGGACAAACGGGATGGTAATCGCGATAATCACATTTTCGGGCCCCGTGCCGAAAATCGCGACCACGGCGAGCGCCATGATGATCAGCGGAAACGCGAGAAACACGTCCATCACGCGTTGAAACAGCAGGTCGAACAAACCACCAAAATAGGCGCTGGTCACGCCCAGCACCAGTCCGCCTGTGGCCCCCAGGACCGCAGAAGTGAAGCCAATGAACAGCGCAGTGCGTGCGCCCCAGATGACGCGCGATAGCAGATCGCGTCCGAACTGGTCGGTACCCAACCAGTACTCGACGCCTGGCGCCTCTGCCAATCTCGCGTAGTCGGAGGCCACCGGGTCGAAAGGTGCGAGTTGCGGCGCGAAGATTGCAATGAGGATCATGGCAATCACGCCGATGCCGCTCGCGGCGCCGAGTGGCTGTTGGCGCACCCATTTACCGAAGGCCTTGAAAAAGGGCAGCCTTGCCGCAGCGAGTTCGGCTTCGATGTCGACATTACCTACCGCAGCTGCACTCAGTTTCATCAGTCGGTCCTCAGCTATACCGGATACGCGGGTCCAGCCAGGCGTAGCAGATGTCCACCACGAAGTTCACAAAAATGAATACCATCACCACGAGCATCACCAGGGCCTGGGTCAGGCTGTAGTCGTTGTTGATCACCGACTCGACGAACAGCTTGCCGAGGCCGTTCAAATTGAAGACCTGCTCGGTCACCACCAGCCCCCCCATCAGGAATGCGAACTCGAGGCCGACCACGGTGATCACGGGCAGCATCGCGTTCTTCAGGGCGTGGCGCCGGATGATCAGTTTCTCCCACAGACCCTTGGCGCGCGCAGTGCGCACGTAATCCTCGCGCAGCACCTCGAGCAGCGCGGAGCGCGTCATCCGCGTCGCCACCGCTGAGTAACGGTAGCCGGTGGCCACCGTCGGCCAGATCAGCATGGAAAGATTGTGGACCGGGTCCTCCCAGATCGGCACGTATTGAATCGGCGGCATCCACGGGGAATCGAATAGATAATTCGTGGATATTAGAAGCCCGACGATGATCAGGATCCCGAGCCAGAAGCTCGGCATGGCGATCCCGGCGATGCTGATGCAGCGCACGACGTAGTCGATCCAGGTGTTTTGCTTGACCGCGGAAATCGTGCCCAGCGGAATCGCAATGATGATCCCGACGAGGGTAGCCATGATTGCCACCTGCAACGACAGCTCAAAGCGCAACGCGATTTCCGAGATGATGGGCTGGCCGGTCCACATGGAAATGCCAAAGTCGAAGCGCATGAGGCCCCATACGAAACTGAAGAACTGCCCCAGCATCGGCTGGTTGGTCCCCATCTCCTCGCGGCAGACCTCGAGCGCGTTCTCGTCGAAGTAGCCCCCGGTTCCGGCCATGCGCATTTCGCAGATATCGCCGGGAATGAGTCGCAGCAGCGTAAAGACCAGCAGCGCCGCTCCAAACAGGGTCGGGATGACCAGCAGCCCGCGCTTCAATATATAGCGGTACATAATCTGAACGGGGAAACGCTGCCGCCCGCGACCAGAAACGGTGCGGGCGGCGGGCGGTCGTACCTCCTATTGCACTTTACTTGTCAAGCCATACGTTATCGAGCGACTGGTTGAGATAGTGGCTCGGGCTGATTTTCCATCCCTTCACGTACGAGCGGTGAGGAATGATGCGGTTCCACCACAGCGTGATGAAGGCGTTGGCGTGCGTATCGAGTGTGAGCTTCTCCATCTGGCGCATCAACACGCGCTGCTCCTTCGGGTCAGCCGACCGGCTCATCTTGTCAAACAGCGCGTCAACCTCACGGTCCTGGTAGTTGCCGTTGTTGTTTCCAGCGCGGTCGTCCGAGATAAACTTCGAGACGTCCACGAGCGGATTGACGATGGACTGGCAGTTGAAGTCGAGGGAGACATCGAACTCCTTCTTCTTGCGCAGCATGTCGTAGAACGGCCCCGTCGGAATCGTGTGCTGCTCAAACTTGAGCCCGACCTCCCGCCACTGGTCGATCAGCCAGGTGCCCACGATCTTGTAGGGTTGATCGACAGCCCGGTTGTTGAAGTAATAGGTCTTCGACAGGTCTATCCCCGATTCCTTGAGCAGCCTTTTTGCCTCCGCGCGGGATTTCTTGAGGTCGGGCCAGTAGCCTGCGATCTGCTCGAGCTCCTGCTTGGTTGCGGCGAGCGCGTGGTTAGGGAAGGCGATGCCCCCCACGGCCTTGACGATCGCGATCTGGGACAAATACTTGGAGCCGCCCCAGCGATCCACCGCCAGTGTGAGCGCCCTGCGCACGCGCACGTCGTCGAACGGCTTCCTCTTGTGGTTGACGGTCGTGATCAGCACGCAGTTCCAGTCGCTCTCTTGCACGGTGATGTCCTTGCCGAGCGCTTTGACGAGGTCGTCGCGGGCTTTCGGCGGGAAGCCGCGGAACTCGATCGCGGCGCGGTCACCGCGGATTGCCTGCACCCGCAGCGACTGCTTCTTGGCGAAGATCGCGTCAAAGCTATCGAGATAGGGCTTGCCCTTGACGAAGAAGTCGGGATTGCGCACGCCACGAATAACTGCACCCGCCTCGCGCTTCTCGAACTTGAACGCGCCTGTGCCATTGATGTTCTTCTCGTACCAGTGCATGTCCTTGTCGAGCTGGCTCTTCTGGTAGACGAAGTTGTACGGTGCGGCGAGCGCCGGGATGAAGGCGCCGCTCGGGAACTTGAGCTTGAATTGCACCGTGTAATCGTCCGGGGCGGTCACGCTCTCCACCATGGTGTAAAACGCCTTGCGCGCGCTCGCCACACCTTTCACAGGCCAGATGATCTTGTGGAAGGTGGCCACCACGTCGTGCGCCGTCAACTTGTCGCCGTTGTGGAATTTCACGTCCTTGCGGATCTTGAACGTGTATGTCTTGTCGCCGTCCGTCGGCGCCTCCACCTTGCCCTCGCAGAGGTCGCAGACAAAGTCTGTGGTCGAGGAAGGATTGTCCGGATTCACCCGGATCAACAGGCTGTAAAACGGCCGGATCGGATGGATCATCGCGAAAGTGGTCTCGCGGTGCGCATCGTAGCTCGGCGGCTCAGCGGGAACGACAAATTGGAGGTTGCCGCCCTGTTTGGGGGTCTGTGCCCCGGCAAGGCCCGCTGCGCTGATGCCGAAGGCGATGCCCGCCAACGCAGCGCACACTGCTTTCAATCGGATGGGTTTCATTGAATCTCCTCGTTTGGTTAATCCAGCTTATTGTCCGACAGCCGCTAGGCCGTCTCGAAAGCCGCTGCGGGCTGTGGGAAATCCTGCGCTGGAACAAGATCCCGCAATACCCGCGCCCAGTCTACCACCGGTTTCGGGCCCCGCCTGGCAAAAATACTTACACCCGTGGACATGAAACCCAATGCCCAGGCTTTAGTTCTCGCAACTGCGGCACCTCGTGCTGGCAGCTGCCCACCGCGAGCGGGCAGCGGGGATGAAACACGCAGCCGCTTGGCGGATTGATCGGACTCGGTATTTCGCCCTTCATGACGCGGTGCGCACGCTGTCTCTCGACATCGGGATCCGGGATGGGCACGGCCGCGAGCAGCGCCTGGGTGTAGGGGTGTAGCGGATTGGAGAACAGCTCGTCGGAATCGGCGAGTTCCACCAGCCGCCCCAAGTACATCACGGCAACCCGGTGGCACAGATGGTGCACCACACTCAGATCGTGGGCGATGAACAGATACGAAAGGTGGAACTGCTCGCGCAGGCTCTCCAGCAGATTGATCACCTGCGCCTGGATCGAAACGTCCAGAGCGGATACCGCCTCGTCGCATACGATGAACTGCGGATTGAGCGCCAGCGCACGAGCGATGCCCACGCGTTGGCGCTGTCCGCCGCTCATTTCGTGCGGATAGCGATCCATGAACTTCGGATTGAGTCCGCATACCAAAAGCAGCTCCGCCACGCGTTCGTCACGTTCCTTCTGTTTAGGGTAGATGCCATGGACCTTCATCGGTTCCCCGATGATGTCACCCACTTTCATCCGCGGATTGAGCGAACTGAAGGGGTCCTGGAAAATGACCTGCATCCGCTCGCGTTTTTCGTTTAAGGCTTTTCGGCCGAGCTTGGTGAGGTTCTGGCCCTCGAAGATGATCTCTCCGGAGGTCAGCTTTTCGAGATGCAGAATGCAGCGCCCGGTGGTGGTCTTGCCGCAGCCGGATTCGCCGACCAACCCCAAGGTCTCGCCGCGCGCGATGGTAAAGCTCACGTCATCGACCGCCTTGATCTTCGCAGCAGTCCCGCGGGAGAGGATTCCTTTCGTCATCGTAAAGTGCATCTTCAAATTCCGCACTTCGAGCAACGGTTGTCCTGCCTGCGCCGCCTGGGATGCGTCGCGACGCAACGTTGCGCCTGCGACCGCACTCATGAAGCCTCCTTCAGCAGACGCTCAAGCCGGGCCTTCTCAAAGCACGCCGACGTGTGGCCGCCGCCTGCGCTCTCGAGCGGCGGCACCTCCTTTTCACAGCGCGCGACCGCGAAGCTGCAGCGTGGCCGATATGCGCAACCTTCGATCTCGCGTGTGAGGTCGGGCGGCTGACCGTCGATCGGGATCAAACGATCGCCACGCGGCCGGTCCATGCGCGGAACACTGCGTAGAAGCCCGAGCGTGTAGGGGTGTACCGGCCGGTGATAAATGTCCGAAGCATTCCCGCCTTCCACGATCTTGCCCGCATACATGACGTAGACGCGGTCGGAGTAGCGCGCCACGACTCCCAGATTGTGTGTGATGATGATGAGCGCGACCCCTAAGCGCCTCGTGAGATCCTTCATCAGCTCCAGGATCTGCGCCTGGATGGTGACGTCGAGCGCGGTGGTCGGCTCATCGGCAATGATGAGCTTCGGCTTGCACGAGAGCGCGAGCGCAATCATGACTCGCTGGCGCATGCCGCCGCTCAAGTGATGCGGGTACTGCTGCAGGCGCCGCTCGGGCTCGGAGATTCCGACCATGCCCAGGAGTTCAGTGGCGCGGGATCGAGCCTGCTCGGGGGTCATTTTGAGATGGAGTTCCATGGTCTCGCACAGCTGCAGGCCGATGGTGAGCACCGGGTTGAGGGAGGTCATCGGCTCCTGAAAAACCATGGCGATCTGGCCCCCGCGTACTTTGCGGATCTCCGCATCGTTCAGCGTGAGCAGGTTTGTCCCGGCAAAACGGATGCTGCCGCTTGCGATTCTTCCCGGAGGATCAGGAATCAGGCGCAGGATCGACAACGCGCCTACGGATTTGCCGCACCCCGACTCACCCACGATGCCCACGGTCTCGCCCTCGTTGACGGTATAGGAAATACCGTCAACCGCCCGCACCGTGCCCGCTGAGGTGTAAAACTGCGTACGAAGATCTTCTATTTGCAACAGCACTGACATGTTGATCGTTCTCCAGCTTTGTCCTGGATCTAGCCGCGAATTGACAAAGTGTTAAGCCCCTCGCCGTGCGTGTCAATAGTAGGTTGTTCCCTGATCTCATACCACTCTGTGGGAAACGCAGAGGTTCCATCGAGTTATGGGTCTAAAGGGCAGCGCTTGCCGGTCCCGGTCCTCGGCTGTCACGCCGATCAGCGCTTCGCCGCTTATGTCAACCGTTTCTGGCAGGGGCTTCCTCAATCCCGACGTGAATTTCCATCGCCCTGCCGCCTGTCCGTCCTGAACGAAATGGGGTTCGACACCGGGGAACTCCGGGCGTTTGCGTATACACTAATTATGCGTTGCGCCCTTTTTCGGAAATGAGCGGCGATGATTAATGTCTTGAGAAAACTGTTCGACGAAAGCAATGGGACCGCCGCCCGTGCCATTCCGGAGCGTCAACGCCATCACCTGCAAATCGCCGTTGCGAGCCTGTTGCATGAGGCGAGCCGCGTCGACCTGGACGAGCGGCGCGAGGAACATTTAGCAGCGGAGCGTGCGCTGGAGGATCTTTTCGGTCTTCCTGCTGACGATTGCGGCGCCGTGCTTGGGGAAGGCCGCGGCAAAGCGCGACAGCTGATTTCCTATTTCGCTCCGGTGTCGGTCATCAAACGCGATTTTCCCCTGGCCGAGCGCGTGCGTTTCATCGAGCACTTGTGGCGCATCGCCTATGCCGACGGCCGGCTCGACCCGTACGAGGACCATTTCGTGCGCAAGATCGCGCACTTGCTCTACGTGCCGAATACCCAGTGCATGGTGGCGCGGAACCGGGCCCGGCCCCCCTTTAAAGGCAAAGGCGTGACCGGTGACCAGTGACCAGTGACCCGTGACTTGTGGTTGATGGTGAAGTAAAGATCGATCGACCAGGCTGTATGCTATAGGACATCGAGTGGTCATGAGGCTTCGAAAAACGGTGCAGACATTGTTGATCACGTTCGTCGCCCTCGGCGCGGTGCTCGTTGCCGTCGTGGCGGGCAGCACGGCGGACTGGCGCACGGCGAGCCGTGAGCCCGCCGGACTCGCGCCAGAACCGGAGGCAACTCCGGAGGCGGTGGTGCAGGTCTACGCTGCACGGGCTTGGGGATGGCGGGGCTACTTCGGCGTCCATACCTGGGTTGCGGTCAAGCCGGCCCGAGCAGCCAACTACACCGTCTACGAAGTGATGGGCTGGCACCTGCGCTGGGACGATTCGGCCGTGGTCGTGCGGCAGCGTGCGCCTGATGCGCGCTGGTACGGCAATGTGCCCGAACTGTTGGCCGAACGACGGGGCCCTGGCGTCGACGCGCTGATCCCGCGCATCGACCAGGCGGCCCGAAGTTACCCCTTCGCCAGCGAATACAAGTTGTGGCCGGGGCCGAATTCCAATACGTTCACCGCGTGGATCGCGCGCGCCGTTCCCGAGCTCGAGGTGGATCTGCCCCCCACCGCTATCGGCAAAGACTACCTCGGTGATCGCATGGTCGCGACAGCGCCGAGCGGCAGTGGCTTCCAGTTTTCTCTGCGCGGGCTGCTGGGGCTCACCCTGAGCGGCGTCGAAGGCATCGAGGTCAACCTTCTCGGCCTGACTTTCGGGGTCAATCCTTTTGACCCCGCATTCAAGGTGCCAATGGCCGGTCGCCTGGGCCCGGCCCGCAACAATCGCACGCCGCTGCAAACGACAGCGGGAAACTACCCCCTTTAGCTGAAATGCGTGACTTGTGACTAGTGACTTGTGACTGGTGCTTGAAGGCCTGATGACTGACGGCCGACTGCGCAAGAAATAACAAGGGTCGGGCCCGCGAGGGCCGCGCTTGCGCGCGGTCGATCTTCGGCGCACCGTTCACGGTTCGATTCGCACTACGCTAGCGCCGCTGGTGGGCCCGCGGGCGGCCCACGGCGAATTCCGGGAGGCGTGCATGCTTGCAGCGGCCAAGAGCGGCGAAGAACCGACGACAGTCGAGGCGCCAGCCGGCGCCCAGCCGCCGCGCTACCTGCTCTTCCTTCAGTTCACTCTGGTCAACGTGGTGTCGGCGGCGCTCTGCATCGCGGCCTGGTTGGAAGGCTGGCTGAGCGGCGCGTTTACCGGCTACAGCCTGTGGCTCTGCCTGCTGATCATCGCGGTGTTCGTTTACGGCCTCGCATTTTGCGGCCTGCGCCTTTGGCAGGTTGTGCGCGAGATCGACGACGTGCATGCCCGCGCGATCCGTTCCACCTCGCGCGCAGCCTGGTATCTGGCGCAAGTGCGCGGCGCCAGCGCCGATAGCCGCGCCACGGTCTGCGGGCTGCTGCGGCTGCGGCTCGCGCAGCCCGTGTCCGGCGTGCGCCACATCGCCGGCATCCTGGTCCTGCTGGGCCTCGTGGGAACCGTCATTGGCTTCATCGTCGCGCTCTCGGGCGTCGATCCGCAGCAGGTTCCGGCGGTGGACAACGTGGCGCCGATGGTCGCGCGCTTGATCAACGGCATGTCGATCGCGCTTTACACGACGCTGATCGGATCGGTGCTCCACCTCTGGCTGATGATCACGCAGCGCATTCTCGCGACGGGCGCGCTCGCGCTCTACCAGGCGATCATCGAACGCGGGGAGCGCGATGCTCGAGCTTGAGGAATTCGAGGATGAACCCTCGAGCACCGTGTTCCGCGACGTGCTGATGCTGGCGCTCATCGGCTTCGTCGCAATGGTGATCATGCTGCTGCCGCATCTCAGCGAGAAGCGCCAGGAGAACCGCGACACGTACACGCCCGGCAACGTAGTGGTGGAAATTCACTGGCCGAACGATCTTCCGGTGGACGTGGATCTCTGGGTGCAGGCGCCGCGCGACGTGCCCGTCGGCTTCTGGAACCAGGGCAGCCGCTTCTTCAACCTGCTGCGCGACGACCTCGGCCTCGAGCACGACGCCACCGGGCGCAACTACGAGGTGTCGTACAGCCGCGGCATCCCCGCAGGGGAATACACGGTCAACGTGCACATGTACGGTGCGGTTCCGCTCGGCCTGCGCGTGCCGGTGACGGTGGTCGTCAGTGTGAAGCCCATGTACGGCGAGCTAGAGCAGCTTCTCGAGACCCGGATCGAGCTGACCCGGCGCAATCAGGAAGAAACCGCGTTCCGCTTCCAGCTGCGGGACAGCGGCGAACTGGTGCCCGGCAGTGTCACGACGCTACGGCGCCGCCTTATCACCCGGCCCACCGGATGATCGAACCGCTGTATTTCATCTTTGCCTGCTTCACGGCGCTTGCCGCGCTGCTTGCGGCGATTGCGATCCGCGCACCGCGCGCGACGCCGGTGCGGGCCGCGGCGATTGCGATCACGGCGGCCTTCATTCCCTTCGCCTACCTCGGCCTGAATGAAATCCTGGCGCGCCCGAAGCCGATGACGCATGAATGGTTCAACGCCTCGGCCAAGTACGCCATGGTGCTCGGCGTCAGCCTGGAGGAGGGCAAGGCGATCTACCTCTGGCTGCGCGTGGACGGTTCGCTCGAGCCGCGCTATTACCGTCTGCCCTGGCAGCAACGCAACGCGGAGAAACTGCAAAAAGCCATCGAGCGCGCGGTCGAGGAAGGACTCGGGGTTCGCGTTGAGAACCCGTTTTCCAAGCCCGCCTGGACCGATCAGGGCGAAATCAATATCGATCTCGTGCACCCGCCGGAACCCCCAATGAAGCATCCGTCGCCGCCGCCGCAGATCTTCAACCCGCGCGAGCGGCAGGTACGCGCGCCGGCTGTCACGTCTCTTAGGGGTTAGACTGAGCTGACCCCTAAGGAGCGCGGCCTGTCAGGAAAACGGAATCTGGTGATGACTACTGGTGACGAGAAGTGGTGATGGGTACTGGTGATGTGCGGCGGGTGGTACATCACCACTTTTCATCACCATCTTTCATCACCATGCTGTTCCTCGGCGCCCTCCGCGTCCTTTGCGTTGAGGCTTTTATTTTTCTCCGCGGCCTTGGCGTTCTTGGCGGTAAGGCTTCTGTTTGCCGGGTTACCCGTTTTTGTCGCTGATCGGCAAACAGGATTTCCGCAACGAATCATTCGATTGGCGAGTGAGGGCTGTGGAGCGTTGTTGCGCGGCGACGCTCTGAGTATTTGCGCGGCCCAACATGCCGCGAGTAACGACCTGATTCTGTGCGGTTTCGCACATCTGGCACGGATGTCGCTATAACCCCGGCGAGCCGATCGCGATCCGGTGATTTTCATTTGAATCCCTTAAAGGAGTCTATCCAATGAAGTTGGTGCAGAAACGTTCGTGCGTTTTGATGCTTGCTTTTCTTGTGGCCTATGCCGGTATCGCGCTTGCCGCGCCGGTCGCGCCGTTCCCTGGCATACCGGATAGCGCCACTGCCGCACAGGCCAACCCCGACAAGCCTGTTGATTGCAAGAAGTACCCGAAGGACCCGAGCTGCAAGGAGAAGGAGTAGCAAAGCAACCCTGTCGGGGCGAAGCTGACGGGCCGCGGCGGCTTCGCATTCTCCTCCCCCCGATGCGGTCGGCGGACCCCCTTCGGGGGGCCCGTCTTTTTTGACGTGGGGCAATGAATGATGCGGGTGTGAAGTCGTTCCTCGTGAATCGTGAGTGATTACTTCATCCTGTCATCATGCATCGCTTGGCTTGAGCAACGGAGACCTCATGAATCTCAGCGAGCGTAATGCTATTCGCAGAGCGTTCCTGACCGCGCTCGCCTGTGCGCTCGCGCTCGGCCTGGCGGCGTGCGAACCACGGCCAGCAGCCGAAAAAATGGGCCGGCCCGCCAACACCGCGGAAAAAGTCGAGCCGACCGGAAAAGTGGCCGTCGAAAACCTCGCCACCGTCCGTCCGCCCGTGGACGACGTGACTCTCGCTGTCAACGTGAAGGCCGCCCTGATCGCTGCGCCAGGCCTTAACGCGATGACGATCGACGTAAATGCGTCGGCCGGCGCAGTTACCCTCTTGGGCACCACTAACACTTCAACGAGGCGCGATCTCGCAGGATACGTCGCATTGAGGGTCGAGGGCGTCAACAGGATGCGCAACCAGATCGTGATTGTCACTCGTCACCCGTTACCCGTCACTTATCAGCGATCTCTTCCAGCTCCGCGTGCAGCTCGAGCCAGCGGTGCTCAGCCTCGGCGATGAGCCGCGTGACCTCCTGCTGGCGCTGCACCACACCCTTCAGCTGCTCGGCGTCGGGCTTCGCATAGAACGCTGGGTCCGCCAGTTGCGCATCGAGGCCGCGCTTCTCCTCGTGCCACTGCGCGAGCTGGCGCTCGAGCCTCTCCACCTCCTTGACGAGCGGGCGGCGCCGCGCGAGTCTCGCTTGCCTCCCCTGCGCCGCTGCGTCGCGTGCCTCCTTGCGCGTCAGCTTGCCGGCTCCCGCCGTTGAAGCCGTGGTGGTCCTTGCGCCGGCGGCACGTCGCGCGATGGTCCACGCGACGTAGTCATCCAGGTCCCCGTCGAAATCTTCCGCGCGGCCATCGGCTACCAGCACGAAACCGTCACACACCATCCGCAGCAAGGCGCGGTCGTGTGAGACGAGCACGAGGCTTCCCTCGTACTCGGCCAGCGCCCGGGTAAGCGCGTGGCGCATCTCCAGGTCGAGGTGGTTGGTGGGCTCGTCGAGCAGCAGCAAGTTGGGACGCCGGCGCACCAGTAGTGCCAGCGCGAGACGAGATTTCTCGCCACCGGAGAGCGGAGCAACCGGCGCATCCGCCATCGCTCCGCGAAAATCAAAACCACCGAGATAATCCCGCAGGGACTGCTCGCGCGCAGTCGGCTCCTGGCGGATGAGATGCGCGAGCGGTGACTCGTCGCCTCGTAACCGCTCGACCTGATGCTGCGCGAAGTAGCCGATCGCGAGTCCGCGGCCCTCCTGTCTTCTCCCCGCCTGGGGCGCAAGCTCACGGGCGAGGAGCTTCACAAGCGTTGACTTGCCTGCCCCATTCGGGCCGAGCAGGCCCAGGCGCGCACCGGGCCGGAGCGTAAGCGAAACGTCGCTCAAGACCACTTCCTGCGCGTAACCCGCGGCCACGTGCTCAAGAGACACGAGCGGATCGGGTGCACGCTCGGGCGCCGGGATCTCGAACTCGAACGGAGCATCGACGTGCGCTGCGGCGATGCGCTCCATCCGGTCGAGCGCCTTCAGCCGGCTTTGTGCCTGGCGCGCCTTCGTCGCCTTGGCGCGAAACCGCGTGATGAAGTGCTCGAGGTGGGCGATCTCGCGCTGCTGCTTCTCGTACATTGCCTGCTGCACCGCGAGCTGTGCGCTGCGCTGCTCCTCGAACGCCGAATAATTGCCGGTGAAGAGCGCCATCCGTCCCGCGCTAATCTGGGCCACGTGCGTCACGCAGCCGTCGAGGAGATCACGATCGTGCGAGACCAGGAGCAGCGTGCCCGGATAGCCGGCGAGCCATTTTTCGAGCCAGACCACCGCTTCGAGATCGAGGTGGTTGGTCGGCTCGTCGAGAAGCAAAAGATCAGAGCGCGCAATCAGCGCCTGCGCAAGATTAAGTCGCATGCGCCAGCCGCCGGAGAACTCCGCGAGCGGGCGCGTGAACTCTGCGTCGGCAAAGCCGAGCCCCGAGAGCAGCGCGGCCGCCCGGGCGCGCGCACCGTAGCCCCCGATCTCCTGCAGCCGCGCATGAAGTTCGCCCACGCGGTGGCCGTCTTGTGCAGATTCCGCCGCGGCAAGGCCGCGCTCGATCGCACGCAACTCGCCGTCGCCGTCGAGCACGTATTCGATCGCCGGGACGGCGAGCGCCGGCGTCTCCTGAGCAACCGACGCGATGCGCCAGTTGGCCGGGATCTCGCAGTCGCCGCGGTCGGCATGAAGCTCTCCGCGCAGTAACGCGAAAAGGCTCGACTTGCCGCAGCCATTCGCGCCCGTCAGCCCGACCCGCCAGCCAGGATGGATCTGCAGCGAAGCATCTTCGATCAGGCGGCGCGCGCCGCGGGCCAGCGTGAGGTTGCGAAACTGGATCACTTTGTTGTATTCGACCGGTGACGCCGGAGACCGACAATCGAAAGAGCGCCTTGGCCGCCGCCTGTAGTTCTCACCGGCACCTTCTCACCAGTATCCGGGCACGTGCGGTCAGAACGAGCCGATGAACGCGTCCGACGAGACGATCTCACCGAACAGGGGCTGGATTTTCTCACACTGGATGAGGCGGCGCTCCCGGATCGCGCACGTTGCGCAGCGGACACGGCTCGATGCTGAACAGCATGCCCGGCCGTAGGGGAACGATCGCATCCGGCGTCAGATTCGCAACCCATGGCGGCTCCCACGGCTTCATCCCGGCTCCGTCTTGCCGGAACATTTCTCCCCTCATCGTGTGAGCCTGCCCCCGTATCTGGCCCACAGCGTTTTGATGCATACTTCGCCTGATGTCTGTGATCGAGAAGCGCCTGGCCGCCCTGACGCCGGAGATGCTCAAGGGCCTGCGCCGCGGGATCGAGAAGGAGAGCCTGCGCGTGCGGCCGGATGGCGCTCTCGCCGACACGCCGCACCCGGCAAGACTCGGCTCCCCGCTCACCCATCCGCATATCACGACGGATTTCAGCGAGGCGCAGCTCGAGCTCATCACCGGGGTCCACACTGACGCGGACGCGTGTGTCGAGGAGCTGACAGAGATCCATCAGTTCGTGTACCGCAACATCGGCGAGGAAATGCTCTGGTGCTCGAGCATGCCCTGCAAGCTGCCGGCGGACGACGCCATTCCCATTGGCCAGTACGGCCGCTCCAACATTGGCACGGCCAAAACCGTGTACCGCATCGGCCTGTCGCATCGCTACGGCCGGCGCATGCAGACCATTTCCGGCGTGCACTACAACTTTTCCCTTCCCGAGGCCGCCTGGCCGCTGCTGCAGAAGGCCGATGGGCGTGGCGGATCGGCGCGCGAGTACCAGGACGCCGCGTACTTTTCTCTCATCCGCAACTTCCGGCGGCATTCCTGGCTGCTGTTCTATCTCTTCGGCGCGTCGCCGGCGGTGTGCGAGACCTTCGTCGCCGGCCGCAAGCACGGCTTGAAGCCGCTAGCGGGCGGAACGTTGTATCTTCCCGGAGCGACCTCGCTGCGCATGGGGCCCCTGGGCTACCAGAGCGAGGCGCAGGCCGCGCTGTCGGTGAGCTACAACAGCCTGGAAAGCTACGCCCGCTCGCTCTACCGCGCGTTGACCGAGCCCTACCCCCGGTACGCCGCCATCGGGATACGCGACGGCGACAATTACCGCCAGCTCGACACGACGCTACTGCAGATCGAGAACGAGTTCTACGGCACGATCCGGGCCAAGCGGCCGGTGCGCCCGGGCGAGCGGCCGCTGCACGCGCTGGGTGAGCGCGGCGTTGAGTACATCGAGGTGCGTTGCCTTGACCTCGATCCTTTCTGTTTCGTCGGCATCACCGCCGCGACGATGCGCTTCCTCGACGTCTTCCTGCTGCATTGTGCGCTGAGCGAGAGCCTCGCCGACACGCCCGGCGAGATCGCCACGAACAATCGCAATCACCACCAGGTCGCGGAGCACGGCCGCGACGCGGATGTCCAGCTCGTCTGCCGCGCCGAAAAGCTTTCGCTCTCGGAATGGGGCGGGCAACTGCTCGGCGAATGCGAGCCCATTGCCGAAGCGCTCGACGCGGCTCGCAACGGCAGCGCCTACCGCGATGCCGTCGCGACCGCCGGCGCCGCACTCCGAAACCCCTCTTGGACGCCGTCTGCCCGGGTACTGCACGAGATCAGCCAGAGGCACCAGAACTCGTACTTGCAGTTCGTCCTCGGCTATTCGAAGCAATATCGCGCCGACCTCGTGAAGCTGCCCTTCCCTGCGGAGGTCGAAGCCCGCTTCAAGCGCGCGGCCGAGGACTCGCTGGTCGAGCAACGGAAGACCGAGGCGGGCGACGCCGTGCCTTTCGACACCTTCCGGCAGCAGTATCTGTCGCAGGATCTGCTGGGCGGCCTTCGCCTTTAGCAGAACGGCGTGACGAGTGACGAGTGACGAGTGACGAGTGACGAGTGACGAGTCATTAGATTTTATTTTTCCTATTCCCTGTATCAAAATTTAAAAGGATTGCCATGGCTTCCACCACCACCACTACCACTACCACCGGCCTCGTCATCGAGGAATTGATTGTCGGCGATGGCGCGGTTGCTGCCGCCGGCCAGAGTGTCCGGGTGCACTACACCGGCTGGCTCACCGATGGGACGAAATTCGATTCGAGCAAGGACCGCAACGATCCTTTCGTCTTTCCGCTTGGCGGCGGCAACGTGATCAGGGGTTGGGACGAGGGCGTCGCGGGCATGATGGTAGGCGGCAAGCGCAAGCTCACCATTCCGCCTGCGCTGGGCTATGGCGCGCGCGGCGCCGGCAGCGTCATTCCGCCAAACGCGACGCTAGTCTTTGAGGTTGAGCTTCTCGGGCTCGGCTAGCCCCAGACAGCGAGCCGGGCGGACCGAGGCTCGGCACTAGGGGCGCGTAACAAAATCAAGAATATCAGCCGCAGCTGTGAATGGTGAATGGACTCGGTTGATTCCAACCTAGCCTCACCCGTCACTCATCACTTCTTCAGCGCTAATCCCCGGTCACCAGCCTCGTCGTTCGCGAAGCGGCGTTGTCAGGTTCCGCTACGCGCGCGGCGCTCGAGCTGCGTGCGCACCATATCGATGTGCAGTTTCAGGTTGTAAGCGTAGTCTGAATACGCGAGCGGCACGCGCGTGCGGCTGACGCCGTCCTGGATCGTATCGATCTGCACGAGCAATTCACGAGCGCGCTCCGGCGCGGGATTCTTTGCCGTTTCGGCTTCCACCGCCCGCAGCGCGTGGTACCAGCGGAAGACGCGCCTGCGCACCCGCCATTTGTAGACACCGGGGAAGATGCGCATCACCGGAATCACCACCGCGATCAGCGGCACCAGCAACACGAGCAGCCGCTGGATCAGGTTCGCCACCCAGAACGGCATGTAGCGTTGCAGGAACGGCGGGCCAGAGGTGAAATAGCGCCGCGCGTCCTCGCTCAGCGGGAAATCGCCGTCGCGCGCGGCCGGGAATTCTCCGGGACGATAAAACACGCCACCCACACGGTGGACGCGGGCGACCGCCTGCAGCAGAACTGACACCAGCGCCGGATGGAAGTCGTCGCGCGCAACGAGATAGGCGGTGGTTGCCACGAGCGTGACCTCGCGCGGTGGTATGTCGTCAGCGATGTCGATCCCGCCCCGCGGCAGCGATACCCTCGCGAGGTAGGGAAAGCGCCGCGAAAGCGCCTCAGCATGATCCAGGCTCATCAGGCGCACGCCCTCGGCGCGCAATAGCTGCTGCACGACCGGGGCATCCGGTCCTGCAACAAAAAGCGCCGCGTCGACCTCGCCCTTGATCAGGGCGGCGGCGGCCTCCGCGCCGCCGAGCGGGAGAAAGCTTTTGGCCCTATCGGTTATCTTGCTCGCCGCGGCCAGAGCGAGTGCGAGCGCACGCGTTCCGCTGCCTTCCGGGCCGATAGCAACGCGCTTGTCGACGAGCGCAGACAGGAGCGTCAACTCGCGCTCGCCCCGGTAGAAGACCCAAAGCGGCTCATAGTAGAGAGCAGCCAGCGTGACAAGATTCGGATACTCCGTGGCGTTGCCGACGCCTCCCTGGACGAACGCCACGCTCACACCCGATTTGTCATCCGCCAGCCGGCGCAAGTTCTCCACCGATCCGGAAGACGTTCGCACCGTCACCTTGAGCTTGTCGCGCGCCAGCAGCTCCGAATAGCGCTCGCCATACGCATGGTAGGCGCCGCTGTCGCTTCCGGTTGACATCACGAAATCATGCGGCGGCGCCGGACGCACGAAGCGAAACGCTATCCAGAAGGCAAGCCCGATGATCAGCAGCGCGACGGCGGCGACCAGCACGAACTCCCTGAACGCCACCTCCTCGGTTTCGCTCCCGCTATGGAACAGGCGCAGCAGCCAGCGTTCGAGGAAATTCTTCCGGGATAAAGGATCCGTGCTCATGCCGCCAAGTCTACTCGAGAACCGCGTGTCTAGTGACTAGGGTCTCAAAAAAACCCGTGAAACCAGAAGATCATTAAACACGGAATCACACGGAATTAAACTGACGAAGACCTGAACCCTAAAGTGCGCTTTAGCGGAACAACAATTTCCGTGTGTTTCCGTGGTTGTGCTGTCTCTGAGATCGTTTCTAGCGATTGGTTACGAGTCAATAGCGTGAGGCCGCTAATCAACGCGGCTCAAAAAGCTATTTCGACTCTGGCGCTGCTGGCTGCGGCTCGGGGTTAAGCCAGGCAAGGAACAGGCCGTAACCCAGCGTGAAGACAACCGCGCCGATGAAGAGGCCAACGATGCCGGCATTGATGAAACCGCCGATGGCCCCGATGAACACCACTACCATCGGCACCTTGACGCCGCGCCCAAGCAGGATCGGCTTAAGAATGTTATCCAAGGGGGCAACCAGGATCGCGTACACCAGGAACGCAACGGCGGTAAAGGTCTCGGCCGTGGAGAAGAGATAGATCACGACCGGGATTAGCACGATCGCCACGCCGACCTGGATGACGCCGAGCACGATACATACCAGCGTGAGCAGCCCCGCACCCGGCACGCCGGCAACGAGGAAACCGATCCCCGCGAGCAGGCCCTGGAGCAGCGCGACGCCAAGAATGCCAAGCGCCACGCTGCGTACGGTCTGCTCCGCCACTTCCGAGTAGCTCAACCCGCGCTCGGGTGCCAGCCGCTGCGCTATGGTGCGCATCGCGCGACCACCGCCTTCCGCGTGCGCGAGGAGCGCACCGGCGATGATAATAGCCAACAGGAACTGCAGCGCTGCGATCCCGGCGCCGGCTGCGGCGCCCAGCAGCCATTTGCCCGAAGTCTTGAGCCAGGGACTCAGCTCGCGCGCGGCCTCCACGATGTTCTCCGAAGCGAGCTGCCAGAAAGAGTACAAAGACTCGCCTACGAAGGGCCACGATTTCACGCGCTCGGGCGGCGGCGGGATCTCGAGGCTCCCCGCCTGGAAAGCACGGGCCGCTTCCCGCGCACCGCTCGCCATCGAATCACCGAGCATGGCCGAAGGCACCGCAACCACGACGATCATGAGGATCGTGAACAACACGGCCGCCAATATGCGGCGCTCGCCCAGACGTGCCTCGAGCCCTCGGTAAGCAGGGTAGGTGGCCACCGCGATGATCACGCCCCAGACGAGCGGCACCAGGAACGGCCGCGCGATATCGAAGCACCAGACTGCCAGGGCCGCAAGAACGCCAATGCGGATCGCCGCCTCGACCGTGCGATTGATGAACTGGCGATCGCCCTCGGAAGGCGTCGGTGGAACACTCATGGGGCCGTCCTCGTCCTGGCCCATCCGGGCCATGGCAGCGCTTTAACAGAAAGCAATAATGACGGAGGTGTCCGAGTGGAGGCAAGTAGGCCATCGCACTCATTGGGGGTGGGCCCCTTTCTGTGCGACACTTAAGACAGCAAATTCACGATGAGATGAGTTGGCATATGGGCAGACAGGCAATGCCGACCGGTGCGCTGCAAGAGTTCCTCCGCAAGGAAACGGAGCGGATCCTCGGCGCTTGCACGAAATGTGGAAAGTGCTTCGAGGCGTGCCCGATGACGCGTTACAGCCCGCAGCTTCCCGGTGCGGATTCGAAGGCAGTGGCGACGGGCGTCCTTGGGCTGTTGAGCGGTGGCGAAGGAAGCCCCGAAGCACTCGCCTGGGCGTCCGTGTGCGTGCGCAGCGGCTCGTGCGTTCCGGCTTGTCCCGATAACGTCGATCCGAAAATGATGATGCGCATCGCGCGCATGATCGCTTCCGGCGGCCTGGGCGGCCCGCGAAGAATTCCGGTTCGCGACGATCGCGATTATTTCGACCGCGTCCGCGCCTTCGCGAATCTGCAGTTGACGGAAGACGAGATCCGGGACTGGATGTAGGAATCTCTGCACACTTGTGCAGAGATTCCTGTAGCGAGCGACAGAGGCACTCCATGAGCGAAAAGATCATCTTCTGGTACGGCTGCAACGTGTTGCGGCACGGCGACATCATCCACAGCTGCCTCGACATCCTGCGCCTCCTCGGCATCGACGCGCGGCCGGCGGGCGGGCCGGACTATTGCTGCGGCAGCGTCAAGGACGCCAACCAGGCCGCCGCGGACGGCATGGCACGCCGCACGGTGACGAAGTTCAATGACCTGCATCGCGCGCGCGTTGTGGCCTGGTGCCCGTCGTGCCACGCGCACATGAACGGGTTCATGGGCCAGGCCTACCGTCCTGAATTCGGGCTGACCTATTTTGTCGACACGCTCTACGAGCACCGCGCGGCGTTGTCTGCGCTGCTCAAGCACCCCGTGCCGATGCGCATCCTTTTGCACAAGCATCTCGGTTTCAACGACAAAGTAGCGGTCAACGCCCGGGTGCCGGAGCTTCTCCGCCTCATCCCGGGCGTCGAGGTGGTCGAGGATGGCTACGCCGCACCGGGCTATATGTGCGCGTCGCTCTCCTCGGTTCCCGCGGCAATGGAGGACATGATTCGCGAAACCCTGCGGCTCGTCGCCGTGCACCGCGCTGACGCAGTCGTTACGGTCTATCACCAGTGCTATCGCGAGCTCTGCGGGCTGGAACCCCACGCGAACACAAAGACCTTCAACTACGTTCAGCTGCTGGCGCAATCGATGGGGCTGCAGTATGAAGATGAATACAAGGCCTGGAAAAAGGCGGGCCCTAATGCCGGTGCGGTGATCGGGAAGAAACGCATCGAGCAGGTCGGCGTCCAGTTCTTCGAGCGCGCGCTGCTGCCTGAACTCGTGAAGCGGCCTTTGGGCCTGGATCCGAAGCCCAGGTCAGACCCCAACGAAGGGAGCGTGACGGGTGACGGGTGACGGGTGACGGGTGACGGGTGATGCAGCAAAACCCACGTCACTCATCGCTCATCACTGGTTTTCTTGGCCACCAGGCAATTCATCAACGCCCGATGTTCCGCGGTTACCTCGTCTGACGCATCCTCTGGCACGAAATGCCGTTTGAAGGCGGCGAGTGCCGCATCGAGATCCCAGGTGTCGTAGCCGACGGCCGCGAGCAGCGTGGCGGCATCGATCTCCTCGCTAACCGGTGGATACGGCGGCTCGCACCACAGGCCGAAGCCGCGCTCGGCAAGCCGCTTCCACGGAAAGTGCCCGCTCGGATCGGTCTTGCGCCCGGTCGCGACATCACCGTGACCGAGAAAATTCGCCGTCGGGATCTTGTAGCGTTCCTTGAGGTCCGCGAGCAGCATCAGCAACGACTCGATCTGTGGTTCGGTAAAGGGTTCGTCGCCGTTGTTGTCGAGCTCGATTCCGATCGAGGCCGAGTTGAGGTCGCGGCTGCCGCCCCAGTACGACTCCCCGGCATGCCACGCGCGCGCCATCTCGTCCACCAGGTAGTAGATCGTACCGTCGCGCGCGATCAGGTAATGCGCGCTCACCCGGCGCAGCGAGTCGGTCAGCGTCGATAGCGCGTGCTCCGCTCCGTCATTGCTCGTGTGGTGGATGATCACGAAGTTAGGCCGCCGCTTATCGAAGTTCGGCGACGGCCGCTCCATATAGGGTACATTCGCGCGCGGCGTGATCAGCGTGCACGCGCACAGCGCGAGGAGGGCGACAAGGCTGGCCGCGCTCCAGGCAACTCGTCGCAACGGATTCGCGAGAAGCGATAAGACGCGAAGCTTACGCATGCCTAACACCATCACCTCGTTCATCACCTCATCACCTCATCGCCTCACCACTCCGTCACCCGTTACTCATCACTCCTCATCCGTCACCCGGCAGCGGTCCCCCGCCACTGGTCACGGACCTATCCCTGCCACACTCCATACCCTTCCTCCCTCAACCCCACCGCCAGCTCGACTTCCATCTCGCGCGCGCCCTCGTACGGCATGGGATTGAAGCATTCGTAGAGCTCCGGCAGCAGGCGGATGCCGTATTGATGCGCGAAGCGGTTCGATTTGATACCCCTCCTGTGATTGGCGAAGCGCTGTTGCACCGTGAGCCCGGTCATCCCGACGTACACACAGGGCTTGGCGGGATCGTACTCCGAATTCGCCCGCTTGAACTTCGGTTCCTTCAGCACCGCCTTGTCGAGCTCGATGACGTAGACATTGTGGTGGTATCGGGACGTTTTCTTCGGCATGCAGTCCGCCTCGCGCGAGAAGTCGGATCGTGTGCGGCAAAATGATGAGCGTCCGAATCGGTTTTGCTCAGCTGCGACGCCGTGTCCTCGACCGCGGCCCTAGCTGGCGACGGGGGAGGAATTTCCGGCTCGCGCGGTGTCCTATTCGTTACTAGTACTCTTAAACTATAACGAGTAGTCCAAAACTAGGCGATCAAACACTATCTTTTGCTGGGTCACCAAAGTCATCCGTTGGTGTAGCATATTCTTGGGCAATGAGGAACGAAGCTTCTTTTCCCGCCGCTACTTTTTTGTGTTCAGGTGAAACGCGGTGTTGATCGGAGGCTCCTTCCGCTACGTTTCCGGCCGGACGGATTCGGACTGCAGGCTTTCGGTGAAGCTGGACAATCGGCCCCAAAAGCAGCAACTCCGGACACGGCTCGAGCCGTACGGCAAGACATCCAAAAAAACGAGAGAGCACCGCGTGGCCAAACGGCCTTTCCGCAAGCCTTACCTCCTCGGGTACGTCCCGAGCATTGATCGCCTCGGCGACACGATCCAGATTATCCGCGTCACGAATGGCCGTGGAACTCTCCTGACCGACGATTTCGCCGAGGTCCGGCGCGTCTACAAGGGAAGAAACACGGGCATGAAAGTACGATTGTTCAGCGCCGCCTTTGCCGCCAAGCCCGGCATGGTCCCCTTTGTTCGGCTCGCGCGCAGTGATGGTCGTCTGACTCGCTTCGCCTATTTTCCCCGGGGCGATGTCGCTCACATCGAGTTGCGCCAGCAGGGATGGTCCGAGGAACGCGTCCTTGGTTACGTGTCCACGCGGCAGCTTCTCAACACCGTCCCCCTGTTCTTTCTCCCTGCGACGAGCGCGTTTACACTCGCCGCCATCGGGCAGGGAGTCGCGTTCGCCGCAACCACTGCCGACGCTTCCGATCTGCAGATGAGGAATCCGGTCGAGCAGATCGACCCGCCCGGCAATGCCGCGACCGAGTTCCTGCTGGTTCCGAAGGACGTCTCTGCCAGAAGCCTCAGGGTCTGGGTCGGCAAGCTGGATAATGCAGCGCCCGCGGAAGACCGCAGGCTCAGCTTCTGGGATCCATCGATCCGCACGAAAGTGGATGAAATCCGGCTGCGAGCGGAGGATTGGAAGCCGGCGGTAAACAAAGAAGGTTTCAACTGCTGGTACCGGGAGCTCACCGTATCGAACCTCTCGCCCGGAAAGCACTACAGCCTGGTTCTTATCAACGACTCGACCGGGGCCGATGACGCGTATGGAGAGGCGGCCACGCTGCCCGCAGCCCTGCCGACCCATGTCCCGCTGGAGCGATGGGACGTTGATGGCAATCTCGGGCCCCGGCGCACCTTACACGTTCCGGACGCCGCATCCTCCCCAGCGGCGAAGGCTCCGGCGGACCTCGCCTCCAATACGGCTTTTTTGTCGGGCGAACAAAGCCGGCCCTTCAAGATATTCGCCGGCTCATGTTACTCGAGACAATATGACAATGGACGGGTGGCGCAGCACTACGCCCGGCTTTACGGCTCGATCATGTCCCGACCGGGCTTGAAGCTGCTTCTCGGCAACCAGGTCTATCTCGATGCGCCCTATTACCGCGGCCTGTTGAGTGAAATGAGCGGCGGCTACACCCGCGACAAGCTTGCGGAGTCCTTCCTCAACAAGTACGGCAGCACGTGGACAGAGCTGAGCGGCCTCCTTAGCTTGGGGGCGAATTGCTTCACGACGGGCGATCACGAATACTGGAGTGGATACCCCGACGATACCCTGTCGCTACCGCAGCTCTTCGAGCCGCAACGGTGGGCGGATTGGGAGATCCTTTCCACCGCGCTGCGTGACGCATTTCAGACCATGCGGTCCACGCAAACGATGGAGATCGGGAATGATCTATCGATCTTCGTTTTCGACACACGGCGGAACCGGACGAAGCGGGATGTGACCGATCCCCGTTTCGCGGATGCTGCTGACCTCCTGGCCCTGAGAAACTGGATACTGCGGCTCAAGGGTCCCGGCGTCATCGCCGGGGGGCCGCTTTTGTTCGATGGCCCGCCCGGCGCGGAATCGAATCTGCGTTCGTTCCCGACCCAGTACAGCCAACTATGCCAGATGCTCGCCGCGACTTCTCACGACCTCGTCTACCTGGCTGGCGACGCCCATTTCGGCCGCATCGCGCAAGTACAGTTTCCCGGCGGCCATAAGCTCATCGAGGTCGTCACCTCGCCAATGTCGCTGGTGGAAGATGACGGGAACTACATCTGGGCGGCGACCGGCACCGGGAGCCAGTACGCGAAGGACGTGTGGGTCCTCGGGCAGGACGTCGATCCAGGAGAGTGGCCCCAGATCCTGGTCGCAGGCGTGGGCGCCTTGCCGATCACGTACCTCGAGGCCGTGCCCGCGAACCAGGAAGATTCTGCGAGGACCGAAGAGAACTTCATGATTCTGAGCTTCGCGAAGAAAGCTCAAGCCGCTGCGGTGCGAATGAAGGTGAACTGCTACCTGCCGCGGCGCCAGGAGAAGGCCTTCTCGAAGGTCTTCGAGCTGAGTTAACAGCCAGAAACTTCACCGCCAAGCACGCGGAGGACGCCAAGGAAAGTAACAGCCTTACCGCGAAGGCCGCGATCCCCTCATCCCTTCCCCTTCTCCCGAGGGGAAAAAGGGAAAGTCTCGCTGGCCTTCAACTCAAGAATCATGACTTTTGCTGATATTTTCATAATCCAGCTTGGGTCACAAACTTCGACACCAAGTACGGTTCGATCGCCTCACTCCCCCCTTCCGATCCGTAGCCCGAATCCTTCACGCCACCGAACGGCACCTCGGGCAGCGCAAAGCCCAGGTGGTTGATGGTCATCATTCCCGTCTCTACCTGCGCTGCTATCGCGTTTGCCGTTTTCGCCGAGCGCGTCCACGCATACGCCGCGAGCCCATAGGGCAAACGGTTTGCTTCCCTCACCGCGTCATCGAACGTCTTGAACGGGTTGATGATCGCCAGCGGACCAAACGGCTCATTGTTCATTGCCGCCGCTTCGGTCGACAGCTCGGTGATCACGGTCGGCTCGAAGAAGTTGCCCTTCTCCCCGATCGGATAGCCCCCAGCCTGCACTTTGCCGCCGTGTTTCTTCGCGTCTTCGACATTGGCCACCATCGCGCTTTGCCGGCGCGGATTGGCGAGCGTCGCCATCTTGGTGTCCTTGTCAAAACCATCACCCACCTTGATTGCCTTCGCGCCTTCGACAAATTTCTCAACGAACTGCTTGTATACCTCCTCCTGCACCAGAAAGCGCGTAGGCGACACGCACACCTGCCCCGCGTTGCGGTACTTCATGAACATCATCGTCTTCGCCGCGACGTCGATGTCGGCGTCGTCGAAAACGATCACCGGCGCATGGCCACCCAGTTCCATCGTCGCGCGCTTCATGTGCTGGCCGGCCATGGCGGCGAGGTGTTTGCCCACCACGGTGGAACCCGTGAACGACATTTTGCGAATCACCGGGTGCGGAATCAGATAGCTGGAAATGTCTGCGGGGTTTCCGTACACGAGATTAACCACGCCTGCCGGAACACCCGCATCGACAAACGCGCGCACGAGCTCGGCCGGCGAGGCGGGCGTCTCCTCCGGCGCCTTCAGAATGATGGAGCAACCCGTCGCCAGGGCCGCCGACAGTTTGCGCACCGCCTGGTTGATTGGGAAATTCCACGGCGTAAAGGCCGCGACCGGACCAACCGGCTCCTTGACCACCAGCTGATAGACGCCCTCGGCGCGCGCCGGAATCACGCGGCCGTAGGCGCGGCGGCCTTCTTCGGCAAACCAGTCGATCATGTCTGCGCCCGCCAGCGCTTCCATCCGCGCCTCGCCGATCGGCTTGCCCTGCTCAAAGGTCATGGAGGTCGCAACCGTCTCCGCACGCTCCCGGAAAAGCTCCGCCGCCTTGCGCATGATCTTGCAGCGCTCGAAGGCCGACACCTTGCGCCAGACCTTGAAGCCCTGCTCCGCAGCTTCAAGCGCCCGATCGAGGTCAGCCTTCTCGGCAAACGCAACCGTGCCGATCTGGCTGTGATTGGCCGGATTGATTACCGGCAGCGTGCGGCTGGAAGCGGCGGCACACCATTGACCATTGATATGGAGCAGCGTGTTGGGATACATGTCGATAACCCTTATGCGTAGATGAACGTAACGGCCGAAGGATAAACGAGTTTGGCGGTTTTTAATCGGATCCGCTAGAAAGCGTCACGCATCACCCATCACCGGTCACGAGATTTCATCGAGTTCCGGATAGTGCCTGAACAGCCCCTTGTCATTGAACGGGATACGGCGTATCGATTTCAGATACGCGGCCGTCTTGGGCCGCGCCGCAACCTTGTCGCGTAGCGCAACCAGGCCGGGATACGTGGGCTCTACGCGCTGCATGTTCCGCGGGAAAGCGTAGCGCAGTCCCTCCACGAGCTGGAACATCGAGAGATCCACGTACGACAGGCTGCGGCCCACCATGCAGCCGCGGCCGTTCGCGCGTACGACGCGCTCGAAATAACCGAGGTACTTCGGTAGCCGCTCCGCCAGAAACCGCTGGCTGCGCCGGAGTGCTTCGGGCTTCTGCTCTTCGTAATAGAGGCTGTTCGCGATCGGGTGGTGGGTGTCGTGAATCTCCTTCACGAAGTCCGTGACCGTGAGCTGCAGCTGATGCGCCCACAGGCGTGGTCCCTCCGCCTTCGGCGCAATGCCGATCCTGGGCCCCACATAGTGGAGGATATTCGCCGCCTGTGCGATCACGAGCTTGCCGGCCTTCAAAAACGGCGGCGCATACGGAGGATGCTCGACGCTCAGGTCCTGCAGGAAACGCCGTATCGCTTCCACGCCCATGCCCCGCCCTGACTCGCGCCCGACATCGACGTAATCAGCGCCCGCCTCCTCGAGTGCGAGTCGCACGAACTCGCCGCGGCCCTGGATGTGAATCCAGTAGTAAAACTCATAGCGCATTTAGCCACCTCCCAATCTGACAGCACGCGAATCAACAAGACAGCGCATCTCATCACTCATCACTAATCACCCATCACCCGTCACCCATCACTCGTCACCAGTTAGACACCCTCGGCGATCCTGATCTCGCGGTCGACCGCGTCGCCGAGCACTTTGAGGGCTTCCTGGTAGGCCGCCCCGTCGTGCGCCGCGGTCGCCTGCTGCAGGCTGTCAAATTCGATCATGACCACCCGCTGGTTGAGGCCCGCCTCGTAGACCTTCGCCGGGTTGCCGCGGACCATGAACTTCCCGCCCGCGGCCTGAATCGCCGGGCCGGCGAGCTTCGCATACGCCGCGAATTGATCCTGATTCTTGATCGAGCGGTAAAACGCAATCCAGTACGCCTTCGCCATCGTCCATCTCCTCTCATCTGCCTCGTCACTCATCACTAAGAACTACATAACCGACCCGGCCACGGAAGCACACGGAAATCGTTGTTCCGCTCCTGCGCACTTCCCGATTCTGGTTCCTGGTCCGTGTATTTCCGTGTGATTCCGTGGTTGATGATCTTCTGCGGTCAGGGGGCCCTTGAGACCGGTTTCAGTCATTAGAACGTATCTCAAAATTTCACAAACCTCCTTAGCCGCAGATAAACGCAGATGAACGCCGATAGAAAAGTTCGGGAAATCACTGTTCTTAGATCTTATCGGCGTGCATCCGCGGCTGAAATCCGGTTTTTGAATTAGCTTCTAGTCATACAGGCTCAGCATACGCCACAAGCCGCACCCTGCAATGAGGGTAGCGGAAATACCCCATCCCCGCCACGGGCATGACGAAGGTCCAGCCGCGAGTTCGGTTACCATGATCCGACTTCGCACCCGAATCGAGCAATACCCGATGACGCGCGAGCGTTTCGTCTGGCAGCCGACGCCCGAGTTGCTGGAGAAGACCAGGATGACGGCATTCCTGCGCGCCCAGGGGCTGGCGAATTTCACGGCGCTGCTCGAGCGCGCCGACCGCGAGCCGCAGTGGCTGTGGGATGCTGTGCTGAAGTTCTTCGACGTGCGTTTTGAGAAACCCTACACCCAGATTCTCGATACCAGCCGCGGCATCGAATGGCCGCGCTGGTGCGTCGGTGGCGAGACGAACCTCGTGACAAACTGCCTCCGCCGGCATCGGGACACGAGCACGTGGGCGCGCACCGCCGTCATCTGGGAAGGAGAAAACGGTGAAGAACGGTGCTGGAGCTACTGGCAGCTCGACGCCGAAACGTCTCACCTTGCGAACGGCCTGCGCGCCCGCGGCCTCGGGCGCGGCGACGTCATCGCCCTGTATATGCCGATGCTGCCGGAAGTGGCGGCCGCGTTCTTTGCCATCGCCAGGATCGGCGCGATCGCGATGCCGCTCTTTTCCGGTTTCGGGCCGCGGCCGGTTCTCGACCGGCTCCAGGACAGCGGCGCGAAAGCGGTGATCACCGTGGACAGCGGGTGGCGGCGCGGCAAGCGTGCCGCGATGAAAGCAGCGCTGGATGAGGCCGCGGCTGATGCGTCAGCCTTGCACACGGTGATCGTCCTCAAACATGGCGGCGGCGACACCGCAATGCGGCCGGGTCGCGACGTGTGGTGGGCGGACCTCGTCGCCGACCAGTCCGGGACAGCGCCCATCGAGACGATGCCGGCCGAGGCCCCGGTGATGCTCATGTACACCTCCGGCACCACCGGCCGCGCCAAAGGCACCATTCATACGCATTGCGGCGTGATGGCGAAAAACCTGCTCGATGTTGGCCTGTGCCTCGACCTCAAGCCCGAGGACCGGCTCATGTGGCTGAGCGACATGGGCTGGGTTGCAGGACCCAAGATCATCATCACCGCCGCGCTCGTGGGCGCGACGCTGGTGCTCGCGGAGGGCACGCCGGACTATCCCGATCCCGGGCGCCAGTGGCGCCTCGTGGAAAAGCACCGCGTCACGATGCTCGGCACCGTGCCGACAGCGGTGCGACAGCTCATGCGCCAGCATTCGGACGTCGTTGGCCACTTCGACCTCGGCTCGTTGCGCGCGATCGTTTCGTCAGGTGAGCCGTGGGACCAGGAAGCATGGCTGTGGCTCTTCGAGCACGTGTGCCGGCGGCGGATCCCCATCCTCAACTTCGGTGGTGGCACCGAATGCGGCGGCGCGAACCTCATCGGGAGTTTCCATCGGCCGCTGAAGCCGTGCGCATTCGGCAGTGCCGTACCGGGCGCTGGCGCTGATATCGTCGACACAGCCGGCCACCCGTGCCCGCCCGGACAGATGGGGGAACTTGTGCTGCGCGCGCCTTCGATCGGTCTCACCCGCGGGCTTTGGCGCGATCCGGAGCGCTATCTCGAGAGCTATTGGCGCAGGATCCCGGGCGTCTGGACGCAGGGCGATCTTGCGGTGCGCGACGAGGACGGCCTCTGGTATCTGCTCGGCCGCTCCGACGACACCATCAAGCTCGCGGGCAAGCGCACCGGCCCGGCGGAGATCGAGGCCGTGCTGATGGAATCAGGACTGGTCACCGAAGCGGCGGCGGTCGGCGTCCCCGATCGCGTAACCGGCTCAGCGCTAGTGTGCGTTTGTGTGCCCGCGCCGCTCGCCGGCGAAGAGAACAGCCTGCAACGCGAAATCTCCGACTGCCTTGCTACCCGCTTCGGCGCTCCCTACCGCCCGCGCCGCGTGCTGCTCGTTTCCGATCTCCCGAAGACGCGGAACCAGAAGATCATGCGCCGCCTGGTGCGCGCGGTGCTTGCACACGACGATCTCGGCGATCTTGGCGGCCTCGCCAATCCCGAGGTCCTCGAGGAGCTGCGCACGGCTGCAGCCGGCTGAATGAACAGCTTTCCAGGAACCGCTCAAGCTCTGGCACCGGTTATTGGTCTTACGGGGCCTGTCCCAGCGTCCGGCGTGTTCCAGCGCGCTGTGATATGGTAAAGGTGCTCTGGCAAATTCCGAGCTCGAAGAGCGCGCCGCGACCCGCCCCGGGCGCAGGCCGCCGAAAAGCAAATGCCGGATATTTTGACTTCGTTTCGTTGAAGGAGGAGTAGATGAGAACCGCACTTTTATTAGTTGCCGCCATTCTTGCTTCTGTTCTGGCCCCGACCGCGGCGGCCCAGAAATATCCGACCAAGCCGATACGTTTGATCGTGCCCTTTTCACCCGGTGGCGGCACGGACATCATGTCGCGCCTCCTGTCGATCCCGGTGGGCGAGTCGATCGGAGAGACGGTGGTGGTTGATAACCGGCCGGGGGCTGGCGGCTCGCTTGGCGCCGAGCTCGCCGCCCTGGCGCCGCCTGACGGCTACACGATCATCATGGTCTCCAGCAGTTACACGGCGAGCGGGGCGTACCGCAAGCTGCCCTACGATCCCGTGGACGGCATCACGCCGATCGTCCTGATCGGCACGACGGGCCTGATCATGTCGATCAACCCCTCGATTCCGGCGAAAAGCGTCTCGGAGTTCATTGCCTATGCCAAGGCCAGGCCCGGCAAGCTCAACTACGCCTCGGCCGGCACCGGCGCCGTGAATAACCTTGGGACCGAGTACTTCAACCTCTTGACCGGAACTAACCTGGTCCATGTCCCGTTCAGGGGCGGGGGTCCGGCGTTGAGGGGAGTCATAGGCGGCGAGGTGCATATGAGCTTCACCAGCCTGGTTCCGACCCTGCCGCACGTGAAGTCGGGGCGGCTTCGTGCGCTCGCAATTACGACGCCGAAACGCTCGCCACTGCTGCCCGACGTACCCAGCGTCAGCGAGACGGTACCCGCCTTCGAGGTGACCCACTGGTACGGCATGTGGGGCCCGAAAGGCATGCCGAAGAGCGTCGTCGCGCTTTGGAACAAAGAGATTGGAAGTTTAGTGCAGACGCCCAAAATGAAGCGCCGGTTGAGAAACGAAGGACTGGAACCCGCCGGCGGTCCGCCGTCGCAAATGTACGGCTTCGTCAAGCGCGACGTGAACAAATGGAGAGGCGTGATGAAAAGGGCAAATATCCAGCAGGCACGCTGATTTTCGTTGCATAGGCTCCAGTCAACGCCCGCTCGCGCAGCGGGCGTTTTTTGTCCGACGGTCGAGAGCGTGAGTGGTGAACGGTGAAGGGACTGAACCGCGCGTGATCAGTCGTCAGCCACCGCGGATCTACCCCGCTACGCTACTCCTTAGTTGAGCTGCCATAACGCGAGATTGAGGATCGTCGCGAAGCCGACCCATACAGCGTAGGGAATAAACAGCATTCCCGCCACACGGTCGTGTTTTCAGAACAGGATCGTCATCGCCACGATCGCTACGAGCAGTATGGCAATCTCAACCAGAGCCGCGCCAATCATGCGGTAGCCGAAGAACACGAACGACCAGGCGAGATTCAGGACGAGCTGCACACCGAACAGTGTCATGGCCGCGCGGGCACCGCGCAGGCCATGCGCGCGCCACACCCGCCAGCCGGCAACGGCCATCATGATGTAGAGCGCGGTCCAAACCGGCGCGAAGAGCCAGTCCGGCGGATTGAACGGCGGCTTTTGCAGCGCCTGGTACCAGGTGCCGACGCTGCTTGCGGTTGCCGCGCCGCCGGCCATCGAGACGCCCAGGCAGATGACGAGAAACGCCAGCAATCCCGCTAAGTCGCGATGGTGCGCGACCCGCTTGAGCGCTTCAACCAAGGCCCGTTGCGCCTTTGTCACCCATCACTCATTCCCCGTCACTCGTCACTCGTCATTTTTTCAACTCAGCAAACACCTTCCGCGCCGAGCGGAAGCAATCGACCCCCACCGGGATTCCGCAATACACCGCGATCTGGGTCAGCACCGAGCGCAGCTCATCTTCGGTGAGCCCGTTGCCCAGGGCGGCGCGGAAATGCAGCTCGAACTCGTGCATCTTCCCGAGTCCCGCGATCATGCCGAGGTTAAGGATGCTGCGCTCACGCCGGCTGAGCGTCTTGTCGGTCCAGCACACGCCCCAGCAGTACTCGCTCACCAGGTCCTGAAACGGCTTGTTGAAGGCGTCGGCGTTCTTCATGTTCTGATCCACATACTCCGCGCCGAGCACCTCACGGCGCACAGCCAAGCCTGCGTCCATTAAGTTCTTGTCCATGATCTCTCCATTACTGAGCGACTGCAGCACGCGTGACCCGCGTGCGGGTTTGGTATAGCCACCCCGACCGGGGCGGTGTAGCAAGGTCGTGCCTGAATCCGTCAGCGCAGCAGGCTTCGTAGGATTAACACCTTAATGCGGCCGCTAAGAAATTTCCAGATGGTGGAAAACCAAGACTGGCTTCGCTTGTTGGGGGCGCCGCTTTCGCTACGTCATCACCTCATCGCTTCGTTACCCACCGTGTGTTGCGCTTCTCCCCCGGAACCCGGGGCCGATCCCGGCCGATTATATGGCCACATATTGGAATCTCCCTCGCCCGCCTACGTGCGACTGCCCTAAACTCGTTGTGTTTCCACCCGGGCTGCCCGCCCAGCTCCTTGCAGCGACACGACGTTCCATGGCAACCAACGAGTCTGATTCTAATCACGCGCACCGGGAATCGGCGCGAGCCAACGCGCGTTTTTCCGGAGGCGGCAAAGTCCTGCTGGTGGGGGTGGCTGTCCTGTTGCTCGCTGTATCGGTCGCGCACTGGATGTACAACCGGTGGACTCACGTCTACCTCGATGACGCGCGCATCGATGGCGAGGTCATGACGGTCTCGAGCCGCGTTTCGGGATGGGTCACCGAACTGCCCGTGATCGAAGGGGACCGGGTGAAGAAAGGACAGCTGCTCGCTCGCGTCGACGAGCGGGATTCCATTCTGCAACGCGAGGTCCTCGTGGCCAAGCTCAGGGCAATCGAGAACCAGATGGAGGCGGTCAAGGCGCAAACCGGGCAGGTCGACGAGGAAACCCTCGGCAAGTATCAGAGCGAGACGAACCGCCTTGCCGCGGCGGAGGCGGAGGTCGCCTCCCTCGCCGTGCAGCTCAAGCAGGCGCGCTACGACTATGAGCGGGCCGAAGAGCTGGCGAAGGCGAAATGGGTCTCCCCGCAAGCGCTGGAGCGCGCGCGCAGCGCCTATCACCAGGTCCAGGAAAGCCACCGCAAGGCGCAAGCCGAGGTGGCCGCCGTGCGCGGCACGCTTGCAGCAGCCGGCGGCAGCCGTCGCCAGCTCAAGGTGATGGGGCACCAGCTCTCGGTCCTCGCGCATCAGGCTGAAGAAATCCGCGCCGAGATCCGCCGGCGCGATATCGATATCGCCGACCGTACCATTGTCAGCCCGGCCGAGGGCCGGGTCGTGATGACGTTCGTGCGCCAGGGCGAGCACGTGTCTCCCGGACAGCGCATTCTCATGTTTCACGATCCCGACGAGATCTGGGTCGAGGCAAACGTCAAGGAAACCGAGGTGCGGCTGTTGAAGCCCGGCATGAAGGCGGAGGTCCGCGTCGACGCCTATCCCGGGAAGGTGTACGAGGGAGAGGTCTTCCGGGTCGGGCGGACGGCGACCAGCAAGTTCGCGCTCCTGCCCGATCCCAACCCGAGCGGAAACTTCACCAAGATCACGCAGCGTCTGCCGGTGCGTATCAGTCTCGCCAAGAAGGACCTGGCGTTGCGCCCCGGGATGATGGTCGAGGTGTCGATTGCCATCCGAAACAACTGAAGCACTGTTCCAGCGCTACGGCCCGGGCTACCGCTGGTTCGCCACCGTGACGGTGATGCTGGGCACGATCTCGGCGGTGCTGACGACGACATCGGTCAACGTCGCCATCCCCGACATCATGGGCGCCTTCGGCATCGGCCAGGACCGCGCGCAGTGGCTCTCCACCGGGGCGCTGGCAGCGATGACCGTCGGCATGCTGCTCAATGCCTGGATGATGAGGAGCTTCGGGCAGCGCCGGACGTTCATCGGGGCGCTGTGCATTTTCGTCGCCTCGCTGGCGCTGGCCGGTCTAAGTCCCAACGAATCGGTGCTCATTTTCTGCCGGATCGTGCAAGGGGCGGTAGCCGGCATCCTGCAGCCGCTTTCCATGTACACGCTGTTCAAGGTGTTTCCGCCCGGGCAGCGCGGAAGCGCCATGGGCTTCTTCGGCATGAGCGTGATTCTCGGACCGGCACTGGGGCCCACGCTGGGCGGGGTGATGATCGACCAGTTCAACTGGCGCTACATCTTCTATGTCGCGGCCCCGGTGTGCGCCATCGCGATCCTGATGGGCAGTGTTTTCCTGCCGGAGCGGGAGGAGGCAGGCGCACGCGTGCGCTTTGACTGGTTGGGATTTCTACTCCTCGTGACCGCGCTTGCCTGCCTGCTCACCGGATTGTCCAACGGCCAGCGCGAGGGCTGGTATTCCGATTACATCCTCGGGCTCTTTGCGGTCGCCGTCCTCGCGGCGTTCAGCTTTATCGTGTGGGAGCTGCGCGCACCGCAGCCGCTGGTCAATTTCAAAGTGTTGGCCAATCCGCAGTTCACGGGTGCAGCCATCGTGGCCTGCATCTTCGGCGCGGGGCTGTTCGGTTCCACCTATCTGGTGCCGCTGTTCGTGCAGACCGTGCAGCATCTGACGCCCTTATCGGCCGGTCTCATGCTGATGCCGGCGGGACTGGTCATGGGCGTCTTCATGCCTTTCGCCGGTTATCTGGCCGACCGGGTTCCCGCCCGCACCCTGATCATCTCGGGGCTATTGTGCTTCGCCATCTCGTCCTACTGGCTCGCCGGCGTCGATGCCAACATGTCGTTCTGGACCATCGCATGGTGCGTGATCATCTCGCGCCTCGGCCTCAGCCTCATCAAGCCCACGCTCAATCTCGCCGCGCTGCGCTCGCTGCGGCCGGAGCTTCTCGGTCAGGGCGCGGGCATGATCAATTTTTCGCGCCAGCTCGGCGGGGCCTTCGGCGTCAATCTGCTCTCGGTCACCCTCGACCGTCGCACCTTCTTTCACAGTGAAAGCTTGACCAGCCTGCAGACAGCCGGTAACAGCGCCACCACGGAGCTCTTACGCGTAATGGAGGAAATACTGGCCCGGGCCGGCGCACCGCCAGACCTGCAATCAGCGGGGGCGCTCGATTACCTCGGGCGCGTCGTCTACGCCCAGGCCTACACGATGGGTTTTCGCGACAGCTTTCTCATCGTCGCGATCGTCTTCGTGCTCGGATTGATTCCGGCCTGGATCATGGGACGGGTGAAGCCCGCTGCGGCCGGATCATGAGTCAGTCGTCACCTCTTGAGTTCTGGTTACCGGTCACTGCTCCCGCTTTATCAGGCTGTCGTCAGCCGGCGGTCATTACTCCCCCGGTCGTCCTCGCCTGAATCCGTTACGCCGTGGTCTCAGGGGCCACGATGCATGAATTTTTCTTAACTGTAGCGTGAGTTTTCATCCTGCGCGAGATGGAACCTAAACCTGTGTTCTTTATCGAATAAAGGTATGCAGATGAAAGGATGTGCCATGACTACTGTGACAAGAAGATTTCATGCTCTCACCTCTGAGGAGTTGCGCGTGATCGAAATGGCCGCGCGGCGTGCCCAAGCAGAGGAAATGTTGCGCCTCGTTGGCATCGCCGCAAGGGGCACGAAAGCGTTGTTCGCGCGCGCCGCCACCGCGGTCGCCGTCAAGATCCGACGCACGGGAACCACCGCGCAGCACGGCGCGTAAGAGTAAAAGCAGGCTTCGGCCGTCCGCGGCTCGCCCAGGCTACCCTCCTCCTCCGGCTTGGGTCCCGCGGGCGGCCGATCCCTGTCTTGCGGGTGATGAGAAAGGGTGACGAAAACCCGCTAATCCGGGGGCGTTTCACCCGTCATCAGTACCCATCACCATTTTCCATCACCAGTACTCGTCACGCCTTCCGGCGTAGCGCAGCGCGCCGTCTAAAGCGTTGGGCTCTTGAACTCCCCGCCCAATGCGACGAGCCCCCACGGCGGCAGCTGCGCGTCCGTGCTGAAGCTGAAGTGGCCGGCCGCGGCCCGCGCATCGCGAAAAATGCGCTGCAACGGGTACTTGTCAAAGATGCCGTTGGCACCGGCCATCTCGTGCAGTGAGTCCACGGCCTCGACGCACAGCTTTGCTGCCAGCGCGCAGTTGCGTTTGTAGCGGAGCCGCGTTTCCACATCCAGCGTGCCACCACCTTCGTAGACGCCCTGGGCTTCGACACAGTCGTTACGCAGAAGCAGTGCCGCCGCATCGATCTTCGCTGCGGCGGCACTGATCCGAAGCTGCACCGTGGGGAACTCGCGCATCTTGGCACCGCTGTAGCTCGTGCTGCGGGACTTGACGTGATCGATACTGATCTCCAGTGCCGCGCGCGCGTTGCCCACCATGCAGCCGCCGATGCAGTGGCCGCCGAGCGCAGTGGTCGGGATCCGGTAGTGCGGGTTACGGTGCACCTCCAGCCCGGGCCACGAGTGCCCTTCGCGCGCGACATACATGGACAGGACCCGGTAGGCCGGCACGAACACATCCTTACAGCGCACCGTCTTGCTACTGGTGGCCCGCATGCCGAGCGTGTGCCAGTCGTCCACGACCTCGTAGTCGGCGCAATGGAGTAGGCAGTAGACGTAATCGACGGGCTTGTCCCCGTCGCGCACGATGCAGGCGAGCATGCTCCAGTCAGAATGGTCGGTGCCCGAAGAGAAGTTCCATTCGCCCGACAACACGATGCCGCCATCCGCGAGTCGGCCGCGGCCCTGCTGGAAAGCGATGCCGGAGGCGATGCCCGCGTCGAGATTCCGGCTCCAGACTTCCTCCTGCGCCTTCGGGTCCCACCACACCAGGTTGCGGTGATGAGAGGCGAGGTTGGCAACTACCCACCCCACGGACATGTCGCCGCGCGAGAGCATTTCCGGAATGTCAAAATAGGCGATAAACGGCAGCTCCATGCCGCCCCGGACCCTGGGTTGCAGGTAGCGCAGCATCCCGGTGCGGTTCAAGGCGTCCATCACCGCGGGAGTGAGCTTGCGGGCCTCCTCGCATTTCGGCGCCTGCTCGCGCAGAAAGGAAATCAGCTCGCGCGCCCGGCGCATGGCTTCCTCGTAGCCCACATCGGAAAAGCCTGCGGCCGGCTTGGTCATGTCCATGCGTCGATCTCCGTTCAGTTTCTTAGAGCCCGTAACATAACGAAATGCGCGTGGGTTGCGGCCAGAATCGTCGATGGCGCGACAAAGCGTCCCGCGTAGGGCGGAGCAGGTTCCAAGCGTTGTGTGCTTGGATGCGACCCCGGAGCGGGACATGGGCGCGCCATACTACATACGCGAGACTAACACGCGCCTACACGGTCGCATCCCCGCAGGCGGGGCCCCTGCTCCTCGCTCCGGCGCGCCGGCGATTCTGGCCGCAACCCCTTGTGGGCTGGCACGATTTTGGCCAAGGTCCGCCCACCTGATCACCACGAGAATCAACCCCCTAGGTCCGGGGGAGGTTATAGCAAAAATCGTGACGGCGCAGCGTGTGTTTCGTTATGTTACGGGTTCTTAGCTTGCGTGACAGAGCCCGATTCTAGTCCACAATCAGTCCAGGGGAAATTGCGGACCAACATCTCGAGAAAATGGGATTCGCCGCAGATAAACGCCGATAAACAAAGATTTACCTACCCAAAGATTAGAAATACCAAAAACAGAGCAGAATCGTTTAGCCGCCGATGGACGCCGATATACGCCGATAAACTTCAAAATTGAACCGCAAAGCCGCAAAGAAGAACAAATCTCTACTTCCGTTCACCGGTCACTGGTCACGGGTTTAAAGTCGTCAGTCGTCACTTCTTCAACACCAGTCACGCCTCTCCAGACAAGGGGCCTTCCGCGCCCCCCTCGCAGTGATACCATAACGGCGAATCGAGACCGCGTGTTAGACGGTCATCGCACCCACCCCTGTGAGGAGCCCTGCTTGTGAAGGCGCCGCCATTTGCCTACGTCCGGGCGCGGAGTCTGGCTGAGGTCTTTGGCCTGCTGGAGCGCCATGGCGAGGGCGCCCGCCTGCTCGCGGGCGGACAGAGCCTGCTTGCGTCGCTCAACATGCGGCTTGACGCGCCGGCGCTTCTGATCGACATCACGCGTATCGCAGCGCTCTCGGGCATCGCGGTGCGTGGCCGCAAGGTCCGGATCGGCGCGCTTACCACCCACGCAGAGATCCAGCGCTCGGCGGAAATCGCCAAGCATTTGCCGCTGCTCTCGCAGGCCGCCCCGCATATCGCGCACGCCGCGATTCGCAATGTCGGCACTTTCGGCGGCAGCCTCGCGCTCGCCGACCCAGCCGCGGAGTGGCCCGCCTGCTGCATCGCGCTCGATGCGCAGTTCGTGCTCCGGAGCACATCGGGGACCCGGCGCGTTGCCGCGCGCGAATTCTTTCACGGGCTCTACGCGACGGCCCTGCGCCCGAATGAGGTTCTCACGCAAGTGGAAATCGCCGTCACCGGCCTGAACTGCCGCAGCACGTTCGTCGAGCTCGCACGCCGACGCGGCGATTACGCGACCGTCGGACTGGCCGCGCTTGCCCGGAGAAATGCACGCGGTGTGCTGTCGGATCTGCGCCTGGCGTTCCTCGGCGTCGGCGCGGCACCCGCGCTGGCGCGCGCGGCGATGGCGGCACTCGAAGGCAAACGCGCCTCGGCGGACACAATCGCTGCCGCGGGCGAAGCCCTCACCCGGGATCTCGAACCCAGTGCCGACCTGTACACGACGGCGACGACCAAGCTCCATCTCGCGCGCGTGCTCACGGGCCGCGCGCTCACGGCGCTCGCCGCATGAAACGAAAAAAGGAAACTCCGGTGGAGCTTGCGCCGGAAATTTCGGTCACGGTGAACGGCGCCGTTGTCACGCGCCGCGTTCCCGCGCGCCGGCACCTGATCGACTTCCTGCGCGAGGAGCTGGGCCTCACCGGTTCGCACACCGGCTGCGAGCACGGCGTTTGCGGAGCATGCACTGTCCGCGTCGACGGGCGCATCGTGCGCGGCTGCCTCATGCTCGCGGTGCAGGCCGATGGCCGGCGGGTGGACACCATCGAGGGATTGTCGGATTCGGGCGAGCTCGGCGAGCTGCAGGAAGCGTTCCACCGCCGCAACGCCCTGCAATGCGGTTTCTGCACGCCGGGCATGCTGCTCGCGGCGCAGGACCTTATTGTCAGTCGTCCGGACGCCTCGCGCGAGCAGATCCGCGAGCATCTGTCCGGAAACTACTGCCGCTGCACCGGCTACCAGGCGATCGTCGACGCGGTCGAGGACGTGCTCGCCTCGCAGCGAAAGAAAACGTAGACAACAGCATTTGCCACAGAGAGCACAGAGGACACAGAGAAAAACGGAATCAAATGAAGACTACCTCCATCCTTACCTTCCCCCTGAGGAGGGAGGAACATGCATCGACAAGCTACCGAAGAGGAAAGGAGATCCGCCTGAGAGGGGGGATAGGTTGGGGGTGGTTTCAAAAACCTCTGTGATCTCTGTGTTCTCTGTGGCTGAAAACGATTTTGGATTTTCTCTTTCTGTGATCTCTGTGTTCTCTGTGGCTATGTCTTTTTCTTGATTTTGAAATGGATACTCCAGGTTCCAACGGCTACATAGGAAAAAGCGTGCCGCGCGCGAACGCGCGGCGGCTGCTGCAGGGGCGCGGGGTCTACGTGGACGATCTGCGCCTGCCGCGGCTCGCGCACGTGGTTTTCTTCCGCAGCCCGCATGCGCACGCGCGGTTGCGCAAGCTCGAGCTGACCCAGGCACGAGCCATGCCGGGCGTGATCGCGGTGGTCGATGGCGCCGCACTCGCGCCTTACTGCAAGCCATGGGTGGGTGTG
>Ga0224512_10000130_pt1 | contig 81231 bp, 69 predicted proteins | sample SF_May12_sed_USG_4_FD_169103 | JGI IMG/M metagenome (GOLD analysis project Ga0224512, IMG submission 169103) | Sediment microbial communities from San Francisco Bay, California, United States - SF_May12_sed_USGS_13 | ecosystem: Environmental > Aquatic > Marine > Sediment | place: USA... | reverse complement strand
CGATATGAGAAAGGCCACGGCGACCGGCACGAACAGCCACGAACCCACCATCCCCAGCGCGGGACGAATCACGACCGCGGTACGGTCACTGATGATCGCCGACGCATAGGCAACCGCGCCCAGGAGCGCGACCCCAAGCAGAACACCAATCGGAACCACCAGTAGCAGCTGGCTTCCAGAGAGAGCGAGGCCCCCCGCCGCCGTGCCCGTCATGAGTCGGATCCCAACCAGCACCAGAGGCACGCCGATCGCAAACGACACCCACAAGCCGGTTAGCTCAGTGGCATCGAGCGATTCGTCCTGACGAGAAAGACGAAAGGAAGGGATCCTGAGAACGGGCAGTCGTATCCTGGCCATAGCAGTCAGAGTCTAGAGTCGGCCCACTGCCATTCCCCGCACCACGTACCATGGGCCGGTGCTCTACCTGACCAATCCGGAACAACTAGAGGCTCTCCTGCCGGGTGAGCCCCCCTATCGGGCGGACCAATTGCGGGAGTGGTTGTACGAGCATCCGGTGCTCACGGTGAAAAGCATGACCAACCTCCCGAGCGCTCTCCGAAGCGAGCTGGCAGATCGTTTGTGGCCATTCGCGCTGGAAGTTGAACAGTCGGCCGATGCTGGGATGACCCACAAATGGCTCTTCCGGACACCCGATGGAGCCGCGATCGAGGCCGTACTCATGGGATACCCGCGCCGAACCACTCTGTGCATCTCGTCCCAGGTCGGTTGCGCGCTCGGATGTACTTTCTGTGCTACGGGCCAATTCGGTTTTGAACGCCATCTCGAGGCAGGTGAAATCGTTGCCCAAGTCGCCTTTGCGGAGGCCTTTCTGGCCGGGGGCGGGATGAACGGCTGTCCCGACCGGGTCACCAACATTGTCTTCATGGGAATGGGCGAACCGCTCGCAAACTACGCCCGCGTCCGGGAATCGATTCGAAGAATGATCGAGCAAATGGGTATTTCCGCCCGGGCTATCACCGTCTCCACCGTAGGGGTAGCACCCGGCATGCGCCGGTTGGCAGCCGAACCCTGGCAGGTCAACCTGGCAGTGAGCCTCCACGCCGCCGACGACGAACTGCGCACCACACTCGTCCCGCTCAATAGGCGGTACCCACTCGAAGAAGTCGAGGCTGCCGCCATGGAGTTCTTCGAGGCTAAGCACCGCAGGGTGTCAATCGAATGGACGATGATTGCCGGCGTCAATGACTCGGACGACCAGGCGGTCAAGCTTTCTGCCATCGCCCATCGGCTCCGAGCTCATGTCAATCTGATCGCGCTCAACCCGACCCCACTGACTCCGGATCTCCCCTCGCCCCACCGCCGGATCGAAGCCTTCCTGGGAGTGCTGCGCGGGCGTGGCGTGAACGCTACGTTGCGCGACACGCGCGGCCGCGACATCGACGCCGCCTGCGGGCAGCTTCGCGCTCGGGCCGCGGGTTCCTGAGGCTCGAACGGGAAACGCCCAGGGCAAACGCATCTCTCAAGGCGGCCTAACAAGCGGCCGAAAACTGTTGGGAAGGGTCGAATCCACCAATGGTCTTTCAGGAGAGCTCGTCATGAAGAGGAACTTCCGCCGGATCGCCGCTTGCATTACCGCTTTCTTGATGCTTGGAGCTGCCAGCAGTTCGTACGCGGTGAAGAACGGAGACACACTCTCCGCTATCGCCAACGAATTCGACACCAGCGTGACAGCCATCGTGGAAGCAAATGGGATCTCGAACCCGAACCGAATCTACGTCGGCCAGGAGCTGGTCATCCCCGGGGCGGATTCCTACATCGTCCAGCCCGGAGACACGCTTGAAAAGGTCGCCACCAAGACGTGGACCACGGTGGCCGTCCTCGCCGAGGCGAACGGCATCACCAACCCCGACCTTCTCTACGTGGGTACCCAGCTGCAGCTGGCGATCCCTGCCCACACCTTTGAGGCCGATACCGGCTCCGCGACCACCTATGTCGTGCAGGCAGGAGACACCGTGGGTGGGATTGCGGCGCGACACAAGACCACCGTATCCAGCGTCGTTGAGCTCAATCGCATCGCGAATCCCAATCTGATTCGGATCGGGTCGACACTGGTGATCAACGGGGCCGGCTGGCTGTGCCCAGTGGAGGGGGGAACGTTCTTCAATGACTGGGGCTTCCCACGCTCGGGTGGACGCTTCCATGAGGGCAACGACATATTCGCTCCTCACGGCACGCCGATCGTGGCTCCGGTCAGCGGCACGCTGCTACAGGTGGTTGGCGATATCGGCGGGTACCAGTTCAACCTCGAAGGCGACGACGGAAACCTCTACATCGGCTCGCACATGGATCGGTTCGCAACGGACGGTTACGTCCAGACCGGCGACGTCATCGGATACGTCGGGGACAGCGGTAACGCCAAAGGCTCACGACCACATCTGCACTTTGAGATTCATGCCGATGGCGAAAACCCGGTCAATCCGTACCCGACCCTGGCCGAGGCGTGCGGCTAGTGGTTGGCAGCTGGCTCCCCAACACCAGCTCCTGCAGGTGGGTCAGCCCGACGGGGCCGGACCCGAGAACCCGGGAGTGAAACTCCTTGAGGTCAAACGCTCCGGCCCGGCGAGTCTTCATAGCCTCACGCAGGTCGAGAATGACCCGCTCTCCAACCTTGTAGGAGATGGCTTGCCCCGGCCACCCGAGGTATCGAATCACTTCAGAGGCGGCATAATCGGGGTACAAAAAGGCGAACTCCTGGAGCATTCCAACGGCTGCCTCAAAGCTCCAGTCTTCGCCCGGACGGAAGATGGCATCACCCGGGATTGAATAACCGAGGTGCAAGCCGAGATCGATGACCACCCGGCAGGCCCGCAACATCTCCGCCGCCAACATCCCCAGTACATACTCGGGTTCCTCCAGGTACCCGAGTTCATCCATGAGCAGCTCCGTGTAAAGGGCCCACCCTTCACCGTAACCGGGATGCCAAACCGCCACCCGATGCAGACGGCTCAACCGATCCGCCAGCGTAAGCTGGACCCCGATCTGCATATGGTGACCGGGGAACCCCTCGTGGTAGGCGGTACTCACTTCATCCCACAACGGGATGGCCTGCCGGTCCCCGAGGGAATACCACACCGCTCCCGGGCGGGAGAAATCCTCAGATGGCTGGACGTAGTAGGCCCCCAACGACCCACCCGGAGGAGCGACCTTGACCTCGAGTCGCTTGATGGGTTCCGGAACGTCGAAATGGGTCCCATCCAGTTCGGCCAGTGCCCGCTCCTGTCGTTCCGTCATGATCTGAATGAACTGCTCCGCGCTCGAGGCGCAACGAGCCGGGTCTATCTTCAGGACTTGCACTACGCCGGGCAGCGACTCGGTCGGATCGATCTGAGCGGCAACCGTAACCATACGCCGATGCAGCGCGACCACCTCGGTCCAGCCCCATTGATACGTTTCGTCCGGATCGATATCCATGCCGAGATGCCGGTGGGCATGCCGTAGGTAGCGATCAAATCCGACTCCGTCTTCCGCTTGAGCATCCGGAAGGTAGTGGTGTTCAAGGTAGTCGGCGAAGCTTGCGAAGGCGTCTCGGGCCGAACCGGCAGCCGCCTCGAGGCGCGATTCGAGGCCCGCTCCCGCGCCACCCCACGCCCGAAACCGGGCAGGAGCCGAAGCGAAGAAGGATCCATCGGCGGCCTGAATTCGGGCGTCTGTGCAACCGCCGACGACCTGCCGGCGGGCTACCCGCAGACCTTTGCGCTTCCCTGCCTCGAGAGTCCGCTGATAGCCACCGATCACTTCGTGGACGGTCTCCATCCGTGCGGCGATGTTCTCCCAACCGACCGCGGTTGAGGTGTCCATGTGGTCGAAGACCTGGCGAACGTTCTGCAACGGCGACGCGACCGTGTTGAGGTCGCAAAAGGGGTCCTCATGAGCGATCGTCTCGAGGTGTTCTTCGACATACTCAGAGCCAACCCGCCTCGCCAATTCCTCCCAGGGGTCTCGCCCGGCAGGCAAGGTGGCAAACGCTTGCCGGTATCGCCGGAGCCGTGAGTCCTCTTCCTCGACACCTTCCGGACTCAGATCGTCCCACAGATGATCGAAGCCATCGACCCCGATATAGGTCGCTTTGATGGGCGACAAGTCAATGAGGTCGTCGACGAGACGATCACTCAGCTCAAAGACATCTCCAGTCACGAAGTCTCCAGTCCGAGTGAGCCATTGCTGCGGGCCACATCGCCCAGCCAGTGGGCGCTCGGTTTGGCCACTCGCTCCTGGGTGGCCCGGTCTACGCCGATCAAGCCGAAAGTCGGCCCATAGCCGAAAACCCATTCGAAGTTATCCAGCGCGCTCCAGTGGGTGTAACCGACCACGTCGATCCCGTCATCGAGAGCCCGGCGCACCCCCTGCAGAGCGCGACGGACGTATTCAATCCGTCGGTGGTCCTCGGCTGCGGCAATGCCGTTCTCCGTGACCAGCACGGGAACGTGTCCGGTTTCTTCCCAGACAAGGCGAATCGTGGCCTCGAGCGCTTCTGGCCAAAACTCGTATCCCATCAGCGTGGTCTCGACCCCATCTTCGGGGCCGAGCTGGCCGGCGGGACCAACTCGAGTCCGCGTGTAGGTCTGAACTCCGATGAAGTCATCGCCGCGGGCAGCCGCGAGGAACACGTCTTCGTAGGGATCGCGCAGCGCTGCCACGGCCTCTTCCCCCCCGTCGAGTGTCACCCACTGACTCATCGCCAGAGTCAGACCGACTTTGGGTCCGGCGGCGCGCACGATCTCAACTGCCCGCCGGTGCGCATCGATGAACGTGTCATTGGCCGCGGTTCGCCGGGAAAAATCGCGTTCGCCGGGCGGGAAGAGACCGACGAGATATCCCATCGTGGCGACAACGTTCGGTTCATTGATGGTGCAGACCAGGCCAATCTGATCGCCGATCTGTGCCATCACTCGTTCCACGTAGCGCCCAAACAGCTTGGCCGTTTCTGCATTCGCCCACCCACCCCGGGCCGCCACCCAGCGGGGTGTCGTGAAATGGTGGAGCGTCACCACCGGTTCGAGTTCAGCCTCCCGACAGGCGGCGATCATGCGGGCGTAGTGGTCGAGCGCCGCGATGGAGAACTCGCCATTCTCGGGTTCGATGCGGCTCCACTCAAGCGAGAAGCGGTAGGTGTTGAAGCCAAGCTCGGCGAGGAGCTGAATATCCTCCCGGTAGCGGTGGAAGTGGTCGCAAGCGTCGCCACTTGGTTCAATGCACGATGAAGCCGGGTCGTGTTCCCAGGCCCACCAGTCGCTATTCCAGTTGCCGCCCTCCACCTGGTGAGCGGCCGTAGCCGTGCCCCACAGGAATCTTTCGGGGAATGCTGATGCGTTCATTTTCTCGACACTAGTTGCCCGCGACTTCCGCCAACACCGCCAAACGTTCAACCTCATGGCCCGATCGGCCGGTCTCCGATTGGAAGCGGGAGGGGGGCTAGGGCCGCTCCCCCTTCACCGCCGACAGCGGCCAAGGCGTTACACCACGCTGGCGTATCGGGTTCACCGGGTGGGTGCCGACGCACCGACCAATAGAACTCTCCCGCCCGGCGGCGGTAGTCCCCGGGAGACGTCGCCGGGCACCGAACAGTGGAATGGTCGAAGCAGGTAGGCTTCCACCGACAACCCTTGGAGGCTCCAATGGCGGAAGGCAAGAAGTTCAGTGAGGCGCTCGATTACCACTCCAGGGGACGACCCGGCAAGGTGGAGGTCCGCTCGACCAAACCCACCGCCACACAACATGACCTCAGCCTCGCCTACACGCCTGGTGTCGCAGAGCCCTGCCTCGAGATCAAACGCGATGAGGATCTGGCATTCCAGTACACCAACCGGGGGAACCTGGTCGCCGTCGTTAGCAACGGGACGGCCGTGCTCGGGCTGGGGAACATAGGCCCGCTGGCCGCCAAGCCGGTGATGGAGGGCAAAGGCGTGCTCTTCAAGCGGTTTGCCGATATCGACGTGTTCGACATCGAGGTCAATGCGGCCAGCGCAGCAGACGTCATCCGTTTCTGCGAGATGCTGGAACCCACCGTCGGGGGCATCAACCTGGAGGACATCAAAGCTCCCGAGTGTTTCGAGATCGAAGAAACCCTGAAAAAGCGCCTGAAGATCCCAGTCTTTCATGATGATCAGCACGGCACGGCCATCATCGCCGGTGCCGGGTTCTTGAATGCGCTGGAGATCAGCGGAAGAAACATCGCCGATACGACGGTTGTCTTCAACGGCGCGGGCGCGGCAGGCATTGCCTGCGCCAACTTCTTCTTGTCGCTCGGCGTCAAGAAAGAAAATGTGATCTTGTGCGATTCCCAGGGGGCGATCTACGAGGGGCGCACCGACGGGATGAACCCCTACAAATTGGCCTTTGCTCGGAAAACAGAGGCGCGTAGCCTCGCTGATGCCATGGTCGGCGCAGATGCCTTCGTCGGCGTTTCGGTAGAGGGGGTCGTAACGCCGGAGATGGTGCAGTCCATGGCGGATCAGCCGATCATCTTTGCGTTGGCCAACCCCAACCCGGAAATTCCCTACGACGAGGCCCGGGAGGCGCGACCCGATGCCATTGTGGCTACCGGACGGAGCGATTACCCCAACCAGGTCAACAATGTCCTGGGTTTTCCTTTCATCTTTCGGGGCGCGCTCGACGTGCGTGCCTCCGGGATCAGTGAGGGCATGAAAGTTGCTGCAGCAAAGGCGCTGGCCGAGTTGACGAAAGAACCCGTTTCCGACGTGGTACTCGACGCCTACCAACTCGAACAACTGACTTTCGGCCCCGACTACATCATCCCGAAACCCTTCGATCCGCGAGTGCTCTGGTATGTCGCTCCGACGGTGGCCATGGCGGCGACAAGAGAGGGCCTCGCCGCCCGGCCGTTGGCAGACGAGGAGTCGTACCGGGAGGAGCTGAAGGCGCGATTCCAGGCTTCCTACGGCGTGATGCACACTGTGACGGTCAAAGCCCGGCAACTGCCCCGTCGGGTCGTTTATCCGAATGCAGCCGACGACCGCATCATTCGCGCCGCCCGCCGGGTGGCAGACGAGAAGATCGCCACACCGATCCTGCTCGCTCCGGTCGCCGAGATCAATCGACTCGCCGGTCAAATGAGAGTCCCCTTGGACGGTATCGAGGTCATCGACATCCAGAAGGAAAGAGCGAACCGGCGCCGCTATGCCCAGGCTCTCTTCGGCCTCCGGCAGCGCAAGGGCATGACCATCGACGACGCCAGTCGGGCCGTACTCAACGCAGACATGTACGCCGTTCTGATGGTGAAGGAGGGCGACGCGGAAGCGGTGATGGGTGGCCTGACCACCTATTACGCCGACACCATCCGGCCCGCACTTCAGGTTCTCCCACTCGAACCGGGCCGCACGATCGTCAGCGCGGTATACATCATGATTGTTGGGGGTCGCCCCTACTTCTTCGCCGACTGTGCGGTCAACATCTCCCCGACCGCAGAGCAACTGGCCGAAATCGCTCTGTCGACCGCAGCAACCGCACTGCGCAAATTCGATGTGCGGCCGCGGGTGGCCATGATCAGCTACAGCAACTTCGGCAGTGCCGCAGGCGAGGAGCCGGACCGTATCAGGGAAGCAGTACGGATCTGCCGGCAGAAGGCCCCCGAGTTGCCGCTCGATGGAGAGATGCACGCCGATACCGCGGTAGATGGGGAGCTGCTCCAGCTACGCCACCCGTTCAACGTATTGGGCAGGGATGCCAACATCCTGGTGTTTCCCAATCTCGCGGCTTCGAACGCTGCCTACAAACTATTGCACACCCTCGGGGGAGCGGAGGTAATCGGGCCGATCCTCAACGGATTCTCCAAGTCAGTCCATGTACTCCAGCGCGATGCAACGGTTGGAGACATCGTGAATCTCACGGCAATTGCCGTGCTCGACGCCCAGCGTAAGGGGGGAGCGGCGGCCGATCCCCAGTCGTCCGGGGACATGAACCATCACCGGATACTCCTCCTGGGGCCTCCGGGAAGTGGGAAGGGTACGCAGGCCACCCGGCTGGCGGTCGAGCTGCACATACCCCACATCGCTACCGGCGACCTGCTCCGGATGGAGGTGGCCGATGACTCAGAGCTGGGCCGAAAGGCCAAACGGTTCATGGATGCCGGCGAGCTGGTTCCGGACGACCTGGTGATCAAGATGCTGGCCAAACGCATGGACCAAGCGGACGCCCAACGTGGTTTTATTTTGGACGGATTCCCGCGCAACCTTGCCCAGGCCGAAGCACTCGACCAGGTGCTCGGATATGGAGGGCTCGAGGTCGTATCGGTGGTCGACGTGCCGGCCGACGAGATCGTACAGCGCGTTGCCGGTCGCCGGTCCTGCGAGAACGGCCACATATTCAACGTCGATACCAACCCACCGCAACAGGAGGGAGTATGCGACACGTGCGGCCAACCGCTCACCCAACGCCCGGACGATGCTGAGGAGGTGGTACGCACCAGATTGGCGGTTTACGAGAAGCAGACCGCTCCGCTGATCGAGTACTACCGCAAGCGCGGGTTGGTCCGACACGTCAACGGTATGGGCAAGCCCGACGAGGTTTATCCGCGAGTTTCGTCCGTCCTCGAAAGGGCCTGAGCAGCGGCTTCCGGTTGGCAGGACGAAGCGCTGCGACCCATACGCACCATCACGTCCTGCCGGTCCTCGCGATTACGAAGGCCGCATGTTCGAGAGACGGCACTACAGTCCTGCAACCGAGTCGGCCATCAGTAGATCGACGACGGCCCGCAGAGCTTCTTGCTCGTCTGCCCCGGCCTCCAGCGCCTCGCGGTGGACGCGAATCTGTCGATCCGCACTGGTACCCCGGGCGACAATTCCCCTGGCATGTTCTACCTCTGCGACACACCCGAGTTCGTCGGCATCCTTGTGAACCAGCTCGATCAACTCCTCGATCAACTCCGGGTACGGAATCAACTCTCCAATCCCGAAATCCATTAACGAGCCTTCGATCCCGTACCGCTGCGCCCGCCAGACATTCTCTTCGACGAGCATGTCTGCATACGTTCGCCAGCGCTGATTGAGCCTTCGGGTCCCGTACAACATGTGCAGCAGGGATAGGTAGAGCGCCGCGACGGTTATCCCGTCGTCGATGGTCGTGCATACGTCAGAAATCCGCATTTCGAGAGTCGGGTACCGCTCACTCGGTCGAACATCCCACCACAGCTTGGTAGCGTCCTCGATCAATCCTGCTTCGACCAGAACGTCGACATGGCGCCGGTATTCGCTCCAGCTCGAGAAGACCTCGGGTAATCCGGTCCGGGGAAGCGCCTTGAATACGCTCATCCGGTAGCTCTTCAATCCCGTGTTGCGACCGTGCCAAAACGGAGACGACCCGGACAACGCCAGAAGGTGAGGCACGAAATAGGATATCTGGTTCATCAGATCGATCCGCAGATCGTTGTCCCCGATTCCCACGTGTACGTGCATGCCACAAATGACCAGACGCCGGACCACGGTCTGGAGGTCCTGGGCCAGCACGTGGTACCGCTCGTTGTCGGTAGTCAGCTGGTCACCCCATTCCGCAAAGGGGTGCGTCGACGCAGCGATCAAGGCAAAGCCGTGATGGTCAGCCACTTCGGCTACAACTTTGCGTAGCCGGGCGAGGTCCTCTCTTGCTTCCTGAACGGTCGAACAGATGCGGGTACCCACCTCGATCTGGGATCGCAAGAACTCATGACCGACCTGGGCATCGAGCTGTTGTCTGGCTTCCTTCATCACCGAGTCGGGAGGATCTTGCACGAGATTGCGAGTCACCCGGTCAACGAGCAGGTACTCCTCTTCGATCCCGATCGTGAATTCAGGCTTGGGGATTGCCACGACTACGCCTCTCGCTGATGCCTCAACCAACAAGATAGCCAGCGTGAACGAAGTCGGCTCCCGGTGTCACTCGACTCAATCGTCGTAAGACCTCGGCGAGTTTCGTTTACGCCGTCTGGCCTGGGTTCGCTGGACGCGCACTTCTTTCGCCCAGTCCCTCGCCTGCTTTCCGGCGCGCAGCGTCGTCGCCTTCACAGCCGCCCCCGAACGTTGGCGCACCCGGCGCAGGGACGCACCGGCTCGGCTGACGACGGGACCGGCGAACTGGACCACTTTCTGCTCGACCTTGGTGAGCACGACCTCGGACTCTTCGACGATGGCCCGGACCTGCGGCACTTGTTGCAGCCATCCCATGGTTCGCAATGAAAAATACATGACTCCCCCCGAGGCCCCAACGATGCCCCCGGCGGCCAGCAACAGGACGAGGCCCGGCAGCTCGATCGCGTAGAACTCGCGCCCGAACGGAATCACGATGATGAGCAAGAGGGAGAAGACCATGCCCCCGATCAGGACCCGGCGCATCGGGCTGAAAGGCCGGCTCACGATCAGCAGTGCGAAGAATCCCATCCCCGACAGGACGAGGGTCGCAACGGTACGCGCCTCGGGCAGCGGGACGCCTTCGGCCAGGGCCAGACGATACGCGGCAAGCGTTGCGAAGGCGGCCAGCGTCCCCGTCGGGAGGGCGAACCTGATAACCCGGAAGAGAAACCCACGCCGGGCCCGGCGGGCGGTCGGCTCCAGAGCCAGGAAGAACGCCGGAATACCGATGGTGAGGGAGCCGACCACCGTGAGATGTCGAGGGAGGAAGGGAAAGGCCTGACCGGCCAAAGCTACTCCGATCACCAACAACATCGCGTAGACCGTCTTGGTGACAAACAGGTTGGCGACTCGCTCGATGTTGGCGATTACCCGCCGTCCCTCGGCAACCACGGCAGGAAGATGGTCGAAGTTGGCATCCAGCAACACCACTTCTGCCACCGCTCGCGAGGCTGAACTCCCCGAGCCCATGGCGATGCCGATGTCGGCGTCCTTGAGAGCGAGCACGTCGTTGACACCGTCGCCCGTCATCGCCACGGTGTGGCCTCGCTCCTGGAGAGCGGCAACCATTCTTCGTTTCTTGTGGGGTGTGACCCGCCCGAACACAACCCCGTGTTCCACGGCGTCGATGAAGCCCGGATCGTTTTCCGAAAGATCACGCGCATCGACCACCCGGTCCGCATTTCTGATACCGACTCGACGAGCAACGGCCGCGACCGTACGTGGATGATCTCCAGATATGACCTTGGTGTTGACGCCTTGACGATCGAAGAATTCGAGAGTCTTGGTGGCGTCTTGACGTACCCGGTCGCCAAGGAGGACAAGCCCCACCGGGCGCAACTCTGCCGGAAGCTCATCTCCGGGGAGAGGTTGCGCCGTCCTACCAACCACGAGTACCCGAAAACCGTCGGCCGCCAGATTCTCAGCCCGGCCCAGCACCCGGGTTTCGTCGGGGAAGACCACCTCGGGGGCCCCCAGCACCCAGGTTCCTTGACTGGCAAAGGTGGTGCCGCTCCACTTCCGGTCCGAAGAGAACGGCATCTGAGCCAGTGCCCGCCACCCGACGGGATGGGCGAACGCTGACGCGATTGCCCGAACGGTCCCGTTCGGGGTGGGATCGGTAGCCGCCAAAGCCCCAAGGGCCGGGATCAGATCATGGGTTTCAGTCAGGTACTGCACCTCGTGCACAGTCAGCTTGCCTTCCGTGAGCGTCCCGGTCTTGTCGAAGCAGATGACGTCGACTCTGGCCAGCCCCTCGACGGCAGGAAGCTCTTGAACGAGAACGTTTTGCCTCCCGAGCCGGACGACACCAACCGCAAAGGCCACAGAGGTGAGCAAAACGAGTCCCTGGGGGACCATCCCCACGGTTCCGGCAACGGCGCTCCGAATAGCTTCTTTGAGTGACTCATGCGCCTCGAGCTGGCTCCAGATCAGGAGGATCTCAGTCGGGATCAACAACCAGCCGACCAGGCCCAGGATCCAGTCGACACCGGCGCGCAGTTCAGACCGGACCAGCGTGAACTTACGGGCCTCCTCGGCAAGCCGGACCGCATAAGCCTCTTTCCCGACCTTGGTTGCACGGTACCGGCCACCTCCGGCCGCTACGAAACTGCCGGAGAGAACCCCGTCACCAGGTTTCTTGGCGACAGGATCCGACTCTCCGGTGAGGAGTGACTCATCGATTTCGAGTCCAGAACCCGCCAGCACCACCCCGTCTACGACGACCTGATCGCCCGGTTGAAGTTCGAGTACTTCGTCGAGAACTACCCGGTTGATCGCCAACTCGCCGACGGATCCCTGCCGGACGACCCTGGCGCGAGGCGCACTCAACAAGGCCAGATGATCGAGGGTTCGCTTGGCCCGCAGTTCCTGCACGATGCCGATAGATGCGTTGGCCACAAGAACAAACCCGAATAGAGCATCCTGGATCGGGGCAACAAAGAGGACGACAACGAGGAGTACCCCGAGCAGGATGTTGAACCGCGTGAAGACGTTGGCGCGCACGATGTCACCCACCGACCGGCTCGTGCCGTGCGGGATGTCGTTGACCTGCCCGCGGTCAATTCGCTGCTGCACCTCGACCGGACTCAATCCGTCAAGCCCCGGGGTCCTGATGTGGGTTGTTTCGGTCATGGAGTCCTCATGGCCGTTGCGTCATGGATGGATGGTACGAGGAACCAAAGACAGATACATGCCGCGGTCGCTTTCCTGTGCGGAAACCTAGGCGAGCGTCCGAGAGCGTTGCCACCATCGGACTGTCAGCGACTGGCCGCCGTGACGAGGCGGTAGATCAGGCCAACAGCATCCGTAGGGCAGCCGCGATCGCCGCGGGGACGAGCACCCATCGAATCCAGCCCGCCCCCTTCTTGATCGCGAGGTTGGATGCAATCCAGGCTCCGGTCATATTGCCGACGCCAAGGACGAGGCCAACAGCAAGATCCACCTGGTCGGCAGAAGCAAAAAGGATCAGAACCAAAGGGGTGTACAGAAGGATGAGTGCGGCCTTGGCGGCATTGGCCTTGACGAGGCCAAACCCGCTCCCCAGCACCAGACCTGCCAGGACTAGGAAGCCAACGCCGGCCTGCACAAAACCGCCATAAAAGCCAACCGCCAGGAAGATCAACCACCGCCAGGGTTGGCGAATCAGACGTTCCGTCCCCCCCATCCACCGGGAAGGCTGCACGAGGACCGCAGCCGCGGCCAGCACTACCACAAACGCGAATACGCGCCGCATGGCTTCCGAAGGAATTGTGGTGGCCACATACGCGCCACCAAGGGCTCCAACCATGACGGGGGGTAGCAGCGGCCAGACTTCTGACCATGGCACCGCCTTGCCACGCTGGAAGCCGGCGACTGCGCCGATTTGCTGCATGAGGATCGCGATGCGGTTGGTGCCGTTGGCAACACTCGCCCCCACGATCTCGACCAGGATCGGAATCGTGACCACAGAGCCACCTCCAGCAACTGCGTTCACGAAACCGGCGATCATTCCTCCACCTATGAGCAGCAGCACGGTACCCAACGACATGGCAAGGATCTTGGCCCGCCTCACCAAGGATTCCAAACGAAGAAGCGACCGGCAACCAGCAACCAGCAGACCATTGTCTACTTTGGGAACATCTTGCTTTGTCGGACGCCCGACTTTGTGGGGTCGGCGACAGTCTCATAGGTGTTGATGGGAGTGGAAGCGCCGCCCACAAGGAGGAATCCACATGGCAAATCCATTCACCACCCTGACCCGACCGGCTGCCTGGTCTGATTATCGGGTGCCGTCGCCGCACCGCAAGATCGGTTTGATCATCGGTGCGATCGGTTTGGGACTGGCGATTGTCACGTTGATCGCCAACCTGGTAGCCGGTGGACAGGTCGAGGACTCCGCCGGGATTCTTGGCTGGTCGTTCGGGTTGACCACCACCGCCTTCGGGACCGTCAAGTTCGCGATTAGGGTGATGCTGGTCGGGATTTTGGTGCGGATCCATTACCGGTGGGACAGCATGAAAGAAACCCTGCCTCGTGTCAAAGCGACCGGAGACGGTTCGCAGTTGCCGTTGGGACCGGTCGATACTGAGTACGGTCCGGCCACAGTCACCCACGGGGCGCCGGCCTCGTTGAAGATCCATACGATGGCCCGCCGGTTGTGGGGTCCGATGTTGGCGATGGGCGCCATCTTCGTCCTAGCCGGCTTCCTTGTATCACTGGTCTGGTCAACCAACGCCGGTACCGACCCGCTGGCGGCGACCCGGGCAGCGGCCTGGACGCAGGGTTTGCAGTTCTTGGGTGAGGGTTTCTTGCTGTCGGGGATCTCGCTCCTGTTGGGCCGCGGTAGTCGCCCACATCATCATCGGCGCCCAAATCGCCTCCGGTGACACGACGGCGCTAGCCGACTCCGAACAGTGGGCCATCCGGCTCGAAGGCATTAGACGGTTTAGAACCGCGCTCTACCTGTTCGCCATCGCCCTCGGACTGGGGACCATCATCCACGTGCTCCGATTCCAAGCTATCCGGATCCGCGAACTCGCCAGCGAAACCAACCGATAAACGAGCAACCAACCGAAAAGGGAGGCCGCCAACCCGCGGCCTCCCTTTATTGTCGGAACAGGTGGGTCCGCGCCCAGACAGCTGCCTCCTCTTCAGAGGTGAACATCCTGACCGGGCGAGCGGGTTTGCTCATCCGCAAGAAGAGATTGCCGAGGCGTCTGCTGAAAGCCCTGTCCACGATGAGGGCGGTGGCGAGCTCGGCGCTGGTCTCTTCGTCTCCGGCGAATCCGTCTCGGGCAGCACGATCGGCGAATGCTGTCCCACGAATGTCGACGACCGCCGGAACGGGCTGGCCGGATGTCAGCTCGTGGACCGCCTTCAGGGTCTCCTTGGCGTGTTCCCCAGTGACGATCACGCCGGCGTCTAACCGGTGCCACAACACACCGGATGCATCGATCCACATGGTGCCTATGGCGGTCTTGACAGTTCCACTCAAACCCTCACCTCCCGACGAGGAAGCCGCAAGTGTAGACATTGGAAGCCTCCAATTCACCGCTTCAACCCGGCTGACTAGTCATTTACTGGGTGCGCAAATTGCACTGGATTTACCGACGTCATCTGCCGATTCAATGGGATAGGAAAACCGAGGAGAGTTGCCGATGGCCCGGGGAATTGCCCCATCCCATCACATCGTGCACCGCCGCCGGGCGCCGGTCGGCGGTAACGCTCACGTCTGGTGGCTGACCGGCATCATCGCCCTGGCTGCCGCCGTGCTGACCTACACGGCCCGCGACCTTCCGGTCATCTACCCGAATCTTCAAGTCCGCTGGTTCCACCTTGCCATCGGTTTCTTCGTCTCAGAGCTCACCGTCGTGCATCTTCGGTTTCGAAGAGATGCCCACTCATTCTCAATGAGTGAGATCCCGCTGGTAATCGGCTTCTTCCTCGCAGCTCCAGTGGAACTCATCATCGGACAACTCGTCGCCAACGTCTTCGTGTTGACGTTCAGTCGCCGCCAGCCTCTCCTCAAACTCACCTTCAACCTTGCCCAATTCGCTCTTCAAACTGCTCTGGCGCTTGCTGCTTTCCGTGCCGTGGTTGCCGTTGCCGATCCGCTCGGTCCGGCCGGTTGGGTCGGAGCACTCGCAGCCACCATTGCTGCTCTCACCATCGCCGACATCCTGATCAACATGGCGATCCGGATGACGGGCGGCACATTGAACAACCGTGATATTTTGGAGGTGTTCGGCCTCAGTGCCCTGGCTGCCACCCTCAACACAGTCCTGGCCATCATCGGGATCACCTTGTTGATCCGGGCTCCATCTGTGGCGGTGGTCGCTTTCGTCCCCCCCGTCGTCATGTTCTTGGGGTATCGCGCCTACGTGACGCAGCGCCACGAACGGACCCGGCTCAAGGCACTCTACGATGCGACCCGCGACCTTCACCAATCGCCGCAGATCGAATCAGCGCTCGTCGCCGCCGCCCGGCACGCCTGCGACATGTTTGAGGCCGATTTCGCCGAGATCCTCGTCTTCCCGAGCGGTCCGGCGGGAAATGCGTTCCGGACGGCAGTTGGCCCAGGTGACCGCCTCGAAATGATGGTCCCACTCGATCTCTCGAAGGAGCACCCGATATGGAAAGAGGTCGTTCCATCTCGATCCGGGATGCTCCTCGCCGACGGCGCCAACCTCTCTCGCGAGCACGGGCCTGTGATCACCGACTACATCGCAGCTCCGCTGACCGGGAACGACGATGTCCTCGGGGTGTTCCTCGTTGCCAACAAGCTTGGGAACGTGAGCGCGCTGACCGAAGACGACCTGGCCATCCTGATGACCCTGGCCGGGCAGGTCAGCGTTTCGTTGCAGAACGGTCGATTGGAGGACTCCCTGGCAGCGTTGACCGAGCTCAAGGAAGAACTCCGCTATCAGGCGCTTCACGATTCGCTCACAATGCTGGCCAACCGCGCCCTATTCCGGGAGATGGTCCAGCGAGCATTGGATAGCCACAAGGATCACATCCCATTCATCGCCGTCATGTTCCTCGATCTCGACGATTTCAAGGTCGTCAACGACAGCCTCGGGCATGCAGCCGGCGACCAGATGCTCATCGCCGTGGCCGGACGCCTCCAAGGCGCGTGCCGACCCGGCGATATCGTGGCGCGCCTTGGGGGGGACGAGTTTGCCGTACTCGTCGAGGGCATCACCGAGGCGTCGGAAGCCCTAGCTCTCGCCGACCGTATTACGGAGAAGCTCAGCGCCGTATTCTCAGTGGAAGGCAAGAAGGTCAGCACACGCGCCAGCATCGGCATCGCCTTTGCCGACCAGGGAGAAGACCCGGATCAGCTCCTCCGCAACGCCGACGCGGCGATGTACGCCGCCAAACGGAATGGTAAAGGCGGTTGGCAGGTGTTCGAGTCGTCCATGCACACTGAGGTCCGCAAACGTCTGGAGTTGCGTCATGACCTCAAGGAAGCCATTGCTCAGGAAGACCTGGCCGTCAGCTATCAACCGATAGTCGACATGCGTACCGGCCAGATCGTCGCCGTGGAATCACTGGTTCGTTGGAATCACCCTCAGCGCGGTGACATCCCTCCATCGCAGTTCATACCGTTCGCAGAGGAGACAGGCTTGATCGGGCCAATCGGCCGTTGGGTGCTGCGTGAGGCTTGCCACCAGGCCCGCGCTTGGGAACGAATCAACCCGAACAGCAGGTACCCGGTTCGAGTGGCCGTCAATCTGTCGCCCGCTCAGCTGACGGACGACGGCCTCGTCGACGAGGTCAGGAGCACACTTCTGGAAGAGGGGATACCGGCCGACCGGCTCATCTTTGAAATCACCGAGACCGTGATGATGCAAACGTCCATACGCAAACTGAAGGAGCTGAAAGAGTTGGGCGTTCAGCTGGCCATCGACGACTTCGGAACCGGGTACTCGTCACTCAGCTACCTGGACCGGCTTCCGGTGGACATCGTGAAGGTGGACAAGTCCTTCACCGCCCGTTTGGGGTATGCCAACGAGGTCCCCCAATTGGTCAAGACGGTGGTCCAACTCGGCGACGCCCTCGGACTCGAAACGATCGTTGAGGGCATCGAGTCCTTTGAGCAGTACGAGCAGATCAAACAGCTGGGTTGCCTGCATGGACAGGGTTTCTTGTTCGCCGAGCCCTTGAGCGCCAAAGCCATCGGAGCGCTGCTCAAGGTCGAAGCCGGCGGAGGCATTGTGTTCCCGGTATTCGACCGGCTGCCTCCACCCGGGCATCTTCGCATCGTGTGAAACGAAGAGGCTCACTACCGTTTCGCCCGGTCGGTCTTAATCCAAGAATTTCGACACATGGTGTGAAACGCGTTGACCCCCATTACGTGGTATCTCACCGATAGCTCATCGTTCTGTGTTACCCGGGTGTCACACGACCGGCCCGAAGGACCCGTGTGAGGAACAGGGCCATGTACCCACCAATGGTCATCCTCGACAACCACCTCTGTGGGAAGGACACCTAGGAACTCGGGCAACCGGCTTGGTGGTTTGGGGTGACTTCGGCACAGGCGAGGGCCGTGCTTAGGTAGCCACCAGGCAGAGCTCACCCAACCCCCGGTCATCTCATCAAGCGGGACTTACCGCTCAGAATCGGGTCCTCCCCCAATTCAAACCGCCGGCTAGCCAATGGTGAGATTCAAACAGGATCAGTCCGAGCGGCATCATAACGGTGACCGTTCTCAAGAAGTAGTAGAGCGAGAGCACGCCGAGCGCGATGAGCCCGATGAACGCACCCGAACATCCCGATCGCGGCTTTGGTGCGCCCGGGGTTGAGGTCCTGGGAACGGCGCGTTCGACAGATCATTCGGAGAACACGAAGGCAGGTCACCTCGGTGCGAAGCGTTTGCCGTCCTGGTGCCCGCCGGCCGAGATCGCGCCGGTCAACGGCCCAGCACGTGACGGAGGGCAGACTCCAGGTCCGGATATGAGAACTCGAACCCATCAGAAGTAAGAAGGTCCGAACGAGCCCGATGGCTGACCAACGCCATGCCGTCCGCCATCTCTTGGCCAAGCCGGATGACGAGAGCAAAACGCGGAATGATGAAGAGCGCCGGGCGGCTCAGGACCCTGGCCAGCACCTTAGTGAATTCGGCGTTGGTGACCGGATTGGGAGCTACCAGGTTGACCGGACCGGAGAGCGATGAGTCCATCAGGTGGGCCAAAGCGGCGATCTCGTCATCGATGGAGATCCAACTCATCCATTGATTACCCGATCCCAGCTTCCCGCCGAGACCGGCCTTGAACAACGGGAGAAACTTCGCCATCAAAGGTCCCTTGTTCGACAGGACCATGCCCGTTCGGCACAAAACCACCCGGGCCGCTGCCGTGGCCGGGTCGGCAGCTTGTTCCCACTGGGCGGCCAGCCTGGCCAGAAAGTCGGTACCGAAGCCGGCCGACTCGTCAAGTAACTCATCGCCCCGATCCTGTCCGTAAATGCCGAGGGGCGAGATGGAAAGGAAGGCCGACGGCGGATTTGACGAGGTGGCGATGGCACGGGCTAGGAGACCGGTAGGGTCGACTCGCGAGTCGACCAGCAGCTTCTTCCGTTTTTCCGACCAGCGCTTGTCGCCTACGCCCGCCCCGCTCAGGTTGACCACCACATCCACACCGTCGACGGTTCCTTCCGGTAGGTCGCCGGTGGCCGGACCCCAGCGGATCTCGTCATCAATGCGAGTGGGTCTGCGGACAAGCACAACTACTCGGTCGCCTCTTGCCCTCAAGTAGGGCACCAGCGCGGTACCAATCAGGCCGGAGGCCCCGGATACAAGAACGGTTCGTGACATGACAACCTTTCTACGGATCTGCGGACTCTATTGGATGGGCGTGGCTCGAGAGACCGCCATCAGCACCCCTCAACCCGAATAACCGCGGCCCAGAACCCTGTGATAGGCTCGCCCGGTCGGGGCAGAATTGATGATCCTGACATTCCAACAGATCGCTTGGACGCAGGAGGCTCCGCCGTGAGTGATGTATTTTTCACCGAGGTCGCAACCCCGGTCCCGTTCGGCGGACCCGGGTCCACCGACCCGCTTTCGTTCAAAGTCTATGACCCCGACCGACTGGTGCTCGGAAAGAGGATGGAGGACCACCTGCGGATGGCCGTCTGCTACTGGCACTCGTTCAACTGGCCCGGTAGCGACATCTTTGGATCCGGAACCTTCGACCGACCCTGGCTGACCAATCCAAACGACCTGGACGCGGCCAAACAGAAGATGGACGCAGCCTTCGAGTTTTTCACCAAACTCGGAACCCCCTTCTTCTGTTTCCACGACGTCGACATCTCGCCCACCGGAACCACTTTCGCCGAGACCAAGCGCAACCTCGAAGTGATGGTGTCCTACGCCGAACAGCTGATGGCCCACACGGGCGTCAAGCTGCTGTGGGGGACGAGCAATGCGTTCAGTCACCCCCGGTTCGCCGCAGGCGCATCCACCAATCCAGACCCCGAGGTGTTCGCCTACGCCGCCGCCCAGGTGAAGAACGCCATCGATGCCACGCACCGCCTCGGCGGCGAAAACTACGTCCTCTGGGGCGGCAGGGAAGGGTACGAGACACTGCTCAACACCCGGATGCGGCAGGAGGCCGATCAGCTCGCCCGCTTCCTCACCATGGTCGTCGAGTACAAGCACTCCATCGGTTTTCAGGGGACCCTGCTGATCGAGCCGAAACCACAGGAGCCGACCAAGCACCAGTACGACTTCGACTGCGCCACGGTGCACGGGTTCCTGGAGCGGTACGACCTCCTCGGAGAACTCTTCGTGAACATCGAGGTGAACCACGCCACCCTGGCCGGTCATAGCTTCCACCACGAAGTTGCCTACGCCGTCGACAACGGCATTCTCGGGAGTATCGACGCCAACCGCGGCGATCCGCAAAACGGCTGGGACACCGACCAGTTCCCCAACTCGGTAGAAGAGATGAGCCTGGCGATGTACGAGATCTTGCGCGGGGGCGGATTCACCACCGGGGGTTTCAACTTCGACACGAAGCTGCGCCGACAGAGCCTCGACCGCATCGATCTCTTCCACGGGCACATCGGCGCCATCGATACCCTCGCCAAATCACTGCTCGTAGCCGCGCAACTCATTGAGGACGGCGAGCTTGAAGCGGCCCGCAATAGCCGCTACGCCGGATGGTCCGGGGCGTTGGGCACCCGGATCCTCTCTGGGGACCTCACCTTGGCCCACCTCGAGGAGAAGGTAGCGAACGGAGAGATCGACCCTTCGCCAGTTTCGGGAAGGCAGGAACAACTCGAGAACCTTATCAACCAGACCCTCTGGAAAACGATCTGACCGATACCACCTGAGGAGGCGCAATGCCGATGAGAGACTTGAACGGCCTGACTGTTGGGATCACGGGAGCCAGCGCAGGTATTGGGAAGGCAACCGCCCGGGCGCTGGTGGCGGAGGGCGCGTCCGTCGTGCTGGGGGCCAGACGCCTCGAGCGCCTCGAGGATCTCGCCGCCGAATTAGGGGCCAAGGTGGCGGTGATTGAGATGGACGTCCGCAAGCCCCAGGACTCCAAACGGTTGGTTGAGGAGGCGTTCGCCCGCTTCGGGAGGCTGGACGCGCTGGTCGTCAACGCCGGGATCGGCGCCTACGGCGGGATCATGGATCTATCTGATGAACAGCTGGTAACCATGATGGACACCAACGTGGCCGGGACGGTGTGGCCGATCAGAGCAGCCGTCCCGCGGTTCCTCGAGGCGGGCGGCGGAGATGTCGTGATCGTTGCCTCGGTGGCCGGTTTGCGCGGCGCCGGCGATGAGGCCGTCTACGCGGCGACCAAATACGCCCAGGTCGGGCTGGCAGGAGGCCTCGATCGCGAGCTCCGGGAGAAGGGCATCCGGGTGAGCACCGTCTGTCCGGGCGGCACGGCCACCGAGTTCGCGATGGGGGCCGGACGCACCCCGGACATGCCGGGTCTCGCCGACATGCTTCGCCCGGAAGACGTCGCCGAAGCGGTGGTCACCGTGCTCAAACAGCCCCTCACCATGCGGACGCTGCTCTGGTCGATGCGCAGCATCAAAGAGGCTGACTGACCAGCAGTATTCAGTATCCGGTGGACCGGGCGGACAGCCGAACCGGCCCAACAGTCCGTTGATGCCGTAACTGGTAGCTGGTAACTCGTAACCCGAAGCCCCGGGCCCGGGCCTCGAAGCTGAAAGCTGGACTAGTGGAGCTTCTCGAGCTCCGTCTGAGAAACCTCGTGCGGCAGCTTGCCGATGATGATCATGCCCAGAACCTCGTCCATGGTCACGTCGGTCTTGTTGACCGTTCCCACCAGCTTGCCTTGCAGCATCACGCTGATCCGGTCTGCCAGGTCGAACACGTCGTGGATGTCGTGGCTGATCAGAAAGATCCCGATGCCCTCGGCCTTGAGCTGCTTGATCAGCTCGGCCACTTGGGCAGTCTCGGCGGGGCCGAGGGCTGCGGTCGGCTCGTCCATGATCAGGATCCTGGCATTGAAGTGAACTGCCCGGGCAATAGCCACGGATTGGCGTTGACCACCCGACAACGAATTCACGGCCGTCTTGAAGTTCAGGAACTTGGGATTGAGCCGCCCCATGATCTTGCGGGTGGCATCCTCCATGGCCGCTTCGTCGAGGGACCCCCAGCGTGTCTTCAATTCGCGCCCCAAGAACATGTTGGCAGTCGCATCGACGTTGTCGGCCAGGGCGAGCGTTTGGTAGATCGTCTCAATCCCGTAGACCTTGGCATCCCTCGGGTTCGCAATCGTCACCGGTTTGCCTTCAATCCGGATCTCCCCGGAATCGGCCGGATGAGCGCCGGACAGGGTTTTGATGAGGGTCGTCTTCCCGGCGCCGTTGCCGCCTACCAGGGCTACCACCTCCCCGGGGAAAAGGTCGACCGTGACGCCTTCGACGGCATGCACGCCGCCGAAGGCAACCCTCATGTTCCTCATCTCCACCAGGGGAGTCCGCTCTTCCACAACCTGCGCCATGGTTATGTTGACCTCCGTCGATAAAACGAATCGATGGCCACCGCTACCACGAGCACGACACCGACCACAATGTCCTGGAGGGGCGCATCGATCCCCATCAAGACCATGCCGGATTGCAGCGACTGCATCACCAGGGCACCGAGTACCGCTCCGGCGATGGTCCCGACCCCACCAGCGAGAGAAGTCCCGCCGATCACGGCGGCGGCGATCACATAGAGTTCGCTCAATTGTCCGAGGCCGCTGACCGCCGCGTTGAGCCGGGCCGTCTGCACTGCCGCAGCGAGGGCAACCAGAACGCCCATCAACGCGAAGGTCTTCACAACGGTCCACCGTGTCTTAATGCCGCCCAGTTCGGCTGCCTCCGGGTTGCCGCCGATGGCGAAGACGTACCGACCGAAGCTCCGGCGAGTGGCGATGAACGTCATGACCAGTGCTACGACGAGGCCGAGCATGACCGGGACGGCGATGCCGAGCGGGATGATCAACCCGCCTTCCGGCCAGACAATCCCCCGTTCTTCCGCATACTGCTGGGCCAGTCGGGCCGGCATGGGGTAGCTGTTGATGACCCACACCGCTCCCAACACGGCCAAACAAGCGACCGCCCCGAGGCCGACCTCCGCCCACATAGGACGGAGCCGGAAACCGTACTTGTTCCGTTGCCGGCGACGATTGGTAAGCAAAACCACGATCGCCACAACGGCAACGCCCCCGACGATCCAGCTCCAGGTCTCCCCGATCGAACCGCGCGAACCGCCCCCGAGGAGCTGAAAGGTGGCGTCCATCGGCGCGATCGTGCGCCCGCTCGCCATAGCCCAGGCCACCCCCCGCCACACCAGCAAGCCGCCCAGAGTGACGATGAAAGACGGCACGCCAACGTAGGCGACGATGAATCCCTGAAACCCGCCGATCAGCGCCCCCAGGACCAGGCCGACCGCCAGAGAGATTACCCAGATCGCCCAATGGTCGAAACCCAGGAGGTCGGGAAGAATCTCGGCTTGCAGCAAGGCCATCGTCATGCCGACCACCGCCAGCATCGAACCGACCGAGAGATCGATGTTGCGAGACACGATGACCAGCACCATCCCGGTGGCCATGATCGCCACTGCGGAAGTCTGGACCGACAGGTTCCACAGGTTGCGAGCCGTTAGGAAGGTGCCGCCGGACAGCACGTGAAACCCTACCCAGATGACCAGCAAGGCCACCACCATGCCCAGCAGGCGGGTGTCGATCTCCGTGGCGCGGAGCAGGGCGCCCAGCGAGCGCTTCCCCTGCTCCTCGACCCGTTCGGGTGCCTTGGTGGTGGTATCGGTCAAATCTGGCAAACCTCAGGACGGGAGAGTAGCGCGACTGCGCCCCCGGGGGGAACCCGGGGGCGCGGTGTTCGTCAATCGATTTGTTCGACGGGCTTACGGGCAGACCGCCACCGAACCGGCTGTGACGTTCTGACACAGGGTTTCGGCGTCGATCCAACCAGCGTCGAGCACGACGTTCAGGTTGTCCTGGGTGATCGGAATGGGGGCCAAGAGAATCGACGTCATGGCGTTGCCACCAGGCGAGTCGAAGGTGACCACGCCCGAGACGCTGCCGAGGGCAGTGCCCTGGGCAAGCGCTACTGCCGCTTCGCCGGCAGCTTTGCCGAGTTCACGGGCGTCTTTCCAAACCGACACGGACTGGGTGCCGAGCGCCACCCGGTTGAGGGCGGCTCCGTCACCATCCTGGCCGGATACCGGCACGATTCCGTCGAGACCCTGGGCTGCCAAAGCGGCAACCACGCCGCCGGCCATGCCGTCGTTGGAGGCGACGACCGCGTCAACCTCGTTGTTGTTCTGGGTCAGGAACTGCTCCATGTTGGTCTGGGCTACTGCCGGATCCCAGTTGTCGGTGTAGGACTCACCCACGTTGACGATGGCACCGGAGTCGATGGCCGCCTGCAGGACTTCCTGCTGGCCGCCCCGGAGGAAGTCGGCGTTGGCATCGGCCTGGTTGCCCTTGATGAAGACGTAATTGCCTTCGGGTACCAGGTCGAAGATCACGCGGGCCTGCATCCGGCCGACCTCAACGTTGTCGAAGGTGATGTACAGAGCACCCGGATCCTCAATGAGGCGGTCGTAGGCAATGACAGGAATACCCTGGTCGAGAGCGCTCTGCACGGCCGGCAGAATTGCCGTTCCGTCCTGCGCCAGGATAATGAGCGCGTCCGCACCCTGGGTGATCAGGTTCTCAACATCGGCGATCTGCTGCTCGGTCGACGAACCGGCGTCGGTCGAGATGTACTTCACGCCGGCCGCGTCGAGAGCTGCCTTGATGGCGGGCTCGTCGGACTTGGCCCAACGCTCTTCGTTGTAGTTGTTCCAGGAAACGCCGACGGTCAGTTCGTCGGCCGATCCTGCCGTAGTGCCGGTGTCACCAGCCGTTGTGGTTGTCTCGTCGCTAGTGCTGCTGCAGGCCGCGGCGACCAACGCCAATACGGCCAAAACTGCGAGCAGTCTGGTACGTAGTTTCATTCTGTGATTCCTCCGTGGGGTTCCATCGCGCGCACAGACATGCGGCGAGGCACGTACTTTATGAACCACCTCGTCGATTAGCAACCCCATCGCGGGTTTTCTTGCGCGACCCTGGTGCTACGATCCGGGTTCTCAGCCGGCGATGAAGGTCTCCCGAACTTTTTGGGCAAGCGAACAGTCGATGTCGTGGACTTCGCCCGGGCAACTTTGAAGGAACCAACCGATGGTGTCCAGCCGATTGAAACGCTTCATGGCACTGTTGGTGGTATTCGTCGCGGCCGCCGTCGCCCTGGGTGGACTCACGGTGGCCGGTCTTTGGTCTCGTGACCCAGCATGCCCTCCAATGGTCGACCATCCTGAATGGACGGTGGCCCGGCGCTGGAACGAAGCCCTGCTCGACGCGATTCGTCGGGACGTCCCGGCGCCTACCGTCCACGCCCGCAACTTGTTCCATGCGTCGGCCGCCATGTGGGATGCCTGGGCTGCTTTCGAGCCGGAGGCTGAGGGGATCTTCGTCGACGAGGAGCAGTCGGATCGGAATGTGAGCGCGGCTCGCGACGAGGCGATCAGCTACGCAGCTTTCCGGATTCTCGAGGCCCGCTATCTCGACTCGGTCGGCGCGGTGGAGACAATCCCCGAGTTCGATGCATTGATGGAGGCGCTCTGCTACCCAATCGACGTGACAACCACTGAAGGGGATTCTCCGGCGGCGCTCGGAAACCGGATCGCCCGGGTGGTGCTCGACGCCGGTCTGGGAGACGGGTCGAATGAAGCCGAGGGGTACATCGACCCCGACTACCAACCGGTCAACCCTCCCCTGGTCGTGGATCAATCAGGGACCACCCTCATCGATCCCAATCGCTGGCAGCCGCTGCGAATCGAGGAGATGATCTCCCAGAACGGGATCCCGGTCGAGAACGCCGTTCAGGAATTCGTCGACCCCCACTGGGGCTTCGTGAAGGGCTTCGCTCTGCCCGAGGCGGGTCCGCTTGGGATGCCAATCGACCCGGGCGACCCACCTTATCTGGGAGATCCGGCCACCGAACAGGCGTACAAAGAAGGCGCAGTGGAGGTGATCCGATACAGCAGTCTGCTCGACCCGGCGGCCGGTGTCTTGATCGACATCTCGCCGCGAGCGATCGGGGCCAATCCGCTCGGCACCACCGACGGCTCAGGTCACCCGGTCAATCCGGTCACCGGTAGCCCGTACGAACCGGTGGTCGTCAACCGAGCAGACTTCAACCGGGCCGTCGCGGAATTCTGGGCAGACGGCCCACACTCGGAGACTCCCCCGGGGCACTGGAACACCCTCGCTAACGCGGTTTCCGACGAGCTCTCCCCCAATCTGAAGATCGGTGGAACCGGTCCGGCGGTCGACCGGCTCGAATGGGATGTGAAGCTCTACCTGGCGCTCAACGGTGCCAACCACGACGCTGCGGTGGCTGCATGGGGAACCAAGGGTTACTACGACTACGTGAGGCCGATCTCGATGATCCGTTACCTGGGTGGGCTGGGCCAGTCGAGTGAACCGGGTGGCCCATCGTACGATCCCGACGGGCTCCCCCTGGTCCCCGATCTCGTCGAGGTCATCACCGAAGCCACGACGACGGCCGGTCGGCGCCACGCTGCCCTGGCCGGACACGAAGGGGAGATCGCGATACGCGCCTACGCCGGAAATCCGCCGGACCGGGAATCGGAGACGGGAGGGGTCGCCTGGATCCTGGCGGCTGACTGGGTCCCCTACCAGGCACCCACCTTCGTGACGCCCTCGTTCGCCGGCTATGTATCCGGGCACAGTACGTTCAGCCGGGCTTCGGCCGAGGTAATGGCCGCCTTCACCGGAAGCGAGTTCTTCCCCGGGGGTCTGGGCGAATGGACGATCCCGGCCGGTTCGCTCGAGTTCGAGGCAGGACCAGAAACCGACGTCACTCTCCAGTGGGCTACCTACGCCGACGCTTCTGACCAGGCCGGCGTCTCGCGTCTCTACGGGGGCATCCACGTTAGAGCCGACGACTTCGCCGGACGGGTGATGGGCGCCGAGATAGGCCGGGCCGCCTGGGCGCGGGCCCAGCAATACTATGGCTCGCGTGGCGATGCTTGAACGGGACGACGGTTGGGCAAGGGCTGTATGGCTCATCATCGGCGCGGTACTCGCATCCGCCGCGGTGACCACCGCCGTGTTGTTTGGCTTCGCGCCGTTGGGGACCAAAACTCCCGATGTGGCGATGGACCCTCCACACTTTGTTGAACAGGCGGTCGCGGCCGGGATCGATCACAGCTACGACGGTGCGTGGACGTTCTTCGTCGGTGGCGGCGTGGCCGTCTTCGACTGCAACGCGGACCGGAAACCCGACCTCTTTCTGGCTGGAGGGAGTGGAGCTTCTGCCCTCTATCGCAATGAGAGCCCCATCGGAGGAGACCTGCAGTTTGCTGCCGCACCCAGCCCTGTCACCGACCTCATCGACGTCACGGGCGCCTATCCGCTCGATATCGACGGCGACAACAATTCGGACCTGGTGGTGCTGCGGCTCGGGGAGAACGTGGTTCTACGCGGTCTGGGTGACTGCAAGTTCGAGCGTGCAAACGAGGCGTGGGGCATCGACGGAGGGAACGATTGGACGGCCGCTTTCAGTGCGACCTGGGAGGGCCCGGCAACCCGTCCCACGCTGGCCTTCGGCAATTACGTCGCCCTCGATCAAGACAACGGACAGACCGGTACGTGCTCGGACAACCTGCTCATGAGACCGGAAGGCACGAGCTATGCCGAACCGATTGGGCTCAGCCCCGGCTGGTGCACGTTGTCGATCCTCTTCAGCGATTGGGACAGATCGGGGCGCAGGGGCCTACGAGTCGCCAACGACAAGCACTATTACCGCGACGGTGAAGAACAGCTGTGGCGCATCGCAGAAGGTGAGGCGCCCCGCCTCTATACCCGCGCTGAAGGTTGGAAGAAGATGCAGATCTGGGGAATGGGCATCGCCAGCTTCGACCTGACGGGCGACGGACTACCCGAGGTCTTCATCACCAGCCAAGGCGACAACAAGCTGCAGAGCCTGACCGAAGGATCTGCGCAGCCCAGCTACACCGACATAGCCATCCGCCGGGGCGTCACCGCCCATCGCCCGTTCACCGGCGACCAGATTTATCCCTCAACGGCCTGGCATCCCGAGTTTCAGGACGTCAACAACGACGGGTTCATCGACCTCTTCATCTCCAAGGGTAACGTCGACGCGATGCCCGAGTACGCCGCCGAGGACCCCAACAACCTCTTCCTGGGTCAACCCGACGGAACCTTCACAGAGAGTGCCCAAACTGCCGGCATCCTCAGCTTCGGTCGAACTCGCGGCGCCGCCCTGGCCGACTTCAATCTGGACGGAATGTTGGATCTGGTCGAGGTCAACCGAAGCGAGAACATCAAGCTCTGGCGGAGCGTCGGGTGGGGAGACGCCTCCGGGCCGGTGCCCATGGGCGCCTGGATCGGCATCCAGCTCGAACAAGCCGGTCCGAACCGCAACGCCATCGGGTCCTGGATCGAAGTGAAGATCGGCGACTACACCATCGAACGGGAGGTGACCGTTGGTGGTGGTCATGCCGGCGGCCAGCTCGGATGGATTCACTTCGGACTAGGGAAGGCCGATCGTGCTGAGATTCGCGTCCAATGGCCGGACGGCGAAGTCGGGCCATGGATCAAGGTCAAAGCCGATCAGTTCTGGACCATCGAAAGGGCCGGGTCGGAGGCGCGGCCCTGGGAGCCGCCCCCGGAATAGAAAGGCGTGAGGATGGCGAAGGCGCGACTCGCCAAGATGCATCTGCCCGAGTTCGGCATGCCGGAGACAATGCCGGAGATCCCGGTTGAGGTCTATGCAGCACGGCTCGAACGGCTGCGCGCCCGCATGCATGAGCAAGGCTACGACCGGCTCGTCGTCTACGCCGACCGGGAGCACAGCGCCAATCTGGCCTACCTGAGCGGCTTCGACCCGCGCTTTGAGGAAGCCCTCCTGGTGGTCGGCCCGGCCGGCGACCCGGCCGTCCTGGTCGGCAACGAATGCGTCGGGACGGCCCAATCTTCACCGCTGACCATGCGAGTGGAGCTGTTCCAGGATCTCAGCCTGCCGAGCCAGCCCCGCCATCGTTCCCGATCGCTGCAGGCGATCCTCACCGACGAGGGCGTGCAGAACGGCAGCCGCATCGGGGTCGTCGGATGGAAGTCGTACGCCACCCCGGAGATGATGGACGCCCCGTCCTACCTGATCGACGAGCTGCGCCGCATCACGGGCGACAGCGGAAGCGTGGAGAACGCCACCGATCTCCTCATCAATGCCGCCGACGGGTTGCGGGTGATCAACGAGATCGAACAACTCGCCTTTTTCGAGTGGGCGGCCTGCCAGACCTCTCAAGGGGTGCGGCAGTTGCTGTTCGGTCTTCGACCCGGACTGACCGAACGCCAGGCGGTGGGATTGCTCGAGTGGAACGGAATGCCGCTCTCCTGCCACTTGATGCTGACCGCCGGGGAACGCGCCGCGTTTGGGTTGCTCAGTCCCGGCGATCGACCCATCCAGCGAGGCGACCGGTTCACCGTCGCCTTCGGAATCTGGGGAGCCTTGAACTGCCGGGCGGGTTTCGTCGTCGAAGATGCCGAAGAGCTTCCACCGGGGATCGCAGATTACGTTGAGCAGCTGGTCGGCCCCTACTTCGAGGCCGTCGCCGAATGGTACGGAGCGCTGCGGATCGGCCAGACAGGAGGCGGCCTGCAAGAGATCATCGACCGCCGCCTGGGTGATCCATTCTTCGGGATCTTCCTGAATCCCGGCCACCAGATCCACCTCGACGAGTGGGTGAACTCACCCATTGTGCCCGGATCGGACATCGACCTCCGTTCGGGCATGGCGTTCCAGGTCGACATCATCCCCGCCACCGGAACGGAGTACTTCACGACCAACATCGAGGACGGTGTGGCGCTCGCCGACGAAGCGCTGCGGGATGGACTGGCCGTCGAGTACCCGGAGGCCTGGGCGAGGATTCAGGCGCGCCGGCGGTTCATGGCGGACTCGCTGGGTATCACCCTCCACCCCGAAGTGCTTCCCTTCTCGAACATCCCCGCCTACCTGCCGCCCTTCCTGCTCCGGCCGGACCGCGTCATGACGCTGATTCAGGGCCAGGTCTTGCCGTCCGGGAAGAAGGTCACGTAGTCGTCAGGGAACGAGGTGAAGGCCGGCAGCTTGTCGAGGGACTGCTCGGCGAGGGGCCCAAGTAGACCAATCCCCAGGAAAGGATCGAACAGAGTGCCGGACACTGGGTCGACCAGGCCGTCGGCGGTCAGCTCCAACTCAATGACTTCGGTGTCGAGGCGTCGGCTGAATACCGCCCAGCGTTCCTGATCGTTTGGGTCGATCACGACGGCGATTTCCAGCCCGGCCACGACATCATTCACGACCCCGACCCTGCGGAGGGCAGGGATGTCATGGCAGCGGACGCGTCACCGAGGTCGACTACGACCGCCGTCTGCTCCAGGTTGAAGCCGGTGGCCCAACCATGAACGTCGAGCGCCAGAGAATCAGGGTGAGAGGTCCGCCACGCTTCCCAGGTTGTCAGAGTTGAGGAGAGGAGCTCGAGACGGGCTCCCGCCCGCGGTCCGAGAATCGCCTCGCCGAGCGGTTGACTCCACACCGATCCGGTGTCGTGGTCCCACCACGTCATTACATTGCCCCACAGGGCGCCCTGGTTGCCAAAGACGAGAGTGGTTCCATCCAATTCGCGACGATGGACCATCGCCGTGCCGCACAATGGTCACCACGAAACGAGAATGGGAATTCCGTCCAGGGAGTCAATCACCATCTCTCTGGAGTTGAGATGCGTGACCGGGTACGCTTTGGCGGTTTCCGCCCCGGCCACTCCAATGACGAGGCTGTCGGCCGGCCAATCGACCTGGTCGGACGACGTGAACACCGGGTCGTACACCGGGAGAATCGAATCGCGGCCGAGCACCTGCCGGTAGCCGCTCGGCAGCTGCTCGCCGGCCGCTACCGGGTTGTACACCTCGTTGGGATCGGCCAGCACACCCAATGTTTCCGTCGCCTCGGGACGTTTCGGCGAGCCCGCCACAATGGCGACGGCGACCGCCGCAGCCAGCACTCCGACCATAGACCACCCGGCCCGTCGGACCTTGCGTTGGCGAAGATCGGTCATCGAACGGGCCAACGCTGGCCGGGACTCCTGTGTTCCCGCGTTGCCACCGACCCGACACTGGGGCGTAGAGACGACAGCAAGGAATAGGGCGCCGCTGGGTGGTTGTTGATAGAGCGGCCTCAACAGATACGGAATGCCCTGTGACTGCCGCCATCGATCACCCGGACCGAATGCCGGTCATCTTCCTGAGCCACGGCGCCCCGCCTCTGGCCGACGACAAGACCTGGACCCGTCAGCTGGCCGACTGGTCGGCTTCCGTGCAGAGACCGACCGCGATCCTCATCGTGTCGGCCCACTGGGAAGCCGATCCGCTAACCCTGGGCGCCACCACCACCGTCCCGCTCACCTACGACTTCTGGGGGTTCGAGTCGCGCTATTACCAGGTGCAATACCCTGCCCCGGGAGCACCGGCACTTGCAGCCGCGGTCCGCAAACTGCTCCAATCGACCGAACACCCCATCAATCAGGAACCACGGCGAGGGCTCGATCATGGCGCGTACGTGCCCCTGGTGGAAATGTATCCGGAGGCCGACATACCGGTCCTCCAGATCTCAATGCCCACTCTGGAGCCCCAAACGCTGCTGGAGATAGGACGCCGCCTCGCCCCGCTGCGCGATCAGGGAGTGTTGATCATCGGAAGCGGCTTCAGCACGCACAACCTCCGCGATATCGACCCGCGGGCCGGACTCCATGCTCCCCCACCGTCCTGGTCGGCCGAATTCGACGACTGGCTACAACAGTCATTGGCAACCGGTGACGTTGACAGCCTGGTGGATTTCCAGCACAAAGCCCCGGCGGCCGCGCTGGCCCACCCCCGCACCGAGCACTTCGCCCCGCTGTTCGTTTCGCTCGGGGCAAGCCTGGAATCGGGCGAGACCGGTAACACCGTCATCGACGGCTTCTATATGGGGCTCTCCAAACGATCGGTGCAGTTCGGCTGACCTCATTTCGTCGACCGACCGCGCCGACACGTGCTTCGCAGATATGCTTGACGCAATCTGAACCAAATCGTTCCTCGACACAGCTCGAGCCTGATGTCGGCGGTCGCAGCGGAAGCCACCCTCCCCATCACTGACTGACTAGCCGATGCCCAATCACCCAGCAGGCGATGGCGAGAGCCACCACGCCCAGGCCCACCCAGATGTCTCCGTCGAGCAACGGGACAAACGCGATCGTCAGAACGATCGGGGAAACATAGGCCAGGAATACGCCTGCCGCCGTCGACGTGTTCGACCCCGGCTCCGCCAGTCGCTCGACCGGAGGGAAGATGCGCTGCCACCAGGGCTGTTGTGCCACGTTTGGTACCTCGAGGAAAGCCCTCACGCTACCGGAACGAGATGATATTCATCCAAACCCCGGGCCGGACGGCAGTGAAGCAGCCAGTCATGTCTCCAGCCACTTGCCGTCCAGCAGACCGATCAGCGCGTCGACACAGGCGTCGGCGAACTCGGGGGCATTGATGTGGTGCGGCAAATCGGTGATCGAACCGGCAGGCAGGTGACGCCGAAGCGTATCCACGAACCGACGATCGGTCTCCGGCTGCTCCCACACCCCGATCTCCTGCCCCGCCAGATCAAAGGTCTGACGCCCGGCCATCTGGCTCCATCCCCCGCCCGGGATCAGCACACGGACCGGCCCCCGGGCCGCGGCGAGCCGCTCGCCCATCAGCCGGCCGAGTGTGGCGAACTCCTCAGCATTAGTGCGCATGAGCAAGATTTCAACGTTGTATTGATAGAACTCCCGGTCCCGATATCTTTCCGGTACCTGGCCGATCCACCAATTGGTGAAGTCAAGACAGCCCGGGACCACTACCTGCGGGACCCCGGCAGCACCGGCGCCGGTGAGCCGCCCTTCACCCGCGCTGTAGACGCCGCCGGTGACGAAATCCGTCAACTCCGACGTAGTCAGATCGATGACGCCGGTCAGCTCGCCGAGGGCGGCCAGTGATTCCAGAGCGCGACCGCCGGGCCCGGAAGCGTGGAAATGGATGACTTCAAAACCCTTCGCCTTCAGCCGTAGCGTGATGCGATCGACGGCCGGTTGGGTGTTACCGAACGACGACACACCGACCAAAGGCGGCGCCGCGCCGGGCGCCGAGTTTGCCGGAGGCCGTTGGGCGGCTCCGATCATCCCGACCATCGCCCCAACCGCATTGGCCATCGCGGTGCGCGTTACTCGGTTGAGCGAGATATCACCGATGGTCGGAAACATCGCGATGTCACTCTCGGCCACGTACCACTGCACGGCTGCGGTCGCCGCGACCGGCGTGACCATTATCTTGGGCAGCCCGAGAGGAAGGGCGCGCATGACGGCACAAGCCATAGTCGAACCATTGGCTCCACCCACCCCAAGAATGCCGTCGAAACCCTCCCCGTCGAGTCGGGTACGGACAATCTCAATCGCGCCGAGGGTCATTGTCTGGGCGGCCTCGGCGCGAGAGAGGCGCGCCAGTGCATCCCAGGAAGTGCCCGACGCTTTTGCCAAAGCAGCGCCGTCGACCGCTGCGAAGCTGTATTCGTGGGGGCGCAGCGACAGGTCGACCAACCAGGGCGTTACTCCTGCGGAGATGAGAGCGTCGCACACAAAGCGGGCTGCTTCGTTCTTGCTATCGAGAGTGGTGAGTACGGCGACGGTCGGCCGGGCCGTCACTCAGTATGCCTCGCCCAGCTCGACACCCTTGAACCCTTGGGTGGCGGCCACGACCGACGCCTCGATCGGAAAACGTTCAGCGGAGGAGCCGCCCACGTAACCATCGAGCCGCGGTTCGGCTTGCCAGAAGCGAACGAAGTCCTCCGGCGTCTCGATCGCACCGCCATGGGAGGTCACAATCAGGTCGGAGAAGTCGGCCTCGAGTGCGTCGAGGATCCCGGTTGCTCGCGCAACGGCGGAATCCTCACTCATCACGGTCTGCGAGCCGATGGTACCGCCGGAACTGTTACCGAAATGCACGATGATGTTGTCGACGCCGGCTTCGGCCATGGCCAATGCTTCCTCAACCGAGGTGCAAAACGCCTTGGTGTACAAACCGATCCGAGAAGCCTCAGCGAGCACCTCGACCTCGTTCGCGAAGCCCATCCCGGTCTCTTCAAGATCGCTTCGGTATTTTCCGTCGATCAAGGCCACGGTGGGGCAATTCATCACGCCGTCAAACCCGGCGTCCGCAATACGGACCAAGAACCGCTTCATATCGCGGGTCGGATCGACACAGAGGAGGCCGGCGATTACCGGGCAGTCGCTCACGACGTTGATGATGGCCCTCTCGCCGAGTTCAAGCGTCAAAGCGTTGGCGTCGCAAATCGGCAGGTATCCCGCCATCGAGCTCAACCCCTGCATGCGGAAGTACGCGAGCGAATGGGTGGTGACGAAGTCTGCGCCGCCTCGCGCTGCCATCTTGGCGGTGATGCCGGAACCACAGAGCGCGTCGTAGATGGCCCGGCCCGCCTCTCTTTCCGCCCGCAAACGCCCAACGATGGTTGGGTGATCGAAATTGGCCATGCTCCCCTCCGGTCTGGCTCAGCCATGCCAGACTACCCGAGCCCGCCCGCCCGATTCGTCTGTGATTAGGCTTCGCCCGAATCGACCGCGGCGGGGGGTGTAAGGTTGCGCGTGTTCATCGAGAACGAAGCCGGGTCCCGCACCAAGAACCTCTACGACCAGCGCACCCTGGCCCACCTCGGCACGGCCCATGTTTCGCTCCAATACCCGTACCCCTATGGCTTCGTGATCGGCACTTTGGGCGGCGACGGCGACGCAGTCGATTGTTTCGTATTGACGAATTCAGGGCTTTCGGCCGGTGACACGATCGAGTGCGATCCCATCGGACTGCTCGAGCAAGTTGAGGACGGCGAAATCGACCACAAGGTGCTCGCCGTGCCATCGGGTGAACCTCCTGTCCTCGAAGAAGCCACCGTTGCGGAACTCGAGAGTTTCATCAGCGGCGTCTTTGCCCACCTGCCAGACAAGCGCATAGAGATCGGTCGGCTGCGCGGCCGCGGGGATGCCGAGGCCTATATCGCCGCCTCTCGAAACGAATCTGCCACCGGGGATACGACACCTGAGGCATCCAGCCCTCTCCCGCCATTGAGTCACTGAGGGCGGGGCCACCGGATTCAAACAAGCCGCGCCCGCCCAAGACCTTTTGATATCCGGATAGTCTGGGTGTATGGAAATCTGGCCGGCCCCTAGATCGCGACGCAATCCACCCAGCATCCCATTCATGCTGATCGATATTTCGCCGTGACCAGCCTTTCGCCTCCGCCCACCGAACCGGCCCTCGCCCGTCTTTCGGTCGTCGACCGGTTCCTTCCGGTGTGGATCCTCGCCGCCATGGCTTTGGGGCTGGGGTTGGGCAGACTGATCCCCGACCTGAACGACTGGTTGGACACCGTCAAGATCGGTTCGGTCTCGCTGCCGATCGCCCTCGGGTTGCTGGCCATGATGTACCCGGTGCTGGCCAAGGTCCGTTACTCGCAGATCGGGGAGATTGCCGCCGACCGCAAGCTGATGGTCACCTCGCTGGTCCTCAATTGGGTGATCGGCCCCGCGCTCATGTTCACGCTGGCCTGGCTGCTGCTGGCCGACTTGCCCGAGTACCGCACCGGGCTGATCATCATCGGGCTGGCGCGCTGCATAGCCATGGTGCTGATCTGGAACGACCTCGCCTGCGGCGACCGGGAAGCCGCCGCCGTGCTGGTCGCCCTCAACTCGATCTTCCAGATCGTCGCCTACTCGATCCTCGGTTACTTCTACCTCGAGCTTCTCCCCACCTGGCTTGGCCTCGATACCGCCACCCTGGACGTTTCGATGTGGGACATCGCCAAGATCGTGCTGGTCTTCCTTGGTGTCCCGCTGGCAGGCGGCTACCTCACCCGCCGCTGGGGTGAACGATCCAAGGGGGTCGAGTGGTACGAAACCCGCTTTCTTCCCAAGCTGGCTCCCTGGGCACTCTACGGGTTGTTGTTCACGGTGGTAATCCTCTTCGCTCTGCAGGGTGAGACGATCACCGCTCAACCTCTCGACGTAATTCGCATTGCGGTGCCGCTCCTCGCCTACTTCGCGATCATGTGGGTGGTTTCTTTCGCCCTCGGGCTCCGGCTCAAGCTGTCCTACGAGAAGAACACCAGCGTTGCTTTCACGGCGGCCAGCAACAATTTCGAACTTGCCATCGCCGTTGCGATCGGGGTGTTCGGGGTCACCTCGGGCGAAGCGCTGGCAGGCGTCGTCGGGCCGTTGATCGAGGTGCCGGTGTTGGTCGGTCTCGTCTACGTTGCTTTGTGGGCCAAGAAACGCTTCTACCCGGTCTCCCCGATCAGCTAGGACGCGTATGCGGGAGCGTTCCCCGGCTTCCACTTGATCGAGCATCCCATCGACGGGTACTGGTCGCCGGATGGGGCTTGGCCGGCCAGGACCGTCTCGATCGCCGCTCGCAGATCAGAGCCGGTGACCTTGCCCGGCATGTTGGGCCGCGTCTCGTCGAACCTCCCCCGATACACGAGGGCCCGCTCGGCATCGAACAGGAAGAAGTCGGGCGTGCAGACGGCACCGTATGCCCTGGCGACCTCCTGGCTTTCGTCGTAAAGATAGGGAAACCGGTAATCGAGATCCTTCGCGTCGATTGTCATCTGTTCAGGATCATCGGTCGGGTGGGAAGCCACGTCGTTCGACGATATGGCGACGATTCCCAACCGGCTGCCTTCGTAGTCGCGGCCCAGCTCGGCAAGACCGTGCCTCACGTGCTGCACGTAGGGGCAGTGATTGCAAATGAACATCACGAGCAGAGCGTCCTTCTCAGCGAAGTCCGTGAGGGCGACGGTGGTGCCCGTGAGCGGCTCCGGGAGCACAAAATCGGGTGCCCGGGTGCCGAGCTGCGTCATTGTCGACGAGGTAGCCATCAGTATCTCCTTGATCGATTCGAGGAGTTTACGGTGACGGAGGTCATAAACATGAGCCCTCCGAACGCGTGGCCGGAGTTGTCGGCCGGGTGGCCCTGGCCGCCTGGAGTGACCACCAGCCCAGTCGCCTTACTCCGGTGGCCATCTCGGCTGGAGTTGCCGCGGCCGGGGCGGCTGCGCTGGCCGCCCTCCAGGCTGGACCCTCATACGCGCTCTTGCTAGCCATCGCCGCGCTGATCGGATTCTTCGCCTTCGGTTGGTACGGCCCCTGGGTCGTGTTCGTCGCCGAAGCCGCACCGGGCCGGGCGGTCGGCACCACCCTGGCCCTGGCCATGACCGCCAATCAGCTGGCAATAGTCATCGCCCCCCCGATCTTCGGGCTGATCTACGACCTCAGCGATTCCTATTCAGTACCGCTGCTGGTAACGGCCGTCTTCCTGGTCATCGTTGCCGTTCGTGTCTGGTTGGTCGCCCGGCGTCTTCCGGTCGGAAGGTGAGCGGTAGTCAACACGTCATAGTTCGAGCAGAGCAGGCGCGAGCCGGCGCAGCTCGTCGAGCGGGAACCGGTCGGGGAGCCCGTCAAGGACCTGCACACACACATGATTTGCCCCGGCCGCGAAGTGCGCGGCGACCCGCTCCTGAATGACATCAGGAGATCCCCAGGCCACCACCGCGTCGATGAGGCCGTCGGAACCGTCCCCGGCGACGTCGGCGTTGCTCCACCCCAGCCGCAGCAGATTGTTGCGGTAGTTGTCAAGACCCAGGTAGTGGCGGGCATGCCTCCGGGCGATGGTCCGGGCCTCTCCGGCATTGTCGGCCAACACCACAGCCTGCTCCGGCGCCAGTATCGGATCGGGGCCCAACTCGTTCCGGGCGAACCTGGTGTGATCGACCGGGACGAAGTACGGATGGGCTCCGGCGCTCCGCTGTGCCGCCAGGCGCAACATCTTCGGTCCCAGGGCGGCCAGCAGCACCGGCGCCGCCTTTTCGGGTTGCGGACCTGCGTAGGGCGCGCCGTCCATAGCGTCCAGATAGGCACGCATCGCCGACAGGGGATGCCGGTAGTCGTGCCCACGCCGGCTCACCGAAGGAGAGTGGCTGACTCCGATGCCGAGCAGGAACCGGTCGGGAAACGCCTCGGCCAGCGTCCGGGCCCCGTTGGCCATAGCGGTGGCGTCCCGTGCCCACAGATTGGCGATTCCGGTGGCGACTCCCATCTCGCGGCTCGCCGCCAAAAGGATCGCCGCCTGCGAGAAGGCCTCCTTGGTCACCGACTCGGGGAACCACAGAACGCGGAAACCCAGCGATTCGATCTCGGGAACGGCCTCCCGCACTTCGACGGCCCGCATCACGCCGAGCTGTCCGCTCCACAAGCCCACCCTGCCCATTTCCATCGGACCTCCTTGATCACTCTCAAAACCTACCGCGAGCGCGGCAGCCGCGAGCGCGGCAGCCGCCGAGCCCCGGCGCCCGGCAGGGGATCCGGGCCGGGCAACCACCCGGGTTCTCAACCCGCAAATACTTCGAGGTCGGGCGAGTCGGCGCCGAGCACCTCGCTCATCACATCCCGGGTGTGCTCCCCCAGTTCGGGTGCCGCACTCAACGGTCCACCGCTGCGCAGTGGGCCCTGCACGATCCGGTAGGGCCCTTGGGGCGAGTCCACCTCGGCCACCATCCCGCTCGACTGTACGTAGGGAGACGCCACCGCCTCCAGGATCGTCCTCAGCGGCGCGTGGGGAACCCCCGCTACGGCCAACCGTCTGAGCGCCTCTTCGGTGCTCAGACGACCAAGGGCCGCGGCGACCGTTGCATCGATTTCGTGGCGAGCGGCAGTGCGCTGCGGGTTGGTTCGAAGGTCGGCTCGGGCTGCCAGGTCGTCGAGTTCCAGCGCTTCACACAACAGTGGCCAGAACTTATCTCCGATCACCGCCACCACCACCCAACCGTCCGTGGTGGCAAAAGCCCGGTAAGGGACGATATTGTGGTGTCCCGAGCCAACCGGCCCCGGATCTACGCCGGTCTCCATCGCCGAAGTGGCCAGGTAGGTCAAAAGCGACATAGCCGAGTCGAGCAGAGGTACCTCGACGTGGCGACCCCGACCTTCCCGCAGCGCCACGGCGTAGGCCGCAACCGCCCCGAGCGCTCCCCATAACCCGGCCGCCAGGTCGGAGATCGCCACCCCGGCCCGGACGGGTGCTCCACCCTCCTCGCCGGTCAGCGACATGATGCCGCTCTCCGCTTGGGCTATCAGGTCGAAAGAGCCCTCATTCTCAAGTTCCGATCCGCGGGCGTAGGAAGAGATCGTCACCACCACAAGGCGGGGGTGCCGCTCGAGCAGCGCTTCAGGAGCGAGACCGAGCTTCTCGATTGCACCCGGCCGGTAGTTCTCAACCACGATGTCGGCCGTGTCGAGCAGCGCTTCGAGGCCGCGCCTCCCCGGCCCGGTGGTCAGATCGAGCACCACCCCCCGTTTGTTGGTGTTCAGTGACGAGAAGTACATGGACCGACCGTTGATGTGCGGCCCGATCCCCCGGGCCATGTCCCCCTCCGGCGGTTCCACCTTGATGACGTCGGCGCCCATCTCGGCCAGCACTTGACCGGCGAAGGGACCGGCCAGCACCCGGGACAAATCGACGACCCGCACACCGTCGAGCAGCCCGCTCATTGCTCTTCCACGCGGGCCAGCACGTCGGCGGCGGGCCGCTCCGGGTCGTCGAGTACCCCGTCGAAACGGGTGCCGGCCAATGCGTGGACTTTGGCGCGCAGTTGGTCGTTGCTCATGGGGCGCGGCGGTGAACCGCGGGCGGCTTCCACCCGGATCTCGATCGGGTCGTGAGCACCGTGCCACGAAAGGACCGCGGCCGCCTGATCGAGCCGATCGTCCAGCTGCACTTCGATGCAAGAGGCGACCCGGCGGGCCCCTTCGTCCACCGCAACGAAGTCCTCAACCGTTGGGGCGCCGTGGAGCAACGTGAAAGCGACTGTGTAGGGAATCGAGAACTTGGCCTCCAGCCCGGTGGTGACGTCGTCAAGGGGGGCAGCTTGACGGGACCGCCGATGTACGGTGACGACTCCCCTTCCGTCGGGATCGGCCCCGCCTTGCGCCGCCTGTTCGGCTGCTTCGATCGAGCTGTGGGTCTGCAGACAGCAGGGGAATGCCTTGATCCAATTCTGCTCGATCGCCGGCTCGGAGCCGGCCACTTCCCAGTGCCCTCCGTAGACCGTCTCGTAAGCCTCCTCGATCCTGCGCGTCGCAATGCCACCTTGTCCGGCCAGAACGGCCGCCCGGACGCCCTGGGCGGCAGCCATTCCCACCTGCAGAGACTTGCCGTCCGAACCGAAGGCCGCTTGCAATCCCCCGGCGCCCAGAATGGCCAGCTGCCGGGCAACCCGCGTGCGGGCTTCGTCGAAACCGAAGAGGTGAGCAGCCGCCGTGGCCGCGCCGACCGTGCCGGTTACTGCGGTTGGGTGCCAGCCCCGCTCATAGAGATCGGGATGACCCGCCCGGGCCAGAGCTCCCATGGCCTCGAACCCGGCGGTGTACGCGTCGAGCACCCGGCCCATGGTGGTGCCCGTTGTGGCTCCCAGCACCAGGGCAGCCGGAGCCGTCGGGGCAGACAGATGGGCCAAACCCGGCCCATATGTGTCGTCAAAATCCAACACATGGCCGGAAACCGCCAGCGACGCGACCCGATCGTCACGGTTCGCCCGGGAGGCCTTCGGAGCCCTCTCGTTACGCCCCGCCCAGGCGCAGGCCAGCCAATCGAGAAAAGCTTGCCGGTACCCCGGATGGTCCTTGCTGGTGTTATCCATGACTGCGAGCGAGTGTAACCGGAGGCGAGTCCCGGTCTCGGGACGCCCTGTTTCTGTCGCTAGGTCCCGGCCGCCCTGGCGATCAGGTCGCGAGCGATGACCCGGAGGGCCAGGATCTCCTCGGTTCCCTCGAAAATGGAAAGCACCCGGGCATCCACGAACAGCCTGCTCACCGGATACTCCTCGGCGTATCCGTAGCCTCCGTGCATTTGCATGGCATCCCGGGTGATCTCTTCCGCGGCGCGAGACGTGAGTGCTTTGGCCATGGCCGCCTCCGTCTGACCATCGGGCGTGGCCAGCCTTTGCGCGGCCCGATAGGTGAGGCTGCGCCCGGCCTGGATCCGGGCCGCCATCCTGGCCAATCCCACTCTGGTCAGCTGGTAGTCGATCAACGGCCGGCCGAATACCTTCCGCTGTTGGGCGAAGGCGAGGGCTTCGCGAAAGGCCGCTTCCATGACGCCGAGGGCCCGGGCGGCCGTCTGCAGGCGCCCGGCGGCGAAGGCCCCCATCTGCAGATGGAAACCCCTACCGGCTCCAGCCTCCTCTCCGATCAACGTGTCGCCGGGCATCGCCCAGTCGTCAAACGTGAGCTCGAACGAGTGCAGCCCGCGGTACCCGATCGTGTCGATCGCCCGCCCAACGAGCCTCCCACCGGCCGGCTGATCGAGTTCGAAGTAGTGCCCGGCCGAGGCCGATTTCTCGACCACGAACAAGGAAAGCCCTCGGGCGCCGGCCGCTCGATCCGGGTTGGTGCGGACCAACACCATCAGCAACTCTGCCCGTCCCGCGAAGGTCGCCCACATCTTGGCCCCGTTCAGCAGAAACCCGGTGCCGTCCGGGCGGGCCGTCATGGTGATCCCGGCCACGTCGGAGCCATAGTCGGGTTCGGTGACGGCGACTGCAACCATTTGCCCTCCGGCCGCGATGGCCGGGAGCCATCGCTTCTTCTGATCCTCAGTGCCCCCGTTCAGGAGGGCAGAGACCAGAATCTCGGGGCGGGTGAGCAGCGACCCTGCCATCAAGGAACCCCGGGACAGCTCTTCGGTGGCCACCACCATGGCCAGCGCTCCCGAATCGCCCGGCTCCTGATACCCGCCGTACTCGGGTGGGATCGACATCCCGAAGGCACCAAGCGCGGCCATTCCGGCAATCACCTCCTCGGGCACATCGAGGTTGCGGCGGTGTACGTCCTCGGCCCGGGGGGCCACCTGCTCATCGGCAAATCTGCCAAACGTGTCGGCCAGCAGGCCCACCTCGTCCGGTAGATGTCTTGGACCGGAACCGGTGGATTGCACCCGAGCAGCCACCTCCTCGAGTACCTGTGGGTCTGATCCATCTTCGAGCGCGTCGTCCATCTCGCCGCCGCGGAGGTCGTCGCCGAACCGGCGTCCGTCGCGTCGAGCCCGGGCTGATCGCAGCAGATCGGCGGTGGCGACACGGGCCAGACGGTCTTCGTCCTTGCCCTGTTCGCCGTACTCCGTCAGCGCGGCGGCGGTGGCGGCTTCGGCCGCCAGGAAAGCCAGGTGGTAGGCGGCTTCCTGGTGCTGGTCGAGCAGGGCGGACGAGACCCGACCGTCAACAACGCAATCCGAAGCCAGAGAGCGAGCCTGGCCCGCGACGGCCTCCCCCAGCCGCTCAGTTGCCATCCGGGCTTTGTCGAGCGACATCATCGCCGCCGGACTGCCCGGCGGGCGGTCTCGAGCACTCGACGAGCAACCTTGATGGTTGCTTCGTCGACCATGTGCCCGGCGTCATCGGTTATAGCTCCCCTCCCATCGGCGAGCGCTTGCTCGTAGAGAGAAACGAGACGTCCGGCGCGCTCGGTCTCTTCAGGGGTAGGTGTCATCACCTCATTGAATACAGGCACCTGGGCAGGGTGAATAGCCGGCCGGCTGCCAAAACCGAGACGGACCAAACGGCGGGTTTCGTCGCGCAGTAAATCGAGGTCCTGAAAGTCGGGCGAGACGGGACCGAGCGGAGGTTCGATGCCCGCGGCGGCAGAGGCGACAACCAACTGCATGCGCAGGGGGACGAAGGCCGCCTCATAGGTAGGGTCGACTCCCAGCTCGGCACCGAGATCAAATTCGCCGATCATCAGCTGATGCACCCGCGGCGCCCGGGCGAGTTCGTCGACCGCCAGCAACCCGTCGGCCGTTTCCACGATCGGGAGGAGTTTCACATCGCTGGGCGGCCGGCCCGCGGCCGATTCCAGTCTCTCCAGCAGATCCCCAATTGCGAGGAGCTCATCGACCGATCGGACCTTGGGAACCATGATCCCGTGCAGCGGCGCACGAAACACCGCAGCAAGGTCGTCTTCGAGCAGATCTTCGGTGGGATTGACCCGTACCCACGGCTCGAAACCCGGTTCGGCCAGATTGTCCAACCAGTCCGAAACCGTATCCCGGGCCGCCGCCTTGCCGGCGGGGGCCACTGCATCCTCGAGGTCGGCAATCACCGCGTCGGCCGAACGCCGGCCGGCTTTGGTCAGCATGTCCGGCCGATCGCCGGGGACAAAGAGATAGCTCCGTGCGGTCATCGAGTGCTTCACCTTAGGGGTCCCTATCTTTCTAGCACCATGACCCACCGGTACACTCGACGGATCCGGAGGAATACAGCATGACGGAGCTTCTGGCAGGAATGCGAGTGATCGAAGGCTCCGCCTTTGTGGCCGCGCCGCTCGGCGGCATGACCCTGGCCCAACTCGGAGCAGACGTTATCCGCTTCGATCCGATCGGCGGTGGACTCGATTACCGACGCTGGCCGGTTACGGATGGCGGGCAAAGCCTCTATTGGGCGGGCCTCAATAAGGGCAAGCGCTCGATAGCCCTCGATCTCCACACCGATCGCGGGCGCGACGTGGCTATCTCCCTGATCACCGCTCCCGGTGCCGACGCCGGCCTCTTCCTCACCAACTACCCACCGGGCGGTTGGGCCGACTACGGAAAGCTGGTCGAGCGGCGCCCCGATCTCATCATGTGCCAAATTGTTGGTAATCCCGACGGCAGCACAGCAGTCGACTACACGATCAACGCGGCAGTCGGATATCCGCTCCTCACCGGACCCGGCGACCATCCGGGGGTGGTCAACTCGGTGCTCCCGGCCTGGGACCTGATCGCCGGGGTCACCGCCGCCACCGGTCTGCTGGCCGCAGATAGGCACCGGACTCGCACAGGACAGGGCCGTCTCATCCGACTGCCGCTGGCCGACGTTGCCCTGGCCGCACTAGGTCACCTCGGCTATATCGGCGAGGTGACCATCAACGACACCGATCGGCCGCGCTACGGCAACTACCTCTATGGTGCGTTCGGGCGGGATTTCGTCACCTCCGATGGGCGCCGGGTGATGGTCACCGCCATTACTCCCCGCCAATTCCGCGGACTCCTGGACGCAACCGGGCTCCAGACCGAGTTCACCGCCCTGGAAACCCGCCTAGGAGAGCCGCTCCGCAGCGATGGCGACCTCTTCGAAGCCAGGCAGGAAATCGCCGCTCTCCTGGAGACCTGGTTCGAGGAAACCCCATTTGCAGAGGTGGCGGAGCGCTTCGCGGCACATCGGGTCCTGTGGGGGCCCTACCAGACCGTGCGAGAATTGCTCGAAGCCGATCCAAGAGCATCGGTTGCCAACCCGCTGTTCGCCAAGATCGAGCAGCCGGGGATCGGGCCGCTCTTGACGCCCGGATCGCCGCTCGATCTGGGATCCGACCGCGAACCGCCGCGGCCGGCCCCGCTGCTCGGCCAACATACCGAGGAGATACTCACTGAGGTGCTCGAGCTGAGCAGCGCCGAGATCGCCGAGCTGCATGATCGCGGGGTGGTGGCGAGTGGATGAGCAGTTGACCAACTGGATCGGCCGTCAGGAAGAGGTTGAGGATCTCATCACCGAATGGCCGGCCGCCGCGCTCCAGGCAACCCTCGGCTTCACCGACCCGCCCCTGCGGGAGGGTGACGAACTGCCGCCCCTGTGGCACTGGCTCTACTTTCTTCCCACGGTCCTCCGCTCCGACCTGGGAACCGAGGGGCACGCCCGGCTGGGAGGATTCCTACCACCCGTCCCTCTGCCGCGGCGTATGTTCGCCGGAGGACGAACCGAGTTTGTGGCTCCCCTCCGCATCGGTCAGACAGCAGGTCGCCGGGGGACGGTGGTCTCCATCGAAGAAAAGCAGGGCCGAAGCGGTGCACTGGTGTTTGTAACCGTCCGCTACGAAGTGACCACCGAAGCGGGACTCGCCCTGCGAGAAGAGCAGGATTTGGTGTATCGGGAACCGGCTTCGGGTTCCGAGGTTTCCCCGCCCGGCACCGACCCGATCCCGCCGGGAGCGTGGATCCGGACGATCATCCCCGACGAGGTGATGCTGTTCCGGTTCTCGGCGCTCACCTTCAACGGCCACCGGATCCACTACGACTACCCCTACGTGACGCAGGTCGAGGGATACCCACACCTGATTGTGCACGGCCCATTAACCGCTCTGTTGCTCGCCGACCTGGCCAACCGCAACGGCCCCGACCGGGTGCGCAGCTTCTCGTTCCGGGGGCGATCGCCGCTCTTCGCCGATAACTCGTTCACGCTGGTCGGTGGCATGGAGGATCAGAACCAGGCCCGATTGTCGGTCTGGTCCCACGATCGGCGATTAGCCATGACGGCCGAGGCCGATTTCTGAGGGACTGGAGTCAGGCTTCGTTTTCGATCTGTACGCCGGTCGTGTTGATGAACATGGCCAGCGTCGTGTAGACGCCGACCGTCACGATCAGGTCAAGGATCTGGGGAATGGTGAACGCCCGGGTCAATTCGGCCCAGACGGCGTCGCCGACCGCCTGCTTGTCGAACAGCTCGTCGGCAACTGTGAGCAGCAGGGCTTCCTTCTGGTCGGCCCACCCGGCTGCCGGACCGATCCGCACTGCCTCCGCTTCGGCCACGCTGATGCCGGCCTGAGACGCCCGGGCGAAGTGGTGGTGCCATTCGTAGGCCACCCCGGCCCGGTGGGAGAGACGCAGGATCACCAACTCCCGGTGTCGGGGAGACAGCGTCCCGTTCGCAACGACATGGTTTCTGAGGGGCATCCAGGCGGCCAGCAACTCTGGATGATGGGCCATGACCCGGTGCACATTGAGCACAGTGCTGAGGCCGTCGAGTATGGATTCGAGTTGTGGATCCCAGTCAGATTCGTCGAGGGGGGCGAGTCGAGTTGGCGCTGTTTGATTCATGGACCGACGATAGCCGACCTGCCGGTACCCGGTCACCCGGTAGCAGGCCTCGCACCCCATGGTCTATTTCGTTGTTTTCAACCTCGGGCCTGGTTCGCGATCTTGCGCGTGATCGGAGTGCTGATGCAGGGTATCGTGGCCATCATCGCTCTCCGGCGTTACGCGAGGCTTGGGTCTTCGCCATCGGAGTCACGGTGCTGTTGCCAGCCGTAGTGGGCCTGCGTGCCATCTACTGAGAGGACCTACCCTCCGGGTACCCGCGCCCGAAAAGTGTCGTAGCCTGGGCTCATGACCTCCTCGCTGTCGGATCGGGGCCGCCGGCTCGTTGTCGACGCGCCGATGGCCGAATATATCCACGCCCACTTCGAGCGTTTGGACGATCTCTGGGATCCCATCGGCAACCCGGGCGGCTACATCGGCCTGTGCGTGGCCGAGAACAAACTGGTGTGGGACCTCCTGGAGCCCAAACTGACCGCCCCCCGCCAGGTGCCGCCTTCGGCCGTCGAATACGACGAGATGATCGGAGGGCATAGTTTTCGAAGCCGCCTCGCCGAGTTTCTGGGCCGGAGGCTCTACGGTCGGGACATAGATCCCGAGCACCTCGCCGTGCTGGGTGGGGCGGGATCGGTACTCGAATTGCTCTTCTACGCGATCGCCGACCCCGGGGATGGCGTCCTTGTGCCGACGCCCAGCTATGCCGGCTTCTGGGCCGACCTCGAAACTCGCAACGAGCTCACGATCGTGCCGGTGCACACCTCGCCGGCCGATGACTTCCGTCTTCGAATGGACCAGTTGGAAGTCGCCTACCGGTCGGCCGGTCGCCCGGTTCGTGCTCTGCTGTACACAACGCCGAGCAATCCGCTCGGCCGTGTCTCCTCCCGTCCCGAACTGGAGGAGGTGCTGGGCTGGGCCGAAGGCAAGGACATGCACGTCGTGTTCGACGAGCTGTTCGCCATGTCGGTGCACGGGGATGCATCGTTCGTGAGCGCGGGGACGCTGAGACCGACGCTTGGGGAGCGAATGCACCTTGTGTGGGCGGTGAGCAAAGACCTGGCCGCCAGCGGGCTGCGATGCGGTGTCCTGGTCACCGAGAACGAGGCGGTGATCCGCGCCGTCGACGGGTTGGCGTATTGGGCGTGCGTTTCAGGCGATACCCAACGTCTCGTTGAGGAAATGCTGGCCGACACAGATTGGGTCGACGCCTTCGTGGGTGAGAATCGACGGCGCCTCGGAAACTCCTACGCCCAGGTCACGGCGGCGCTGGACGCAGCCGGGATCCCCTACCTCCCTGCACAGGCTGGTTTCTTCTTTCTCGTCGATTTCCGGCCCTTCCTCCCTCAGGTGAATTGGGCAGCCGAGGACGCTCTGTGGCGACGAATCCTCGAGGAGGCGAAAGTCAATCTGACCCCCGGCTCGTCGTGTCGGATCGAAGAACCCGGGTTCATGCGGTTGTGCTTTGCCGGAGTGCCCCACGAAGCAGCAGTCGCCGGGGTGCGCCGGATCGAGAGGGTGCTGGCAAGCGACGCCTAACGCGACCAACCCGTAAGGTGCCATCAGCAGCGTCGGACTTTCTGAACCCCGACAGGGGTTCCGGATCCGGGCGGGAAGGATGGTTGATGGAAACAATGGATGTGACCCTCCTCCACATCGACGATTGCCCAAACTGGCGAACCACCGAAACCCATCTGGTGCGCCTGCGTCCCGAGTACGGTTTCGAGCTGCAGCGAAAGCGAGTTGGCAGCGCAGAGGAAGCTGAGCAGCTCCGGTTCCGAGGTTCGCCGACCGTGCTCATCAACGGACTCGACCCCTTCGCCGACCCCAATGCTCCGGTGGGGATGTCGTGCCGGTTGTACCGAACAATCGGTGGGCTGGTGGGCAGCCCTACCGAGGAGATGCTGCGAGAGGTCCTCGCCGCCGCCGGAACCTATCGATGAAGGCGGCCGGCGACCCGACCGCCGAGCATCTCCGTCTCCGCCAGCAGGAGGCCGGCGAGGCCGACTGGCGGTTGTGGGGCCCGTACCTGAGTGACCGCGCCTGGGGAACAGTCCGGGAGGACTACAGCGCAGAGGCGAAGGTCTGGGAGTCCTTCCCCCACGATCAGGCCCCGGCCCGTGCCTACCGTTGGAACGAGGACGGGTTGGCCGGGGTAAGCGACCATCGCCAGTATCTGTGCTTTGGACTTGCGCTGTGGAACGGAAGAGACCAGATCCTCAAGGAGCGCCTCTTTGGGCTGACCGGACCCGAAGGCAACCACGGAGAAGACGTCAAGGAGGCCTACTTCCACCTCGACGCCATACCCTCGCATAGCTACCTGGAGTTCCTCTACAAGTACCCGCAGTCGGCCTTCCCCTATCAGGATCTCGTCGCGGAGAACCAGCGACGCGACGCTCGGGATCCGGAGTTCGAACTGACCAACACCGGCGTGTTCGGCGAAAGACGCTACTTCGATGTGCAGGTCACGTACGCCAAGCAGGCGCACGATGATCTGCTGGTGGTAATCCGGGTCACCAACCGGGGGCCCGATCGTAGCTCCTGTCATGTGCTCCCAACTCTGTGGTTCCGCAACACCTGGTCGTGGGGCTACCCGCACGGCCCGATGGGCGATGTCCCCGCCCGGCCGGTCATGTCCCGCCAGGATGCTGACGCGGGAGTGCCGACGGTCAGAGCCGAACATCCTGTTCTCGGCACCTACCGGCTCTTCGCCGACGCAGCCGAAGCCCTGTGGTTCACGGAAAACGAGACCAACCGCGATCGCCTCTGGGGAACCCCAAACCCGACCCCCTACGTCAAAGACGCCTTTCACCGGAAACTGATCGACGGTGAAGATGGGGCCGTCAATCCGGCCGAAACCGGGACCAAGGCAGCCGCCGTGTATCGCCTCGACCTGGCCGCAGGCGAAACGGCTACGGTGCGGCTCCGCCTCAACAGGACGATCCCCCATGATCCGTTCGCGGGTTTCGACGCGATCGTCGAACAACGGCGGCGGGAAGCCGACGAGTTCTACGCCGCGCTCCGACCGAAGGGGCTCTCCGCTGTCCAACGTCTGACCCAAAGGCAAGCCCTGGCCGGGATGATCTGGTCGAAACAGCTCTACTACTACGACGTGGAACAGTGGTTGGCCGGCGATCCCGTTGAACCTTCCCCCGCCCCGGTTCGACGGCGAGGCCGCAACCACCAGTGGCAACACCTCAATAATTTCGACATCATCTCGATGCCGGACGGGTGGGAGTACCCGTGGTACGCCGTCTGGGACCTGGCGTTCCATTGCATCCCGCTGGCCAGGATCGACCCCGGGTTCGCCAAGGGTCAGCTGGAGTTGGTGACCAGGGAGTGGTACATGCATCCCAACGGGCAACTCCCGGCCTATGAATGGGAATTCGGGGACGTCAATCCGCCGGTTCACGCCTGGGCGGCCCGCCGGGTCTACGAGATCGACGCCGCATCGTCGGGTACCCCGGACATTGCCTTCCTGGAGCGGGTGTTCCACAAGCTGCTGCTCAACTTCACCTGGTGGGTCAACCGCAAGGATGCAGACGGCAACAACGTCTTTCAGGGGGGTTTTCTCGGTCTCGATAACATCAGCCTGTTCGATCGCAGCGCCCCGCTCCCTGGAGGAGGACGTCTCGACCAGTCGGACGGCACTGCCTGGATGGCTTTCTTCACCTTGGAGATGCTGGCCATCTCGCTGGAGCTGGCCCGCACCAACCCCGTGTATCAGTCTTTGGCCACCAAGTTCTTCGAGCACTTCCTCTCGATCGCCACCGCCATGAGCTCGGAGGACCATTGCCTGTGGGATCCCGACGACGAGTTCTTCTACGACGTGCTCCGGTTGCCCGATGGCCGGACTATGCCGCTCCGGGTACGGTCTGTAGTCGGGCTGATCCCGTTGCTGGCCGTCACGGTGATAGGCGAGGACACGATGGAATCGATGCCCGAGTTCACCGAACGGATGCACTGGTTCCTCGACCATCGGCCCCATCTCAGCGACAACGTCGCCCACATCGACCAACCCGGTTCCGGGCACCGGCATCTGGCAGCCATCCTCACCCCGGAACGGCTCCGGGCCGTCCTCGGGTACCTGCTCGACGAAGAGGAATTCCTGTCACCGTACGGGATCCGTTCTCTATCCCGCTATCACCGTGACCATCCGTACGAAACACAAATCGACGGACAGGAGTTCCGGGTGAGCTACGACCCGGCCGAGTCCACCACCGGTCTGTTCGGTGGCAACTCGAACTGGCGAGGTCCGGTGTGGTTCCCGCTCAACTTCCTCATTATCGAGGCACTAGAGCGATTCGATGACTACTGCGACGACGCGGTGAAGGTCGAATGCCCGACCGGTTCGGGCGTCGAGATGACCCTCCGGGAAGTGGCAGGCGAACTGAGCCGACGCCTTACCTCGATCTTCTTGCCCGACGCCACCGGACGACGACCGTTCCACGGCCCGGAATCAATTTTCGAGTCTGACCCCCATTGGGAAGACCTCACCTGGTTCCACGAGTACTTCCACGGTGATGACGGCACCGGCTTGGGCGCCTCGCACCAGACCGGATGGACCGGCCTGGTAGCCGAGTTGCTCGGGCGCGACGCTCACGTCAAGGAGGATCGATGAGCAGTCTGAGATGCCGGGTCGATGGATGAGACAGGCCGGTCTCGCTCTATCGGGCGTTTCGGCCCTGGTTCAGGATTGCTTCGGCAGTCGCTATCAAGTCGGGTTCGATGATGTCCGGCGTCTCGGAGAGAGGGCCGAGCACCGCACCTCGGCGAGCAACAAAAGCGGCTTTTGCCCCGGCCCGCATGGCTCCCGTCACATCCCAAGCGTGTGCGGCCACCAGCCGGATGGCGCCGATCGGCACCCCGAGCTGCGCGGCGGCGAACCGGTAGGTCTCCGGAGCCGGTTTGAAGATCCGAATTCCATCGACCGACAAGACTCGCTCGAAGTAAGAATCGAGCCCGGCATTGTTGATCTGTGCCGTTGCGACCGGCAGGGCGGAGTTGGTAAAGGCGGCCATCCGGAAGCCCGCCCTGGCGAGTCGTTGCAAGGCCGGGATGACGTCGGGGTGGGGCGGCAGCTCGTCCATCCCCGCAACCACATCGGCTGCCTGGGCCTCGGTTACCTGGACGCCGACGCTGCTCGCTGTGGCCATGAGAGCGTCCACTCCCTGGCGATCGAAAGACGCATAGCTGGCCGTCATCGAGGCGACCAGGGAATTGTGCAGCATGCGGGCAAACCACAAGCCCATCAGCGTCACCGGCAGTAGCGTCTCGAACCGGGGCGCCAGGGCGCGGAGGTCGAGCAGCGTTTCGTTCACGTCGAACACCACAACTTCGTCGCTCACGAGATCCTCAGTTGGAGAGGTAGGTACGGTCATCGGCTGGTCAATCCTCGTCCATGTTGTCGAACCTGTCGAGTCCAAGTTCTTCGATGAGCGCGGCATACTGTTGTGATCGGCGAATGTCCAACCGTCACAATCACAGGCGCCGCCTGCTGCGCGACCACTTCAACCCATCATCAACCGTCGCCCAACCGACAAACCTGACAGAATCATCGGCCTGCCGAGGTTGACAACCGTGCTCTCCCGAGAGGAATCCGATCATGACTGCCATCGACACTGCCCTGCTGATCCTGCGTCTGTGGCTGGCCATCGTGATGCTCGCTCACGGCATCAACCATGCCAGGAGCATCGACGGCACCGCCTCGTGGTTCGAGTCAAAAGGGTTCCGACAGCCGCGCCTCAATGCCCGGATGTCGGCGGCGGGCGAGCTCGCCATCGGGCTCGGCATCGCCGGCGGGCTCCTCACCTCGTTCGCGGCTGCCGGGTTGATCGCCACGATGACCGTCGCTTTCGGGTCGATCCATCGCTTCGCCGGGTTCTTTGTTTTCAAACGACCCGATGAGGGATACGAATACGTGGCCACCCTGGCCATTGCTGCCCTCGCCCTGGCCATTGTCGGTCCCGGCGCCGCCTCGATCGACAACGCCCTTGCCATCGACGTCACCTTCGACGGCTGGACCGGCCTCATCATCGCTCTGGGAGGCCTGGCGGCCGGTGTAGCCCAGCTGGCCGTGTTCTGGCGTCGACCCGCCCCACCCGCCGCCTGACCACACCAATCCAAGGAGAAGACCGTGACCCCACAAGCCCGCAACGCCCGGGACGAAGCAACCGCCCTGCTCCCCGCCGGACACGAGGCCCGGGTTCTCGAACCCTCGCCGCCCGCCAACACCGACCCCGACTGGTACGCCGACGATCCCACCGGTTCAACCGATGGCACCGGGACGATCGTCACGCCCATTCCCGGGGAGGGCACCACCTGGACCGACCTGGCCGCCGGACACGCAGACCTGGCCGCCTACGCCGCCGATCACTGGCTGGGTTCGTACCGGCGGCTCGCAGAACTGCCGGCCGGGTACGGCGCCGGGCGCGACGCCCTCCACCAACTTGCTTTCTTCGCCATCGCTCCCAAGCGGCACGGCGCTACAGGCAAGCTGGGCCTCCGCTACACCTACGGCGGCTTTGGCACCCCGTTCTTCGGTGCCGACGAGCAGATTCGCCTAGAGAGCAATCTGCTGGTTCACCAGGAGGGGGACCAGATTCGCTCCACCCCCATCACGACGCTTGAGGCCGCCTGCCATAACCTCGGAATCCGCTACCGAGATGTCTGGTACGAGGGTTTCCACGACCCGCTCAGCCCGGTCGGCGCTTCGACCGAGCTCTCGGTTCTTCCGGCCGTCACGGCCGCCATCGGTGATTGGTTCGGGTTCGGTACCTCCGTCCTCGAACAGGCACGCCGCACCCCGAAAGCCGTGGAGGTCAGCCGGGTGCAGCTGTGGCCCGAGCACTTCGACCTGTCGTTCGAGATGGGCTCCTACGATGAGGGGCAGCGGGCCAGCTACGGCGCTTCACCGGGTGACGACGCCCATCCGGAGCCGTACCTATACGTTGCGGCTTGGGGTGAGATTGACCGATCCGACCCCTACTGGAATGACCCCGCCTTCAACGGTGCCAGCCTCCCGTACCGCGAACTGCTGGCCGCCGACGATCAGGGCGGAACCGCGTTGGCCTTTCTGCGTGATGGGCACGAACGCTTGACGGCGTGAGGTCAGATCGTTGCTTCAACCGGCCCTCGCAGATCACAGGGAACGCCTGGCCCGGCGCGACCAAGCGCTGGAAGTAGCGTGATCTGATCGAGCATGACCCCGGGAGCGGTCGATCCGCCCCCGGGGTCTGTGCTTTGGTCTAGGAGTGCGGCAGGAAGTCGACGTTCTGGGGCTTGAAGTTGCCCTTCCCCTTCTTCCCGTTGATGGATTTGGTGTTCATCGCGTAGGTGAGGGTCGCCGCCGCCACCGCATCCGAGTTCACATCGAGCGCCTGCAGGCTGATGTTGTCGAACGTGTCGCAGGCCAGGTGGTAGCACGGGTCGTACTGCTCCCCGGCTGTGCCTCCCCACATGGCAGCCTCATCAGCGGTCTTAATGCCCTCGGCGCCCGTGAAGAGCCCCCCGGCCGGGATCCCAACCGCGATAAACGGCCCGTAGTCGGATCGCCCGGAGAAGTCGGTGCCCTTGAACGGTACGCCGCGGGCCTTGTAGAACGACTCGAACAGTTTCTCGATCGCAGCCGAGCCCTCCGGTCCCGGTCCGGCCCCGACGACGTCTGAGTCGTCTCCGTCGTAGATGAAGAAGACGTGGTTCGGTGAGCCGATCATGTCGAAGTTCAGGTAGAGGGCGATCTTGTCGCGCTCCTCAATCGACAGGCTGTTCACGTAGAACGTGGACCCCACTAGCCCTGACTCCTCGGCGCCCCACCAGGCGAAGCGCACCTTGTTCTTCGGCTTGACCTTGGCCATCTGCTTGGCCGCTTCGAGGATGGCCGCGCTCCCCGACCCGTTGTCCTGGATGCCCGGCCCGGCGTTGACGGAGTCGAGGTGGGCCCCGACCATCACAACGTTGTTGGGATCACCCGACTTCGACTCGGCGATCACGTTTGAAGTCGTCGCTATACCCCGGAACGTGTCGGTCTTGAGGCGCATAATCAGCCCCGAAGTAGCCGCCAGCTGGGTACCGACGTCCAGCGTCACCGAAGTGACCGGGATGTCGAGCGTGAACGTGTTGCCGAGCGTGCCGTTCAGGGTGCCGGGGATGTTGTTGTAGATGACGACTCCCGACGCCCCCGCGTTGAAGGCGTTGGTCGCTTTGAGGGCGAACGCGCAGGCGCCCCGGCTGATCAGAGCGATGTCCCCGGCCGGGAACCCGGCGAAGTCCGCCGCGTCACAACCGGGTGTTCCGTCTGCAGGCGGAGCCGCCAGTGCGGTCACGGGCGCGGTGACGTCGCCGCTCCCCGAGTACGACATGATGTTCGTCACGATCGGACCGGCCGGCGGCGGCGCCACCTGCTCGAGAACGGTCGGCGACAGCACGATGAACGTCTGGAAGTCGAACTCCTGGACCGTCACGTTGTAGCCGGCCGCTTCCATGCGTTCGGCCACATAGGCGACGGACTGATCGTAGCCGGGCGTGCCCGACGTGCGAATGCCGCCGTTGGCATCGGCAATCGCCTGGAATGCCGCCTGGTGCTCACGTACGCCGTCAAGGGAGACGCACTCCAGCAGTTTGGCGATCGTGTTGTTATTGCGTGTCTCGCATGCCTGTGGCCCGGCAATGGCCGCCGTCGGCAGGCTCGCCGCGGCGAGCACCACCGCAATGAGCGCGACTCTGATCCTGGGTGTCATGTCGACCTCCCTCTTCGTCGTTCCTCCCGGATCTGACCACCTATCAGACGAAGTTCTCCGCCGTCTCGGCAACTTTTCGCGAGGCGCCATGACCACCCCCGCCTCACCGATCAGCCACCGAGCGTGGCGGCTTTGGCCAGCTGTTCGTCGGAGGGAGTGTCTGTAGCAAAGAGCCGACCCTTTTCTGCCCACCAGACGAACCCTGCGGCCACGATCCCGTAGCCGAGGAACCCGAGAGTGAACGGCAGTACCGTTCCATCAAAGGTCCGGTCGAGGACGGAACCCAGCGCTGCGCCACCCGCCGTGGAGATGGTTCCGATGAGGGCGGCGGCAGTGCCTGCCACCTTCCCCATCGGGTTCATCGCCAGTGTGTTGAAATTGGGGATGAGAATGGCGTGCATGCTCAGCATGAAGGCCAGACCGATCAGGAAGATCCAGAAGGCCGGAACGCCGTCCGTGACAACGGCCAGCACCACCAGACCGATGGCTCCGGTCACATAGAGAACCAGAACCGCGCGGACCAGGCGCCGCAGCCCGACGCGGGAAACGATGGCCGCATTGGCGAGCATCGCCGCGCCCATCACAGCGGCGAGTCCGCCAAAGATGTACGGAAACTGCTCGGCCCGATCGAAGACGTCCGAGACAATCAGCTCAGAACTGGCCAGATAAGACATGAACACACCAAAGACAAACGTCATGGCCAGCGCGTAGCCGATCGTCTGCCGATTCTTCAAGACGGTCTTGGCCGCCGTGCCGATCGAGTCAAATCGCAGCGTTAACCGATTCTCCGGTTTGAGGCTCTCGGGCAGGCGCAGCGTCCACAACGCCATCGCCACCGCAAACAATGCACATGCCCCGAACACCCATCGCCAGGAAGCGACGTTCAGGATGAGGGCTCCCACACTTGGTGCGACCACAGGCACCAGAACGAAGATCGACATGATGACCGACATGGTCCGGGCCATGGCCTCTCCCTCGTAAGCGTCCCGCACCATCGAAATCGCGACCACCCGCGGGGCAGCAGCCCCAACGCCCCAAATGAACCGGCTCACCAGCACCATCTCCAGGGTCGGTGCAAGCGTGGCGGACAGGGCACTGCCGACGTACACAACCAGCCCCGCGTACAGTACGGCCTTGCGCCCGAACCGGTCGGCCAGCGGTCCAAAAAAAACCTGGGCCGAGGCCAATCCCAGGAAGAAGAACGTCACAATGGCAGCCGGGGCCGTCGAATCAGCGGGCAGGCCGAACTCGCTTCGCACCGCTCCAAAAGTGGGCAGCATGATATCGATGGCCAGGGCACTGAGCGCCATGATCATGGCGATCATCACCGTGAATTCACGGTCTTCTAGTTTTGGGTGTGATGAGGGTTTGCTCATAGTGACAGACGAAGCCCAGGGATGGTACACACGCCCGGCGCATTGCCGTCACCGGGCCTGCCGTCATCCCCGACCCGCCCGAACATGAACGCGATCCGGAAGACACGACCCCGCCCCGCGGGCTCTATCGTCGAGTGCGCAAAGGAGAATGCCGTGGCACCAATCGATCCCGAACATGTTGTGATCACCGAGCCCGTCCAGGGGTCGGACATACCGGTTCAGCTCATGTACGTCGAAACGATGGATGGCCTATACACCACCATCGGGCTACGTATGCCTGCCGGAGACGGACCGTTTCCGATCGTGTTGCTGGCTTCGGGTAACGGGGGCGGCGGCATGGCGTGGGTGCGCGATGCGGTTCAGAACCAGGGCTACACAATGGAGCGTCTCCTCGACGCCGGATATGCCTGCGCCTGGCTGCGATACCGGACCGAAGTCGAACTCGGGTACAACACAGGTGGACGGCTGGTACAGGGTGAGCGGACCGGCCGGGGGTTATTCAACCGTTCGCCGCTGGAATACGAGGACGAGATAGCCGTCATTGAGTACGTGAAGCATCTCCCTCCCGTTGACCCAACGCGGGTGGGTCTCATCGGCATGAGCCATGGCGGCGAGATGGTGCTCAAGATCACCTCTGAGTACCACGGCGCGGCAGTGGCGGTGGCCAGCGAACCGGCCTCCCACGAGTTCCTGGCCCTGACCCCCGACGAAACCGCGCCCCTCGACCACAAGACGCAGCTGCGCAAGGTCGAAGACATGAAGATGGTTGAAGTCGCCAAGGTGAGGGGCCGGATCGACACCGACCTCGCCGCGCAGCGGATCAGCACCATTCGAACCCCGATCCTCGTCATGGGAAGGGAGACCGATCACCTGCAGGGGATCTTCCGCACTACGTACGAGTTACTCGAAGAAGCGGGCAAAGAGGTGGAGTGGGTGTCCTACGACCATCCTCTGCACGGGTACGTCTACCCAAGGCGTGGCACCGACGGGACCTACGAGGTCGACGAGGTCCAGGAGACAGCCATCCGCGGTGTCATCGACTACTTGGACGGCTACCTCAAGGTTCCGGGTTGAGGCCGGAACAATGACCGCTCCCAAGCCCGTGGTAACGGGCCGACTGCCACGATCGGTTTGGATTACCGCCGGTTCCGTGATCGCCCTGCTGATGTCGGTGGCCGGGAGACACGGTTTCCATCGCGACGAGCTGTACTTCCTGGTGGCGGGCAGGCGACTCGACTGGGGTTTCGTCGATCAACCACCTCTCACTCCCCTGATCGCCCGGATCTTCGAGACGATCGGTGGGACCTCACCGGTTGCGCTGCGCATCCTCCCGGCGCTGGCGATCGGTGGTGTCGTGGTCCTGGCCGCGGCTATGGCGCGACGATTCGGCGGAGGCGCCCGGGCCCAGATCTACGCCGCGGTGACCGCCGGCGGGGCGGGCGTTGCGCTGGGCGTCGGGCATCTCTTCAGCACCGCCGCCTTCGACTACTTCCTCTGGACCCTCGCCACGTGGATCCTGGTGCGCTTGCTCGACGGTGACGAGCCCCGCTGGTGGCTCGGCCTCGGGTTCACCGTCGGGATCGGTCTTCAGAACAAACACCTCATGGCTTTGTTCGCCATGGCGGTGCTGATCTCGCTACTCATCACGAAGCAGCGCAAGCTGCTGGCCGTGAAATGGCCGTGGATCGGGGTCGGCATCGCTGCAATGATCGCGCTGCCCAACATGATCTGGCAGGTGGCCAATGACCTGCCGCAACTGGAGATGGCCGGCGCCCTGGCCGGGCGCAGCGACGGTCCGGTGGCCTTCGTCTTGGAACAGATCGGCCTGCTTTCGATCGTACTGGTTGTCCCGGCGGCGATCGGACTATGGCGTCTCCTCCGTTCGGCCAACCTCACAACCTGGCGGCCCATCGGGATAACGTTCGTTTTGCTGTTCGGGTTCTTTCTCGTCACCGGAGGCAAGTCGTATTACGTCGCTCCGCTGTACTCGACTCTGCTGGCGGCCGGGGCACTCTGGTTCGAAGGTCTCGAGGGAAAGGGAAGGCGGGTGATGATCGGGACGACCGTCTTCGGCGTCTTCGTCGGACTGTTCATCGCCCTCCCCCTGCTTCCCCCGAGGACCCTGGCGACCCTGGATGCCACCGGTGAACTCGGCGAGACGGTCGGTTGGCCCGAGCTGGTCGACCAGGTAGCAGCGGTCTACGAAACGATCCCTGCCGACCAGCGAGATGAGGTGGCAATTTTCACCGGGTCGTACGGTGAGGCGGGAGCCATCGATATCCTTGGACCAGACGCCGGTCTGCCGCCGGCGGTGAGCGGGCATAACAATTACTGGTTATGGGGCCCTCCGGACCGCCACGGGCCGGTTATCGGCGTTGGTCAGATCGGTGACGTCCTCGACCGCATCTGCCCGACTACCGCCCAGGCCGGAACGATCACCAACCCGTACGGGGTCGAAAACGAAGAGGCCGGCCTACCGCTGTACCTCTGCATGGCTCCCGAAGGCCAACTGGCCGACATCTGGAACGACGTCCGCCACTACAACTGACGGTTGGCCCTCGAAACTCGAGTGGCGCTCGCCGACTACACCGCTTGGCTGATCTCGAACAGGTGTCCGTCGGGGTCACGAAAGAAGCAGCGCACTTCAGCGCCTCGGTCGTAGGGCGGCGTCAGAAACTCGGCGCCTCGTTCGACGAGTGTCGCGTAGGCGGCCCGGCAGTCCGGAACCCGGATTGTGAATGAGCTGTGGACCGTCGACGGATCGTCGGGAGTCTCCATCGACAGCTCCGGCTTGTCGGCGGTTGGGCCCCCGGACGTCACCAACAGCAGCCAGGTGCCGAGAAAGCTGAGCACTACCGAGGTGCCGCCGTATTCACGGTAGATCTCCGCTCCAAGCACGTCTCGGTACCAGTCCCGCGAGTGTTCGATATCGCTCACCACCAACAGGTGAGTCAGCGCCATTTCGTCAGTCGGGAATTCATCCTTCATTTGGACGGGAGGCTCTCCGCGAACGCAACGCCCCGGCCGATCCATGAATCGAGATCGGCTTCTGTTGCGAATCCCTCAGGAGCGACCGCGACCCACCCGCGCATCGGCCGGGCCGACATGTCAAAGGTGCGGGCACCGGGGAGTGAGACCGCCTCGTCGTGATTGTCCTTGCCGACCCGGACCATCAACTCGTCGCCGCTGACTCCGACGGCCATGTTCCCATTCACCATGAAAGCTATGCCTCCGAACATCTGCCGCTCAGTGAGCCCGGAATGGTCACCAATCCGAATCCTGATGTCGTCGGCGAGAGCGGCGTTGTATGCCATCCGGCAACACTATGCGAGGGTCGAAGTTATGGGCTGAGACAGTGTGCAGAGAGCGAATTATCGCTCTGGACAATCTGCGTTTCTTCACGATATTATTGGCAAGCTTTCCCAAAGGGGAGTCCGCATGGAGGAGGGGAACCGTCCGGCCGCGACCGCTTCGTTTGGTGAGCGCGTCGCCAGCTTGCTAGAGCGTCGATCGGGCACCGCCGTCGTTGTGGCGTTGCTCGTTACCGGGCTGTTGGCTATTCCGTTCCTCACGATGGCCCCCGAGGAAACCGCTTCTCAGGATCCGGGCGGCGCAGTCTTCGATGCCGAACAGCTCATCAACGACCGCTTCGCCTCGAGCGTGTTTGGGGCTTTCTACGTAGTCGAAGCCCGGGCCGGGAACGTCCTGACCCGCGACCCGATGCTCGAATTGTTCGAGAACTCTGCAGACCTGCGTGCCGATCCGGAGGTCGGCCCCAAGCTCCTCTCCTACTTCGATGCAGACCTGGGCGTTGACATCCAGGCGACCTACACCATCGCCGATGCTGCCGACGCGCTACTACGGAGCCAGGGCGTTGGAGGGCTCGCCGCCGCCGGCGACGAGCAGGTCGGCGCAGCGGTGGGGATCCTCCTCCAACAGCGCCCTCCATCCGAGTGGGGCTTGTCAGTCGAAGCCAACCTGGACTCGGCTACGCGCCGGTGGACCTCTCCCGCCGTATTCGTGACGGTGCTGGCCGACAACCTGGCCCTCGGTGGCGGTGGCCAAGGGGTTCGGCTCGGCGGGGGCACTGAGGCTGAGGACAAGGAGAAGTTCGCCCGCGAGATTCAGTCCGCGTTGCGAGGGGACGAATCCCACAACCAGGTGTGGGGTGTGGCCATCGATGTCAACCTCACCAGCGGCGAGCAGGGGAATGCGGCCGGCCCGTTCATCGGGTTCACCATCCTCGCCGTATTGCTCGTGGTCGGGGTCGTCTTCCGCTCGTACTGGGCGGTGGCGATCACCGGCGGCGCCCTCGCCGTGCTGGTGGTGTGGTTGAAGGGCTTCTCGAACCTGATCGGTCTCAAGTCCGATCTCATACTCGACCTCATCGTTCCTATCGCCATGGTCTCGTTTGGCGTCGATTTCGCTTTTCACGCCATCGGCCGCTACCGAGAAGAACGCGCCACCGGTCTCACCCCGCGGCCGGCCCTGGTGGCGGGCCTAGCGGCGGTCCTGGGTGCCCTGACGCTCGCCCTGGCCAGCGACTCGGCAGCCTTTCTCTCCAACGTGAGTTCTCCGCTGGAGTCGATCATCCAGTTCGGGGTGGCAACCGCCGTGGCCCTGACGGCCGCCTTTGTGATGCTTGGCTTGATTGCTCCGGTCGTCCTGACGGGGGTCGAAACCCGAGTCGGAGTGCGAGCTCTGACTCGCACCCAGAGGTTCTTGGCGGCCAACGCCATCGGGCTGGCCGCCACCGGGACCATGGCGACGGTGCTGTTCATGGTCTACATCAATCCGCCCGTCGGCGTTGCGTTGTTGCCGGTCTACCTGAGCGTATTCCTGGGGGTGCCCTATCTCATCGGCCGTCGCACGGTTCCGGCGGAAGTCGCCGGCACGGCCCACCGGATGTCGGGGGCGGGTTCCCCTCGAATCGGGCGAATGATCGTCACCGTGGCTCGCCGGCGAGCGCTCCTACTTCCAATCGTCGCAGTCGGGACCGCCCTGGCCGCCTTCTTCGCCCTCCAGATCGAGGCAAGATTCGACGTGGCCGACTTTTTCGCGGGAGACACGGACTTCGTGGTCGGTCTCGACAAGCTCGATCGTCATGCCGGGGAGACATCGGGAGAGGGAGCCACCATCTACGTCGAAGGCAACCTCAACCATCCCGCCGCCGTCACGGCGCTCGACGGGTTCGTGGCGGATGTGCGCCGGCTCGACACCCCATCTATGGCCAAGAGCGACAACGGCGACGTGGCCGTTTTCGCCGGCCATCTGGAGGTCCTCAACGAGGTGATGGGAAACCCTGTCGCGATGGGTGCCATACAGGCGACCACGGGAGTGCCGATCACCGACGATGACGGTGATGGCTACCCCGACACATCCGAGCAGCTGGCAGCCGTGGCCGACTTCACCCGCCAGAACGGAGTCCCACTTGACCAGTCCCGCTTGGCGATCACCCCCGACGGTGTTCGCACCAACTTCTGGCAGAGCGAGGACGGGGCATTGCAAGCTTCAGTCATCGGAATCGGCATCGTCGGGACGCGCGCCCAAGAGAACATCGTCCAGGCCCGCGAGGCACTGGAACCATTGATCGCCGACCTGGAAACGGATCTCAGCGCCGGTGGCACCGCCGCTACCGTCACCCTCACCGCCGGACCGATCACCCGCGACGAGCAGCTGAGCGCCATCCTCCGCTCCTTGCTCATCTCCCTGCCCATCTCAGTGATCTTGTGTTTGGTGTTGGCGGTCTTGTTCATGCGATCCCTGCGCTACGCGGTAGTCAGCATCATTCCCATCCTGCTGGTGGTGGCCTGGCTGTACGCCTTCATGTACTTCGCCGGGTTTGGAGTCAATGTGGCGACGGCCACCATCGGAGCGATCTCCATCGGGATCGGCATCGACTTCGCCATCCACTTCACCATGCGGTACCGACAAGAGATGGAAGTTCACGCCACACGTGTAGACGCGCTGGACGCGGCCGGGACCGGTACCGGCGGTGCGCTGGCGGGTTCAGCGGCCTCATCGATCGTCGGCTTCGCCATCCTGGCCCTGGCCCCGATGCCGATGTTCGCTTCCTACGGGCTGTTGACCGCGGTGATGATCGCCATGGCGCTGGCCGCTTCGTTGTTGGTTCTGCCGTCGCTGCTGATGGTGGTGACCCGGGACCGCGCAGAAGACTTCGCCGCGATCGACGCTTCCCGACCGGAACCGGCCACCCGCTGATTGATCTCCGGACGTCGCCCACCGAGGATTTCGGGAAAACATCTGCTCTCCGCGTCCGTTCTTCATCTGCGATTTCGATTTGCGCTTTTTGGGTTGACCGCTCTCTTCGTTTAGAGATATAGTAAGGATATGAATTATCAGGACACTAACCTAATTGAGATCGGAAAGCGCCTCAATGTTGAGGAGTATCAGACAGGTTCGATCCCTGACGTCTTTCAGCTCGTCAAAAGCCTGGGTAGGAAGCTCAAGAACATTCAACGACAGACCGTCGGCATCGCCGGAGTCACGCCCCCACAGTTCGTCGTCCTCGGCGCACTGTGGGAACAGGACGCCCGCCCGCTCAAAGAGCTGGCCGACGCCGCTCACTGCACCCGAGCGACTATCACCGGCATCGTCGACATCCTGGAACGAAAAGGGTTGGTGACCCGCCAACCCAACCCCGGTGATCGCCGGAGTCTGCTGGTGACGCTCACCGAACAGGGGAAGGACTTGGAGCAGTCCACGCCCACCCTGGAGGAGATGCTCCACGGATGTTGTGCCGGTCTCCGTCCAGAGGAAACCACCCAACTGGTCCAACTCCTGGCGGCGTTGGATCGCTCGCTCGCTCTATGGGAGGCAAGACCATGACCCTCGTACATGAACGCCAACCGCTGACGACCCTCAGAGGTCGCCGGCTCGCCGTGCTGCTTGGCCACGCTTTCGTCGGTTGGGCGCTGTGCGACCTGACCATGGTGGTCGGAATGGCAGTCGTATCCGTCGAAACCGCCCTGGTAGTGCACGCCATCGCCGCCCCGATCATTTTCACAGTCGTTTCCTGGAACTACTTCAAACGCTTTGGCTACACCGCACCTCGACAGACCGCCATCACCTTCGTGTCCTTCGTGATCCTGATGGACTTCTTCCTGGTAGCCATGGTCATCGAGCGCAGTTTTGAAATGTTCGCCAGCCCGTTGGGGACCTGGATCCCATTCGCCCTCATCTTCGCGTCAACGTACCTGACCGGTCGATTGGTGGAGCACCGCAATGGACCTTCTGCGGAACATCGGTGAGATCGGTCTCGGCGCCCTCTTCCTGATCGGCGCGGTCTTCAATGCCACCTACACGCGCACCCACGGCGAGAAGTTCTACGGCAGCTTCGCGGACGGGGCTTGGCTGGGGCCTGCCCGCCAGATGATCGAGAAAGTCGTGATACCCAATGCCACCGTGTTCACAATGGCATTGGTCCTGTTCCAGGCCACCGTGGCAATCATGATCCTGCTGCGCGGCGATCTTCTGCAATGCGCCCTCCTAGCAGGCGGAGGTTTCGCCCTGGTCGCCGCCGGCGCCTCGAGCCCCGGCGGAACCATCGCCAACCTGGCCCTGGCCGCGGTCCAGTTCACGCTCGCTCTCACCTAGGACGTCATCCTATGTGTGGGTCTAAGGGCTTAGGCTGACAAGAGGCAACCGGGGAAGGACTGATGGAGACAAACACCGGGGTTTTTGATGTCCTCTACAGCGCCAGATCTATGCGCCGCCTACATCCGGATCCAGTACCAGAAGAGATTCTGGTCAAGCTGGTTGACGCCGGAATCCGCGGCCCGAGTGCCGCCAACGCACAGAACTGGCATTTCGTCATCGTCCAGGACCGAAAAGTGATCCGGCGGATGGCCGAACCATGGAGAAAAGGGATCGGTTTCTTTGTCGACAACGCTTTTCGTGCGCCGGCGAAACCGGGTGAAGATTTCGATCAACGGCGTCGCACCCTGCGATCGGTCATGCATCTCGCCGACCACTTCGAAGAGCTCCCGGCGGCCATCTGCGTGTGTGTGGAACGCGATAGATATGCCGAGCAGCTCGCTCGCCGCCCCTCCGTCGCCTTTTCCGCCATTCGCCATTTCGGCTTGCTTGGAACATTCAAGATGGGACTTCGAGCCAAGCGCAGGCGGGAACAAGAGCTTTGGGCAACCGCCTACACGGCCACGGAGAATGTGCTCCTCGCGGCCCGGGCTCTTGGCCTGGGAGCAGTAATGACCGTCCCGATGGTTTTGGCACCACCGGGAACGTACGAGAGAATCCTCGGGTTGCCGCGCAACGTCCTGTTGGCTGCGGTCATTCCGGTCGGCTTTCCGCTTGGGAAGTTCGGCGCCGTTTCAAGACCCTCTGTTGAGTCGGTGATTTCCTGGGACCGCCACGGGGGTAGAAGGTCCTGATCCAACGACCGACGCCCGCTCAGGGCCTCGACACGACTCCGGCTCAACCCTATCCCTATCGGGCGAAACCCTTGTGAGGGCGAAGTTGATCGTGGAGAGACTCGCCCCGCATGATGAGGTCGTGAAGGGTGAGAATCCCATGAATCAGGGACTGGGGCCCGGGCGGACAACCGGGCACATACACGTCGACCGGGACCACCTCGTCGACCCCCTGAACAATTGCGTAGTTGTTGAACATGCCACCCGTGGAGGCGCAGGCTCCCATCGCGATCACCCATTTCGGTTCGGGCATCTGGTCATACAGGTTTCTGAGGACTGGAGCCATCTTCTGGCTGACCCGCCCGGCGACGATCATCAGATCGGCCTGACGGGGCGACGCCCGGATGGCGAGCATCCCGAACCGATCCAGATCGTTGTGCGCCGCTCCGGTGGCCATCCACTCGATCGAACAACACGCCAGCCCAAAAATGAGCGGAAACATAGAACGGGTCCGCGCCCAACGAACCGCCAGCTCCAGCCGGGACGTCAAAACTCCCGGCGCATCGCTTACTTCCGCCACAAGAAGAGCCCAGAAGCGGTCTGCATCATGCCATTCACCGTATCGGGAAACCCCAACGTCGCATAGGGGATTTCTACCGTCCGTTCCATCGCGGTCGGCGAAAAGAGATGCGGGTCAGATCCCTGAAGTCCCCACAGAGGAGACCCAACTGCTGAGAGGATTCAATGGACGACGAATGTGGCCGCATCACGACCCGCAGTGTCGCCCCTACTTTCGGTGCTTCTCGATTCGTGGCGGGGGAAAGGAGCCACCCCCTTCGGGTGCGAGCGCCAGCAGCACTCAGAAAGTCAGCCTTGATATTGTCTCGGTCGAGCGAAGCGAACCGTGAGGTCCCGGCCTTTCAGCAACGATCCATGGAGGGCCTCAATGGCGGTCTCGGCTTCCGACCGGGGCATATCCACGAACCCGAACCCCTTGGAGCGTCCGGTGCGCCGGTCGGTGATGATGGTCGTCTCGTGCACTTTGCCGTAACGTCCGAATAACGCTTGAACGTCATCGCTGGTGGCGTCCCACGGCAGATTGGACACGTAAACACTGTCGCCGCTGTTGGTCGCCCGGCGCGGTTGCCGCTCGGGTCGATCGGCCGGCCGCATCGAGGTAACGTCTCGCCGTGCCCGCTGGGGAGCGTGGTCGCCGATCCGGTGTCCCCCGTTGTGAATCGAATCGAGTCGGGGCGCCTCGATCGGCACGCGGAGGTCGAGATCCTGCTGCATGCGTCGAACGGTTCGCTGCTGCTCGCCCGTCACCAGGCTGACGACCGTGCCGGTGGCGCCGGCCCGCGCGGTGCGTCCCGACCGGTGGAGGTAGTCCTTGGAGTCGGCGGGCGGATCAAAATGGATCACCGATGCGACTGCTTCGATGTGGATGCCCCGGGCGGCAACGTCGGTTGCGATCAGTGCCTGAGCGCGACCTGATGAGAACTCCTGGAGAGCCCGGTTGCGCTGGCTTTGGGAACGGCCGCCGTGCATGGCAACTGCGCCGATGTCCAGCCTGGCGAGCTGCTTGGCGAGTCGGTCGGCACCGTGGCGGGTGCGGGTGAACACGATGGATTTGCCTGCCGCCTCGATCAGGTCGGCTGTGTGCTGAACGCGGTCGTGATGTTGCACCAACCAGAAGTGGTGCCGGGCGTCAATCGTTTCCGGCTCAACAGTCCCCGCCTCGTGCCGGACAGGGTTGTGCTGATAGTCACGGCTCAACACTGCGATATCACCGTCGAGGGTTGCCGAGAACAGCATTGTTTGGCGCCGCTTCGCCGTTCCGTCGAGGATCCTGCGGACGGCCGGGAGGAACCCCATGTCGGCCATCCGGTCCGCTTCGTCGACAACGACGATGTCGACCTGGCTCAAGTCAACGGATCTTTGCTGGATGAGGTCTTCGAGCCTGCCGGGGGTAGCTACCAGAACATCGACACCCTTGCGGAGCGCGCCCTTCTGGGGACCGTATCCCACACCGCCGTACACGGCGAGAACATAACGGCCGGTTGCCTGAGCAAGCGGGGCCAGCTCTCGTTTGATCTGCTCGGCGAGCTCCCTGGTTGGGGCCAGGATGAGGGCCCGGGGCCGATGGCGGTTCGCTTTTTCGACCCTGGCGAGCAGGGGGAGTCCGAAGGCGAGGGTCTTGCCGGACCCGGTCGGGGCCTTGCCCGAAACGTCTCGACCGGCGAGGGCATCGGGGATAGTGGCTGCTTGGACGGGAAAAGGCTCGACGATGCCGCTCTTGGCAAGCGTCCGGACGAGCGGTTCGGGTATGCCCAAATGGGCGAACGTGGTTGTCATGCTGACTCCTGGCCCGGGTAGGGCCGATAGGTGGATGTGCCGATATCTCGCTCGACCGTGCGCATCCAACGCCTGTGGGATCGAGAGTCGGCCGAAGAGGCAGTCCAACCGGGTGAGTATCTGAGCCTTGTCATCACCGGGGAAGCGATGGTTCGCTGGCCTCCACCCGGTGCGGCCGACGGAACGATAGCACTGATTCGGCGCTAGGAGGCTAAACGAGTGATATAGCCCGCTCCCGGCTGCACCACCCGAATTCGGTGCCGACTTCCTCGAGAACGGGAAGAAAGGCTCTCGCCTGGCGTATCCGCCGACGGGCGGATCGGTAACGCCGCCGCCCACGTACGCACGAACGTGTAACGACTCGCCGGAGGGAGCGAGGGCCTCGTGAAGCCGTTCGCCGGACCCGCCCGAGATCAGAAATCGAAGGGAACCATCTCTCCGTCGTTTCGGATCAGGACCACAGGTTGAGATTCCCACGTCTCAGGATCGCCGGCCATTCCCGGCGAATCCGCAGGCATCCCTGGCAGGGCCAATCCGACGGCGTCGGGGTGCTCGGCGAGGAGGCGGAGAATGGCGCCGGCCGGGACGTGCCCTTCGATCACGTACCCATCGACCAGGGCCGTGTGACACGACAGGGCACCCTCAGGAACGCCGTGTTCTGCCCTGAACTCTGCCAATTGTGGATCTTCAGTGAGATCGATATCGGCTCCAAGATCTTGTAGGTACCCGACCCACTCTGTGCAGCAACCTCAGCCGGGCTCCTTGTGCACCTCAAAACCAAGTCCGGACAAATCAGTTCGGCCAGCTTCGATCGCGGTGGTCGTCGTCGTTGTGGTCGCCGCCGTCGTGGCAGTCGTGATGGCAGTCGTGGCTCCGCCGCACGCCGATAATCCCAGCACTATTAGGACGAGCCAGAAACTACGTTTCACAGGTATCAACCTCCGCATCGAGGACTCTAATGGCAATGTGGGGTTGTTTCCTGCGAAGGACCAGCCGGACTCGCGGCAGCTACATAGCTCGACGCGAGAGACCAAGCCCGATAAGACCTAGCCGATGACGAGTAACGGCGCAACCTTCGCCGCGTTCGGCCGGATTTCATCACAGCGTGCCCGCAGCGTCGATGCTGGTCACGGACCGAGGCTTTGAGTCGCGGCGACTGCGGTACCCTGCGGTCCGCATCGCGCAGGCCTGACCCAGTTGACGACCGAACAATCTGAACCGAAAAGAGACTCATGAAAACCATGACATGTAGGCAACTAGGTGGAGCATGCGATTTCCCGCTTCGTGGGAATACCGCCGATGAGGTGATCCAAGCGCAAGACAAGCACCTCAAAGAGGTTGTCGCAGCCGGCGACGAAGCGCACCAGAGCGCTTTGAAAGACATGAAGGGGCGGTGGAAGAACCCCATCAAAGGAATGGGCTGGTACAAGAACACCAAGCGCGACTTTGCTGCTCTTCCCGAGGATTGATGCACGTCGCCGACAGCCATGATCTGATCCGCGTCCAGGGCGCCCGGGTGAACAACCTGAAAGACGTCAGCGTCGAGATCCCCAAGCGGCGACTCACGGTGTTCACCGGCGTCTCCGGCTCAGGCAAGAGTTCGCTGGTGTTCGACACCATCGCCGCAGAGTCGCAGCGGATGATCAACGAGACCTACAGCGCCTTCGTGCAGGGCTTCATGCCGACGCTGGCGCGGCCCGAAGTCGACGTACTCGACGGGCTGACGACTGCGATCATCGTCAACCAGGAGCGGATGGGTGCCGACGTCCGCTCCACGGTCGGCACCGCCACCGACGCCAACGCGATGCTGCGCATCCTCTTCAGCAGACTCGGACGGCCGCACATCGGCTCGCCCAATGCCTTCTCCTTCAACGTCCCCTCGGTGCGGGGGAGCGGCGCGATCACCGTCAAGGGCGAGACGATCAAGAAGACGTATACCGTCACCGGTGGCATGTGCCCGCGTTGCGAGGGCCGGGGTACGGTCTCCGATATCGACCTGACCCAACTCTTCGACGACTCCAAGTCGCTCGCCGAAGGCGCGATCACGATTCCCGGCTACACGGCGGACGGCTGGATGGTGCGGTCGTTCACCGAGTCCGGCTTCCTCGACCCGGACAAGCCGATCCGCGACTACACCAAGACCGAGCTGCACGACCTCCTGCACCGGAAACCGGTCAAGGTCAAGATGAAGGGGATCAACACCACCTACGAGGGGCTGATCCCCAAGGTCCAGAAGTCGTTCTTATCCAAGGACCGGGAGTCGCTGCAGCCTCACATCCAGGCGTTCGTTGACCGGGCGGCCACCTTCACAGCCTGTCCCGAGTGCGGCGGCACCCGGCTCAGCGAGGCAGCCCGCTCGTCGAAGACCAAGGGGATCAGCATCGCCGACGCCTGCGCGATGCAGATCAGCGACCTGGGCGAGTGGGTGCGCGGTCTGGACGAGCCGTCCGTTGCGCCGCTGCAGGCGGCGCTGCTGCACACACTCGACTCGTTCGTGGAGATCGGGCTGGGCTACCTGTCGCTCGACCGGGCGTCGGGAACGCTGTCGGGCGGCGAGGCACAGCGAACCAAGATGATCCGCCACCTCGGGTCGTCGCTCACCGACGTGACCTATGTTTTCGACGAGCCGACGATCGGGCTGCACGCCCATGACATCCGGCGTATGAACGACCTGCTGGTGCAGCTGCGTGACAAAGGCAACACCGTGCTGGTCGTTGAGCACAAGCCGGAGGTGATCGACATCGCCGACCATGTCGTCGATCTCGGCCCCGGCGCCGGCACTGCCGGAGGCGAGGTGGTGTTCGAAGGCACCGTCGAAGGGCTGCGGGCCAGCGACACCGTCACCGGCCGCCATCTCGACGATCGGGCCGCTCTCAAAGGCACGGTGCGGACACCGTCGGGAGTGCTGGAGGTGCGCGGCGCCAGCACCAACAACCTGCAGGACGTCGAGGTCGACATACCGCTCGGCATGCTGGTCGTCGTAACCGGGGTGGCGGGCTCAGGCAAGAGCTCGCTGCTCCACGGTTCGGTGTCCGGGCGCGAGGGAGTGGTGTCGTTCGACCAGGCCCCGATCCGTGGCTCACGACGGAGCAATCCGGCGACGTACACCGGAATGCTCGACCCCATCCGCAAAGCGTTCGCCAAGGCCAACGGCGTGAAGCCGGCGCTGTTCAGCGCCAATTCCGAGGGCGCGTGCCCCAACTGCAACGGCGCGGGCGTCATCTACACCGAGCTGGGCTTCATGGACACCGTCGCCACCACCTGCGAGGAGTGCGAGGGCAAGCGGTTCGAGGCATCGGTGCTGGAGTACAAGCTCGCCGGACGCGACATCAGCGAAGTTCTGGCGATGCCGGTCACCGGGGCGCTGGGGTTCTTCGGCGACGGGGAGGCGAAGAACCCGGCCGCACAGAAGATCCTGAGCCGGCTGGCGGATGTCGGGCTCGGGTACCTGAGCCTCGGCCAGCCACTTACCACGCTCTCCGGCGGTGAGCGGCAACGGCTCAAGCTGGCGATCCAGATGGCTACCGATGGCGGCATCTACGTGCTCGACGAGCCGACCAGCGGCCTCCACCTCGCCGACGTCGACCACCTGCTCGGTCTTCTCGACCAGCTCGTAGATTCTGGCAAGTCGGTCATAGTGATCGAGCACCACCAGGCCGTGATGACCCACGCCGACTGGATCATCGACCTCGGCCCCGGAGCCGGGCATGACGGTGGCCGGGTGGTGTTCGAGGGCACACCGGCCGATTTGGTTGCCGCACGTTCGACCCTCACCGGCCGGCATCTCGCCGAGTACGTGGGTTTGGCGTAGAGCCCCTCACCGGTCCGCTCCCGAACGGCGTCGTAGCCGCTCTTCCCACCGAGCGGGCGCAACAACGACGAGCCGATCCACTCATCGAGCCCGAGTGAGACGCAGCCGTGTTCGTGTAATTCGGCCGGTGGGATCCGGTCGCAGCGCGGCACGACCCGGAAGCACCAGCAAGCTCAGCAGAAAGTCCAGCCACGCCGGCCAGGAACGGAGCTCCGAGGGTCATGTGGATCGACCACCCGAGGCCCCCTTTGGTCGACCGCCACGGCGAGCAGGTAGGAGGCGTACCAAACCGCCGGAACGGCAAACGAGAGAATTCGGGCACGTCGGGTCGGTCGACGTTGCGCAACCCGAACGCAATGAAGTCTCCCAGGACACCGGCCGCGGCTGCGCGCACTATGTACCAGTAGTCATCCGAAATCACCGTCATGCGCGCTCCGTTGACCGTCAGGATAATCGTGAGGACTCCGACGGGTAGAGGACGGTGCCCGAGCATCAACAACAGCACTCCAGGCCTCGTCGGCAGCGGCGTTGCGGGTGAGATTCATTTGCTTGTTCCGGCCAACGTCGCCCACGTACAGCTCGGTATTCCCATCGCTGTCACTCATCAACGCGATCGACTCCACACCGGTGACAAGGGCCGAAATCCCCTGTGATTACGGGGGATTTCCTTCGTAGCGGGGGTAGGATTTGAACCCGTGGGTGTTCATGAGCCGGCACAACTGGTGGGTAGCTCTTTAACCGCGGGCTCTCCGGGTGTCGTTGGCGGATCAGCGAATTAGAGACTATCCTCTAAATCGTGTCACGACCTGCCAGATTCAGCGAGGACCAGATCCTGGATGTGTCACGGGGTCTGGTTGTCCAGTCCGGACCCATGGCCCTGACCATGACGGCCGTGGCCCGCCTGCTGGGCGCGCCAAGCGGGTCGTTGTATCACCGCTTCCCGGGGCGTGACACCCTCGCCGCTGCCCTGTGGCTTCGAGGGGTTCGACGATTCCAAAGCGGCTACCTAGCCAAGCTGGGTAATCCCGATCCTCTCATCGCCGCCTTAGGCGCGGCCAGCCATGTGGTCACCTGGAGTCGGGCCAACTTGGGTGACGCCCGCTTGCTAATGCAGTTCCGCAGTAGCGACCTCGTCCACGGCCCATGGCCCAAGACGCTCCGAGACGAGAACCTGAGACTTCAGCACCAGCTCGAGAACGGCATCCGCGGCTTGCAGGCAGCCTTCGGAGCGATTGAGCCCGCCTGGCGCCATCGAGTGTCCTACGCGGTGATCGACGTGCCCTACGCCGCGGTGCGGCCGGCTCTCCTCGCCGGCCAACCACCACCCGACTCCACCGATGTCCTGGTCGCCGAGACCGTCGAACATACCCTCAAACCATTGGTCGCGGCTGCCGGAAGGGAGAATCGTGATGACGAAACCGGATAGACAGCTTGATTGGGCCATGGCCAATCGGACATTCCGACGAGCGTTCCGATCATCGTTCCACTACGCCATGGCCACCGTCGGCGAGAACGGCGCGCCCCACCTCACTCCGATCGGCTCTGTCCTGCTGAACGACCCCGGACGGGGCATCTTCTTCGATATCTTCAGTTCCCAGCTCAGCCAGAACCTCGACCGTGACCCACGGGTATGTGTATTGGCGGTCGACAGCGCCAAGAGCTTCTGGCTGGCCTCCCTCGCCCGAGGCCATTTCATGGGACCTCCCGCCCTCCGGCTCACCGGGACGGCAGGGCCACGCCGAACAGCCACCCCCACCGAACAGCAACGCTGGCTCCGCCGGGTGCGACCGGCTCGCCGGCTCAAAGGCCACCAGCTCCTATGGGGCAACCTGACCCATGTGCGAGACCTCACATTCCACTCCGCACTCCCAGTCCACCTCGGCGCTATGACCAAACACCTCGAAACGCAGCCACCACACCCCGAGCAGAACGGCATCAAGCCAACCGCCACAGCTTGAACGGCCACACCAACTGGTCCCGGCGCTCCCACAGACCGAACGCAGTAAGGCCGATACGGCGCACTCGGCGAAGAGGGTGATATGCCCGGAGAACAGGGTGATCTGGGCGCCGACCCGGTCAGTTCCGGGTCACCGTAGTCGTTACCTACCGACCATCGACACCGTCCATTTGGGGCCACCCCGCAATATGGGCCTCTCCGGCTAGTTGTCCTCTTTGAGGATCTCGTAGACCTTGGCCTTGGCGTCGGCGACGATGTCCTTGGCAGCCGCCACCTGGTCTTCACGCCCCGAGGTTGCTACCTGGATCAACGCCGCTCCCAGCTGGAACGCAGCATCCCGGAGGCCTACAAACCGGTCGTGGCCTCCGCTCACAAACTGCTCCCAAGGTGCGGGGCCGGTCTGGCTGTCGAGGTAGGCGCGCCCTTCGTCGGTAAGCGAGAAGACCCGCTTGCCGGACGATCCAGCTGCTTCGATCAAACCTTCGTCCTCGAGTTGCTGGAGCGTGGGGTATACCGAGCCGGGGCTGGGACGCCACATACCACTGCTGCGTTCGGACAGTTCCTGCATCACCTGATAGCCGTGCATTGGTTCCTCATTGAGAAGGAACAGGATGGCCAACCGGACATCTCCCCGGCCGACTTTGGGACCTGCTCCCCAAGGGCCAGGTCCTCCGGGACCGCCCATGACCCATCCGGGTCCGAACATTCCCCGGCGACCGCGCTTGCCTTGCCATTGACCGGACATGTGCGTGCGGCCGGCCTCCATTGCGTCCCGGATGAATTGAGGAATGTCGCACTCTGGGTTGTGTGCGTATGTAGACATGTCGCCTCCTTTCCAAATTGAATGTAGAGCTCTTAGCGAGCTATCACGATATATCGCGATATGGTTACGATAGCATCACGTGGTTGGGTGGACAAAGGTATGGCACAGACAGCGGCCCGGCCTTCAACCCCTCGTCGTTAGGTCAAGAACAGAACCACTTCGAGGAAGCCGCCTGCGAGGTCCTTTCTGGCTAGGGGCAACCAATCTCCCTACCACGCATAGCCGGATGGTTGGTAAGCTGCGACGCATGGCGATCGGGAAAGCCGCCGCGTAGCCGGCACACCCACGCCACCCTTCTGATCAAAGCCGGAGTGCCCGTCAAAGTGGTCAGCGAACGCCTCGGACACGGGAACCCAGCCTTCACCATCGACACCTACCAACACGTCCTCCCCGGCATGCAAGCCGAAGCCGCCCGCGTCTTCGAACAGCTCATTTGCCCCGCCGCCTCGAAAGGAGTAGGCCGGTTGAATCGACGGAAGAAGACCGCCTGAACACGGTAGAAGCCCTGGTCAGACAACCGTCTGACCAGGGCTTTCATTCGTAGCGGGGGCAGGATTTGAACCTGCGACCTTCGGGTTATGAGTTGCTCTCACGACGCGGTGAGGGTGATGGAGTCTATGATCGAATCACCCAATTGGAGATCGATATGACCGCACCAGCAGGTGGTCCGGTTCTCGAATGCTCAGGTATCCGCAAGTCCTTCGGCGACCATGCCGCCGTCAAGGGAATCGGGTTCAGCATCGCCCGGGGAGAGACCTACGGACTGCTCGGTCCCAACGGAGCCGGTAAGACCACCACCATCTCGATCATCGCCGGCCTGCTCGAAGCCGATGCCGGTGAGGTGACGCTCGGTGGTGAGCCGATGAACCCCGACGCCACACACACCAAACGTCTGGTGGGTCTGGTGCCGCAAGATCTGGCGATCTATCCCGACCTCGGGGCCGCCGAGAACCTCGATTTCTTCGGCCGACTCCACGGAATGAAGGGCGCGGACCTCCGCCGACGGGTGGCCGAGGTGCTCGAGATCATCGAGCTCACCGACCGGGCCGACGACCGCACTCAGGAGTATTCGGGGGGAATGAAACGACGGCTCAACATCGGCGTGGGCCTGTTGCATCGCCCGGCGCTCCTCATCCTCGACGAGCCGACGGTGGGAGTGGACCCCCAGAGCCGCAATGCCATCCTTGACAGCGTTGAGCAATTGGGGGAGGAGGGGATGGCCGTCCTCTATACCACCCACTATATGGAGGAGGCCGAACGGTTGTGTGATCGGATCGGGATCGTAGATCAGGGCGAGTTGATCGCCGAGGGCTCGCAGGCGGACCTAGTTCGGATTGTCGGGCAGCGTGATCGGCTCACGCTCACCGCCACCGGGTCGCTGGCGGCCACGGCGATCGCCCTCGGTGGTCTTGCCCCGGTCGACGATGCGGCCGTTACCGACGACGGGATAGCCCTGATCGTGGACCGCGCCCACGACCACCTACCCGAGATCCTGGCGGTCGCCGGTCGCACCGGGTCGTTGGTCAAGAGCGTTGATGTCGATTCGGCCGACCTCGAGTCGGTGTTTCTCAAGCTGACGGGGAGAGCCCTGAGGGAGTGATGGTGGGTGCCGCCTGGACCATCGCGCGGAAGGATCTGAAGCAGCGGCTTCGAGATCGTTCCGCCTACATCATCGGGATCGTCGCTCCGCTCGGCCTTGCCCTGGTGTTCGGGTTCGTGCTGAACCCTCTGTCCGGCTACGAGTTCGACGCCACCTACGCGGTGGCCGACCTCGACGGCGGACCGGTGTCACGCATATTCGTTGACAACGTACTGACCAACGCCGAGGGCATCGAGGTGGTCGAGGTCGCTTCGGTTGCAGAGGCGGAAGCCCTGGTGGATACGGAAGTGACTCCGCTGGGCGGAGCCGACGACACGAATACCGCCGACGCCGCCATCATCTTTCCGGTCGGCTTCTCCGACGACGTGCAGTCGGAACGCCCCGTGACCATTCGAGTGATCGGCAACCAGGGTTCGGAGACCGACGCCGGGATCGCCGTCGCCTTGGTAGAAGGATATGCCAGCGAACTGACCTCGGTGCGGGTAGCGGTGGCGACGGTCGAGAATCTGGTGGGGGGAGAGGTCGACCGACTCGCTACCGGCGTCGAGGTTCTCCAGACCCCCAATCCGGTCACGTTGCGCGACGACACCGCCTCCACCAAGCAGCTCGACGGGGTCACCTTCTACGCCGCCGGCATGGCCATCTTCTTCCTGTTCTTCACGGTGCAGTCGGGAATCACCGGCCTGCTCGAGGAGCGCCGTACCGGGACCCTGGCGCGGCTGCTTTCGTCACCGATCACTCGCGCCAGTGTCCTTGCCGGAAAGATGTTGAGTTCCTTCGTCGTCGGTCTGGTGAGCATGGTGGTCCTCTTCGTGGCGACTACATTCGCGGTCGATGCCGATTGGGGACCGCCCATCGGCGTGGGGTTGCTCATCCTTGCGGCGATCGTCGCCGCCCTCGGGATCGTTTCTCTCCTCGCCGGTTTCGCCCGCAGTGCCGAGCAGGCGGCCGCCACCGGTTCGATGGTCGGCATGGTGCTCGGGTTCTTGGGCGGTACGTTCTTCGATGTCTCCCAAGCCGGTGGCATCCTCGCCACGCTTCGTTTCGCAACCCCGCACGGCTGGTTCATGCAGGGACTGGCCGACCTTCGATCCGACGACCTGGGCGTGATCGTGGTTCCGGTGTTGGCGATGGTGGCCTTCGGGGTGGTCACCGGAGCCATCGGCCTGGCCCGTCTCCGGAAAGGACTGCTCCCATGAAGCCCGTGGCCATCGCCCGGGTCAATCTGGTCCGGTTCTTCCGGGACCGGTCGGCGATCTTCAGTGTGTTCCTGCTGCCGATGCTGATCGTGTTGCTGCTCGGTGCTATGCAGGGCGGTGCTTCGGTCCCCAAGCTGGGGTTTGTTAGTGCCGCCGACGATGCTCTCACCTCCGAACTGCTCAGCATCCTCCAGGGTGTCGACGGTTTCGAGGCGGTCGAGATCGACGGTGAGGACTCGGCGGTCCGTCAGGTGGAGCGCGGCGGGTTGCAGGCGGCGGTCATCGTTCCCGCCGGGTACGAATCCACGCTGCGCTCCGGGGGCGACGTCGAGATCCGCCTGGTGATCAGAGCAGGACAGGAGGTGCAAGGCATCGGTGAGGTGATCGGTGCGGTAATTACCCGTCAGGCAACCCTGCTACGCACCGCTCGGTTCGCCGCGCAAAAGGGCGCCGGGACCTTCGACGAGGCGCTGGCCGTGGCGGAAGTCGCCCAGGTAGCGCTGCCACCGGTTTCGGTGGAGGCGACCATCGCCGGAGAACCATTCGTGCTCGCCGGTCTCGGACAGTTCGACATCTTCGCCCAGGGAATGCTGGTACTCTTCATCTTCCTCACGACGCTCAACGGGGCCGCCAACCTCATTCAGTCCCGTCAGCTTGGCGTGACCCGCCGGATGTATTCCACTCCCACGCCCGTACGGACCATGCTCGCCGGCGAGGCGCTGAGTCGTTTCAGCATCGCCATCATCCAGGGGGCATTCATCTTCATAGGTACCTGGCTGGTCTTCGGGGTTGACTGGGGCTCGCCGATCGGGTCGACGCTCACGATCATCGCCTTCGCCCTGGTCTCGACCAGCGCCGCCATGCTGCTCGGGGCACTGGTCAGCAACGACCAGCAGGCCGGCGGTATCTCCACCGCCCTCGGTTTGGGGCTCGCCGCCCTCGGCGGATGCATGTTCCCGCTGGCGGTGTTGGAAATGCTGTCAGACACCGTGTATCGGGTCGCCCACGTCACCCCGCACGCCTGGGCGCTCGAAGCGTTCCAGGCGCTGGTAGCCGAAGACGCCGGTGTGGCCGACATCGCCGGCTTCCTGCTGATCCTCGTCGGCTACGCCGCGGTCTTCGGGGTCCTCGCTACCTGGAGACTCCGCAAGGTTCTCGTTCGCTAACGGGCTGGATCGGCCGAAGCAGGGCAGCGGGATACATCGTGCTCTCCGCTGTTCTCGATCTGTATGACCGGTTGCGACCCCCAGATCTCCGCTTGCCGCCGACCAAGCTTCGGCGCAGACAGGGCCGCACACCTGCTGGGATGGCGGTTGCGCCACTGTGTGGATCAGGGGATAGACGACAGTTCACAACCGGCAAGATGAACCCGAACCCCATGTGGCTAACGTGTGCAAATGGCTCGACTCCATCCTCTCACGAGTTGGAGTCTCCAAGATTCCCGGGAGTGGTTCATCCGCCCAGTGCCCGCCATCTGGCAGTTCCGTGCGCCTGCCGCGACCCACAACGACCACCGAGCGTCGCCCACAGAAACCGTCGAATCAAATGGCTGCAGCCGCCGCTCAAGGTAGTGGCGGTGACAGTAACGGTCGTGGTTGCGATCGGGATGGGCATGTTCGGATCGGTTGCCGGTGTGCTGCAACGGCTTCTCTTTGTCATCACCTACGCCTGGTACGGGCGAGAGCTGCTCACGCGAACTGAGGTATCGACATGACAACTGGCCTACCGGGGCCTGCGGCCTAAAAGGGGGTAGATGATGACCACAGCCACCCAGACCTACCGTCGAGGACGACTCGCCACACGACGGCGAGACCGACTGGCTCTGGCATGGAAACGATCGTCGCAGTCGACATCAGCTTTCCTATGTGGGGAATCATGGCCGAAGCGATAAGCCGGGCTGTCGATCTCCACGACCGCGACATCAGTTCCCGGATCGGTACCGATTACCGTGCCATCTAGCTGTGTGCCATCGGACAGTCGCACAGTAACCGACTGGAAGTCGTCCACCACGTGGCCGGCGGTCAGGATGTACCCGACGCTGTCGTAGATGAACCCGGATCCGAGACCGGCGGGTGTTTCGATTTGCACCGTGGCGGGAAGCAGAGCCGCCGCGACCGCCGCTACCGGCTCGTCGCCGGGTTGGGGCGCCGGCGACACGGTTGTCCCGGCCGTGGTGTTGGCGATGGTAGTCGTGGTAGCAGCAGGTGCAGGTGCAGTGTCGTGGCCGGGCAAATACCGGCCGACCCCGAATCCCGCGCGAGTAGCAGCAGACCTGCCAGCACGGAGGCGATGATGCGCCTGGTCTCCGAGATTCGGTGAACCGACGGAGCCGTTGGCCCGGTGGGAGGCGACTCGGGTTCTTGGTCCGTTCGAGGGAGCCCTTCTCGTTCCTCCAGAGCATCCGAGTGTGTTTCGAGCGTATCCATGATTCGTTCTCCCTTGGCGCGGTCGATGGTCACAGCCACACCGTACGGAGACGGAGCTAAAGGCGGTGTAAAGCCGGCGGGGGTGGAGTGTACGGGTCGGGATCGAGTGGCAACCAGATGGTGAAGGTCGACCCGACTCCTACCCGGGATACGACTCGGGCCGTTCCGCCGTGTGCCTCGGCAACCTCCTTCACGATCGCCAGGCCGAGGCCTAGATGGGACTGGCTGCGAGACGACGGTTCAATCTGGTAGAACCGTTCGAAAAGGTGCTCGAGGTGTTCGGCTTCGATGCCCGGACCCTGGTCTGCGACGGCCAGCCAGGCCCAACGACCCTCGATTCCGGTACCCGTCCCTATCGTCGAATTCCGGGGGGCGAGACGAACTGCGTTTTCGACCAGGTTGGCGAGGGCGCGGTGTAGGGCGCTCTGGTTGCCGAGCACTGTCACCTCGCCGGCTTTCACCGTCTCTAGTCGCACCGATCGAGCAGCCGCAGCCAGCTTCGATTCGCCGACGACCGTGGCCACGAGGTGAGAAAGATCCACGTTCTCCTGCGCTAGCTGACGGTGCCGCTGACGAGCGGTGGCCAGCAGCTCCTCAACCAAGTCGAACATACGACCGGCCGCGTCTCGCACGATTTCGCCCGTGCGCCTCCACTCGGCAACGTCCGTGCGGGGGTCGTCGAGAGTAAGTTCCACGTTGGTTTGGATGACCGCCAAGGGGTTGCGTAAGTCGTGGGACACGTCGGCAATGAACTCCCGCTGACGGTCGAATCCGAGGGCGAGTCGGTCCAGCATCTCGTCGAAGGTGTCGGCGAGGCGGCGCAGTTCGTCGTTGGGACCCTGGAGGTCGATACGCCGAGACAGATCGGTGGCCTGGATGTCCTGGGCCACCTCGGTGACGCGGTGGATGGGACGCAAAGCCCGTCCCGAGACGATCCATCCGATCAGCAGGCTAGCTATGAATAGAGCGCCGAGCGCCGCGAAGGAGTAGACGGAGAGGCGCGCCAGGGTCTGTTCGTTGACCAGCCGTTCGAGGCTCTCGACCTCGGTCATTGTCAGTTGCGCCAACGTGACGATCTGTCCGTCACGGATGGCGTACGTCGGGGACAGCAGCAACTGCTGGTAGACCGGTTGACGCTCCAGGACTAGCCACAAGCTCAAGTAGATAACGCCGACCACCAGGGCTCCGGCTCCGAAAAGGAGACTCGAGTAGAGCAGTGACATTCGGAAGCGGATCGATTGCGTCCATTCGGGTGGACGCAGCCTTCTTCTCATGCTTGCTCCTTCAGCCGATATCCGATCCCCGCCACCGTCTCGATCGGCTGCTCCCCTCCCACCTCGGTCAGTTTGCGGCGGAGGTTGGCGATGGTGACCCGGACGGTGTTGGTGAAGGGATCGGCGAACTCGTCCCACACGTGTTCCAATAGCTTCTCCTGTGACAGAACCTCGTTTGGATGGGCCATGAAGAAGCGCAACAGGGCGAACTCCTTTGGGGTGAGGTTAAGGCGGGTTCCTGCTCGATAACCCTCGTGTCGGCTGTCGTCCAATTCGAGGTCGCCGACCCGCACCACCGTCCCCGCAACGGCAGTGTCGCGTCGAAGCAAAGCACGTATGCGGGCCGCCAGTTCCCCGAAGGCGAAGGGCTTGACCAGGTAGTCGTCCGCTCCGGCATCGAGACCATCAATGCGGTCCTCGATGGCGTCACGCGCGGTGAGCATCAACACCCGGGGCGGTGGACTTGCCAATGTGGCGACCTCGCCGCGCCGGATCATCCTGCAAATGGACCATCCGTCCACATCCGGCAGGTTCCAATCCAGGCAGACGAGATCGTAGGCGTTGCCGATCAGCCTGTCGATCGCACTCTCGCCGTCGTAGGCAACGTCCACGGCATAACGCTCGCGGCGCAGCCCTCGGGCGATGGCATCGGCCAGGTTGATCTCATCTTCAACGACTAACAACCTCACGTCACTCAACATAGTCACGCCTCGTCGGAACGCGGGTTCGCCCGAATGCGCCGTTCGTCGCATAGATTCGACCATCCGGCGGAGGATGGGGCATTCGGGCAGGGGAACCCGCCGGAGGAGCGATCAGGCACGGATCTCTTGACGCATGAACATCACGTAGGCAGCGGCGAAACAGACAACCGTGAGCGCTACCAGGCCGACCACATGCGGCCACACCAACAACAAACTCTGTCCGAGTGATAGGTTGGAGACGATCGCTCGATCGAGTTGCTGGATAGTCACGATGCCGACGGCCCGGATCTCCGGGTCGAGCAGGGCGGTGGTCGCCTCGTCGTACAGTGTTATAGGCGATATTCGCGACAGCGTTTGTTCTACCCGGGCGTTGTGGAGGACCGCCTCCGCATCGGCGCCCGTTCCAGTCGGTGCGATCGCACCGGCAAGCAACTGCACTAGGAGCGCCGCAAACAGGGCTAGCAGCAACCAGGTGGCGATCGCCACCAGCGCAGACGATGCTGCCCGTCGCATCGCTACCGAACACAACGTGGCAAAAGCCAACCAGAACCCCACGTAGAGCACCGCGACCAGCAGCCAGATCACCAGTCGTGCAGTCTCGGCCGCGCTGGGCACGATCCCCAGTCTGAAGATGCCGAGGCCCGCCACCATCAATACCAACG
>Ga0224512_10000129_pt1 | contig 81468 bp, 74 predicted proteins | sample SF_May12_sed_USG_4_FD_169103 | JGI IMG/M metagenome (GOLD analysis project Ga0224512, IMG submission 169103) | Sediment microbial communities from San Francisco Bay, California, United States - SF_May12_sed_USGS_13 | ecosystem: Environmental > Aquatic > Marine > Sediment | place: USA... | reverse complement strand
GGCCGCAATCTTCGCACTCATCACGCGGCTCATCTGACCCGCACCAATCCCAACAGTCGCGCTATCCTTGCAGTAGACGATTGCATTGGATTTGACAAATCTTGCGACTTCCCAAGCCAGCATTGCGTCGGCAAGTTCCTCGTCATCAGCTTGTCTTTCGGTCACCACTTTAAGCGCTGTTCGGTCGAGCGATACGATATCGCTGTCTTGTATCAGGATTCCGCCGGCGATCTGATGCACGCGCATCCCCGGTCGGGTTGGCGTTACTGGTCCGGTCTCAAGGACGCGAATATTGGGCTTACGTTCAAAGGCAGCGAGTGCTTCGCTCGTATAGCCGGGCGCAACAATGACTTCGAGAAACTGCCTGTCAATAATTGTATTTGCCAGTTCTCCGTCCACTACCGTATTTGCCGCAATAATGCCTCCGAATGCGGATGTAGGGTCGGTCGCATAAGCCTTTTCATATGCTTCAAGTGCGTTTACCCCGACTCCAACGCCGCACGGATTTGCGTGTTTTACGATTACACAGCTGGTTTTCTTTAATGCTTTTACGCATTCTAAAGCGGCATCAGCATCGGCAATATTGTTGTATGAAAGAGATTTGCCCTGATGCTGACGCGCAGATATCACTGTTCCTGATATGGACTTTGGCAGTCTGTACAGCGCTGCACTTTGGTGTGGGTTCTCACCGTAACGAAGCCCACTTTTTTTCTTCAATGACAGAGGATAGTTTTCTGGAAATCGATCTTCTGTGTCTTCCTCATAGAGATAATTCCAGATTGCCGCGTCATAACTTGCGGTATGTGCGAAGGCTTTTGTAGCCAGACGCCGGCGCGTAGCGTCCGACAGCGAAGCTTCACCGTCATGCAGTTCGGCGACGATATCTTCATAATCTGCGGGATCAACAACAACGGCAACAAACTCATGGTTCTTTGCCGCGGCACGGATCATGGCTGGTCCACCTATATCGATATTTTCTATCGCCTCGTTTCGACTGCAGTCCGGACGGGATACGGTCGTCTCGAACGGATAAAGATTGACGAATAATAAATCTATCGCTTTGATCCCATGTTCGCGCATGGTTGGCTCATCCTGGCCACGCCTGCCAAGCAAGCCGCCATGAACCATTGGGTGCAGTGTCTTAATGCGGCCATCCATAATCTCCGGGAAACCGGTTACCTGGCTGACGTCGGTGACGGCTACTCCTTGCTGCCGCAGAGTTGCTGCCGTGCCGCCAGTCGAGATAATCTCAATATCTAGCTTAATCAATGACTTAGCAAGATCAACGAGATTGGATTTGTCGGAGACACTGATCAGGGCTCTGGAATAGCGGGTCATGAAACCAATCCCGGTGCACAAAAATGGAAACTATTGAATATAGGGTAAGCCGCGTCTCAATCCAGCAGGGAATATTGCTTCAGCTTCTTGCGCAAGGTTGCGCGATTTATGCCGAGAATTTCTGCAGCGCGGCTCTGATTTCCCTGGGTGTAATCCATTACCGTTTCGAATAACGGCGGCTCAACCTCGCCAAGAACCAGGTCGTATAGTTCACCCGGCTGGTGACCATTCATATCCTTAAAATATTTTCTTAGCGCTTCTTCGGTCAAATTCCGTAACGGACGGTTTCTCACATTCGTGAGAGACTCTTTGCTTCCTTTGCTTGATTTCTTTTTGGAGGCGCTTGTTTTCTTTGTCTTTGCCACAGGCGGGACTCTCCGGAGGCCGAGTCTTTGACCGTCTCCAACTCATTCAGACTTCGATCAAAGAATGTTTTTGTTAGTTGCATTTGTTCAATGGAATTATTAGCCCGGACGACTTGAAAGCAGAACTCATCCGCATTCGCGAGATTCTGGCAATACCATTTCAAATGCTTTTTTGCCACCCGAACGCCGGTGTGTTCGCCGTAAAAACGATGCATCGTGTCGAGGTGAGTAAGAATGATATCACGTTGCGTGCTGAGAGAGGGTTCCGCCAGGTAAACTTTTTGCAAAAGAAATTTTGCCATCTGTTCGAACAACCAGGGTTGTCCGCGGGCAGCCCTGCCGATCATGACGCCGTCTGCGCCGGTCGATTGCATGACTTCATCGGCTTTTTCCGGGGTGTCGATATCGCCATTGGCGAAAACCGGAATACTGACGGTGGACTTTATCGCTCTAATAGTCTGATATTCCGCTTCGCCCTTGTAAGCACACGCCCGGGTTCTGCCATGGACGGCGAGGGCCTGGATTCCGGCCGCTTCAGCCAATGCAGCTATCCTGACGCCGTTTCTCCGCATAGGATCCCAGCCGGTTCGAATTTTCAAGGTTACGGGAATGTCGACGGATTCGACTACGGCGGCGAGAATTCTTTTTACGAGATCTTCGTCCTTAAGCAGGGCTGATCCCGCGAGTTTGCGGCAGACCTTCTTGGCCGGGCAGCCCATGTTTATATCGATGATCTCCGCTCCTAGTTCCGCGGCCGCTCGCGCCGCCCCGGCCATTTGCCCGGGTTCGCTGCCGGCAATCTGAACAATACGAATTCCGCCGGTGCCATTGAAATCGAGGCGGCTGCGGAATTTATTCGAATGCCAAAGGCGGGTGTCGGATGCCGTCATTTCCGTCGCTGCGAGGCTGGCCCCAAATGCCAGGCACTGCTGTCGAAACGGCGCATCCGAAATACCGCACATCGGAGCGAGCAAGACGGGACCCGATAGCCGGTGCGGACCAATCAAGGTTTCTTTGGCAGCCGGCTTGGTCATGACTGAAATGGATCGCGGCCGAGTTGGCACTGCAGACCTCGCGACCTGTTCGGCAGGCATATGTCAACGACATAACTCTGTGCTTCGGTACCCGGGTCAATGACGCTGACCTCGATCGGAAACGCGGTGCCGCTGGACAGCGTTGCTGGTATATCGGCATTGGTGCCTAGATATTCGGCAGGGAAAAAAACGCGGCTGGCGACCGGGTTGGACCACCTGTCATGCAGTGCTATACGGATCAGCGGCAATCCGACCGGCTCGCGACTGACCACTTCGATCGTGGCCAGAATGTCCAGCGCGGATGCCGCAGAGCGTCCCGCCACTGCTTCAGTGCCTCGAACCTCGAAAGCATCGAGGCGCCATTCCGGGTAGAGTGGTGATCCGAGCACAGCGTATATTCTGCGCACCAGCTCTCCATAGTCGGGATGTGTTGCAAGGCTATCGCGGTTGTAATGCAGAAGTTGACCTAATAAAGCAATGCCAAGTAACGCGATCGTGGTTAACGTCGGCCAGGGAATTTTTCTCTCTACAGGATCGCCGTGGTCAGCCGCCTCGGATTCGTTACCCACCCAGGCTGGAAATTCATCCGACCGAAGATCAAGGAACTCGCTGGCCCTGCTTTCCGGGGTCAGTTCGTATGCGGCTTCCGAAGCGTAGTCGTGCTCTTCTACAACATCGTAGTCGGTATCGAAATCGGGAAATGCATCGACGACGACCAGCGGCGGTTCCGGTGTTTCGACATCCTCCGTTAGAGCGCTCGATTCCGCATGCTTTTCTGCCGCATCTTCGGCATCTGTTGGGTCGTGCTCAAGCACGATAATTGGTTGATCCGCCGTTGCATCATCAACATTTTCCCAGTCATCTTCGCGGTTCTCGTCAAGCTCGGCCGCAGCTTCATCCCGACCCTGATCCGTTTCATCCTGAACTGTGACACGATCCTCCGCGATCAAATCCGACAGAAAGTCGCTCCATTCGCCTTGATTGCTGGTTTCCATGTCCAGTGGCGAAAGCTCTTCTGTGGGATCCTGTTCTGCCGGGGCCGTCTCGCCGATGTCTGCGGTTTGATCTCGAATGGGCAGGTCCGGGGCTGATTCTTTAATTTCATCGGCATCCGGAGAAACAAAAAAACGCGACCAGGATACCTCGGGCGCGTCGAATTCAAGTGAGCCGTCTGTTTGCTCCGCCAGTTGTGCCTCGTCGTCTTGCTTGTCTTCTTCATTCGGGAGCGCATCCTGGCTCTCGACATCGTCATCCAGCACGGCGTCGGTGAGTTCGGGCAAATCGTCGGAAATCGATGACAGAGCATTGAATGAAATTGCGCAGTTCCCGCAACGGACCTCACCTTCGGCAACGCGCAGCTGTGCTGCGGTTATCCTGAAAACCGTTGCGCACTTTGGGCATTGCGTATACATGTATTCCGGAAACTCCTCAGTTTACTTTTCCAGTGAGGATGACCCAGTCATCCTGTTCTGCCGAACGTCTGAGATTGACCCATTTCTCGTATGCACTTGCAACTTCTTCAGCCTGCGACGTCAGGATACCGCTCAGCACGATATCTGCGCCAGAATGACTGTAATCGCGCAATTTCGGTTCCAGTTCAATCAGCGTACTGCTCAAGATATTGGCCACAATAACGTCAAAACCAGCGATCGGATCCAGACAGGTCGCAGACAATACCCTCAGTTGCGGCAAGCAATCGTTTTGCCGCGCGTTATCTCTCGTCGCCGTGAGCGCATGTTCGTCGATATCAACGGCGGTGACCTGGCTTGCGCCAAGCAAAAGGCCAGCGATGCCTAAAATGCCCGAGCCACAGCCGAAATCCAGCATCGTTTTGCCGCGCAGTGCTTGCCGGGATAACCATTCCAGACACAAGCGGGTCGTGGCATGTGATCCGGTGCCAAAACCCAAGCCCGGTTCCATCGTGACTACCGTGGCGTGCGCGTCAGGACAGGGACGGCGCGGAGGGCAGATCCAGAGATGTTCACCGAATTGCATCGGTGACAGCTCCTGCTGCCATTCTTTAACCCAGTTCCGATCGTCCAGTAGCGCAAAATGAATCCGTGGAACGGCTGTCGGCGCAATGGATTTCGCGACGATGAGCTGAATGGCTGTCTGGCTAACACCGCCGTCGAATAATGCAGAAATTTGCGTTTTATCCCAAAGTGGGGTGCAGCCCGGGGCAGGCTCGAAAATCGGATTATCACCCGCATCGCTGTACTCGATTGCCAAGGCCCCCATCTCGATCAAAGCCTGCGCGACCGTCTCGGCTTGCATTTCTGCGAGGTCGATTCGAACTTGCAGCCAGTTCATTTCTGTCGAATTCGGCAGGCGAGTAGGTCGTTTCCGTTCAAATACCGAGCCGTCGCTCCAGGTAATGTATGTTCGTTCCGCCCGCCTTGAACGCAGCGTGCTGGCATATCTCGATATGCAGCGGAATATTGCTGGTAATGCCATCGATAACCATCTCTGACAACGCAATGTTCATTCGCGCAATCGCGGACTCGCGAGTGTCGCCGTAGGCGATGATCTTGGCGATCATCGAATCGTAAAATGGAGGAACGGTATACCCGCTGTATAGATGGCTATCAACGCGTATACCGGGCCCGCCGGGCGGATGCCACAGCTCTACCCGTCCGGGCGAGGGCATGAAGGTATTCGAATCTTCAGCGTTGATCCGACACTCAATTGCATGCCCGCGCATTACGATGTCATCTTGTTTGAAATTCAGCGTGTTGCCTGCCGCGATGAGCAGTTGTTCTTTGACTATATCGATACCCGTAATCATCTCGGTTACGGGATGTTCTACCTGCAGCCGCGTATTCATCTCGATGAAATAGAACTCCCCGTCCTGATACAGAAATTCGAAGGTACCGGCATTCTGGTAGCCCATGTTCCTGCATGCCTGTGCGCATCTTTCACCGATAACTTTGCGCTGTTCGGGAGTGATGCCGGTCGCAGGCGCTTCCTCGATTACCTTCTGATGCCGACGTTGCATCGAGCAATCCCGTTCCATAAGGTGTACGGCGTTGCCGTGGTTATCCGCCAGAACCTGAAATTCGATATGACGCGGGTTTTCCAGAAATTTCTCGAGATAAACCGTGTCATCGCCGAAAGCAGCTAATGCTTCGGCACGCGTAACAGTGATGGCGTTTAACAACGACGCTTCAGTATTGACAACCCGCATACCACGGCCGCCGCCCCCGGCCGCCGCTTTAATAATCAACGGGTAGCCGACATCGCGGCCGAGACGCAGATTTTCTTCCGCGACATCGCCGAGTGGCCCATCCGAACCCGGCACGCACGGCACACCTGCCTCTTTCATCGCTTTGATAGCTGCGACTTTATCGCCCATTAGCCTGATCACTTCTGGTGGCGGCCCGATGAAAATAAAACCGCTATCATGAACTCGCTCCGCGAAATCTGCGTTTTCAGACAGGAAACCATAGCCTGGATGAATCGCGACGGCGTCGGTCACTTCTGCAGCGCTGATGATGGCAGGCATATTAAGATAGCTGTCAACGGACGCAGGAGGGCCTATACAGACCGTTTCATCTGCAAGTAACACGTGCTTTTGACTGCTGTCTGCCGTGGAGTGAACGGCAACCGTCTTGATCCCTAATTCACGGCAGGCGCGCTGAATTCTCAACGCTATTTCGCCGCGGTTCGCGATGACAATTTTTTCCAGCATTATGAATTGTCGTCAGGCAATAATAAAAAGAACCTGGCCGAATTCCACCGGCTCCCCATTCTCCGCCTGAATTGCAGTAATCCGACCGGATACGTCGGCCTCGATCTGGTTCATCATCTTCATGGCTTCGATGATGCAAACCGTGTCGCCAGCATTAACTTCGTCACCGATCTTGACGAAGGGTTCAGCGTTTGGTGAGGCCGCTTCGTAATAGGTGCCCACCATCGGACACAAAACCTTATGGCCTTCGGGAACTTCGCTGACTGCGGGCGCGGGTGGCGCGGAGGTCGCTGGGGTGGCAGCAGCCAGCGCTGCGCTGGCCGGCGGCAAGGCCTGCGGTATCGCGCTCGGCATTTGCGCCGGCGCTCCGGAAGGATATCGGCAGATCTTTACGGATTCCTCGCCCTCTTTTATTTCGAGTTCTGCAATGCCGGACTCTTCCAACAGTTCGATCAGCTTTTTGACTTTACGAATATCCATGTGGCGGTCCTCGCTTAGCCCGATGTTCTATGATTCTGGAGGTATTCATGCGCCGCCAGCAGCGCCAGCTCGTAACCCTGCGCGCCCAGACCAATAATCGTCCCGACTGCGACATCGGAGAAATACGATTTTTGCCGGAATTCTTCTCGCGCATGCACATTGCTGATGTGAATTTCTATGAACGGAATATCGACAGCCAGAATCGCATCACGCAATGAGAGGCTGGTATGCGTAAGCGCGCCCGGGTTGAATATGATGAAGGCGCAAGCCTGATTGGCAGCCTGAATGCGATTGACGAGTTCTGCTTCGGAATTGCTTTGAAAGGCCTGGAGTTCATGGCCAAGGTCGTGGGCCCGCTGCGCCATGTTCTGCTCGATCTCCGGCAATGTCGTGGTGCCATACGTGTCGGGCTCTCGCGTACCCAGCAAGTTCAGATTCGGGCCGTTGATTAACAGTATTTTGGCGATGACAGGTTGACCAGATTCGCGATTATAGCGGCAAGTTTATACATTTTGCCGTCAATTTCCAGCAATATACGCGCAAACTTTGCCGAGATTTCGATTGACAGGAATTAACCCGTGGATGGCGACTGACGCGGATTGAGCCGCTCGCGAGCCTCGTCGGCGGTTATACGGCCATCTGTGACCTGATCGGTAACGGACAGGATCTCCCTGAGTTGCTCCAGGTGTAATTCTCCAGAGTGCAGATACAGCACGTCGCCGCCCGGGGCGGTAAAAACTGTGAAGGGCAACGCGACGAACTCGTCGCCGAATTGTTCAGCTGCTTCCATCGCTTCGGTCTGGCCGACAAGAATGGGATAGGTCACACCGTTTTCGTTGATGAATGTTTCGACCGCGTTGAGCCGGTCGATGGCAATGCCGATGACTTCAAGTGGCTGATCCTTTCTTTCCTGCTGCAGGGTCTGCAACATCGGCATCTCGCGCAAACAGGGTGCGCACCAGGTTGCCCAGAAATTAATCAGTAACGGCCGGTCGGCCCATTCGGAAATAAAGTGTGTTTGCCCGTGAAGGTCCACCAGCGAGAACTCGGGCAGTCGCTGTAACGGTTTCGTGTGCTTTGTTGCCGGGGCCGCGGCCGGTTTAGCGAAATCTTCGCCCGCGACAATATTTCCGGGCCGCTCGGACAACAGCAAAACACTGGCATAGAAGCTGGCCAGAGCGCAGATCAGCAGCAGGCTGGCATAGCGGATAATCCGCAGTGCCATGACGATGTTTATCTTGCTGCCTGAGTGAATAAAGTCGTCCCCTTCAACACGTGCGCGGAAAATTCCGCTGCAGGCATAAATCCGACCACTCTGAAATTTTTTCGTTCTTGACCATTGGCATCAAAAAATACGATCGTAGGCGGGCCGAATATATTAAATCTTTGTAGTAAGGCCTGGTCTTCCGGGTCATTGGCCGTAACATCCGCCTGCAAGACTACAACATCCGCGAGACTGCGCTGCACTCGTTCATCCGAAAAAGTGTAGTGCTCCATCTCCTTGCACGACACACACCAGTCGGCATAGAAATCCAGCATGACCGGTCGGCTGGCTATACTCGCCGCGGCCAATTCCCGCTCGAGATCGGCCACCGTTTTTATCCGCTTGAACGGCAAGTCGGCACGGGTTTGTTCGTTACCGACGAAACGCATTGGCTGCAAAGGATTTTCCGCGCCGCTTAATGCGCCCAGTAAAATTGCGGCACCGTACAATGCGGCCAGGAGGCCCGCGCCTTTCGATAATTTTCGAAACGGGGTGGCCGCCGCGTCGATCGATTGAAACGCGCCGAGAAAAATTCCGGCCATAAACACCAGCACGGCCCATAGGGCCATGGTTACTGCTCCGGGCAGGATGCGCTCCAGCATCCAGATGGCCAGTCCCAGCAGCATAAAGCCGAAAGCCCCTTTGATCGCATTCATCCACGGCCCGGCTTTCGGTAACCAGCGACCGGCCGAGGTACCGATTACCAACAGCGGGATGCCCATCCCGATGCTCATTGCGAACAGTGATAAAGCGCCGCGCATCACATCACCGGCCTTGGCAATGACTGTCATTGAAGCAACCAATGGGGGCGCCACGCAGGTCGTGACGATAAGGGCGGACAAAATACCCATGATCGCGGTACCGAAGAAAGTGCCGCTGCGCTGCCGGTTACTGATGGCCGACATTCGAGTTTGCAGGCTTGCCGGAATCTGCAGTTCGTACACTCCGAACATCGATAATGACAGGCCAACGAATAATGCGGCTACGCCGACAATTATCCAGGGCTTCTGCAGCGCCGCTTGAATCTGTCCACCCATCGCTGCAAAAGCGGCACCCGCCAGCGTATAAGTTACAGCCATGCCGAGCACGTACGTCAGCGACAATGCAAAGGCCCGACTGGTGGTTACGTTCTTGCCCTGGCCGGCAATAATTCCGGACAGGATCGGCACCATCGGCAACACACAGGGTGTGAACGCCAGTAATAACCCCAGTCCCGTGAAGGTCAGCATCACGACAAGCAAATTACCATTCAAGATCATCGCCGAGAGACGGTCCTGCTCGGAAACGAGTTCGTCACCGGAATCGACGTTGCGTGGCACATCTGCCGCCGTCGCCGCCGGCAGTTCTATGTCCAGCGTTAAGGTCTGCGCCGGGTAGCAGATACTGCCTTCCTTGCACCCCTGGTATTCCAGTATCAGCGGCAAGACGCCGGCCGCCGGGCCGGCGCGCGACAGAGGAACATCTACGCTCAGGTCCTCGTAAAATACCTGCGTATCGCCGAAATGCTCATCCCATTTCGGCGTACCGGGAGGCATGCCGGGCACGCCTGGTTGGGCCAACTCACCGCTCGCTGATACTTTTACGCTGTCGCGGTAGAGGTAATAACCTTCCGCAATCGTCCAGTTGATCTGCAGGTCGAATGGACCGATCACGGTGACCGCAGGCTGGAATGCAAGCTCCGCTGGCAGTGGATCCGTCGCGGCGCGCGAGCCACTGTTTAAAAGCCGTTCTAATTTGCCAACCGCCGGTGTCTTTAGGTCGACTTTGGTCGTCCAGACCTGCGGGGGGTAGCATAAACCGATGTCGGCACACCCCTGCGAACGTAACTCCAGGTTCATGGTCCTGGCGTCCGTCGCGCGTTGCGTGATCGGGATGCGCACGATCGCCTCATCTCGATAGATCTCCATTTGCCCAAAGAACTCGTCGAAATGCGGTATGCCGGATGGCAGGATGGCCTCGCCCAGTTCGACCGTTTCGGTCAGGCTGGCATAGGCCATGCGTTTTTTATACAGGTAGTGTTTCGGCTCGATCCGCCAGCGCACCGTGATTTCATCTTCTGCGTGGCTGACGTCGTATTGGTAGGCTTCCTCAGGTTTCAGGATATCCTCGGCCATGCTGACGGGATTCGTCAGACAGCCGGCAGCCAGGCCGACCATCATCAGCAGTCCGCGCAGTGGCCGTGTTTCGTAACCGCAATGCATCATTCCGTGGCGCCCTTGATCCAATTCAAATAGGCCTCTGAACCCGCTGACAATGGGACACCGATGATCTCCGGAAGTTCGTAAGGGTGCAGTCTGCCTATGGTTTCCTCGAGTTGGGGAAACATCTGGCGGGTGGTTTTGATCAACAGCAATACCTCATCGTCATGTTCCACCCGACCTTCCCAACGGTACATCGATTCAACGCCGTGCACGTGATTTACGCAGGCTGCGATGCGTTCCTCCAGCAGAGCCGTCGCAATGACTTTTGCCGCGCTGCGGTTCGGGCAGGTGCAAAGTACCAGCAGAAAATCTGTGCTCATCCGGTGTTCCAGCGGTCTCCAAACCGTCTCCGCCTGGTGGTTGATACAACGACCAAGGGTAAAGCATAGCGGCCGACCGGGCCCCTGTCATAGGCCCGCAGCACATTATTTGGCACCAATTCCGCAGGGCCCGGTTAGCATGAAATTCAACAGACCCCTTGAAATATGGTTTTTTGCCCCTATTATTAGCACTCTGTTGGGTTGAGTGCTAAAACAATACCCGCCCCGGGCAACGGGATGCGGGTCACTATTAGGAGGTTTATGCCATGAAGATTAGACCGCTTCATGATCGGGTGATCATACGTCGGATGGAAGAGGAGCGTACGTCTCCAGGCGGGATCGTGATTCCGGACAGTGCGACAGAGAAGCCTATCAAGGGTGAAGTCGTCGCCGTCGGCAACGGCAAGCTGCTGGATTCGGGCGAGGTTCGCAGCTTGGATGTAAAGGCTGGTGACAAAGTGCTGTTTGGAAAATACAGCGGTACCGAGGTCAAGGTTGACGGGGAAGAACTGCTGGTCATGAAAGAAGATGACGTGATGGCAGTCATTGAGGGCTGAGAGCCTTTCCTGCAATCAGCTAACACACACGATACAGAAATAGAGGAACAGACTAATGGCTGCGAAAGATGTGAAATTTAGCGACGATGCGCGAGCGCGTATGTTCGCTGGGGTCAACGTTCTGGCAAATGCCGTGAAGGTGACTTTGGGCCCGAAGGGCCGCAATGTGATTCTTGACAAAAGCTTTGGTGCGCCCACCGTCACAAAAGATGGTGTCTCTGTCGCCAAGGAAATCGAGCTTGAAGACAACTTCGAGAACATGGGTGCGCAGATGGTGAAAGAGGTTGCCTCGCATACCTCGGATGTGGCCGGCGACGGCACGACCACAGCCACCGTGCTCGCCCAGTCCATTCTTCGGGTCGGTTTGAAATCCGTTGCGGCGGGCATGAATCCGATGGACCTCAAGCGCGGGATCGACAAGGCGACGGCATCCGTCGTGGCCGAGTTGGAGAAGCTTTCTCAACCGTGTGAGGATGCCAAGGCTATTGCCCAGGTCGGCACGATTTCTGCCAATTCCGATGAGTCCGTTGGTGAGATCATCGCCGATGCCATGGGTAAGGTTGGCAAGGAAGGCGTGATCACGGTCGAAGAGGGCTCGGGACTCGAAAATGAGCTCGATGTTGTCGAAGGCATGCAATTTGATCGCGGTTATCTTTCTCCGTACTTTATCAACTCCGCGGAAAGCCAGGGTGTCGAGCTCGAGGAGCCGTACATCCTGTTGTTTGACAAGAAGATCTCCAATATACGGGATATGCTGCCGCTGCTCGAAAATGTGGCCAAATCCGGCCGTCCACTGCTGATTATCGCAGAGGATGTCGAAGGCGAAGCGCTGGCGACCCTGGTGGTCAACAATATTCGCGGCATCGTGAAAGTGGCTGCCGTGAAGGCTCCCGGGTTCGGTGATCGGCGCAAGGCCATGCTGCAGGATATCGCCGTGTTGTCCGGTGGTCAGGTGATTTCCGAAGAAGTAGGACTGAGTCTGGAAAAAGCCGGCCTGGACGACCTGGGTGAAGCCAAGAAAATTCAGATTACCAAGGAGAACACCACGATCATCGACGGCGCCGGCAAGGCCAAGGAGATCAAATCCCGGGTAGAGCAGATTCAGCGAGAAATAGAGGACTCAACCTCGGATTACGATCGCGAAAAGCTGCAGGAGCGAGTTGCGAAACTGTCGGGCGGCGTTGCGGTCATTAAAGTCGGCGCTGCGACTGAGATTGAAATGAAAGAGAAAAAAGCACGCGTCGAAGATGCCTTGCACGCAACGCGCGCAGCGGTCGAGGAAGGTGTGGTGCCCGGTGGCGGTGTCGCGTTCATTCGCGCGAACGTCGGTTTGGACGATTTGCAGGGTGACAATGAGGACCAGGTGGTCGGTATCAATATCCTGCGTCGCGCCCTCGAGGAGCCGCTGCGGCAGATTGTTATCAATGCCGGTGAGGATGGCTCTGTCGTCCTGAACAAGGTCGCCGAAGGCAGTGGCGATTACGGCTATGATGCCGCGGCCGGTGAGTATGGCCAGTTGATACAGCTGGGCATCATCGATCCGACCAAGGTGGCTCGCGCAGCATTGCAAAACGCGGCCTCGGTCGCTGGTTTGCTGCTGACGACGGAAGCCATGGTCACGGAAGCGCCAAAAGAAGAATCTGCTCCCCCGATGCCCGACATGGGCGGAATGGGCGGCATGATGTAATCCGCCGTCAAAGCGGATGGAGATTATCTCCAGTCGAGAAGCCCCGCCCTGCGGCGGGGCTTTTTTTATGCCGCGGAGTCGCCGACCATATAGCTCATGAATCTTGATCAATTGGATATCTCTGAGCTGCCTCGCGAACTGCAGGACACGGTGCGCGACTGGATCGCAAAATGCGCGGACAAGGTCGAACTGCAAAAGGCCATCGACGCCGATGCAGCGCTAAAGACAACGTTACCGAGGGTCATTGCCTGCAGTCCTTACACTGCGGAAGTGCTGGAACGCTATCCCGAGACGCTCCTCGAATTCGCAACCAGCGGTAGGCTAAACAGAGCACTGCGTGACGATGAGCTGGCGCTCTCGTTTGACGCCGAACTTTCTCCAGACTTGTCCGAGACTGTGTTCCAGCAAAGACTGCGGCTTTTGCGTCATCGTGAATTGGTGCGTATTGCCTGGCGAGATCTAGCGCACACGGCTGACCTGTCAGAAACCTTGAAAGAACTGTCCCTGCTGGCTGATACGGCGATTTGTTCCACGCTGTTCTGGGCGCGCGCGGTGCTGGATGCCAGATATGGTGTGCCGAAGACTGCGGGCGGTTCAGTCGCGCATTTTGTCGTCCTTGGCATGGGCAAGCTTGGTGGTCGAGAGCTCAATTTTTCGTCAGACGTCGACCTGATTTTTTTGTATGCGGACTCCGGCGAGACCGATGGACCGCGAAAAATCAGCAATGAAGAGTATTTTCGTTTTCTTGCCCAGCAAATCATTGGAATGCTCAGTAAGACAACGCGCGATGGCTTCGTTTATCGGGTAGACGTGCGGCTGCGCCCGTTTGGCGACAGCGGTCCCCTGGCCTTCAGTCTGCCGGCGCTCGAAGGATATCTGGCCCGGCATGGACGCGATTGGGAACGTTATGCCTATGTGAAGGCCCGGGTCATCAACGATTGGCCCGGCACGGTAGATTTCTACAAGGACGTTTTGCGTCCATTCATTTATCGGCGATATTTGGACTACGGTGTTTTCAGCTCGCTGCGCGAGATGAAATCTCTGATCGAGGCCGAAGTGGCCAAGAAGGAATTCCAGGACAATATCAAATTGGGTCGCGGCGGAATCAGGGAGATCGAGTTTATCGTGCAATCACTGCAGCTGGTTCGCGGCGGCACAAATGAGGATTTGCAGAATCGGGAACTGTTGCCGTCGCTTGCGCAGCTTGTTCGACCCGGCGGTCTGCCCGAAAAAGCGGCGACCGAGCTGGCTGACGCGTACTGCTTTCTGCGCCAGTTTGAAAATCGACTGCAGGCGATCAGCGATCGACAAACACATGATGTGCCAACAGACGAGTTGAACCGCTCTCGGCTTGCTCTGGCCATGGGACTCCCGGATTGGCCGGCACTGCGTGATTTATTGACCGAATATCGTGACTCGGTCGCGAATAACTTTCGTAACATCGTTTTCCGCTCGACAGACGAGCCGGATTCCAGTCAATCCAATATTGAGCTCAGTCGCGCCTGGGCGGCAGGCGCGGCAGACGACGAGTTTTCAGCTGCTTTGACTGGTCTTGGATATCCCGATGTGCCTGCGGTATTGGCACGGCTCACAGCGGTCCGTGCCAGCCGTTTCTACCTGCGCCTCGATGAGCCCGGTCGGCAACGCCTCAATGCATTGATGCCGTCGGTGATTGCGATTGCGGCGGAGCAGTCGGAGCCACTGCAGGCGCTTACCGGTGTTCTGCGGATTATTGAGTCTATTGGCAGGCGCTCCGCGTATTTCTCGTTGTTGAATGAAAACCCGGACGCATTGAAATGGCTCATGAAATTGTGTGCCCTGAGCGGCTTCCTGGTCCAACAGATTGCATCACATCCGCTATTGCTGGACGAGCTGCTCGACCAACGCATATTTCTCGAGGCGCCGAGCCGTGCTGATTTACAAGTGGATTTAGACAATCGCATGAACGCGACGCCGGTCGATGATCAGGAAGCACGTCGCGATGCGCTAAGAAACTATCAACAGGCTGCGACATTCCGGGTCGCCGTCGCGGATCTTTCCGGGACGCTACCCTTGATGAAAGTCAGCGACCGTCTGACCGATATCGCCGAGTTGGTCTTGCAAACAGCACTGAACATGGCGTGGTCCGAACTGACGGCACAGTATGGTCGACCGGTCTGTCTGGACGACGGCACGGCTCGCCACGCGCAGTTTGCGATCGTCGCGTACGGAAAACTGGGCGGTCTGGAGCTCGGCTACGGGTCGGATCTGGATCTGGTCTTTCTTCATGATTCAGCCGGCGATCGGCAATATACCGATGGTGGCAAGCAATTGGACAATCCGACGTTTTTTGTCCGGCTCACCCGCAGGATCATTCATATACTGACAATGTCGACGAGCTCGGGTGGGCTTTATGAAGTCGACACCCGGCTTCGTCCAAGCGGTAAATCCGGCCTGCTGGTCTCGAGCCTGTCAGCCTTCGAGCGCTATCAGCGCGAAGATGCATGGACCTGGGAGCATCAGGCCTTATCCCGTGGCCGAGCGGTGGCCGGTAGCGATTCGATGAGATCCGCATTCGAGTCAATGCGCCTGCGCATTCTTACCCAATATGTGCACTGGGAAACATTGCGCGACGATGTCGTGGAGATGCGCCAGCGTATGCGCGGGGAATTGGGTAAAGGTACAGCAGAATTATTCGATTTGAAGCAGGACGTGGGCGGGGTTACCGACATTGAGTTTATCGTGCAGTACCTGGTCTTGGAGGAAGCTCGCCGGCAGGCCGAATTGCTGCATTTTTCCGACAATATTCGGCAACTCGAATCTTTGGCGAAATTCGGGATTTTGCCAGAGCGGGACGCGGACGCCCTGGCAGACGCTTATCGGGCGTATCGGCGACGCATGCATCATCTTTCCTTGGCCGGTAAGCCGGCCCTGCTGCCGCGTGCCGATGTGCAGCGGCTGTCGAACGTAGTCAAGGAAATCTGGCAGCGTATTTTTGTATGAAGCTCATCATCGGCTGAAATTTGCTCGAACTGCCAAAAACCGGCAGCTTTCAGCTCGCTGCTATAATTCCTGTGATCTTACCTGGCGGGGCCTTCTTTTTTTGACATTTATCAAGGAGCTTGACATTGACCAGCCATAAAGGAGCAGCGGCAGAAAAGCTGATTCAGCCTAATGCAGAAAATCATTACAATGTCACGCAGGCTGACTTGCCGCTTTCATGTCCGATGCCCGGCATGTATTTATGGAATTCACATCCAAAAGTCTACTTGCCTATTGAGTCTGAGCAGATTTCCAAATGCCCGTATTGTGGCGCCGTCTATACTTTGATTGATCAATAGATATTTTTGGGTTTCCTCATGGTGCCAAGATTTCGGATCATGGTGAGGAACGCGGACCAGAAGATATGGTTATTACCGACCCGGGATTATCTGTCGCGCGTATTAATCTGGCGCGCGGCTATCGGGGTGGCGAACGTCAAACGCAACTGCTGGCTGAAGGGCTTTCCGCGATGGACTGGCGCCAGAAGCTGGCGGCTCGTCGCGGCCAATTGCTTGCCAAGCGCTGCGTGAACATCATTGATCTTACGTTAGTTGAAGTTGCCGGCAGTGTTTCGTCTGCTGCACTCGCCCTGCACGACATCAGTCTGGTAAACGTTCACGAAGGCGGTGCCGTCCAGGCGGTCGCCCTCAATGAGTGGTTGCGTGGCATTCCGTATGTCATTCCGCGTCGCGTGCAGGCGGGGCCTCGTTATAACTCAAGGATCTGAGGCAGCGAATTGGCCTCGAGAATTTGCGGAAGGCTGAACAGTTTTCACCGGAGCAGATGACGAGGCGCTGTGTCGAGGTGTATAAGCGTCTCATTGAAGACAAAGAATCTGCAAAGGGCAGCTCTATGATTATCGTGACAGGTGGTGCCGGGTTTATAGGCAGCAATATCGTAAGACGACTCAATGACCAGGGTTTCAGCGATATCCTGGTCGTGGATGAACTGCAGGACGGGCACAAGATTGACAATCTTGCCGACTGTGACCTCACTGATTATCTGGATAAAGACGACTTTCTTGAGCGTATTAGATCTGGCCAGACAGTTTCATCTGACATTCAGGCCATTTTTCATCAGGGCGCTTGCACCACCACCACGGAGTGGGATGGGCGCTTCATGATGCAGACCAATTTTGAGTATTCGAAGAACCTGCTGCATTACTGTCTCGATAAACGCATTCCACTGCTGTATGCGTCATCCGCTTCCGTATATGGCGCTGGTAGCGAATTTGCCGTTGAGCGTCGCGGTGAGCAGCCCATTAATGTTTATGCGTTTTCCAAGCTGATGTTTGATCAGTACGTGCGAAAATTTCTGCCGACAGCCGAGTCGGCTTTAGTGGGCTTGCGATACTTCAATGTTTACGGCCCTGGCGAACGACATAAAGGCGGCATGGCCAGCGTTATTTATCATTTTCACCAGCAATTGCTTGAGGGTGATGAAGTGCGTTTGTTTGAGGGTAGCGGCGGCTATGAGAGAGGGGAGCAGCGCAGGGATTTTATCCACGTAGACGATGTCGCAGCAGTCAATCTTTGGCTGCTTGATCATCCTGAGTGTTCCGGAATCTACAATTTGGGCACCGGCAAAGCTCGGACGTTTAATGACGTAGCCAATGCGGTTATTCGGTGGCATGGCCATGGCAAAATTAAGTACATCCCATTTCCGGAAAGCCTCAAAGACAGTTATCAGAGCTTTACCGAGGCAGATATGTCCGGTTTGCGAGCCGCGGGATTCGATGCCGATTTTTTGAGCATTGAAGATGGCGTGCAACGCTATCTGGATATGATCGGCGGTCAAAAAAGTGGGGGCTGACGCCGAAAAAGGCCCGGAAAAAATTCTAATTGTCGGGCCTGCATGGATTGGTGACATGGTTATGGCCCAGTCTTTGTTCAAGCTACTCAGGCAGGACAACCCTGCGGTGCTAATCGATGTCGCCGCGCCTGCCTGGTCGCAGGCACTGCTGATGCGAATGACGGAGGTCCGAAACACCATTCCGATCCCGTTGGGACATGGGCAACTGGGCCTGCGGAAGCGATTTCAAATCGGGCGTAGGCTCCGCGCCATGGGCTATGATCGCGCTATCGTGCTGCCTCGCTCGATGAAGGCTGCTTTGGTGCCATTTTTCGCGGATATTCCATTACGCACCGGGTTCCGCGGTGAAATGCGCTATGGCCTGCTCAACGATGTTCGAAAACTTGACCGCACGGTTCTGAATCAAACGGTAAAACGGTTGATCGCGCTGGGGTTGCCCCGGCGAACGATTTTGCCCGAGCCGCCAGAACCGAGGTTAAAGATTGATAAACAAAACCGATCAGAGTTGCTGCGACGATTTGATGTTCAAGATAGTCGTGCGGTTGTGGCACTCATGCCGGGAGCCGCCTACGGCCCGGCGAAATGCTGGCCCATTGAATATTTCGCGGAAATAGCGGGGCAATTGACGCGGGCGGGGGTTCCAGTTCTTGTGCTGGGTTCGGCGGGTGAACAGCCGGTGGGCGAGGAAATCCGCAAACATGCCGGCGATTCAGTGCGAAACCTCTGTGGCATGACACGTCTGGAAGATGCCGTTGATATTCTTTCGGCTACCCGGGCTGCCGTGTCAAACGATTCCGGTTTGATGCACGTTGCGGCCGCGGCCGGAACGCACGTCGTGGCGATATATGGTTCGAGTTCGCCGACTTTCACGCCGCCGCTTACGAATCAAAAGACGATATATTGCCTGGACCTTGAATGCAGTCCATGCTTCAGTCGTGACTGCCCGTTAAGTCACCTGCGTTGCCTGCGAGATATAACACCCGATCAGGTCCTGGCTGGTGTGATGACGGTGCTACAGCAAGCCTGATCCCGTTGATTGCATCGTTGGTTACGTATCATTCTTGCGAACTGCGGCAGTATTTAAGTCTCGCCGGGATTATTCGCGTAAGGGTCCGGATGCGGTGCCGGCCGATTCTTAAAACGTCGATGAATCCAATAGTATTGCTCAGGAGCCAGGCGAATTTTTTCTTCCAGAAGTTGATTTATTCGCAGCGCGTCCGCCGCCGGGTCCGAACTTGGAAAATTTTCCAGTGCGGGTAAGAACTCGCCGTAATATCCGCTGCCATTCTCAAGGCGACGAGGAAAGTACGGCACAACCCGCGAATCCGTCATTCTTGCGATATGCGTAAGCGCTGCGTTGGTCATCGCCGGTTCGCCAAAGAATGGCACCAGAGCGTGGTACTTGCGGTTATAACTTTGATCCGGTGCATACCAGATCGGTACACCTTGCTTCAGTGCTCGCAGCATCTGCCGCAGGCTGTCTTTAGGAATAAGCAATGATGCCGCGCGGTTACGGCCGCGAAGCAATATTTGCTCGACAAACGGGTTGCGAGACGGTCGGTACATTACGCCGACCTCGCCTATTTTTTCCCGCACTATTCTGCCGGTCAGCTCCACTGCGGCAAAATGTCCGCTCAGAATAACGACGCCGTGCCCGTCTTTCAGCGGCCGCAATAAATTCTCCAGGCCATCGATATGAATCAGTTCCGCCAGTCTGTCATCACTCGCCCACCAGCTCATGCCCAGATCAAAAAGTCCGATACCTAAAGATTCAAAATGCTTGACCAGCAGTTCGTCCCGGGCATTCTTATCAAGCTCGGGAAAGCATAACGATAGATTGACGGCCGCTATTCTTCGCCGCTTACGCATGACTCGGAAGGCTAAGCGGCCAAGCAGACGGCCAATCGGAAGCTGATGCCGAAACGGCAATAGAGCCAGCATGCGCAGAACCAGCAGGCTAAGCCAGAGCGGCCAATAGCGCGGCTGCCAGAATCGATACAGCGGAATTTCTCCTGAATCGACTTGTTCAGGTCTGGCCTTTTCGGCCTCAGTGTTCAAGCTTGGGGATGCCATCGCTACAACTTTGCCGAAGCGCTGAGGCTCGAGCAAGCGATGCGTGAAGTTCTTTTTTACTCGGAGGGCTCTTCGAGATCCGAAATCAGGCCTTCATCGTGCTCTTCCACAGATTCACTCGGCGCGATGCCGGGAGACTCAGTCTCGCCTTCACTATTCTCGCTGTCCCATTCCAGAGAGGCGACGACAGTGTCCGTGGGAGGCCCATCGGTTTCAATCCCGATGCGGAATGCGGCGAAGCCCGGCATCACAACCTGGTTCAAAGCCATGCCGAGAATGCGGCCTGTTGCCGGCGAATAGATAAGATTCTGTGCGTTGGTTATCGGATCGGTGACGGTACCGAGAACATCGCCGGTTTCTATCTCTTGTCCGAGCCGCACGACGCTGAAAAGAATACCCCCGTCATTCGCTCGCACCCATGTTGATTGGTAGAAGACCGGTTCCGGTGGCGCCAGCAGCTGCACCCGACTGACGATGTTCAGCGAATCAAGCAGTGTGAAAATACCGGTGACGCCCTGACTGACCTTCGCAGTCTGCAGGCGTAATGGCTCGCCGGCCTCCAGCGTTATAGCCGGAATACCCGCGTCAGTAGCCGCGCGTCGCAGCGTGCCGGGCGCTGCCACGCTATGCAGGACCACGATGCCGCCGAATCCCTGCGTCAGTTCCTTTATTTTAGTATGCCGAAGATCCGCGCGAAGTTGTGGCAGATTTGTGCGGTAAAACGATCCCGTGTGCAGGTCGACCAGCGCATCACAGTGCCGAATAATTCTCTCGAACAATGAATTTGCGATTCTCGCTGCCGAGCTTCCCGACGGATTACCGGGGAAATAGCGATTCAGGTCCCGCCGGTCCGGCAGGTACCGCGAACCGCGACGAAAACCCTGGAGATTGACGATCGGAATACCAATCACGGCGCCTTTCAGTTTGTCGGCGTCCAGATCGTGCATAACCTGGCGGACCATCTCGATACCATTCAATTCGTCGCCGTGTATCGCGGCGGTCAGGCACAAAGTAGGCCCTTCGCGGCGTCCATTCACAACCAGAACCGGTGTTTCTGTCGACACGCCCTCGAAGATCTGACTGGCAGACCACATCAGACGTTGCGAGGTGCCGGGTGGAACCGTCGTGCCGAGCAGCTCGATACCGGCAAGTGATTTGTCGGTGCTGGTGGCGTCGCCTTCTCCGGTTTCAGGCAGCGGGGCATCAGCAACGACGGGCGCCGCTTGTTGAGCGGCTCCGGCAGGCGCGGCAGGCATGTCCGCTGATTCAGTCCTGGCGGCCGGCTGATCGGATTCGGCGCCCGAATCCACTGGAACCGCTGCGGGCTGGCTGGCAGGGTATTCCGCGACGGCCACGGTGGCGGCATTGTCAGGCGTAGTTTCTTGCGCAGTCGCAGTCTGCGATATGGGTGATGGATCACAGGCGGTCAGAACCCATGGCAGCACGGCGGCCATTGCAATGCAGCATAAAGCCCGTATAACGAGACTTTTTTCGCCGATAGGTTCGTATGTCGGTCGCCGCACTTGATTCATAATTGCCGAGACGGTTAAATCCCTTCCTAGAAAGTAACCAGAAACACCAGAAAAATCAGACAATTTCATAGAAACAGTAACAGGTTTTAGAAGTCAGTAGAAGGAATTAACTCCGGTTTCCCGCGGTTGTACCGCCAACAGGAACGCTTTTGACCTGTCAATTATGTGAATCTGGTCTGCACCTCGGGGGGTGGTTCGGTCGTATGCTCGACAAGCTCAACTGTTCTTGCTGCGTGGGATCGTATAGAGGCCTGCGAGGCGTTTTTTGTAGTGTTCTTCGGATCGAATCAGGTGAATCAAACATTTTTATGATTAGAAGATTATCGATAGCCTCCCTGCTGCTGTTGGCCTTGCCGCTGATGGCCGAAACGCTGCCAAGGCCGGCCGGACTCGAGCCGGATATCGGGTTCTGGCGCAGCGTATTCACCGAGATCAACACCAACCAGGCGTTTGTCCATGACAACCGGAATCTGGGTGTCATTTATGAAACTGTCGAGATACCAAAAGGTGCAAGTGCCCGCAAACGGCGAAATATTTCCGAGACGACACGCAAGAAGTATCAGCGAATTCTAGCCGCGCTCGCAGCTGGCAAAAGACAGGGACTGACCTCAGATCAAAAACGCGTTCTCGCGCTATGGCCAGACGATGTCACTAACGGCGAACTGCGCAGGGCAGCCGGTCGGGTGCGTTTCCAGCAAGGCCTCTCGGACCGTTTCTTCGAGGGGTTGATTCGGTCCGGTCAATGGCGGGATCACATACTGGTCAGTCTGGAGAATGCCGGAGTGCCGGCCGCGCTGGTGTCGTTGCCGCATGTTGAATCATCTTATAACCCGATAGCTCGGTCTTTCGTCGGTGCCGCAGGCCTTTGGCAATTTACGCGCTCAACCGGACGCCGCTTCATGCAGATTGATCATGTAGTCGACGAACGGCGCGATCCATTTTTGTCCAGTGTCGCCGCGGCAAGCCTGTTGCAATACAACTATTCGATTTTGAAATCCTGGCCGCTGGCAATTACGGCCTACAACCACGGCGTTGCCGGAATGCGGCGTGCCGTAAAAAAGTTGGGGACTGACGATATTGAGGTAATCTTGCGGAAATACGATGGTCGGACCTTCGGGTTTGCGTCACGAAATTTTTATGTTGCTTTCCTGGCGGCGAATGAAGTTGATCAAAATGTCGAAAAATATTTCGGTCCAGTAACAAAGCTTCGACCAACACCTGACAGCGTCGTAATTCTGCCGGACTATATGGCAGTGGATACCCTGGAAAATGCGTTTGGCGTTTCCACAGCCACGCTCAAGCAATACAACCCGGCCTTACTTTCGCCGGTGTGGAGCGGGACCAAGCATGTTCCGCGGGGCTACGAGTTGCGTCTGCCTGATGCCGGGCAGGGTAGCGAGCCAAAAGTCATTCTCGCAGGCCTCTCCGCCGATCTTCGATTTGCCGCGCAGACGCCCGATTTGCATCACAAAGTTGAGCGTGGCGAGAGCCTGTCGGTCATCGCTGCACGATACGGGACGAGTGTCTCCGAACTGGTTGCGATGAACGGACTGCGGAGTCGAAATCGTATTCGGGCGGGCCAGGTATTGAATCTGCCGTACAGCGGACCCGCATCGACGGCCTCGATTCCAACCGATACCGATACATATATCGTTCAACCCGGCGATACCCTGGGCACGATAGCCAGCCGGGCCGGGATCGACGAACGGGCTTTACTCGCCCTGAATTCGCTGCCTAACAGAAATAGAATCTATCCCGGCCAGAAATTAGCTCTCGTCGCCGATAAAGCCGCCACACCCCGGTTGGAGGTAACGGATACGGTTGTTGACAAGAAGGAAACCGCCGAGGTCTTCGCAGATTTGCCTGTCGCAGTGCCGTCCGCGGATGCTTTGGCAGCAGGCGCAACGGAAGTCCGGGCTGAGCCTTCGACGGCAGCGGTGGTCGCCGCTGCGGTTACGGAAGACCAGGCAGAGTCTGTGGCGGCGGCATTTGTCGCTGATCCGGCTACGGCGGATCAGGCTGAAACCTCGATGGCTTTGGGTGTAGCCGATTCGGTTGCGGTGGATCAGGCCGAGCCTTCGATGGCGTTGGTCGTTGGTGATCCGGTTACGGACGGCCGGGAGAAATCTGCACAGCAAGATGCCGAACAGCCTGCGGATCTAATCGTGGATCAGGTCGCAGCATCCCCGCTGCTCGCGGATCCGAGCGACTACCTTGTCTCATCCGACGGTACCATCGAGGTACAGGCCGCCGAAACCCTCGGCCATTACTCTGATTGGCTGGAGCTTCGGACCCAGGAGCTGAGAGACGTGAATGGCTACAGTTTTCGGCAGCCGCTGGTCATCGGACACCGCGTACATTTGAAATTTGCTGATGTGGACGCCGATCAGTTCGCGGCCAGACGAATTGCTTTTCACCGCGAGATTCAGGAAGAATTCTTTCTCCGGTATCGCATCAAGGACACCACGATCCATCAGATGCGTCGTGGCGAGTCGCTATTTGTGTTGACCCTAAGACGTTACAAGATCCCTATCTGGTTGTTGCGTCAGTATAATCCGGATCTTGATCTGGATCTTGTGCAGCCCGGTGCAAAGATCGTCTTTCCTCAGATCGAATTGGCAGGAAGTGTGGAGGCGAGTAGCCCAACACTTGCTGACAGCTCTTAAGTGAGCGACAGTTTTTCGCGGTTTATGTTTCCACGCTTGGTGTTATCGCAGTAACCATGTTTCCGACCCTCAAAATTCACTGGTTGGCCTGCGTGGCAGTCGTATTTTCGCTTTGTCTGTTGATGCCCGTTGCTGCTTCGGATATTGAAATGGCAGACCGGGTTTTGATTAAAAAGTCAGAGCGAAAACTTTTCCTGATGAAAAAGGATCGAGTCCTCAAGAGCGCGGATATTTCTCTGGGCCTGGTGCCCGAGGGCGACAAAAAAACGGAGGGTGACTTTCGCACCCCGGAAGGCAGTTACCAGCTTACGGAACGCAATCCCGCGAGCGATTTCTTCTTGTCTATACTGATTTCTTATCCCGACGGTAATGACAATCGGGAGGCAGATCTTCTGGGCCTGTCGCCGGGTGGCCAAATAATGATCCACGGCCAACCAAATAATCCTGTCCATTCGCCGGACTATTATCGCTGGACGGACTGGACGGACGGGTGTGTCGCCGTCTCCAATTCCAACATGGTTGATATCTGGTTGATGACTGATAACAACACACCTGTAGAGATTCTTCCTTAGCCCGAATGCCTTTCGAGAGCCGGCTGCCATCCGCACATCCGGGGCCAAAGTACAAACTGAAAACCAATAGGAAGTCTATCGAAGGTGGGCGGCGCAAGACGCGACTGGCTCCCGATGTGCCCATTGAGTGAAGTGCGGCACAACCTTCAGCGAATCTCCGTGGGAAAATGATCTGATGTCGACAAAAGAAACAGTTGTTGAAGTGATGCCAGAGGGGAGTCTCGAGGTCCTGTCTCAGCATGAGGTCGATCGCCTGCACAGTATTGGGGAAGGTGATCAACACGAGATATTCAGACGCTGTGCTCTGGCGACGCTGAATGTTGGCAGTCGGACCGACGATACCCGCGAAGTTCTCGAGCAGCATGCCGGATTCGACGTTCGAATCATCCAGCAGGAGAGAGGAATTAAATTGGCGCTGACAAATGCGCCCGCCGATGCATTCGTTGATGGCGAAATGATACGCGGAATAAGAGAGTTATTATTTGCGGTGGTCCGCGACGTTGTATATGTCAGCGGTGAAGTAGAGATTGCAGAGAATCTCGACTTCAAAAGCAGCGACGGTATAACCAATGCCGTATTTCATATCTTAAGAAATGCTGGAATTTTTCGGTTGCCTGCAGATCCCGACCTGGTGGTGTGCTGGGGTGGACACGCCATCGGCCGCCGGGAATACGATTACTCCAAAGAAGTGGGATATCAACTGGGTTTGCGTAAACTGAACGTCTGCACGGGATGTGGCTCCGGGGCTATGAAGGGGCCAATGAAAGGGGCGACAATTTCGCATGCCAAACAGCGTATTAGCAACGGTCGATATATCGGTGTCACCGAGCCGGGAATTATTGCGGCCGAGTCTCCGAATCCCATTGTAAATAGTTTAGTGATCATGCCGGATATGGAAAAACGTCTGGAGGCGTTCGTGCGTGTCGCACACTGCATCATCATTTTTCCCGGTGGGGTCGGCACCGCGGAAGAGTTGCTTTTTTTGTTGGGTATTCTGATGAACCCGGATAATCGTGATGTCCACGTACCGGTGATATTGACCGGTCCGAAATCTTCGTCCGAGTACTTTGCGGAAATTGACAACTTCGTCGGCGTGACGCTCGGTCCAGAGGCAAAGCAACACTATCGAATTGAAATCGGAAATCCCGGGCGGGTCGCCGGTATTGCCGCCGATGCTATTCAGCAGGTCACCGATTATCGGCGTAGCCAAAGGGACGCGTTCTATTTCAACTGGCGTCTGAAAATCGAAAATGATTTTCAGACGCCGTTTCTGGCAACACATGAGACGATGGCCGCGCTGGAAATTCACAGGAATCAGGGCGCACATGCCCTGGCCTCCAATCTGCGTCGCGCGTTCTCGGGACTTGTTTCGGGCAATGTTAAAGACTATGGCATTCGCGCCATCGAGGCACTTGGCCCATTCGAGATACGTGGCGAACGGGACTTGATGTCCCATTTGGACCAATTGCTTGCTGCGTTCGTCAGCCAGGGTCGAATGCGTCTGTCGGGTAAAAAATATATCCCGTGCTATCGTCTTCTAGTCTGATTATGTTCGACGCGAACCTCTGAACTGTTCGCATAATCAACAAGTTAAATAAGTATCGCTGTGATGTAGTTCATAGCGCATCTGGTCGTGACTGCGTAATGTGCATGCACTCTTAGATGTTAGGTATAACCTGATGAGCGAAAATAAAATAAATTCCCTGGTACCGAACTTCGCTGGTGACGGTTCGAATGATCGCAAAGAATCGAACTATGAGTCTGCGTTGAGCGACCGCCGAGAAAAGGGACTGTTAGCCGCTGACGGCAAGGATGTTAGCGGTTGGGAGGCTTATCGTCGTTGGTTGACGCGAGTGCAGGCGCCAGAAAAAAAACGAGCTCCTCTCGACCCTGGGCTGTATACCTGGAAAGGCTATCGCAATTGGTCAGATAAAGTTCGGCGCGACTGGAGCGCGGAAGACTAAAAATAATACCCGATAGCCCGATTAGTAAAAACAATCTGTCAAGATCGCGGTTTCGGAAGATTCGAGAAGCATTGCCGCTTATGTAAAATGTCGGCAGTTATCGAAAGCCAGAAGATGTTGTTGTGGCGCGTGAGCATATTCGCGACGTTGTGATTGTTTTCACGGCCGAATGTTCGCGGTACAATTATTATCGCTTTGCAACGGGACTGCAGTTGCAAGCAAAAGATGAAGACGGAAAAAGACTAAGACTATGTCCGACACAAAACATAGCGATGAAATAATTACAAATGAGGATACCGTCAACCGGCGTGCGTGGATCGAAAAAGCACTGTCGGTTGTTAAAGGGAAGGTCGCCGACGGGGAAGACACCGTTGACGCTTGCGGGCAACCCGATAAGCCAAATTTGTATGTCGTCAATAACAAACGAGAGCGCTAATGGAGCGGCTTCCCAAGCTACTGGACACGTTCGATAGCAGCGTCTTTTTGCTGCGGCTGGTCTGGGCCGGCTACCATGGACAAACCGCCAGAAACATTCTGAAAATCGGCGCCATCTGCGTCGCTATCGTCGCCAGTCCCATTGCGCTGGGGATCTGCCTCGTTGCGCTGGCGACCTATGTTTTAGCTGAATTATCCTACCGGCTCTGCGTTTCTTCGGGGCTGCATCGGCCGGCCCGAATCGGGCGATAAACACGTCCGGAGCCGCGAGACCGAAGCGCAAGAGCCAGCGCTGCGGGCGACGTAAAGTCAGAGCCTCTTCCCGGACTATTCTGCGTATCTATCTGTAATCCTTCCAGCAGGACTTGAATTCCCGGTTCAGGGCCCCCATAAAGTGCTCGCGGTTGTCAGTCAGCCGCGTTGGTCCATGGCTCGCCCGTGTGCGGCGGGTGGGTATAGTTACTTTTAGTCGGGGCAGCCGGCCGTAAAAAAGGTAAAAAATGACTACATCGACTGCGAGTGAAACACTGGGATTTCAGGCCGAGGTCAAGCAGCTTCTGCACCTGATGATCCATTCTCTTTACAGTAATAGAGAAATATTTCTGCGGGAGCTGATATCTAACGCATCTGATGCGGCCGATAAGCTCCGCTTTGAAGCCATTGCTGATGAGAAACTTCTCGAAGATTCTCCGGAACTTCAAATTCAGATTGAATTCGACACTGATGCACGGACGATCAGCGTTAGCGATAACGGTATCGGTATGAGTCGCGATGAGGTGGTGCAACAACTCGGCACTATCGCAAGATCCGGCACTGCGGAATATCTAAAGCAAATGCCCAGCGAGTCACGCCCTGATGCAAACTTGATAGGTCAATTCGGGGTTGGGTTTTATTCCTCATTCATCGTTGCCGACCGCGTAGACGTCTTTACACGCCGTGCCGGAGCAACTTCCGAGGATGGGGTTCATTGGAGCTCTGATGGGCAGGGCGAGTTTAGCGTCGAGACAATTGACCTGCCGGAGCGTGGTACCAGGGTTTTACTGCATCTGCGAGAAGATGCGGCTGAGTTCGCTGATGATTTTCGGCTGCGCAGTTTGATCCGCAAATATTCCGACCACATAGCCTTCCCGGTACTGATGCCGGCTATCACAGGCAAGGACACTGGCGAGGAAGGCACGGCAGAAGAACCCGGGAAAGCGGAAACGGTAAACACGGCGAAAGCCCTTTGGACGCGACCGCGAAGTGAGATATCGGATCAGGAGTACCAGGAATTCTATAAGCACGTTTCCCACGATTTTCAGGAGCCTTTGATTTGGAGCCATAACCGGGTGGAGGGTAAGCGGGAATACACGAGTTTGCTTTACATTCCGGCACGCCCGCCATTCGATTTATGGAATCGAGAATCGCCGTTAGGCTTGAAGCTCTACGTGCAGCGGGTCTTCATTATGGACGATGCGGAGCAGTTTCTTCCGCTCTATTTGCGCTTCGTGCGCGGCATCGTTGACTCCAATGATCTCTCATTAAATGTGTCGCGGGAGCTACTGCAGAAGGACGCGACCGTGGATTCTATCCGCAGTGCACTGACCAAACGCGTTCTCGACATGCTGGCGAAACTCGCGGTTGACGAGCCGGAGAAATACCAGGGATTCTGGGATCAGTTTGGGCGCGTGATTAAGGAAGGGCCTGCTGAAGATCCTTCGAACAATGAAAAGATTGCCGGTTTGCTCAGGTTTTCTACGACGCATAGCGGGGAGGAAAAACAGGATCAATCTTTGGCGGACTACGTCTCCCGCAAAAAGGAAGGCCAGGACAAGATCCATTATGTCACCGCGGATAGTTTCAAGGCCGCCCGGTCTAGCCCTCATCTGGAGGTATTCAGGAAAGAGGGGATCGAGGTCCTGTTACTGGGTGATCCGATCGATGAGTGGTTGATGGGCCATCTCCGTGAATTTGATGGAATGGAATTTCGTGATGTTCGTCGAGGTGAACTCCAGCTCGGTGATACTGATGATCAACAGCAGGATGAGGACAGCGGTGACGACCAGCACAAGGAATTCCTGGATCGTCTGCGTGAACAGTTAAAAGATGAGGTTCAGGAGGTCCGTGTAACTGACCGCCTCACGGATTCACCCGCCTGTCTGGCCATCGGCGAATATGATATGGGCACACAGATGCGGCGCATCATGGAAGCTGCCGGTCAATCGGTGCCGGACAGCAAACCGATATTCGAAATCAACCTCGATCATCCGTTGATTGAACAGCTGGATGGTGAATCAGACGACCAGCGATTTGGAGATCTAGCCAAAGTCCTGTTTGATCAGGCGAGTTTGGCTGACGGGAGACAGTTGCCCGATCCGGGAGCCTATGTGCAGCGGTTAAATCGACTGTTGCTGGAACTGAGTTCCTAGTTCTTGACCCCCCTGAGCCGCGTTTCTGCCTCACGGGTTTTGTATGCACGGCGCGTGCCGCGTGGAATGGCCGTCGCCTGGCGGACCGGGCGTCCGTCTCTATCAATGTGCTCGAAGATGCGCCGGGGTCAACAACCGTTCGAGTCCGGAAAAAGCCAACTCGGCAAAAATAGCCAGCAATATCGAGCGCCCGCGTCGAACCCAGGTGTTTAGTGACGGAACGGATAACAACGGCTGGCATTATCATCTGCTTCAAGTCGAATTTTGTGCTGCGTATTCAATGAAAAACGCCAGCTCCGATGAGTCCAATCCCGATGGGAAATGTCGGTTGGTACGGTAACGCGGAAGGCTCGGACATCTAAGCCACGTCAATCCGGATAGGCAACGAGCTCTCAACGAACTTCGGGGTTCAGACTATATGTACCTACCAGGCGAGCTTCGGCCAAAATGTGCGAGTCTATGGCGCGCTTTACGTCGGTGGCCGTGAACGTCTCCTGCACGGGGCAGGTAACAAGATCTGTCGCGTATAAAATGAAATGATAGTGATGAAGTCGTTCATCGTTCCATGGAGGACAGGGACCGTCGTAGCCAAAATACTCGCCTCCCATGTCTGCATCCCCGGCCATGAAGCCCGTATAGTCATTGATGCCCTGTCGCGTGTTTTCAGGCCCAGGCGTTGTTTTCTTCCCGCGCGCCGTCACGCCATCAGAACACGAACCCTCGGCGATTGAGCTGTCCAGCGGAGCAATGTCGACCATTGCCCAGTGACAAAAATCCACCCGTGGTAAATCGGCGGGAATCTTTTTACCTTCCTGGTTGATGTTCTCGGCGGATGAAGGTACGTCCGGATCGATACATAGCAATACGAGCGACTTTGCTGCTTCGGGCACTCCGGACCAGCTCAGCTGCGGGTTGCGGTTTGCGCCGAGCCGCATATGTTCGGCTGGATCCGGATTGCCAAAGGCACAGTGGTCCGGGATGCGGGCGTTGTCTGCGAAACTGGTCGATGTGAGCTGCATGATTGTTTCTCCCAGATATTTTGCCGCGTCACTTGCGGTCCGGCGCGGATACCAGTCAACTTTTTTGTAGGTTTGTTATGCTGCCAGCTGCGCGAGCGTGTTGCCAATAGTCTTCAGCGCGCTGTCGATTGTTACCTTATCGATGATCAATGGAGGCGCCAGCCGGACGACGGTCTGATGCGTGTCCTTGGTCAAGATTCCATCCCGCATCAGCCGCTCGCAAACCTCTCTCGCGGTGGCACGTTCCGGATCTATTTCCATGCCAATCAGGAGCCCACGGCCCCGGACATCAGTAATCAACGGCGAGCCCAAACTGCGCAGGCCCTGCTGCAAATAATCACCGAGGGCGTGACTGTTTTCTACCAGCTTCTCTTCAACCAAGACGTTCAAAGCTTCCAAACCGACGGTCGCAGCCAGGGCATTCCCGCCAAAGGTACTGCCGTGATCTCCTGGCGCGAAAAGGTCCAGAACATCGCGCCGGGCCAAAAGCATTGACACCGGGTAGAGACCACCACCCAAAGACTTGCCAAGTAAGACTCCATCAGGTTTTACGCTATCGTGTTCACATGCCAGAAACTTGCCGGTGCGCCCCAATCCTGTTTGAACCTCATCGCAAATCAACAGCACATTATTGCGCCGGCAAATTACCGCGCAATCGGCCAGGTAGCCATCCGGTGGCACGATAATTCCGGCTTCACCTTGAATCGGCTCGACCAGAAAAGCGGCTGTGTTTGCGTTGATGGCCTCTTCCAGCGCGGCGGCGTCGCCATAGTCGATCAGGTGAAAGCCAGGCGCGAAAGGCCCGAAATTCTTCCGGTATCTGGGCTCCGATGACATTGCTATGGCGGTTATCGTTCTGCCATGGAAGTTTCCGCGGCAGACGATAACTTCGGCCTTATCGGCCGGTACCTCTTTTACTTCGTAGGCCCATTTGCGCGCCGATTTCAACGCCGTTTCGACGGCCTCGACGCCAGTGTTCATCGGCAGGGCCTTATCCATGCCACTGAGTTCACAGGCCCTTTTCAGGAACGGGGCGAGCCGATCGGTATAAAAGGCGCGTGAAACGACGCTCAACTTTGCTGCCTGTTCTTGCATGGCCCGCACCAGTCGTGGGTGCGAATGACCATGGCTCACGGCCGAGTACGCGCTCATCATGTCCAGATAGCGCTTGCCTTCGGTATCCCAGACGTAGCAACCCTCGCCGCGCGTCAGCACCGCGGGGAGCGGGTGATAGATGCAGGGCCCGTATTGCAGTTCCGTTTCGATGATCGCTTGCATGGGGTTCAAATGGCGTTGCGGAAACGGCCAATGATAAATCATTCATCGCGCATGCGACTGGTGTATGGCCGGTAAAAGCCTAAAATGTGCCCCTGTTCAGGATCTCAAAAGCCCGACACGGAGGTCAATATAGAGTGGCCAGGGGACCATCGCTGCGAGATGCAGTCAACATACTGGGCCCGGCCGGCCAGCTGGAGGCGTTGCTGGAGCAACCCAAGGAACCGCTCGCCCGGAAAATAGCCGTGCTGTGCCATCCTCATCCGCAATATCAGGGCACCATGCTGAATAAGGTCGTACATACGCTGGCTCGATCAATGAACGATTTAGGAGTGCCAGCCATCCGCTTCAATTTTCGCGGTGTTGGTGCAAGTGAAGGAGAGTATGCTGGCGGCATAGGGGAAACAGAAGACACGCTCAGCGTGATTGACTGGGCGCGGGATCGATACCCGGAGGCCGAGCTCTGCCTGGTTGGGTTTTCATTTGGTGCGATGGTTGCCTGTCGGGCGGCCCTTAGTGCAGATCCGATACAGCTGGTAACGGTCGCCCCGGCGGTTGCGCGCATGCAAGGTTTGTTGCAGGGTTCTCAGCCAGCCTGCCCGTGGCTGATTGTCCAGGGGGAGGCCGATGAGGTGGTCGCCTGCAGCGAGGTCATCCAATGGGTCAACGGTTTGGCGCCAGGCCCTGAACTCATCGTGTTACCCGACGTCGGCCATTTCTTTCACGGTTGTTTGACTCTGTTGCGTGAAACAGTAGTTTCACACTTGAGTTCGCAATGGATAAACCAATGATTCGAAAGTTACGTAAATTATTCAATTGGCCAGAGTCGCTTGGCCATGTGGAAGATGATGGGCAAGACCGGATTCAACTATCCACAGCGGTATTGCTGGTCGAAATTGCCCGGGCAGACCATGACCGTCAAGACGTCGAGGTTACAGAAATGCGGAAGCAAGTGGCCGCGAACTTCGGGCTTACGGAAGACGAGTCTTCGGCGTTGTTAGAGGCAGCGGAAACGGCCGTCGAGAATTCAGTGTCTCTTCACGAGTTTACGCGGGTATTGCATGACGAAATGACTTACGAAGAAAAAACAACCGTAATCGAAATGCTGTGGCGAATTGCCTTGGCAGACAATAATCTCGATAAATACGAGGATTACATGATCGGAAAAATCGCGGATTTGTTGTATATAGCGCGTGGCGATGTCATCCGATTGAAAAGCCGCGTCATCGATTACCGTTGAATGATCGGCCTGGAGCGGGTCCAAAGCAGGGGCTGCCCGTAAGCCAATAATTGGCCGCTTCTTCTTTTCGCGCGCGCCCCTTGTTAGCCAGCGCTTATTTGCTAATCGGCAAAAAATTGTCGGGAGAATCGAACGGACAGAGTCTCGGCCCCGTTCTCGGGTACAACATCGATATTAAAAACAAGTGTTTCGGAATTAGCCACCGCAACATCCCCGATATAGTAAATTGATTTGTCTTCGCGGATTTCCCGCAGTGTCAGGTTCTTTATTTGACCCGTAAGATTCGCGGCTGTCGCATTCACTGTTCCCGACTCTGATGCTCCGGAAGCACCGTTAGTGTTCTTGATAATCGAGACGTTCAGCATTGCGCGATTCTTACTGCGCACGATGTTATATGCTCGCGCGACTTCCGGTGAAAGCTGGTCAGTGGAGATAGCATTGAAATGCAGTACATAGTCACCGAAAGACTTTGACGTGACGCCTTCCGGCTCGGCTTGAATATTGTCGTTTCCCGCCTGTCCGCCATTCTCCTGAGCGCAGCTTGCGATAAGTGCGGCTGTCGCCAAGGTAGCCGTGAGCATTCGAATTGTTCTCATTTTAAATACCGCGTAACCAGAGCTTCGTCAAACTATAAACCACCGTTGCCCGGATGTCTTGGCATGCAGACATGGGAAGCTTTCCCGGCCTGTGCCTGTGAGGCATCGGTTAAAAAAACACTCTAAATTTTAAACACTTCCGGTGGAAGACGACTTGGCGCCTTGATCAGAAACTGTTTGTTCTTATGCGCTTTGCCGCTAAGCAATTGCACGCCAGAAATACCGACCCCAAACGATTTGGCCAGCAATTTGCGGGCCTGCTGGTTCGCTTTTCCATCCGCCGGAGGGGCGGTCAAGCGCAGCCTCAGTCGACCGTTTTCCACTCGGCCGATCTCGAGCCGGCTGCTGCGCGTTTGCACCCGGGTGTCCAGACAGAGATCGCGCTGCGCCCATCTGCCGCAGCACAGCGAAGGCCGGCCGCCGGCTGCATTATCAGAGGAGTTGGCCAATGCTCAAACATCCCATGCCGGCAATAACGGGCCCGATCGGCAACACCATGGTCAGCGCCTGTATCGCGATCAGAGCGAAAAGCGGCGACAGGTCGATCCCGCCGATTAACGGGATAAAATTCCGCAATGGCCGCAGTACCGGTTCTGCAATGGCCCTCAAAAGATGAGCGATGGGATGATAACCGCCCGTACTTATCCAGCTTAGCAGTACGTATATCAGGATGATGAAAAGATAAATTCTGAGGATCAGATAGACCAGGCGGAGAACAGTCAATAAAACAAGCTGGATAACATCCGGGTTGCCGACGCAAGTAATCTTGATCAGACCTAAGGTCACCACCAGCTCCAGCAGCAGCAGGACAATCAGAGTCGCTGTATCCAGACCGCGTACCGGCGGAACCATGCGCCGCAATGGCATGACCAGTGGATTCGTGACCTTCAGGACAAACTGCGTCAGCGGGTTACCAAAATCAGCTCTTACCCATTGCAGTATCAGGCGCAGTACAAAGGTGATGATGTACAGGTCAACAAGCGTCCTGATGATAAATGTCAGGGCATCTTGCATGATGATCGTTTTTCTTCCGTTCCGTTATGCATTGGTTCCACGGGTGTCTGTGCCAAGCTCCACCGACCGGTCGCGCGCGGCCGTTAAGGCTTGGCGGACAATATCACGAAATCCCGCTCGCTCAAGAACCGCCATCGCGGCAGCGGTCGTGCCACCCTTTGAAGTGACGCTCTCCCGGAGTTCTGCGAGACTCGGTTCTGATTCGATAACGGTTTTGCCGGCACCAAACAGCGTCTGACGCGTCAGTATTTTCGCGAGTTCTCGCGACAGACCCATCTCTATGGCGCTGGCTTCCATGATTTCCCCCAGCAAATAAAAATATGCTGGTCCACTGCCGGATATCGCCGTAACGGCGTCCATCATGCCTTCATCGTCAATCCAGACTGCGCGGCCCATCGCCTCAGCCACGTACTGCGCCAGCGCCCGTTGTTCGCTGCTGGTCGATTCCGTGGCGATCAAAACCGACATCGCTGCGCCCGACATCGCCGGTTGATTCGGCATAATGCGAACTAGCGCCGGTGCGGGATCGAGAAGCACTTGCAGCGTATTCAAGGTGACGCCGGCCGCAATAGATATGATGAGCTGATTCGGCGGTTTGCTGGCGTTTTTCAATTCCGTAGTCGCTGCCGCCATCAATTGCGGTTTAACTGCGAGGATGAGCCCTGCCGACGATTCGAGCGTTGCGACATTATCGTCAGTCACGCGCAGCTCCGGGTGCAATTGCTGAATACTTTCGCGTTGCGCCGTGGCAGGGTCGGAAACGCGCAGGCAGTCTGGATCATGGCCGGCGTCGAGCAAGCCACGGATGATCGCGCAGCTCATGTTGCCGCCACCGATAAAGCCGATTCGAGTGTCTTGGTTATCCATAGCATCCCCGATTATCGTCGTCGTGGCCCAAACAGATCTGTGCCGATACGCACAATGGTACTGCCTTCCATTATTGCTGCTTCAAGATCGGCCGACATACCCATCGATAATGTGTCTACATCATGCCCACGTTGCAGCAATTCCCCAAGCAGTTCGCGCGTGCGCGCGAATTCACGCCGACTCTCCACCATTGACTGATTCGGCAAAGGCATGCTCATCAGCCCGCGAAGACGAATCCGCGGCAGTTTGCGCATGATATCCGCGAGTTCGAAAAGCTGTTCTGCCGGGATTCCGCCTCGTTTGTCGGCATTCTGTGGACATATCTGTATTAAGGTCTGCAAATCACCAGTGCTTTGCGGTCGCTGCATCGATAAACGTTCAGCAATCCGCCGGCTGTCAACGGTATGGACCCAGTCGAAGTTTTCGGCAATGGACCGGGTCTTATTTGACTGGATGGTACCGATAAAATGCCAGCGCGCCGGGAGATCTATTTCCGCAATCTTTGGCAAAGCTTCCTGTAGATAGTTTTCACCAAAATCCAGTAGACTGGCGGCCAGTGCTTCACGGATAGCGTCAGTCGATTGTTTCTTGCTTACAGCGAGAATTGTGACGGAGTCGTTTTTTCGGCCCGCCAATGCAGCAGCCCGCTGAATTCGTTCTTGCAAATGCGCTAGTTGTTCCGTGATTCGCATCACGATCCCTTTTTTCTGGATCCTTATACTATGCCTCGAGAAGTACTCTCTTATGGTAAATCATTAATCTACCGCGGCAGATAAGCCGTTGTTTTGGTGAAGAAAATGGCTGTTGATATCGCTCAGTTGCTGACCTTTTCTGTTAAGAACAATGCCTCCGATTTGCATCTGTCCGCGGGCGTGCCGCCGATGATCAGGGTCGATGGTGACGTAAAACGCGTCAATATGCCTGCACTGAGTCACAAGGAAGTGCACGCGATGGTTTACGACATTATGAACGACAGGCAGCGGAAGGACTATGAGGAGTTCTTTGAAACTGACTTCTCATTCGAAATTCCAAAGCTTGCGCGTTTTCGTGTCAATGCGTTCAATCAGGCGCGTGGCGCGGGAGCCGTATTCAGAACGATTCCATCAGAAATCCTGACGCTCGAAGACCTGATGGCGCCAAAGATCTTCAAAGATATTTCCATGTACCCGCGAGGAATCGTATTGGTAACCGGCCCGACGGGCTCAGGGAAATCAACGACTCTGGCCGCGATGGTCGACTACATCAACGATAACAAGCCAGACCATATTCTGACAATCGAGGATCCAATCGAATTCGTTCATCAAAGCAAAAGATCTTTGATCAATCAGCGGGAGGTTCACCGGGATACGATAGGTTTTGCCGAAGCACTGCGCTCGGCTTTGCGTGAGGATCCGGACGTCGTTCTGGTAGGCGAAATGCGCGATCTGGAGACCATTCGTCTTGCATTGACCGCTGCGGAAACCGGCCACCTGGTATTTGGCACGCTGCATACCAGTTCTGCCGCCAAGACTATCGACCGTGTAGTCGACGTTTTTCCGGCTGCGGAAAAAGAGATGGTTCGCTCGATGCTGTCCGAGTCGCTGCGGGCCGTCATATCGCAGACGTTACTGAAGCGCATCGGCGGTGGGCGAATTGCCGCCCATGAAATTATGATTGGCACGGCAGCGATTCGAAACCTTATCCGTGAGGGCAAGATCGCACAAATGTATTCCGCGATCCAGACCGGTCAGCAACAAGGCATGCAAACACTCGATCAGAATCTCACGGAAATGCTGGCGAAGGGCGTTATCACCAAGGAAGAGGCACGGTTCAAGGCTGCGAACAAGGAAAATTTTTAGTTGTGGCGTGTTGGCGTCGAATTGCCTGAGAGGAAGAATTGAATGGAGCGCGACCAAGCAACACGGTTAATGCAAGGCCTGCTGAAAAAGCTGGTGGCCAAAAACGGTTCAGACCTGTTCATCACGGCGGGATTCCAGCCGGCGATCAAGATCGATGGCGAGGTCCACCGCGCCGGAGAACAGCCGCTGACGCCGGAGCAGAGTGCCGTAATCGTGCGGTCGATCATGAATGACAAACAGGCTCGTGAATTCGACGCTACCAAGGAATGTAACTTCGCTATAAGCCCGCAGGGAATCGGCAGATTCAGAGTCAGCGCATTTGTCCAACAGGGCGCTGTTGCGGCAGTACTCAGGCAAATCATTACCAAGATTCCAACGGTCGAAGACCTCGAGTTGCCATCGACTTTGAAAGACGTGGTGATGACCAAACGGGGCCTGGTCATACTGGTTGGTGCGACAGGGTCCGGTAAATCCACGACCTTGGCTGCCATGATCGGGCATCGCAATGACAATTCCCGCGGACACATCGTCACGATTGAGGACCCGGTCGAATACGTGCATCCGCACGGTCGCTGCGTCGTGAGTCAGCGCGAAGTCGGGGTCGATACCGCGTCCTGGGGTGCGGCTTTGAAAAACACACTGCGCCAGGCGCCTGATGTCATCATGATCGGCGAGATTCGTGATCGGGAGACCATGGAATACGGTATCCAATTCGCCGAGACCGGGCACCTTTGTCTGGCAACCCTGCATGCAAATAGCGCGAACCAGGCCCTGGACAGGGTGATCAACTTTTTTCCGGAAGAAAAGCGCGATCAATTGCTGATGGACATGTCGTTGAATGTCCAGGCGCTGATCTCCCAGCGACTAATACCTCGGGCTGAGGGCCAGGGGCGGATCGCAGCAATGGAGATTATGTTGCGATCACCGCTGATTGCGGACCTCATATTTAAGGGCGAGGTTGCCAAGATCAAGGAGGTCATGGCGAAGTCGAATCGCCTCGGAATGAAAACTTTCGATCAGGATCTGTTCGATTTATATGAGGAGGGCAAGATCACCTACGAGGATGCGATGCGGAATGCAGATTCGAAGAACGAATTGCGACTGCGCGTTAAATTGGAGAGTAAGCGCGAAAAAGATATTGCCGGCGAGCAGGGCAGCAGTCTGAGTTTGCTCGATGAACAAGAAGCGAATGAATATTAGATCGCTCATCACGAATGAATTTGACGTCTAATAGTAGATAAAAGTATTAGCAAGCATGAATGTCCAACCTCTATTTAGTTTGATGGTCGAGAAGAAGGCCTCCGACCTGTTTCTGACATGTTATGCCCCGGTCAAGATCAAGATCGACGGCAAGATCATGCCGGTAAATAAACTCGATTTAACGCCGAAAATGGTTCGCCAGGCGGCGATGGAATTGATGACCGAGGAACAGATGGAAGAATTGAGCCGGGAGCTGGAGATCGATTTTGCGATATCCAAACCGGGATTAGGTCGTTTCCGGGTCAACGTATTTCACCAGCGTGGCAATATCGCAATGGTGATGCGATACATCAGCACTGACTTGCCCGATCTTACGCAACTCGGGATGCCGAGTATCTTGAAAGAGCTGGTGATGTTTCGGCGTGGTCTTATCCTGATGGTCGGTGCAACAGGTTGTGGTAAGTCCACAACTTTGGCTGGGATGATTAACCTCCGTAATGAGAAAACCTCATCGCACATCATCACTATCGAGGATCCGATCGAGTTTTTGCACCAGAATAAGAAATCTATTATCAACCAGCGGGAAATCGGCTCTGATACAAAATCCTATCAGCGTGCTCTGAAGAGCGCGATGCGCGAAGCGCCAGATGTAATTCTGGTTGGTGAGATTCGTGACCGCGAGACCATGCAGGCGGCTCTCGACCTTGCCGGCACGGGGCATCTTGCGATTTCTACATTGCACTCTAACAACGCGCCGGAAACCCTGGATCGCATCATTAATATATTCCCGGAGGAGCAGCACCCGCAGGTCTATATGGATCTGTCCCAATATCTCAGGGCAATTATTTCCCAGCGGTTGGTTCGCGGTGTTAGTGGTGACCGAAGCGCGGCGGTGGAAATCATGCTGAACACGCCGCGCATTGCAGAACTCATCCAGCAAGGAGACATCGCTAAAGTCAAAGAATCATTCTACGAAAGTACCGAGCAAGGCATGCAGACTTTCGATCAATCTTTGTTGAAACTCTATCAGGACGGCAAAATAACGATGGACGAGGCGCTGGCCAATGCCGACTCACGCGCGAACCTCGAGGCGCAGATCCATTTCGGTTAAAGACTGACTCAAAATTTCCCAGGTCAAAGCCAGCTACCGGATTTATTTTTAGTAAAAATAAACCCGGTAGCTGGCTTTGACTTCCAATATCCGGGTTGGTCAGATATTTGGGTAGACTGCTTCACCGGCAAACACCGGCCCATCGACGCAAACACGCTTCATTGCAGGACCAGCTGCAGTCATTATCCGTACCGCACAGCCGGCGCAACCGCCAACTGCACATGCCATGTATTCTTCCAGGCATAGCTGTGATGGAAGATCAAAAGTGCGAGCCAACTTTGCTGTTGCTTGTAACATGGGTTCAGGGCCGCAAGCGTATATCGTCGCTTCTGCAAGCTTCTTGGCGGTGAGTGTTTCCAGCCATTCACGAGCCAGATCGGTAACCATTCCCCGGTAGCAACCGGCGAACTCGGCGGTACTGGCCAAGCGGCACGGAATATTGCAGTTCTCCACTATTTCTATTGTGGTAGTCGCCGATGCCGGGGATCCTTCCAGGGGGACCGCGCTTTCCTGAAGTTCAAATGGAAACGGAATTTCTGAGCCGAAGAAGGCTACTGCATCGCCGGTGTTGTTTGCTGTCTTATGCCAGCTGTTATCGTGCCAGGCGTGATCGCACAGATGCTCGCCAAGGAAAATCAGCGGAGGAATTCCAACACCGCCACCGATCATTACCGCCAGCGGCCGATCAGGATCCATTTGAAAACCATTTCCGATCGGACCGAGAATGCTGACGCGGTCGCCAGGTTGGCGTTCCGACAATTTCTGCAGGCCCTGACCGACAGTCTTATAAAGCACCTCTATCCAGCCCTCGTCCGCGTTAATTCGCATAATGGATAGCGGTCGTCGCATCGGAAGGTCGACATCGCATTGAATGTGAACGAAACTTCCGGGAATCGCTTTTCTTGCACATCCGGGTGCTTGCAGACGCAGCACGAACTGATCCGATAGAAATGCCAGGTGATCGAGCACCTCCGCATCTTCGATGCAGATCGTGTTCCGGTGTTTTCGTTTCATCGCTGAGATCTTCCGCCCGAAATTGCGGCCAATATTGCCATGCGCACGGCCAATCCGTTAGTCACCTGTTGCGTTATTTCTGATTGCGGGCCGCCGGCAACCTCACCCGAAATCTCGACATCGCGGTTCATCGGACCAGGATGCATGACAATGGCATCCACGCTGATGCGCTTGGCCGCAAGCTCGAAAGATGCTCTTGCTCGGGTGCTGGCTTCGAAAAACAGGTTAGCAACGGTGCGTCCGGCCAGACTATCGTCGCGCGCCGGCATTCACCCGGCTTGCGCAGATATTGCTCGGATTGATTCAGGATTTTATGAATGAATGATCGGTCCAGGCCCTTAAGGTTGAGCCGATGGCGCAGCCGACCGTCGCTCGTCAGTTGCTTGCAGGCTGTTATCTCTTGATCCATATTGTTGATGTTCGTTTAGCTGCAGCGCAGCCATGTCTCTGCGATAAGCTGGGCAGACAGGCTGTCGATATCCTCCTTTTTAATGCGCCGCCTTCGCTGGCCGGTCTGGCGTTGCTCCCGCAGCAGCATGCCGGCTTCCGCGGAGGTCAATCGTTCATCTATGGTCTCGATCGGTAGCCCGTGCGCATCACTCAGCCGTTCGGCAAACGCCATCGCCCGAGCGGCCATGGGGGATGCGCCACCGTCCATAGTATAGGGTAGCCCGATCACAATAGCGTCAGGCCGCCACTCGCTTACCAGCGAGGCGATCTCACGCTGAGCATATGAGTCGTCACGGGCCGGGATTGTCTTGAGGGCTGTCGCTGTCTGCGTGGCACGATTAGCAAAAGCGACGCCAATACGGCGTTCACCGTAATCGAAAGCCAGCGCACACTTCTTGTTTATTTTTGTATTGTTTATCTTTGCCGGGCTCCAGCCATCATCAGTGCCATTTTACGCGGCTCGCATAGAAGGTTGGCAAGCTGGCGAATCTTACGCGCAATCAGGCGTGACCGGCATCGGTGCTTATCGTAGCCAGATCTATGCCCAGTATGCCTGCCGCTTCCTGCCACCTCCGGTCAAAAGGCGTGTCAAAAACGATATGCGCCGAAGCGGGCGCGCTTAACCAGGCATTCTCCGTAATCTCGAATTCCAGTTGACCCGCCCCCCAGCCGGCGTAGCCTAATGCAACCACGGCGCGTTTTGGTCCGGTGCCCGCCGCCATGGCGGAAAGAATATCCTGGGAAGTCGTGACGCGAATAGAATCTCTGATGCTTGTCGTGGACTCCCACTCGTCTGTCGAATCATGAATAACAAAACCGCGCTCCAGTTCGACCGGACCGCCGCGCAAAATCGGAGTATTTGCCATTTTGTCGCTGGTCTGGGCCAGCGATAGTTGCTCGAAGACTTCGCCTAGATCAATATCAAGTGGCCGATTTATCACTAATCCGAGGGCGCCGTGCTCATTGTGTTCACATACAAAGGTAACGGTATGGTGAAAATTAGGATCCATCATCGACGGCATGGCAATCAGCAAGTGGCCGGTTAAATATGTCGTTTCTTCCATCATGTGATCGCTATATGCCGCTGACCAGGCTAATTGTGCTTGATAATTGACCCTCTGTGAATCGCCATTCGTAAGCGAAGCGCAGCACATCATATTCGGAGCGCAGAAACTCAGGGAAAGGTGCGAATGGTGCCGCCATAGTGACAATCTTCATTGCTGCCCGATCCAGATTCTGAATGCCGGAAGAGTTGCGAACGAGCACTTCATGAAGTTCTCCGTCCGCATTTATGGCGACTTCAAGGGTCGGAAAATTCGCTGATCCGGCAGTGCTTGCCGCGTTCGGATAATTCAGGGTACCCACTCGCTCAATCCGGTTCTTCCATTTACTCAAATATGCCGCAATTCGAGCTTCGCGGGTATTTGCGCTGATAATCAACTCGCGTGGCTGAGAATCGCTGATCAGTGTTTCAGGTTCTGGCTTGTTGATGATTTCTATTGCACTCGATTCACCGGCAAGAGTTTGTTGTTGTCGCTGCATGTTTTGCTCTAATTCGTGCTGTCTTTCCGGAATAGCAAGCGAGCTCTGAATCGATTTCGCCACAATCGTTGGCTGTTCGCTTAGTTCCGTTCGCTGCAGATTTTGTGGTTTCTCATCGCCTGTTTGTTCCAGACCCACGTGACCCGTTTCGAGCGTTTGGCTGAGCGCAGTTTGCAGTTTCATGGGTTCGCTGGTATTGCCGGCGCCCGTCATATTCTGCTGTGCGATCAGCTCTGCATCTGCGGGCGCCAGTCGTTTTTCATACTCGTTGGTGATCAGGACGACTTCCAATGAGGTACTTTCCGGTCTCGGCAGAATGTCGCCGGCCGTGAAGGTAACGCCCAGCAGGATTACGCCGTGCAGCAAGCCCGCCAGAAAAAGAGTGGAAGACAAGCGGTCACGAGCCTCTTCCTCAGCCCATGGAATTGCTGTCCTGCGGCGCAGGATATGGGTGAAACGTTGTTGGCTGGGGTTCGGCATGCGCAAGGACCAGAAAAACCGATCTTCCATGATCAGCCGGCGGCGTGTGCCGTCCATTATACGCGCGATGTGGCCAGAAATTCGCCATGGTTCACAGTTTGGCTGATATAACGTGCGAGACCCCGGGACCTGCGGGCTGAGCTGTTCTATTCGATTCGGTCAGCCATCCGCGGCGTCATCAGGACGTCACCTCCGGTGGTCACCAACATCGCGAACTGGATACCCATTTGCGTGGCAATTTGTCTGAATCGTTCCGGTCCGGCCACCATCAATGCGGTCGCCGCTGCGTCGGCCAGTTCAGGATTAAAGTCAACCACCGTAACGCCTGCGGTTTCGATCACGGGCCGTCCAGTGTATGGATCCAACAAGTGGTGATATTGCTGTCCGCGGAAGTTGAAGTAGCGCTCATAATTTCCCGACGTCATGATCGCTTCCCCGGGCTCGAGAGCGATCGTCCCGAGCACCCCATTCGAGTGTGGATCCTGAATGCCAATGCGCCACTTTCGGTTACCCCGAGCCCCGAGCGCCTGCAGATCACCACCGGCGTTGACTAATGCATGTTCAATTCCCAGTTGCTTCAGCAAGGCTGCGGCGCCCGCAAGCGCCGTGCCTTTAGCGATGCCGCCAAAGTCGAGTTTCAGCGGTCCATCGGCACTGATCGTATTATTGACGATGCTCAGACTATTTCTTGCCGGCAGATTCGCTTGCCAACGCTTTATCTGGGCCTCGGGCGGAGGCTCATTATGTGGGCTCTCACTATCATGGAATCCCCAAAGCTCCACCAGTGCGCCAATCGTTGGGTCGAAAAAACCGTCACTTAGTTGCCGCAGTTTCAGACTGCGTTGAACCAGGCCGGCGAGTTCCGGGGATAGCTCGACGCTCTTCCCTTGCGACAGCGCATTATTTGCCTGACCCAGTTCGCCGTCACCGAATGCATACCAGTCACGCTGAATTAGCTGGAAGAAGTCTTCCGTCTGGTCCAGGGCCTGATCGGCCTGGGTTTTCTTCGCGGCATAGATTTCTATTTCTATTATCGTGCCCAGCGCAATAATTGTGCGCTTGTGCGTATCAGCTGTATCTGCTGTGCTGCATGCGGCAATCAGGCAGCTGACAAGCAGCAATAAGGCCTTAGGCTTTGGCATCGCATCGGGCACGTAACTTCAGGCGTTTCCGTCCGGTCGTAAACTCTGGATTCTGCCTGAAATATCGGGGCTAAGCCGCGGCTTTACCGGCACGGATTTTGTCCTCGATAACGTCGAAAAGATCGGCGGCTGCATTCGTGCCAGCAAGCTTTGCCAGCTCTCGTATCCCGGTAGGGCTCGTCACGTTGATCTCTGTAAGGTAATCACCGATTACATCGAGCCCGGCGAAAATTACGCCGCGTTCTTTGAGGATCGGTCCTACCTGGGCACAGATCCAGTGATCGCGCTCGGTCAGTTCCCGAACCTCCGGCAGCGCCCCCGCGACAAGATTTCCGCGATAGTCATCAGTTGCCGGAATACGGGCCAATGCATAAGGCGCTGGTTGCCCGTCTACCAGCAAGATTCGTTTGTCACCCGCCGAGATTTCCGGAACAAATTTCTGGCCTATCGTAAATTTCGCCTCATAATCGGTTAATGTCTCGAATATAACGTTGGCGTTATTGTCGCTGCTATCAACGACGAATATGGATCGACCGCCCATGCCATGCATGGGTTTCACAACGATCCTGCCATGCTCGCGCAAAAATTCGCGCAGTTGAGGCATGGATCTGGTGATCAGCGTGGGAGGACAGCATTCCGGGAACCAGGCCGTGAATGCTTTCTCGTTTATATCGCGCAGACTGGCGGGCCGATTGATGATCAAGGTACCACGGAGCTCGGCGCGTTCCAGGATGTAGGTGGTATAAATGTACTCGGTGTCGAATGGTGGGTCCTTTCTCATCAGGATGACATCCATATTCGCCAGTTCCACGTCGTCCGGATCCCCGAGTTCGAACCAGTGCTCCGGGTGATCAATGACCTTGATCCGCCGCCCGAGTCCCCATGGTTCGCCGTCATTGAGCCGCAGATCCCCCTGCTCGAAATAATGGATTTGATGACCGCGATCCTGAGATTCCAGCAACATGGCCAGAGTGCTGTCTTTGGCGGGGGAAATATCATGAATCGGATCCATCACGACCCCTATCCGTCGGCTGCTCATTTAACTCTCCAGGCTACCCATGTCTCAATTCTGTCGCAGACCTGCTGAAATATCACGTTTAGCCGCGTATCATTCCTGCCACCCCAAGCGGGTTATTGGGTTAACGTCATTGTTATGAAGAATGGCGGTTTTTGTCTACGGTCAATCTCGTGGCTTGGCGAGAGCCGTAATCTGGATGCGGTATCTACGACGCTAGAGTCATGGATGTCGCCAGAGCATTATGTTAAAAGGTAGAGGATGACGCCAATTATGGAGGTGCCAGTGGTTGCTGACGCCGCCGCGGATCTGAGCGGTCTGAAAATACTGGTCATCGATGACAGTAAGACAATAAGACGAACTGCTGAAACGCTGCTGTCTAAGGAAGGTTGTACCGTGTTTACCGCGGTCGACGGCTTTGACGCGTTGTCAAAGATAGCAGATCACCATCCAGACGTGATATTTGTCGATATTATGATGCCGAGGCTGGACGGCTATCAGACCTGCTCCTTGATTAAGCACAACAAGACTTTTCGCCGTATACCGGTAATTATGTTGTCCAGCAAGGACGGGCTATTTGACCGAGCCAGAGGCAGAATTGTCGGCTCGGAGCAATATTTGACCAAACCATTCACAAAAGATGAGCTTCTGGGGGCAATCGCCAGCCAGGTTTCTCGCTGAAGCATACGGGGGTTGAGCTATGGCGCTCGTGCTAGTTGTTGATGATTCACCCACGGAGCAGCATGTTATTTCGCGCGTGCTGCAAGAGCATGGATTCGAGACCGTGGTCGCCAGCGACGGTGAAGAAGCGATAAGCATTGCCGAATCTGCTCACCCGGACATTATCCTGATGGATATTGTTATGCCGGGAATGAATGGGTTTCAGGCCACCAGACAGTTATCGAAAAATCCGATTACTGCGTCTATACCAGTTGTAATGGTGACGACAAAAGATCAGGAGACCGACAGGATTTGGGGTTTGCGTCAGGGTGCGGTCGAGTACCTGATGAAGCCCGTGGGCGATGAGGATCTGGTCGCCGCGGTCCGCGCCAACTTGAACTGATGAACACCGGCCTCGGAACCGAACTGCGATCGCTGAAGCAGCATCCTTTTGATTTGTTGCAGGAGCTGGAAATTCGCAGTAAAGCCGCATTGGCGGGCGCAACAGGGGGCGCTGTCAATGTCGAGGAATGGGTTGGTATTGGATTCAGCTTAGCGGATGAACCATTCATTGTTGCGCGCGAAAAAATTCGGGAAGTCTTGATGGTCCCCGCACTGATTACGCGCGTTCCCGGGGCTAAATCCTGGGTCCGCGGCTTGGCAAATATACGTGGACATTTGTTGCCCATCGTTGACTTGAAAGCATTTCTCGGTGCAGGAACGAATAATGTTCATCGCGATGCACGTGTATTGGTCTTGAATAGTGTTGAGTTTTCCGTTGGCCTGATTGTTGATGAAGTCTTCGGTTTTCGTCGTTTTCTGGCCCGGGAACATTCCTCGACGGCACCGCAGACCGTGGTGCGTTGCGATCGCTATCTTGAAGGAGCGTATGAGCGCAGTAATGAGGTTTGGCCGGTTTTGAGCATAGATCTTCTGCTGCGAAGTGCAGAATTTCAACGGGCTGCGGAATAAATCACTTCAACTGGAAAAGTCGCTTGTGATCTGAATGGAATAGGGCGCCTGAAGCATGAGTAGGTAACGATAGATGATTAACCGATTGAGTGGAATAAAGATCATGCCTGGCATCGCGGGGCTGGGGTTGTTACTTCTGCTCGGTGTTTTCGCATTGATATTACAGAATTCGGCGGGCGATTCCGGGGTCGGGTCCGGGGCAAGCTCTGCGGCAAAAACACAATTCAATGCGACGCTGACCGCGCAATCAGCGATTATCGCTGCGCGCCAGGCGATGTCGAATGGCTCACCGGACGCGTTCAGAGCGCTTTCTGACGCTGCCAAGGGTCTTGGGGCGACGGAAACGCGAGGGTTACCAGCAGAGGATAAGAACGCAATAGAGCGGCTGCTCACCAGCATCGAAACGATTCAAAATGGCCGTGAGGCCCGCCAGGCAATGAGCACGGCCCGGACGGAATTGGGTGGCCTTCTTCCCGAGCTCGAAGACCTTTCGAGCGTTCTGGAACAAGCGATCGTGGTTCAAAGTCCGGCGGTGGTGTCAGCGCATCTGGATCGGCTGCGACTGCTGGGCGAGAGTATGCGCCGCGATGTTCAGAGTCTGGCAACGGGCAGCGGCGATCCGGTGGAGTTAACCCAGGAATTGCTGGACGCTGAAATGGCTCTGGCTCAGATTGTGCGTGGCTTTAGCAGCGGTGACCCGGCTCTGGGGCTGCGTGCAGTGACCGACCCTGATGCGACTAAGGCATTGCAAGCGTTGGCTGAGACGGCCCGCAAAGTCGGCAATAATGTGAAAAATGTACTTGCGCTGTCTGATCGGCTGGCGAGCGCGGATCGTACGTTGTTGCAGCTCGATGCGCTCGCTGCAGAGTTGATGCCTGATCAGAGGGTAGCGGCTGAATTCGCTGCGGATGGGGGGCCGGGATTTTCGCGCGTCCTGATCATGGCATTGCTGCTTGCGACCATGTTGATTTTTGCGGCAGTTATTTGGAATCACTATCGGTCCACAGATGAGCGAAGAAATGTCGCGTTGCAGGCGGAACAGACGGAGCGTAATCAGGCGGCAATCATTCGTCTGCTAGATGAGCTCGATAGTCTGGCGGATGGCGACCTTACCGTTACGGCTACGGTTACGGAAGATATAACCGGTGCGATCGCGGACTCCATTAATTACGCTATTGAAGCCCTTCGAGAATTGGTCCTCACGCTGAATGACAGCGCAATTATGGTAGATGGTGCGGCCAGGCAAACCGACGTTACAGCTCAGCAGCTGGCCGAGGCGAGCGAGACTCAATCAAATCAGATAGAAGCCGCATCTGAGGCGATTCTAAGCATGGCGTCATCGATAGAAGAGATCTCCGGAAATGCAGAACGCTCATCCGACGTCGCGCGCCATTCTGTTGACGTGGCGCACAAGGGCGGCGATGCAGTGAGGCGCACTATCGAGGGCATGAATACTATTCGTGAGACCATTCAGGATACCGCGAAAAGAATTAAGCGATTGGGCGAGAGCTCCCAGGAAATCGGCAATATCATTGAACTGATAAACGATATCGCCGATCAGACCAACATTCTCGCATTGAATGCCTCCATTCAGGCTTCGATGGCCGGTGAGGCGGGACGAGGTTTCGCCGTGGTCGCAGACGAAGTGCAGCGCCTGGCCGAGCGCTCTGCAAATGCTACCAAGCAAATCGAAGTACTGGTCCGCACGATCCAGACAGATACCAAAGAGGCGGTGGTGTCGATGGAGAGGAGTAATACCGATGTTGTTGGCGGGGCTTTGCTAGCCGAAAATGCCGGCGCGGCGCTCGAGGAGATCGAGCAGGTGTCGAACCAGATTGCCTCTCTGGTGCAGAATATTTCAGGCTCTGCGCGTACCCAGGCGTCTGCCGCAGCTACGGTTACGCGCAACATGCATGTACTGCAGGACATCAACACTCAGACCAGTGCCAGTACAAGTGCAACGACCGAATCTATCCGCAAGCTTGCGGAGTTGGCGGCCCAACTCAGAGAATCTGTAGCGGGATTCACATTGCCGACGCCCATTGTGAATGAGCAGGACTTCAATGCCGTTGATGAAGATGATGGGGTCATCCCGCAAGCCATTGGACTGGACGATCAAGAGGTGCCGTTCGTCGGCCAGAAGACTGCCTGATTTCGATCAGCTGCGGTATACGGAATGCAAAGTCTCGTTTCTGAATCACTCCAGTTAGTCGGTGATGAACTGGCGGTCACGTTCAACGACGTTCGACTGGCGCTGGAAAAATACGCAGACGGTGGGGCCGATCCTCAGTCGATAGATCGCTGCGTCAATCTGCTGCACACTGCAAATGGCGTGCTGCGCTTGACGGAAACCTATGGCGCCAGTCTTCTTACCGAAGAAATGGAAGGCACTTGTCGCCACCTGGGGAAAATGCGTCGTCAGGATGGCCATTCAGAGGAAGCCGTCGAGGCTTTGAGTCGCGCAGCCGTGCAGCTCCCGGCCTATGTTGAGCTGATCATGCATGGCGGACGGGATATTCCGCTGGTTCTGTTGCCGCTGCTCAATGACCTTCGTGCCGCGCGCGGCCGCCCGTTGCTCTCAGAGAGCACCTTGTTATTGAATGCCAGTTCAGCGGATACGAAAAGCGCTGACATCCCTGATCGCCAGATCAGCGGAGAAAATATTTGCGAGCTGTGTAAGCAGCTTCGGCCGCGCTTTCAGCTGGCACTGCTTGGATGGATCAAGGGCACGCAAACCGAGGAGAATTTGAAGCAGCTTGCCGAGGTCGCTGAACGTCTGGAGCGAGCGGCGGTCGCCATGGAGACCCACCAGCTCTGGTGGGTCGTCGGTGGCGTTATCGAGGCTTTGCTTGAGCACGGTATCGAGACCAGCGTATCTATGAAGCGATTGATGGGGCAGGCGGATCGTGAAATCAAACGCTTGGCAACCATGGGTGAGTCACAGTATTCGGAACAGCCACCGACGGAACTCGTTAACAATCTGCTCTACTACATAGCCCGTTCCAATACCTCGGGTCCGCGGGTAGGCGCTATCCGTGAGGTTTTCAATCTGTCAGACCTGATTCCTGGCGATAGTCAGGTAGAAATCGTCCGTGAGAATCTGGCCGCCCCAAGTGTCAAGTTGATGCAGACCGTGGCGGAAGCGATTCGCGATGATCTTGCCAGAGTTAAAGATGTACTCGATATATATGTTCGAACCGGCATGGAACACATCGAGGAGCTTGCTCCGCAAATTGAGTTGTTGAAGAAAATTGGTGACACGCTCGGGGTTCTCGGCCTCGGTGAGATGCGGGAAATTATCCAGACAAAACGGCAAGAATTACAGAACATAATTGAAACTGGCAGTCGGGTCGACGAATCAACACTAGTCAACATGGCTTCTGCCCTGTTAAGTGTCGAGGATCAGTTGGATGAGCAGCTTCTTCTGCTGATCCGCCCGGACGATGGCGAGTCGAAGGAAATACCCAAGGCCGGCTTGGAATCTGGAGCCATTGACAGCGAATACGACAAAGTGGTTCGTGCCGTCATGCGCGAGGCCATTGTTAACCTGGCGCGAGTGAAAGATGCTGTTATTCAAGTGCTTGAGCGGCCCGAAGAGGGTGCTGTTCTGGATGCAGTTCCGCAACAACTTGGCGGAATTAAGGCGGGATTGCTGATACTCGAAAAGGATGCCGCAGCTCCCATTGTCGACGATATTGGTGAGTATGTGGGTGAGCTAATCCAGCAAGGCTACGAAGTAGTCAACACACAGCCATTGGATTTCTTGGCCGATGCAATAGTCAGCCTCGAATATTACATGGAGACTATCCAGGCGGGCCGCAGCGAGCCCATTTATATGCTCGATAATGCCAGGAGATGTTTGGCGGCGCTCCGGGATCGAGATAAATCCGTCGTGGCGGAGTTCCCGGAAACAGCCCTGATCGGCCCTGCTACTCCATTAGAAATGCTTGATCAGGAGCCAACGGTTGTGGCTGTTGACAGGCAACCGCCTGCTGAGATTCCCGTCATCGTCAGCGGTGAGGGCCGACCCGATCCCGAATTGATAGAACTGTTTATCGAAGAGGCAGGTGAAGAGATTGAGGCCCTCAATAAGTATTTCGCAATCTGGGATCGGGATGAAAATGCCGATGATGCGCTGACTACGATTCGTCGTTCTTTCCATACGCTGAAAGGCAGTGGACGAATGGTCGGTGCAGAGTTGATTGGCCAGTTCTGTTGGACGATCGAGGACATGTTGAATCGTGTCATCAATGGAACTCTCGAGCGGCGGCCGGCAATTGTGGACTGTTTACGTCGGGCCATAAAGGCATTACCCGAATTGTTGGAGCAATTGGAAGTCGGCACTGCGCCCGTAAGCGATATTCAAGGACTTACCCAGCAGGCAGAAGCGCTGGCTAAAGGCAGGCCGGACGAGGTTTCTTTGGCCGCATCGGATGCAGACAGCGAAACGTCTCAGGTGCTGGATCCGGTGCTGATCGAGATTTTGACCAATGAGACCAGTAATCATCTTGCTGTCATAAAAGCGTTTGTAGAGCAGTGTCGCGACGGTGCACCGCCGTTTCTTGTGACGGAAGAAGTTTACCGGGCATGCCATACGCTGCACGGAAGCGTGACCATGGCCAAAGCCGAGCCGGCTGTAAAGATTACCCAGCCGCTAAATCAGATGATCCGCCACGCTTATGATTATGCCGTTCCGATTGACGAGCGTTTTGTCTCCACCTGCGCCGATACGGTCGCGGCAATGGAAATGATCATCGATCGCCTTTCGGATGCCGATCGTGCCTTGCCCGATACCGCGGGTTTGCAGATCAGATTGCAGGCTCTGGACGAGGAAATTGAGGCCTGGGCAGCGTTGGCGGAGACCGAGGAAGCGGGTGAAGAGACCGTTCCGCCGGATCGACTCGGTGACGCCAGACTGGCGGAGGTTGAAGAAGATCATGAAATCCGGATGCCGGCGCCAATATCGGAGACGATCCAGCCGCCGGAATTCGATACAGAGATTGCTGCGATATTTTCAGAGGAAGCTGCTGAGATACTCGAAGGTGTCGACGCGGCTCTGGCTCAATTGTCCGATGGGCCTATGGGCGAAACGATCCTGGCCGATTTGCAACGTTATTTGCACACTCTGAAGGGTGGGGCCCGCATGGCGGGCTTATTGGGCATCGGCGATCTCAGCCATGATTTAGAGACATTTCTGGTTCGAATGGCGAGCGGTCAATTGCCCTGGGAGCCCGGACAATTGAACTTGGTTCAGGCTTCGGTCGATGAATTGCATCGCTTGCGTGATCAGGTTGAACGGGGAGTCATCGGCACTCCGCCGCCGGCCCTGCTCGAAAAATTCACGAGCGCGATAGAGGCGTCAGAGCCAGAATCGTTCCGAGCCGACGCGGAGACGCCAAGGGCAGCAGAGGTAGCCGAATTACCTGAGATAGCCGAGCAACACACGCAGACTTTTGTCCGACCAGAAATTCCAGAACCGGCGGAGGAGCGAGCCGAGCCGCCCGAAGAAGAATTAGAGGCACCGGAACGAGCAGAGCCACAAGAAGAAGCTATCGATGAACCAAGCGCGCTCCCGGGCGTTGATCGACTCGGACAGCTGGCGCGCGATGTGCTCGAGCCAGCGATGCCGGAAACCGGCGATTTGACAGACCTTATTCAGCCGCCGGCGCAAGAGCGACGGGAATATGCTCGAGTGGATCCGGTGGTTCTTGAGAATTTGCTGAACGCCGCCGGCGAAGTCAGCATTTTTCATTCCAGATTGAACCAACAGCTGAGCCAGTTCCAGTTCAATCTTGAGGAGTTGGATCAAACGGTTGTCCGTTTAAGAGGGCAACTCCGCGGCCTGGAAATGGCTACGGAAGCGCAGATTCTGTACCAGTACCATACAGAAGCTGGTGGAGATGCTGCCGCTGACCCGCTCAAGCTGGAGCGATATTCAAAAATACAGCAGCTCTCGCGGGCATTAGCCGAAACAGCAACCGACGTTGGCAGCATTAAGGACTTGCTGCAAAACCTGGCTGGCGATACCGAAGCATTGATGGTGCAGCAAGCCCGAACAGCGACGGAGCTTCAGGACGGGTTGATGCGCACGCGGATGGTTCCGTTTCAGCAGCATGCCGCCAGGTTAGCCAGGTTAGTCAGGCAGATGGCCGCTGAGCAGGGCAAGCAGGCTGAACTTACCCTTGAGGGTGCTGGTGAGATCGATCGGCATGTGCTCGAAAAAATGGTGCCGCCCCTGGAGCATATGATTCGAAACGCCGTAATTCATGGCATTGAATCGCCGGCCGGCCGCCAGGCCGCTGATAAGCCAGCGGTTGGAACTGTCGCTATAAAGCTCCGTCGTGATGGATCGCAGATGATTATTGAGATCGTTGACGATGGTCGGGGAATCGATGTGAGTTCGATCCGGCGCAAGGCAATCGATATTGGACTGGTATCCGAACAGACCGAGCTTACAGATCAAGAGACATTGCAATTTATCTTGCGGCCGGGATTCTCGACGGCAGACCGCCTGACCCAGGCGGCTGGGCGTGGGGTCGGGATGGATGTGGTTGCCAGCGAGGTAGCCAAGCTCGGCGGCACATTACAAATCAATAGCAGAAGCGGGATCGGAACCACTTTTTTGGTTCGACTTCCGTTTACCCTGGCTGTTACACAAGCGCTAATTGTGCGCGCGGCATCCGAGTTATATGCGCTTCCGCTGCCGACGGTCGAAGGCATTATTCGTATCTCCCGGGCCGAGCTTGAAGAAAAGATGTTGGAGGACGAGCCGACCATCGATTATGGCGGCCAGGTCTATCAACTCCGTCATTTGGGCGTTTACCTGGGGTTAGGGCGGGCACGAATCTCACTCGAGGACGAGCGTATTGCGCTTGTTCTGGTGCGCGCCGGGAGTAATTCTGCAGCCTTGTTGACTGATGAAATGCTTGATAGTCGAGAAATCGTAGTCAAGCCAGTGGCTGGGCAACTGGCGAGTATTCGTGGTGTTTCCGGTGCAACGATTCTTGGCGATGGTCAAATCGTCGTCATACTGGATGTGGGTGCCTTGGTCCGATCGCCTCTGCCGCCCGCCGAGGCGACCACTGAGATACCGGAACAAGAGGTCGAATCGGCACTTGCTTTAGTGGTCGATGATTCCATTACCATGCGCCGCGTGACACAAAGATTACTTGAACGTAATGGTATGCGGGTGATCACCGCCAAGGATGGTGTAGAAGCTATCGGGATGATGCGGGAGCACCCGCCGGATATTATTTTGCTGGATGTCGAAATGCCGCGCATGGATGGCTATGAATTTGCCAAGCACATACGTAATGACCCGAAAACCGAGGGTCTGCCTATCATTATGATCACATCCAGAGTTAGCGACGAACACAAAGCGCGGGCCATCGAGCTCGGTGTCAATGACTACCTCGGTAAGCCTTATCAGGAAAGCGCGTTACTGGATGCCGTGAACTATTTGCTGAAAACAGAATAGACGAGGTTAGGCGGAAAGGATCGTGGTCGTCGAACATCAGGTCGAAGAACTTTATAGCTTGCTGGTGCCGCTTAATCAGGCGCGTTTGATTGTTCCGCGTGCCTGTGTTGCCGAAGTCGTTCGTTATACCTCACCCGAGGCGGAGAATTCCGGCCCGGCCTGGTTTCGGGGATTCATATCATGGAATGGCTTGCGAGTGCCGATCATTCGATTTGAAGATTTGTGTGGACTCGCAGCGCCGGATCCCGGAGGTAGAACGCGGGTTGCGATATTTAACGGACTGGCCGGACTTTTGGAGAACGGTGTTTTCGGCCTGTTAACAGAAGGATTCCCGCAGCTGGTGCGGGTTAATCGCGATGTAATGGAGGTTCATGATCAGCATGCATGGCCGGACGATGGTCCGGTCATTTGTCAGATTAAGATGATCAATGAATACCCACTGATTCCTGATTTAGAGAAGATTGAAACGATTTTGCAGGATTATCTGTCCACCGAGGCATAAACCGAAGAATTTCCAAACGCTATCGGCGGGAAAAATCACCCGACAAATATTGCAGGATACTCAAGGCCGCCAGAGGGGCGGTCTCGGTACGCAAAATTCGCGGGCCAAGGCGCACTCGCCCGAATCCGGCACTCGAAGCCGTCTCGCGCTCGGTGTCAGTAAGCCCGCCTTCGGGACCGACCAGCAAGGCAATTGAACTCGCAGAACGAATCGTGGTCTCGGGTATGTCATCGCCGGCAGGGTCCAGGACCAGGCGTGTCGTTGTCTTGCCGAGCCGTTCGCATGCCGTGGCGACAGACTCCGGTCGCCTGATGTCCGGAATACGCGCTCGCCTGCTTTGCTCGCAAGCGCTGATGGCGATGTTTCGCCAATGCGCCAGCTTCTTCTCTGCTCGCTCACCGGTGAGCCGTATCACACTGCGTTCGGTGAGTATCGGTTGAATGCTTTGTATCCCCAATTCCGTGGATTTCTGTATCAGCAGGTCCATCCGCTGGTTACGGCAAATTCCCTGTAGTAACGATACGTTAATCGGCGACTCCGTCTCTGGATCAGCGCCCGCGCCGACCAACACGACGACCTCCTGGCGAGTTACCGATATAATTCGGGCGGTATAATCAAGGCCGTCGCCATTGAATAGAATCACGGCATCATTTTCGCGAAGACGGAGGACTTTGCCGAGATGGTTGGCCGAACCACCGGTCAACGTACTTTCTTTTCCGGAGGTCAGCGGTGCCGCATGGAATATTCTGCGAAGCATAAAGGCATTATTGCTCATGAAGTCGCGCGAAATCCCTTGAATGTTGCATATTGACCCAGAATCCGGGCTGGTCAGTGAAGCACGCCAGGTGCCGTCGCCTAATTGTGATGATCGGCCGCAGGGCTGCGAGCCGGACTTGATTGTCATTCATGGCATTTCGCTGCCGCCTGGCGAATTTGGTGGAAAATGGATTGACCGATTGTTTACCAATCGCCTGGATCCCTTCGCGCACCCTTACTTTCGAGAGATTTTCGGCTCCCGTGTGTCCAGTCATCTGCTGATTCGACGGGATGGGGAGCTTGTGCAGTATGTACCTTTAATAAAACGCGCCTGGCATGCCGGAGATTCGTGTTATAAGAATCGTAATCAATGTAATGATTTTTCCATCGGTATCGAACTGGAAGGCATGGACACGATCGCCTATACCGACGAGCAGTACGAGGTCTTATGCACGGCAATCGCAGCGATTCGTGCGGCCGTGAATTCCCTGCAGCACGCCCCGATTGTCGGGCATTGCGATATCGCTCCAGATCGAAAAACGGATCCAGGGTCCGCCTTTGACTGGAATCGATTCCAGGCACAATTGGCAAAGACATCTTCAGCTTAGTAGGCTGTGCACAATATAGCGGAGTAATCGATTGAATTTTATCGCGTTGCTGTTGGGCCTGGGTGTAGAGCGCCTGCTAACCGATTTATTCCACCTGCGCGAGTTTCGCTGGCTGGATCCCCTGTTTGACGCGGTTTCCGGCCGGACCAAACAAGCGCCCCTGTGGCGCAGCGCGGTCAGCGTTGTGGCGCTTACGGTACTGACGGTCCTGCCGGTCGCTCTGGTGTCGGTGCTGCTGGCAGAAACTTTGTTCCAGATTCCGTATTTCGTATTGGCAGTCGTCGTTCTGCTGTTTTCCCTGGGCCCCAGGGATTTGCAGATCGAGGTCGATGATTATTGCGCCGCCGTGACCGATGATCGAGAAGATGACGTGCAGCGCGTTACGCGTGAATTGCTCGAAAATGATTCCCCGGTGGATCCGGAAAGTCATATCTCTGCCATAAGGCGTGCCGTGTTTGTGCAGGCGAACAATCGTGTTTTCGCGGTGGTTTTCTGGTTTTTGCTATTAGGCCCAACGGGGGCGTGGTTGTTCCGGGTGCTCGATTTGATGCGACGGCGATTGGCCTATGAATACAGCCGCAACGAAGGCCAGATTTCTGCGTCCTCGTATGTACTGGTGGTGCGCAGTCTGCACGGAATATTCGCGTGGCTTCCGGCTCGCCTGTTGATGCTCGGCTATGCTCTTGCCGGCGGCTTTGAAGGCGCTGTCTCCGCTTGGCGAGCATACGAGCCGGATCCCGGCAAGCAGTTTTTTCAGGCCACCAACGACGTTTTGGACCATGTTGGCAATGGTGCCAGCGGAGAATCGTTGCCGGCCGATGACGTGCCGCCTGCAGTGACCCGGGTTCGCGACGCAATGAGCCTGGCGCATCGAACGCTTTGGTTAATATGGTGTCCGGCCATCGCTGTTTTGACGCTGACCGACTTGGTGACCTAAAGGCATCCGCTGGATGAGCATCAGGGCGCGTTATCGGCGCGATTGCCCCACGCTCCGGCGGCTGTCAGCATCGTTATTGCTGACCCTCTTTATGGTCACCGTTTCAGGTTGTGAAGATATCTCTGACTCTGCGCCGGAACCAGATGCCAGCCAGCCAGCGCGCCGAATCATCACCCTGGCGCCGCATTTAACTGAACTGGTGTTCGCTGCGGGTGCCGGCGATCGTCTCGTCGGCGTCGTGGAATATAGTGACTACCCGCCGGAGGCGGGCGCGCTGCCGCGCATCGGTGACGCATTTCGCTTCGACTATGAAGCGATCACTGCGTTAAGGCCCGATTTGCTGCTGGCCTGGCAGTCCGGCACGCCAGCCGCAGCCATCGACCGTCTTGGCGACTTAGGCTATCGCGTCGTGGCCCTCGAGCCCGGTAGACTCAACACTATCGCGGAACATCTGCGCCTCATTGGCCAACTTGCCGATAGCCTGCCGGTCGCCACAATCGCCGCCGAAAAATATGAACAGGAACTGGAGAGCCTGCGAGACCGATATCGGGATGCAACGAAAATGGCTGTGTTTTATCAGATCTCGTGGCAACCACTGTTCACGCTAAATAAGCGCCATGTAATCGGTGAAGCCATAGAAATCTGTGGTGGCAGAAACGTGTTTGCAGATTTGACCGAGTTAAGTCCGTCAATATCCTTAGAAGCCGTGTTGGACCGTTCTCCAGAAGTAATTATCGCGAGTCAATTCGATTCCCGGAAAGACCAGGGAGCGACGGAGCTATCGGGCTGGTCAAAATGGACTAATGTTCCTGCCGTTCGCGACGGAAATCTTTTCCTGCTCGGTGCCGATCAGATGGCCCGGCCGAGCACTCGAATTCTCGACGGCATCCGTGTGTTATGCCAAAACCTGGATACGGCACGACAGAAAGCGATGGGTGGCGATCAACCGACGTAAGCCGCCGAAAATATTATTGTTTCTTACTGTCGCTGACCCCAGAGCGGTTCGGCGCATCCTGACCGGCGATTCAGTACCCTGGCGATGACGAATAGCAGATCCGAAAGCCGGTTCAGATATTTCAGTGTATGTTCATTGACTTCTTCGTCGTCCGCCAACGACCATGCACGACGCTCCGCCCGGCGGCAAATGGCCCGCGCAATGTGACAGCTTGCCGCTTCCTGGCATCCGCCCGGCAGCAGGAAATCCTTCAACGGCGGCAGGTCTGCGTTCAGCTCTTCCAGAGTGGTTTCCAAGCCGGCTACCGCTTCAGCATTAATGACGGTCGTCCCCGGGATACATAACTCGCCGCCCAAATCGAATAACTGGCGCTGAATGCGAGTCAGGCAATCGTTCAAGTCTGCATCCAATTTGTCACATGCAAGGACTACGCCGATTGCACTATTGAGTTCGTCGACGGTTCCGAAGACTTCAACACGCTTGCTCTGCTTCGATATCCGATCACCCGTGCCCAGGCCGGTGGTGCCGTCATCACCCGTCCGCGTGTATATTTTGGAAAGCCGATTTCCCATTTTTATATGATACTCCTCGCTGAACTGAACGTCCGCTGCTGCTTCGATTCCAGTTATCTGGCGGATTCTTCAACAGCCTGCTACTTCAACTTGTACCGCAGTTCTACATAAGCGCCGCGCCCGGGCGAGCGATACCTAACACCATAATCAAAATACGCCGCCGTGTAGTCACGATCGAAAAGATTCTCGATACGCCCGTAGAGACCCCATTTGTCATTGAATGCAAACCTGCCGGTCAGGTTCGTCAATCCGTAACCCGCGAGATTCTGATTGCCGAAGTCCTTGCGCGAGCCGACGAGCCTGAGGTCCACACCAACTTGGTGCCGGCCGATGTTGCGCGCCAGGCTGAACGCTGCGGATTCTTCGGCGCGTCGCAGTAATTTCGTGCTGGTGGTCTTGTTTTCAGGATCCTGCAGGACACCGGTCGCACGAAACGACCAGCTGAGTGTGGCGAATGAGTAGCCGGCTTCGATGCCCTTGATCTCAGCCTTGTCGATATTCTGCAGGACGAAATTTTCATCACTCGCGATCAGGTTGTCGATCTCGGTGTAGAACAGATCGACCGTCACGCCCTGGTGTTCGGTGAAGGTCCACTGCCAGCCACCCTGGACCGTAAGCGCCTCTTCCTCTTCGAGTTTCGGGTTGCCGCCGAAGGCGCCGAAACGCTCTGACGCCGAAGGCGCCCGCACGGCTCGGCCGGCACCTGTCGTCAGCCGCATGTCGGGGGTTATGTCAAATCCATACTCGATATTCCAGGTAAAATCCTGGCCGATCGCATCGTGATCGCTGTAACGTCCGGCCAATAGCAGCGCGTGGTGTCCGAGGGTCACGCTGTCTTCGACATAGACGGCGATCGTATCGGTGTCTTCAGCCGTAAGCGGAAAGCCGAACGACTCGCCGCTAACGTTCTCGTTCGACAGGTATGCGCCGGCGACCAGCGTGTTGTCGCCGCCGATTTGGACCGTGTTCTGCCAGTCGAGAATGGTGCGCTCGGTCTTCGCGAATTCACTGGACTGCTGTTGTTCGAGGTCGTCGGTCGCGAAGCTCAGATCAACCACACTGCTCCAGTTGCTCGTGAACGCCGCGCTACCGGCGACGGCGATGATCCGGTTCTCGTAATCCTGGCTGGCCGGGACCAAAGGCCAGTTGACGTATTCCGTCGCTCCGTCGCTGTTCCAGATCCGGCCCTCGATGCCCCATCGGGTTGCCTGGTAGCCGGCCCGGGCTTCGACGGTGGTGTTATCCCAGCCGCTGTCGAATGGGGCGCCCTCGACGATCGGGTAACCATCGTTTTTCAACTGTTGCGCGCGCCCGCTGATGCTGAATCCGCCCTCCGTCGTGCCGCCCGACAGGCCATACTTCTGCGCGTTGTCCTGGCCGGCGCCGGCAAATCCACCGAATTCCGGACCATCCGGCTTGCGCGTGATGACGTTAATGACGCCGCCGATCGCGTTTTCGCCATACAGCGTGGTGCGCGGGGACTTGACGATTTCAACGCGCTCGATCATCTCCGGCGTGATGTTCTGGACAGCCGCAAGACCCAGACCGCCTGTGTTGATTCGCACGCCGTCGATCAACACGAGCGTATGATTACTGTTTGTGCCGCGTGTGAAGATCGATGTCAGTTGTCCCGGTCCGCCAAGGCGGATGATATCCATGCCGTTCCGGAAGCGCAGCAATTCGGATAGTTCCGTCGCCATGCTTCGTTCGATCGTTGCAGCGTCAATAACGTCGACCGGTGCGATAACGCGGTGACTGGCCACCGGTGTCCGGTTTGCCGTGATGATGAGGTTATCTTTGCTCGTTGCGTCTTCTGCATTCGTGACGAGGCCCGTGGCAGCAAGGCAGATCGCTGCCGCCGTTCGTGTGGCGATATGCATGTTCGCTCCTCCGACCGCGCTACCCCGCGCTGGCTGGTGATGGTTATCTTGTATGGGAGTGCAGGTGTCGAACTACTGACGAATCAGCCGCCCGAGCGCCCACCGCGCCCTCGTTAGTGTCACCAAGCCGGTCTCCGGGCTTACGAGTCGGTTTTCCCGTCGCTGAATCACCTTCCCACGACGCTTGCTTGTCGCAGTGGTATCGCACCGATTGCTTCGGTCCGAAGATTCAGGATTTACTCGATCACCGTTGCGGGGGCAGCGCCGGAATTGTCGGACCCTGATGATCCCTGACCCACCGGCTTCCCGTTATTCCAACCTGACGGTTGGAAACGCTTGGCTAGCTCGGGACTCTATCGGTGGTGTTCGGGGTGTGTCAAGTTGGACCACTGACAGCCTGTTGAAAAAGCATCAGGGACTGGCTCCGTTTTTGGAGCCGCACAAGAACGCTCCGCTATTGGTGGGGAAAAAGGTGCCTGTCCCTGATTCTTTTTCAACAGGCGGCTAGTGCGCCGGGATAGGCAGCAGAACACTTTGCCCGTCGTGATTGAATTGCTGGAACGGTATTCCATATAGCCTTTCGAGTTTCGCCGCCGTCAGCATTTCTGCGGTCGAGCCAAATTCCCAGCGTCCGCCGCCATACATGAGCAACACTGAATCAGAGTATCTTGCTGCCAGCACTGGATCGTGAAGGCTGGCAAGAACGCTTTTACCGGCTTTGGCGAGTTCGGAGAGCGTGGTTAATACCTGCAATTTATGCAGAGGATCCAGATGATTCATTGGCTCGTCCAGGAGCAGTATGTCCGGGTCCTGCACGAGCAAGGTAGCCAATGCCAACCGTCTTCGCTCGCCACCGGATAGTGTGGCAGTCATGCGCTGGCTGAGATCGGATAGATCCATCGTCGACAGAGCTCGCTGGGCGATTTCGATGTCACGTTGCGTTTCCCATTGCCAGAATCCCAGCCACGGATGACGGCCCATGAGCGCGGTCTCCAAAACAGAGGTTGGGAATGCGTCATCCTGAGACTGGAGCAGGAGCCCGAGACGGCGCGCGATAGTGGGTCGATCCAGGTCTTCAAAAGCATCGCCGTTAAGGTGAACCGACCCATTGCTGGTTTCTCGCAGACCCGCCAGCGTATGCAGGGTCAATGTCTTGCCAACTCCGTTTGGACCCAGCATGCAAACGAACTCGCCTGGTGACAGGCGCAGGTTCAGATTTTCAACTAAGGTCCGCCCGTTGATCGCGACGGTCAAATCAACGCATTCGATTGTCATGTTTGCATTGGAAACTGATGGGATATGACCGCTTATTTTACGGGCAAAAAAAACCCCGCGTGGGAAGCGGGGTTATACGGGTTATTGTTGTTGTCGCGTGTTCGGTTTTTACGTCAGCGGCGAGGCTATGCTGGATTATCTTTGTTGTTATTTCCGCTCTTTCTGCTTCTAATTATGATTATTGTTCTTCTTGTATGGCATCTTCTGGCTTCGATGTCTGTGTACAGATGTCGAATACTGCCACCGCCTGTAAAAACCTTTTTTTGTGCGCATGTTATTGAAGCAAGACTCGTGCCATACATAAAAAAATATAGCATATACAAATGCTTATATTCGCTTACTGGCCCAACTTCGGGGTCTTGCCGAGCCCTTTGTAATAAATCCCGACAGTCAGTTTCGATCCCGGGCCTTGAGTTCATGTCAGTTTGTTGCGCCAAGCGACTAGGGAGACAGTCTCTTTTTGGCCGTACTCACCTGTTGGTGTGTCGTTTCTGATCAATCGTTCCCGGAACCTTGTCAAGCATATTTGGTAATAAAAACACGAACTTGAGAAATTCCAGCGCGTATCAATTGTAAAATTTCCCAACGCTATTCGGTGGGCTACCGGGTGAAATAAGCTCGGCGAGCGGATAGGGGCGCCCGTTGGCGATCGTCATGACGATATTTGTCGCCTGACTGATGTCGGCTAGCGGATCGCCATCAATAATCACCATATCAGCCAGTTTGCCTGCCTGGATGGAGCCCAGTTGTTCGCCGGCACCAATCAGCCGTGCTGCATCGAGGCTGGCCATTTTCAATATTTGGAACGGCTGTAATCCAATCTCAGCCAGCAAGTGCAACTCGGCATGCAGGCCCAGGCCGTATGGCGTCGCGGGCGCATTACTGCCGGTTGCGACGCGCGCACCGGTCGCGATTGCGCGAAACAAGGATTGACCCGCAGTTCGCGCATTCAGGTTAACAGCGGGTTGCGAGGATGATAATAGTTGGCTCCAGGAATTCGCATACCAGTCTCGATCGGCTGCGCTGAACAGCCTGCGATACTGTTCCTGACTGGTCAGCATGTCGCGGGTCGACAACCCGGGCAACCCAGCGACACCCAGGTGGGACACGACGGTCTTACCTGATGTTCCGATAATCGTAGCGATATCGTTCAGCGTCATCGACTGGCCGGTTAAAGCATTGACCGCCCCGACCTGAACTTCATCCACGCCAAGCAATACGCCGGGGAAAGGCGTGGTTATCGCCACCGGCAAGTTCTCGGCATGCGCGGTTGAAATAGCGCGTCCCAGGAATTCGTCTTTAAATGATGCGCACAATTCGATCAGGGCGACGTCCGCCAGCCCGACAAGGTCGGCCAAATGGTCTGCGTTGGCAGCCTGAAAGTCTTGATTGCAGAGTCTTAAGGCCATCAACATGCGTGGCCCGATGCGTCGCCCACTTCGCCAGCTTTCTTGTCGTTCTATAGCTTCCGCGGTGTTGGACACGGATTCTCTGATAGTTGTAACACCGTACGCGAGCCAAGCTCGACCCAGGCGCTCGTCGCTGGCGTATACCTGTTGCACAGAAAGATCGATAAACCCCGGGACTACGGTATTTTGGCGTGCGTCGATGACTCGACTGTTCGCTGGAGAATCAGTCCACGGCCTGACCGCTTCTATGCGATTTCCCTGAATGACTATTTCTTGCCCGGTAAGGTAGCCAGGCCCAATTCCGTCAAAAATATGACCCGCCTGGATAACTAACCGGCCGTCCGGCTCCGCGGCTCGCCAAGTGAGTGGTATTGATTCAACCAGCGGCGCTGCAGCGGTGGCAGGATTCTGACGCTGATCTTCGTTGCCTGCAGGTGTAAAAGATCCGTTATGCTCGTCCCAGACCGGCGGCTGCGCACTGGAGACATTTTTCGCCAGTGACTGCACAGTCCCGTCGGCAATATCGATTCGCTTCATAGCCAGGGCTTTTGCCGCGGCATGATCGGCAACCAGATACGCGATGGCGGTCGACTCCTGGTTCCACGCAGGATGCATGGCCATGCCCGTTTCAGAAGTAAGCCGGCGCCTTCGCATGTTGGCCAGATCCATTAGCCAGATTTGCAGGCTGCCTTCCCGGTCCGAAACGAATGCCAGCGTCGCACCGTCAGGGGATACCGCCGGATGAGTATCGACGAACGCGTCGTTAGTCAATTGACGAATCAGTCTGCGATCACCGTTCGCGTCGCCGAATTCCCACAGGTCGCCCAGCGCTGCGGCGATTAAAGTTCCATGCGGAGTTCGGCTAACGCCCGTAATGCCTTTAACGGGTCGCTTGCCGCTATTGGCAAAATCCGCCTGGCGCCTGCCATAGGCTTCATCGGCGATCTGTACGCGAGCTTCAAAGGGTACTTCGGTGGCCCGCAACACGCCGAATTCACGTTGCTTTATGCGACCGTCGGCTGCGTAAATGAAGTTCATGCTATCGATCCACCGCGCCGGGGCCGGATGCACGGTCTCGATCTGCGTTATGGGTTTCGTAATGATCGGGTCGGAAAGGATTAACATCCGTAACTGGCTGCCGTTATCGCCCTGGTGCACATATGTCAGTACGCCACCATTTGGCCGCCATGACGGCGCGCGAATCTGCGTTTCTTCGGTCAGTATTACCGAGGGGTCGGAACCCGATTCAAGGACGTAAATTGCCGAGCCATTGTTGGCGTCTCCGACAAAGGCGAGTTTGCTGCCCGCTTGATTCCAGGCGGGATCCTTTTCGTCGCCCTTTAGAAATGTCAGTTGCGTCAAATTGAGAGAATCGAGATCGACTTCCCAGAGGCCGTAATCGCCGCCCCTGTCGGACGACATCACCAGGCGGGAATTGGAGTCGGGTGACCAGACTGGGGTTCGATGGTTATACGCGCCGAAAGTGACCTGACGTGGTGAACCGCCATCGGCACGCATCACGACAATTTGATGAAACCCGTCCAGAATCGATTCATACGCTATCGAGCCGGCATCCGGAGAGAAAACCGGGTGTTGGCTGTATTCCGTTTTGCCGGTCAGCGGTGTGGCTGATGGATTCTCCGGCGACATGATCCAGACCCGCCCTGCCAGATGGAAAGCAATTTTATTTGCCGTCGCGGATATAGCGATGTCGCTGCCTTCGCGTAAACTTATTTCGGTGTTGGCGGCACTCACCGCCATGGGAATGGCGGTAACTATGCAAACCGCTAACAAAGTAATTAGATTGATCAACGGAGCCTGATTTCCCAATTCCGTCGCCTGCTTTTATTCAGTCGCCTGGTATAGAAGAGCAAACAATACAGGCGATGCGAGCCAGGACTGCTGCAAGGCTCTGAAGCCATGAATATCACCTTGCAGAAGCGCCGGCTGGGCACCATGTTCCGCCGCTGCGCCGCGAATCGGCGGCAACCGTGAAGCCGGAATCGGGTGACCAGGCTGCTGCACCCACGCCTCCGAAATACATCGATTTAGCATCAAAGCTGCGGCTGGGAACAAGCAGTTCATCAATGGCCAGACCTGTTTCATAAGCAACGCGGTAGCCGCTCGTCGTAAACTCGACATGACATCTGGGATGATCTATCGCGCTGGCCACCGGCATACCCAGTTGAAAATGATTGATTAAGGTCTGCAATATTGCGGTTGTAATCCGATCGGCACCCGGTGAGCCGATCGCCAAAATAGTTCCATTACTATTGATGGCCGCGGTTGGCGCCATATTTGACGGCAACCGCGTACCGGGAGGTCCGGCATCGAGTCCGCGTTTGTTCAGTTCGAGCTCACCGACACAATTGTTTAACCAGATTCCGCTGCCAGGTGGCATGTCACCGGCGCCATAACCAGCTGATACGGTAATGGCGCAAGCCAGTCCCGTTGCATCGACTGTCGAGGTGTGACAGGTGGATCCCGCTTCCAATAACCTTGACGGGTCTTTGCTAATCGCGAGCTTCAGTAAACGTTCGGCGTCATCATCGATGCGCTCACTGATGTCCAGGCATTCGCGCCGGTATCCGAGAACCGCCCGCTGCACGTCCACCAGATATCGCAGGGATTTCAGATCCCATTGTTTGACGGGTTGCCTGTTCATCATTTGCAGCATGGCGGCGAGGACCGTTCCGCCGATTGCCGGTGGCGGATTGGTCGCGATTTTCCAATTGCCACTGCTGTTAATCGTCAGGCTGGGCCGATCAATAATCTGATAGCTGGCCAAATCATCCTCGCTGAGCCGACCACCGGTCTCCGCAACGTAGCTGCTCATCGCATGACCAATTTCTCCGGTATAAAACTCCTCGGGCCCGTTTGCAGCGATGCGTGCAAGCGTGTCAGACAGATGGGGAACATGAATGCTCTCTCCGGGCATTTTCAATTGACCGTCGGCGTGATGCAGTGCCCTGAAACCGTCAGCCGAGCGGCCGAAAACAATATTGCCGGAGTGTACGAGATAGTTGTAGCAAGCTTCCGGCAATGGGAAGCCACGGCGGGTCGCTTCTATCGCAGGATCGAACAGGATGTTCCACGGTACGCAGCCGTAACGCTTCGACGCGGCGCCGAATAACGCAATGGCCCCGGGTACGCCAACCGAATCCGGGCCGATAATGGTTGTAATTCCGCCGCCATACTCCAGGTGGACTTCCGGGGCGAAGCGGTCCGAGTCGTTTATCGATGAGCCCTTACCAGGTATCGCAACGTAGCCGTCCAGCGTGGTCGGCGCCTGTCCCGGCGGCCAGACGGTGATATAGCCGCCACAGGCCAGCGAGCAAACGCCGGGTTCGGTGTTAATGGAGACCAGCGAAGCGGCAATCGCTGCGTCCACGGCATTGCCGCCGGCCCGAGCGATTTCCGCACCCGCTTGCGCCGCCAGCTCAGAAGTTGTCGCGATAGCGAGGGCTGTCGTCATCTAAGTGATCCAGGCCAACTTTATTGGATGACCCTGGTGTCTTAAAAAGAGACGACGGAACGTATGCTCTTGCCTTCGTGCATCAGATCGAAGGCCTGATTGATATCTTCGAGCGTTAAATTGTGGGTCACCATTTCGTCGATCTTGATCTCGCCAGCCATGTATTTTTCCACATAGCCCGGGAGTTCCGTTCGGCCCTTGACGCCACCAAAGGCCGTGCCGCGCCAGACGCGGCCGGTCACCAGCTGAAATGGGCGGGTACTGATTTCTTCGCCCGCGCCGGCCACGCCAATGATCGTGGATTCGCCCCAACCTTTATGGCAACACTCGAGCGCCGAGCGCATCAGCTGCGTATTGCCGACACATTCGAAGGAATAATCGACGCCCCCGTTGGTCATATCAACGATGACTTCCTGGATCGGCCCATCGTGCTCCGCCGGATTTACGAAGTCGGTGGCGCCCAGTTGCCGGGCCATCTCGAATTTATCCGGGTTAACGTCAATGCAAATAATTCGCTCGGCATTCGCCATCACGGCACCCTGAATAACGCTTAAGCCAATGCCGCCCAGACCGAAAATGGCAACACTTGCACCTGGCTCGACCTTCGCAGTATTCAATACGGCGCCGATCCCCGTGGTGATACCGCAGCCCAGCAGACAAACTTTATCCAGGGGTGCCTTGGGGCTGATTTTCGCGACGGCGATCTCGGGTAAGACTGTATATTCCGAGAAAGTCGATGTTCCCATGTAGTGGTAAAGCTGACGACCGTTTGACGAGAATCTGCTGGTGTTGTCGGGCATCAAACCTTGTCCCTGTGTCACACGAATGGCCTGGCAAAGATTGGTCTTCCCGGATGTGCAGAACTCGCAACTGCCACATTCTGGCGTATATAACGGGATAACGTGATCACCTGCCTTGAGGCCGTTGACGTTCGGACCGACTGCCTCGACGATGCCGCCGCCTTCGTGCCCGAGGATCGCGGGAAACAGGCCTTCCGGGTCTGCGCCCGACAGGGTGAATGCATCCGTATGGCATACGCCGGTGGCAATGATGCGCACCAGAACCTCACCGTTTCTTGGTCCGTCGACATCTATGGTTTCTATAGATAAGGGTTTTCCAGCTTCCCAAGCGACTGCGGCTCTGGATTTCATTGATTTTTACTCCATCTGATCATAGGGCTCATGGGCGCGACTATTCCCGGAGAGCGAACAAAATGTCAGCAGCATCAGCAAATAATCTGTCGGCCACACCGGGACATTGACATCCTTGATGCACTATCCGCGCCCGGTATGGCATCGACGCCTCCATAAAGATAGCGCCGATTGCCAGTTCCGGTTTGATTATATTCTGCGAGCGACTGCGTTTGGCAGCAAATATAATGGCGTTTCGGCGTGTTCTCTGCTTGCACAAGCCTTGGTGACTCTGTACAAGCCTTGCGAATGGATCTTAACGAACTCAGAACCCGATTGTCCGATCTGGACCGGCAGATTCTCGACCTGGTGGGCGAGCGACAGTCTGTGGTCGACCAGATTGGTGTAGTAAAGCTCAGCAGCGGTCAGGCGACCCGCGATTTTGCGCGCGAAAAACAAGTGCTCGATGCAGCGCGCGATCAGGCTTTACAGCTGGGCATTCCGCCGGGTCTCGCCGAGTCCCTAATGCAACTGTTAATTCGCTCTTCGCTGACCAAGCAGGAGCGGGCGCGGGTGCGCGCGGAAGCGCGCGGGCGCGGACGCCAGGCCCTGGTGATAGGTGGCGCCGGTAAGATGGGTCTGTGGTTCGTCGATTTTCTGGGCTCCCAGGGGTTTGAGGTCATGGTGGCGGACCCACGGATAATCGCTGCTGCGGGTGAAGGTGGATTGAAGCAGGTACCGGACTGGCGTGACACAGCAGATGAGTTTGATGTGACCGTCATCGCTGCGCCAATCGGCATCACCGCGGCGATTCTGGAGGATATTTCGGCTTCTGGAAGAAGCGGCCTGATTTTTGATATTGGTTCACTCAAGTCTCCACTCGAAGCCGGATTGCGGAATCTTGCGACGCAGGGCGCCAAAGTGACGTCCTTGCATCCAATGTTCGGGCCGGATACCGAGCTTCTGTCCGGTCGGCATGTTTTGTTCATGGAAGTCGGTAGCCCCGAAGCGACTGCCGAAGCCCGTCAGTTGTTTGCTTCGACAATGGCGAGGCAGATTGAAATGAAGCTTGAAGATCACGATCGCCTTATCGCTACCGTATTGGGTTTGTCCCATGCGCTGAATATCGCTTTCTTCACTGCATTGGTAGAAAGCGGCGAAAACTTGCCCGAGTTGGCTGACATGTCGAGCACGACGTTCGACGCTCAGCTCGCCGTGGCCGCAAGCGTCGCTGATGAGAGCCCGCAGCTGTATTTCGAAATACAAAAGCTGAATCCATACGGTATGGCGCCGCTGCGAGAACTTGCCGGCGCCGTGCAGCGGATCACGAGTATGGTCGAAGCGGGGGATGAGCAGGCATTTGTGGATCTGATGGAACGTGGCCGCAATTATCTGGCTCGACATAGATAAATTTCGGGCTAGCAGTATTTCTTAATACCCAGCCAGTTGTGAAAAGCCAGATCTGATCGGACGGACAGTGTCCGAATAATGGGGATAATGGGGACGCTCCTCATTATTTTGCCCGACAAGTGAAATACCGATCGACTCACCTCAATAATGAGGAATGTCCCCATTATTCGTCGCAATTCCACTGCAGGAGGCGGGCCGCCCGAGACTCTTTCCGCGGGAATAAAGCGGACCGCAGGGAGCCATCCCAAGGAAAGAGTCTCGGGCGGCCTGCCGCGAGCTCTGGCACCTATCCGGAATAGCCGATGTCCGCCAACCGAATCCTCTGCCAGGCATTCGGCCTTGTCTACGGCATACCTTCGCAGGGAATAAAGCGGACCGCAGGGAGCCATCCCAGCGAAGGTATGCCGCAGACAAGGCCTGGACAGCGCATGACCGTTTGGAATCGGCGAACCAATGCGATACCTGTCTTACAGTGTCTGTAGATTTAAGTCTGGGTTATTACAGCTAATCCTTGCTGGTGGTGGTTCGGCCCAGCAGGAACAGGAAAATCGGCACGCCGATCACGGCCGTTATGGCGCCCACGGGTAACTGACGAGGCGCCACAATGGTTCTCGCCACCGTATCAGCGATGACTAACAGGCTGCCGCCTGCAAGCGCGGCCCCCGGCAGCAAGCTGCGATGGTCCCTGCCGCTGACCAGTCGCACCAGGTGAGGTATGACGAGACCTACGAATCCGACGGTTCCGGCCGTCGTCACGGCGACTGCCGTCAGCAAGGCACTTAACAGATAAACGCATAAGCGTATTGGCCTGACCCGCAGTCCTAACAGAGCGGCCTGCTGGTCTCCGGTGGCGAGAATATTGAAAGATCTGGCCAGGGTGAATCCGATACCCAGTGCAAAGGCCGCTGCGATAAGGCTTGGCATAAAGTTTCCGGCGAAAGAAAAGTCTCCCATCAGCCAGAAAAGAATGCCGCGAAGGCTTGCGGCCGGCGCCATCGCCAACAGCAGACTAATCACGGCGCTCCAACCGGCCGCCATGACGACGCCGGTTAACAGCAAGCGACCGGGCGTCCAGTTACCGTGATAGCGGGCGATTAAGAACACCAGAAGCGTGCTGCCCAGAGCGCCGCCGAACGCACTGGCGTCGACCAGCAGCGTGCCACCGCCGGCGAGCATTGCGGAAAGGGCGGCGACGGCCGCGCCGCCCGAACTGCCGAGAATATAGGGATCAGCGAGGGGATTGCGCAGCAGCACCTGCATCATGACCCCTGCAAGCGCGAGTGCAGCGCCGGTGCCGAAGGCCGCCAGCGCCCTGGGCAGCCGCAGTTTCAAAAGTACGTCCCGGGTCGCCGGATCCATGGAATCCCCCGGCAAGCTGAGCAGATCCAAAAAACCAGCCTGGCCGCTGCCGGAACAAAGGGCCAGAACCAGCGAACCCAAAGCCAGGAAACTCAGCATAACGAGCAGTCTGGCAGGTGTTACGCTTTTGTGAGTTGGATTCATCTAATTAGGTTTGTTGAGGAATATTATCAGGAAGTGTAATGGTACCCCGTCAAGGTGATATTGGCGGGTTGAGCGGGTCGTGAATTGGCGGACCGCGCCTCGTCGTGGATCATTTGGAAGGCTCTGAATCCATCAATATCACCTTGACCGAGTACTGATCCGTGGCGGCGCCAACACGATTGTGAAAAAATGATGCGGTCGGCCGTAAGTTCTTATTGGACTATGGGTGGTCTGTAAGCATCATTTTGGCCAGACCTCGGGGCAGGGGCGTTTCGATGGATGATATTGATAAGGACGGTTTCAGGGCCAATGTCGGAATTGTCATCAGCAATCGTGCGGGTGAGGTTTTTTTAGGCGGGCGAACGCGGCAGAACGGTTGGCAGTTTCCTCAGGGAGGGGTTGGCGTCGATGAAACTGTCGAAGAGGCGATGTATCGAGAGTTGCATGAAGAAGTGGGTCTGCAGCCGCAGGATATTGAAGTCCTGGGAAGTACTCGAGGCTGGATAAGTTACCAGTTGCCGGAAAAATTTGTTCGTCGCGATACACATCCGGTTTGTATCGGGCAAAAACAACGCTGGTTTTTGCTGCGACTGATTGGAGCGGACAGCCGCGTGCGTCTGGATACAACCGGAATGCCGGAATTTAATCGCTGGAGATGGGTTGATTACTGGCGACCCGTCAAGGAAGTCATTTACTTCAAGCGCAAGGTCTACGTGCAGGCTTTGCATGAACTGGGGCCAATTCTGTTTCCGGATAGTGTCCCGCCCCGACCGCATTGGTGGCCAAAAGAATGGGAAATGCAAGACCACAATTGAAGATCAGTTCTAACCGATCGATCAACCTTGGTCGACCGTCGAGAGCTGCCCAGACAGTTGCGCTGATTGGCTTGTTCATCGGTTTGGGTATCATTTGGGCTGCATACGAATTAGGGCAGATTCGCGCCGGACACAACCGCTTTGAGGCGCAGCAACGTTACACATTGCTCGAGCGCGAATTCAATGCGATGCAAGTAGAGACGGCAAAACTCAATGAAAAGGTGGTTTTGCTCGAAACCAGCGAGAAGATCGACTCTGAGGCCTATCGCCGTGTCGAGGAACAGCTTGCCGGCTTGCAGGCAGAAATACTGACACAGCAGGAAGATCTGGCCTTCTATCGCGGCATCGTCGCTGATCAGCAAACCGGGCTGCGTATTCAGGATCTCGAATTATTGCGCGGTGCGGATGCCTCATCATTTACGATGCGCCTGGTGCTGGCCCAGGCAATCCGGGCGGATCGGCGCATTAGCGGTTATGTAGAACTCAACGTTGAAGGTATCCAGGATGGTCAGGAATTGACCCTGAGCTTGGGGGATTTAGCCGGTCAGGCTGATGGAAAAAGCCAACTGGCCTTCTCTTTTCGTTATTTTCAGAATTTGCAGGCGGATCTGGTGTTGCCGAGGGGATTCGCTCCAGCCCGCGTGACGGTTAAACTGACGCCCAACGGGAAATCAGCCAAGCCACTGGAAAAATCTTTCGATTGGGCGGTACAGGCGGGCTGAGTGTTGACCCGCATTGCGGATTATGTCCGCCCGCTTGATGAAGAATTCGGGCTATTAGCTTCAGTGTGACCGAGTTGGAGTTTCAGGACCCTCTGTCCCGTTAGACTAAGGTTCTGGCAAAAGGCACAATCTGAACTGCAGGACTCCAGGAGGGCGCTAATGTTTGGCAAGAAACAACGCAACAGTGGTGTAATCCAGACTCTGGTCGGCGATGGGACCCGCATCAAAGGCGACGTTCGTTTTGATGGCGGATGTCACATCGACGGCGTGGTCCACGGAAATGTTATTGCTGATCGTGACCCCGAAGCGTTTCTGAGCATCAGTGCGGACGGGCTGGTCGATGGCTGCGTCCGGGTTCCGATCGTGATGTTGAACGGCAAAGTGCAGGGCGACGTTTACGCGAGCGAGCGGGTAGAACTCGGCGCCTCGGCAAAAGTTTTCGGCAACGTCCACTACGAGCTTCTCGAGATGACCGCGGGCGCCGAAATTAATGGCAAATTGATCCATGAAAGCGTCCCGGCAAAGGTGCCCGTTCAGCAGCCCGCACAGCAGCCAAGTCCCTATCCTGCAGCTGAGGAAGGAACGCAGCCGATGCCGCCTGCCAAGACGATCAAACAGTCGGGCTAATTTTCCGCGCTGCCGGCTATACGCTGCAGCATGATCCCCGCCTGCATCTGAAGCACCAGCAAATGCCGGAAAGCCAGATTCTAGCGGCGGTAGATCTGGGTTCTAACAGTTTTCATATGATCGTGGCCCGGTTGTCGCATGGGCAACCGAAGGTCATCGATCGCCTTCGCGAAATGGTCAGGCTAGCCGCCGGCCTGGATCACAGGAACGGTCTAGACGAGGAACGTCAGCAGATTGCATTGGAATGCCTGGGTCGTTTCGGTGAACGCATCCGGGATATTCACGCAGATTCTGTGCGCGTCGTTGGCACCAATACGCTGCGTAAATTGCATCACTCTTCTGACTTTGTCGATCGGGCGGCCGCGTGTCTCGGTCATCCTGTCGAGATAATTTCAGGTATCGAGGAAGCCCGGTTGATTTACCAGGGCGTTATCCACAGCTCGCCGTCCGTAGATGGCGTGCAGCTTGTGGTTGACATCGGCGGTGGCAGCACAGAGATCATTCGTGGCCGCGGCAGTGAACCGGACGCGCTGGAGAGCCTCAATATCGGCTGCGTTGGCATGAGTTCAACGTGCTTCGCCGGCGGCAAGTTAAACAAGCGGCGTTTCGATCGTGCCCGTATCAACGCGCGTCTGGAATTGGAACCCATCAGGCTTGGATTTCGGCGGTTTAAGCCGGAACGAGTCATGGGCGCGTCGGGAACAGTCCGTGAGGCACATGCGGTTATAAATGCCGCCGCAAAAAAGCCGGCCGAAATAACCATTGACGGTCTGGAGGCCCTGATCCACGCAATGACGAAGGCCAGGCATCTGGATCATTTGGACTTACCCGGCCTCTCGGAACAACGCAGGCCGGTTTTTCCCGGCGGAATCGCAATACTCATCGAAGTGATGTCAGCACTGGACATTCCTTGTATGCAAGTATCGGATGGCGCGCTGCGCGAAGGCCTGATTTATGACATGGTGGGACGCCTGACGAATGAGGATGCGCGCGTTCGAACCGTGCGGTCCATGGAGGGGCGATTCAATATCGATGCCGAGCAAGCGGATCGTGTCGAAAACGCAGCCATGGCTTTGCTGGACCAGGTTGCCGCAACCTGGAAACTTGACGCGCCGTTGGATCGTCAGATTCTAAGCTGGGCTGCCCGCCTGCATGAAATCGGTTTGCACATCTCCCACTCGCAGTATCATCTGCACGGCGCCTACCTGTTGGCCAATGCCGACATGCCGGGTTTTCCAACGGAAGAGCAACAGCTTCTTGCTCGTTTGGTCGGCGGACATCGCGGCAAGCTGAAGCGGGATTCCATCGCAACTGTTCCTAAGACCTGGAGCCGCAAAGCAAAGCGTCTAACGGTTTTGCTGCGGCTCGCGGCGTTATTTAATCGCAGTCGAACGAACGTGGACATGTCCGAGATCGTTTGCCGGGCGAAAGCGCGAAAGCTGCTGATTGAGGTTTCACAAGCGCGCTTCGATTCCAATCCTTTGACGTGGGCGGACCTGGAGCGGGAGGAGAAATATCTCGCCGATGTGGAGCTTGAAATGACGCTGCTCAAGACGCCAGGTCACCCACATGATGACTGAACGGGAGCCGGATATCTCAAAGATGCGCTGTCGGTGCTATGGCGGTTTCGGCAAGCATGCTCAGTAGTCGCGACTGTGCGGATGTTCGCTCCGCATCCGGCAGCGGCTGAAGGCGCAGATAACTACCGTCCGCCTGTAATTCCCAAGCCTGGGTATTGTCATTCAAATAGATATCGAGGTCCGCAATCAACCGTCGCTTGATTTCCTTATTCTCAATAGGAAAAGCAATTTCCACGCGCTGGAAGAAATTCCGATCCATCCAGTCTGCGCTGGAACAGAAAACGTTTTCCGCACCGTTTGCATGAAAATAATATACTCGGGAATGTTCGAGGAACCGGCCGACGATGGACCGTACGCGAATATTGTCTGATATTCCCGGGACGCCGGGCCTCAGACAGCAGATTCCGCGGACAATCAGGTCAACGAACACACCGGCACAGGATGCTTTATACAATGCTCTTATGACCTCGGGCTCCACCAGCGCATTGAGTTTGGCAATGATATGTCCGGCACCGCCAGCTTCAACATTGTTAATTTCATTTTCAATATGCGCGATGGTTTTGTGGTGTAGATCAAACGGTGCTTCGTAAATCTTTTTCAAAGGCGGAGTCTGCATCATGCTGGTCAGCTGCAAGAAGATTTCGTGGATATCCGAGCTAATCTCTTCGTCTGCAGTGAGTAAGCCATAATCCGAGTAAAGTCGAGCTGTTCCGGGGTGATAATTTCCTGTGCCGAGATGCACATAACGCCGAAGTCTCCCGCGTTCGCGCCGCACGATCAGCGCCATTTTGCAGTGGGTCTTGAAGCCAACCACACCGTAAACTACGTGGGCGCCGGCTTCCTGCAGTCGATTCGCCAGTTGGATATTGGCCGCCTCGTCGAATCGCGCACGCAGTTCAATGCTGACGGTAACTTCCTTACCCGCCTGAGCTGCCGTCACCAGGGCATCCGCAATCGCTGAATCAGGACCGGTTCGATATAGAGTCAGCTTTATCGCGAGCACGTCAGGATCCTGTGCCGCGCAATTGATCAGTTCGAAGACGGGCGAAAATGATTCATACGGGTGATGTAACAGCAATTCCTGATTTGCAATACTGTCAAAAATATCTTCCGTTCCGATCAATTTTTCGGGTACCTTCGGTGTGAATGCGGGATACTTCAGGTCCTCACGCTGAATCAGATCATAGACCGTCAGCAGCCTGTTCAGATTTACCGGACCATGCACCTGGTAGAGGTCCAATTCTGTCAAGCCAAACATTTGCAGCAGGTAATCCGCTAATTCTTCCGGGCAATTGTGCGCAATCTCCAACCGCACGGCCGCGCCATACCGGCTGGCTATGAGTTCACCCTCCAGCGCACGCTTCAAGTCGTCTATTTCTTCCGGGTCCACATACAAGTCACTGTTCCGTGTAACCCGAAACTGAAAACAGCCGGTGATTTCCACGCCGCGAAAGAGTTCCGCGACGAAGGCGTGAATTATCGATGACAGGAATACGAGATCATTCGGTCCGGTACCCGCCAGGTCGGCCGGCAGTCGAATAAGTCGGGGCAATGAACGAGGCGCTTGCACAATTGCCTTGCTGCAAGGCCGTCCGAAGGCATGTATGCCCTCCAGGCCGACGATAAAATTCAGGCTCTTGTTGAGAATTCTCGGGAATGGTCGTGCAGGATCCAGTGAAATCGGACTGAGAACCGGCACGACTTGTTCACGAAAATAATCTTTCAGCCAGCGCTTTTGGTCTTCGTTCCAGCGAGTACGGCGAATGAAGCGCAGGCCCTGGCTTTCCAGATCTGGAATCAATTCTTCGTTCAGCAGTCGATATTGCTGTTCGACAATTTTGTGAGCGCGCTGACTGATTTGGGTCAATACAAAATGCGGACTCAACATATCCGGCCCCGCCGGCGCGGAGCCTAGCTCCCGACGTTGCTGCAGACCGCTGACACGGATTTCGAAAAATTCATCGAGATTCGTCGAGACAATGCATAGAAATTTCAGCCGCTCAAGCAGAGGTAGCGAGTGGTCACTCGCCTGGCTCAGTACGCGACTGTTAAATTCCAGCGAGCTGAGCTCGCGGTTAATGTAATAGTCAGGTAATTTAAGATTCGGTATATCCACTGTCGCATTCCGTCTGCGAACTTATAAATATAACAGGCATTAGCAAGTAGTTCGGTGTGACAGTTACCATTTGTCATAATGATTTACAGTCTGCAGGCAGGTAAACACCGCCAAGAGAAACTGCTGCGTCGGCGCCCGTCACCTCAGGAATGCTGGTTGGCACGCCGCGCAGCCGCTGCCGGGCCAGCCAGGCGAAAGCGACGGACTCGACCCAGGCGGGGTCGATGCCCCATCGGTCTGTGGTATCGATGCTGCACGCCGGTAATGCACGGCGTATCCGCTCCATCAAATCATGGTTGTTGACGCCACCACCACAAATGGCGATCTCGCTGACGTTCGACGTGCCGCGAATAGCCGCTGCAATTTCTTGCGCCGTGCATTCACTCAAGGTTGCTTGAGTGTCCTGATATGAAGGTTGCACGTTGCAGGTTTTCAGTCGTTGTTGCAGCCAGTTGAGGTTGAAGTAATCGAGCCCGGTGCTTTTTGGCGGCACCAATTGGAAATAAGCATCGGCGCGCATATTTTGCAGCAATTCCGGGTTAATGGAGCCTTGCGCAGCCCACGCCCCGCCGTCATCAAAGGGTGCGCCCTGATGTTCCTGGCACCACTGATCCAACAAGGCATTTCCAGGCCCTGTATCGAATCCTTTGGTAGCGCCATCGGCATACAATAGTGTCACGTTCGCTATACCGCCGATATTGACGACGGCCCGATTGATTTGGGTGTCGCCGAATGCCCAACGATGAAATGCAGGAACCAGCGGCGCCCCTTGACCGCCGAGCGCCAGGTCCGTGTTTCTGAAATCAGCAACGACCGTGATGCCGACTGTGGCCGCCAAAGTGCCCGGGTCACCCAGTTGAACTGAGAATGGTTCAGGAAGGTCCGGGCGATGCAAAACCGTCTGTCCGTGACTGCCAACCGCGCTGATGGCGCTCGCTTCGACGTTCGAGTTTTTTAACAGGCCCAAAGCAGCTTCGGCGAAACTGCGCGCCACCTGTTTATCCAGTGTGCCCATTTCGATCAAATCGACGCCGTCCGGATCTTTTACCGAGCGTTCCAGGCGGCTCCGCAAGTCACCGGGGTAGGCCAGGCTATGCGTGGCATGGATGCTGCACGACTGATCGCCGATCTCCACGAGCACCGCATCGATTCTATCCATGCTGGTACCGGACATGAGCCCGATGTATAGCTCGTCGGTCATGTTTGGCGATTTATTTGGAAGATTGGTGGCCGAATCCAATCTTTAACTTAGGTCGTAGTGTTGGATGTCTCAGCCGCAACCAGGGTGCGAGAATCCTCGAGCTGCCTCAACAATATTTCAGATGCCTTCTTGAAATCCGCCAGGTAATCCGGATTGATCGGCTCTGCATCAGGCAACTTGACCGTACGCGGATTCATGTGCACGCCGTTGCGACGATATTCATAATGAAGGTGTGGGCCAGTCGCCAATCCCGTAGCGCCAACATAGCCGATGACTTGCCCCTGACGAACACGGCTGCCATGGCGCGCCTTGCCGAATCGGGAAAGATGCGCATACAGCGTCGTGATATTTCCGCCATGCTGCAAGATGACGGTGTTTCCGTAGCCACCTTTTCTGCCCCGGTGGATTATCTTTCCGTCACCTGCGGCTTTGATCGGCGTGCCGGTCGGTGCTGCATAGTCGACACCGCGATGGGCACGAATCGTATTTAATTTAGGGTGGCGGCGATTGGGGTTAAAGTTCGAGCTGATGCGTGAAAATGACAGCGGCGCGCGAATAAATGCTTTACGGATACTGCGCCCATTCGGAGAATAGAAGTCGACGCGGCCACTCGCATCCTTGTATCGTACGGCACGGAAGCTTTCTCCCTGATTGATGAATTCGGCGGCCAGGATATCCCCGTCGGCCATTCGCTCACCATCCTGCCAGATTTCTTCATAAATCAGGGCGAATTGATCGCCTTCCCTGATATCCAGCATGAAATCGACATCCCAGGCAAAAATACCGGCCAGGTTCATGATCGTGCGGTCCGAGATGCCCGCATCCGCGGCCGCCAGAAACAAAGAGCTGTCGATCGTGCCGGTGGTGCGTGCCGGCCGCAGCTCCAGTTCCCGCATGACCACCGTGGCATTAAACTGATCGTCGACTTTTTTGATGCTCAATGCTTCACTGAGGCTGATCGGTTTGTCGAACTGCAGAATTCGGCCCGCGGCGTGACGCACCTCGATCTCATCGCCCGGCTTTACGAGGCGCAGATGCTTCTTCGCCACGTCCAGTTGCATGAGTTCGGCCAGGTCAGCCAGGTGCAAATCGTTACGCCGGAACAGTCGGTCGAGGCTATCGCCCGGGCGCACCGTCATCGTCAAAGTTGTCGCCGGAACGGGCTGCTCCAAGAGGTCCTCGGCCAGTTCCGCAGATGGAACTTGCTCCAGGTCCTGCGCCGCCGGGGCCGTAACGTCCGTATCAATGAGCGAGGCTTCGGCGAAACTTTCCGCCGTCGGCACGGCAACCAACGAATTCTCGGTCTGTGGAAGGATTAAAGCGACGCAAATCAGGGGAATGCCAAGCCCGGCCACGAACCACGGCAGACGGCGAAATTTGCGTTTTTCGCCGAAATCCGTCGTCTTGTAGTCATGAATGAACCGTTGTGGAGCACCCACAGCAGCCTCCCGTGGCATTACCCGTCTGGCGTGAGCACCAGTTGGTCGTGAATTATCAACAAGTTCAGGGGTCTGGGTCAATAACATAATTCCTGATATGAGAAATAAGAGCACTCTTTGGACGCCAAATTTTCAATTCTGTGACCTGAGCGATAAAAAGGATTGCAAATCCCCTCGACGCAGGCGATGTCCCGGCGCTAAAGATTTGCTTCTAAAACTCGGGGCCGGTGCATTCTTGTCGGAACCTACAAATAATGGCGGTCCGGGCACAATTTTCGTATGCTCGGCGCCCTCATTCAGGCAAGCGAGGCGCCTCTTATGGATCCGGCCACGGATCAAATGACGGAAATTCGGCGTGGTGCCGAGGAGATCCTGGTCGAAGAGGAGTTGCTCGAACGCTTGCAGCAGAGCGAACCCATGCGCGTCAAAGCCGGGTTCGATCCGACCGCACCAGATCTGCATCTGGGCCATACGGTCCTGATCAATAAGATGCGCCAATTCCAGGAGCTCGGGCATGAAGTCATCTTTCTGATTGGGGACTTCACCGGCATGATTGGTGATCCGTCCGGGCGGAACACAACACGACCGGCCTTGACGGATGAGCAGGTCGTCAAGAATGCGAAGACCTATGAGGAGCAAATCTTCAAAATTCTCGACCCGGACAAAACCCGGATCACATTTAATTCAGAGTGGATGAGCAAGTTCAGCGCGGCTGACCTGATTAAATTGGCCGCCCGACATACGGTGGCGCGGATGCTGGAGCGGGACGATTTCAAAAAGCGCTACGAAGCAGGCAAATCCATTGCGATTCACGAATTCCTGTATCCGCTGGTACAGGGCTATGATTCTGTTGCATTGCACGCCGACGTCGAACTCGGTGGAACCGATCAGAAGTTCAATCTGCTGGTCGGCCGACAGTTGCAGCAAGCCTACGGCCAGCGCCCGCAAGTTGTGATCACCATGCCGCTGCTCCAGGGCCTCGACGGCGTCAATAAAATGTCGAAGTCCATGGACAACTATGTGGGCATCACGGACCTGCCCGATGAGATGTTTGGCAAGCTCATGTCTATCTCGGACGAATTGATGTGGCGGTATTTCGAGCTGCTGAGTTTCAAGAGTGTCGCGGAGATAGAAGCGCTGCAGCAAAGTGCTGCGGACGGCCTGAACCCGCGGGATATCAAATTCCTGCTGGCGCGGGAGCTGGTGGCGCGGTTTCACGGGGCTGCGGCGGCAGAAGCCGCGAATCACTCTTTTATAGAGCGATTCAAGAATAAGAAGATGCCGACCGACATCGTCGAGGTGACGGTGCAGAGTCAGGATGGCCGCCTCGGTCTGGCGCAGCTGTTACGCGAGGCGCAATTGGTGTCGAGCGCCGCTGAGGGATTTCGGATGATCCAGCAAGGCGCTGTGCGCATCGATGGTGAGCGGGCGGAGGACCGCCAGCTTGAGGTCCCGGCCGGCCGAACGCATGTTTATCAGGTTGGGAAAAGGCGCTTTGCCCGGGTTACCCTGGTCTAGCGCGCCGGTCCTGTAAGCATCGGCTCAGACCGAAGCGCCGCGAAACCGGAACTTTTAATTAAAACATCTATTGCTCGGCGCTGTTACTTGCGTATAATTGTCGGTCTGCCTGCGATTTACGCCTCCGATTTTTAGTCGGCGGCGTGGTCTGCGGCCTGCTCTTTAACAATCAGAAAATAGGTAATTTGTGTGGGCGCTCGCGTCGACCATGGGCGGTCTTTATTGGCCGGTTTCATGGGGTTTTTATGATGGACCGACGTGAGTGACCAAATAACTTGTTAATTTTTTAACAGTAATTTGGGATCTCGCTTTTTAGCTCAATACATTGAACTGAAGAGTTTGATCCTGGCTCAGATTGAACGCTGGCGGCATGCCTAACACATGCAAGTCGAACGGAAACAGATCGCTGTGATCCCTTCGGGGTGAACTTGATGCTGTCGAGTGGCGGACGGGTGAGTAATGCTTGGGAATCTGCCCAGTAGTGGGGGACAACACGAGGAAACTCGTGCTAATACCGCATACGTCCTACGGGAGAAAGTGGGGGATCTTCGGACCTCACGCTATTGGATGAGCCCAAGTCGGATTAGCTTGTTGGTGGGGTAAAAGCTCACCAAGGCGACGATCCGTAGCTGGTCTGAGAGGACGATCAGCCACACTGGGACTGAGACACGGCCCAGACTCCTACGGGAGGCAGCAGTGGGGAATATTG